>Ga0310343_10000089_pt1 | contig 36694 bp, 36 predicted proteins | sample HC15DNA2025_MG_FD_203519 | JGI IMG/M metagenome (GOLD analysis project Ga0310343, IMG submission 203519) | Marine microbial communities from station ALOHA, North Pacific Subtropical Gyre - HC15-DNA-20-25_MG | ecosystem: Environmental > Aquatic > Marine > Oceanic | place: Pacific Ocean: North...
CATGGGGGCAGCAGCCGATCACATCGGCAATGTAAATCCGGTCGCTGAGTTCAATATGTGGGTTGACCCCCACGCCGTTCAGATCGTCTTGGAGTCTGGTCTGCCACTCGAATTCGTCGGCTGGGACATTTCTCGACGCGACGCAGTCATCGTTCCTGAGGAAGCCAACCGTCTGCGAAGCATCGGAACCCCACGCGCCGAATTCACCATCGATATCCAACGGATCGTGGCCGAATTCTGTGCGCGAGATACAAAACTCGCCGGTTTTGATATGCCCGACCCGATTGCCATGGCATATGCAATTGATCCATCCATTGCAACACAGACACGTCATCTCAACCTGGTCACCGAATGCACCGAAGGCCCAACGAGAGGCATGGTGGTCATGGACCTTCTCGGTCTCACAGGGAGAGACCCGAACGCCGTAGTGGTGATGCACGCCGATCACTCGGCGTTTATCAGACAGCTTGAGGCAGCAATTTCGTAATCTGGCTGAGTGCCGACGCAGCGGTTGGCGGGTTCATCAACCGACGAGTTCGCACCAGTGCCGGTAACGGTCGACCTTGCCCCGAACTGCGTCGCCGTAGGTCTCTGCAATCGCCCGTGTCATTGGGCCCGGGCACGGAATCTCTCTGTCATCAACAGAGTTCACTGATGACACTTCTGCAGCGGTACCGACCACAAATGCCTCCTCAGAGATGTAGAGGTCGCTGCGCGCCAAGTTGTCGGTGCGTGCTTCAAACCCGAGATCCGAGGCAATGGTCATCACCGTGTTCTGCGTGATGCCTTCAAGGGCACCTGCAGACAGTGGCGGTGTCAGCAATGTTCCATGGCGAGCCACAAAGAGGTTCTCACCAGAGCATTCTGCGACCAGTCCGTTCGGTGCCAACATCACGGCCTCGTCGTAGCCAGCCTGGAGAGCCTCGACTTTTGCCAACGATGAATTCACGTAGTTGCCTGTGGTCTTCGCGGCAGGTGGCATCGTGTTGTGATCATGACGAGTCCAAGAAGATGTCTTTAAGCGAACGCCCTTTTCTACCGCGTCGTCACCCAGATAGGCACCCCACGGCCAGCAAGCAATCGCAACGTCAACAGTGCACGGAAGAGTGTTGAGTCCCATTTCGCCGTACCCGAGGTAGGCAATCGGTCGGATGTAACACGAATCGAGTCCCGTTGAGGCCACCGTCTCTTTCGTGGCAGTAATGAGATCCTCAACCGAATACGGCATCGGCATGCCAAGGATTTTCGCTGAGTTATGTAACCGCTCGATGTGCTCGGTCAAGCGGAACACCGCCGGTCCGTCGGCGGTCTCATAGGCACGAATGCCCTCGAATACACCCATTCCGTAATGAAGCGTGTGGGTCAGGATGTGCACGTTCGCATCTGCCCAGTCGACAAGCGAGCCGTTCATCCAGATTTTCGGTGTTGCGGTAATGGGCATTTCAGCAGTCTTTCAGACGTTAAAACTGGTACTCGATGTTTCGGTTAAGACGAAACGCGTGAGGCGATCATGTCACCGATCGCAATGGTTCCTTCAGTCGGAACCTCGGCGCATGCCGCTTCGATACGACGCGCTGCGTCGGCCTCGCCGAGGAAGTCAAGCATGAGGGCGGCTGAGAGTACTGCCGCTGTTGGGTTTGCGACGCCGGTTCCTGCAATGTCGGGAGCAGATCCGTGAACTGGTTCAAACATTGACGGCCCCGTCCGCGAGGGGTTGAGGTTGGCCGATGACGCAAGGCCAATACCACCAGATACGGCACCACCCAGGTCGGTGAGAATGTCGCCGAACAGGTTGTCGGTTACGACAACGTCGTAACGATGCGGGTCCTGCACGAAGTAGATGCACGCCGCATCGACATGGTTGTACGAAGTTTCGATCTGCGGATACTCCATTGCCACCGCATTGAAGGTGCGTTCCCAGAGGTCGCCTGAAAACGTGAGCACATTCGTTTTATGCACGAGGGCGACATGTTTGCGATCGCGCTGCATTGCAAGTTCAAATGCGTAACGCACACAACGCTCAACACCGAGCCGAGTGTTCACCGATCCCTGCGTTGCCACCTCGTTAGCGGTTCCCTTTCGAAGCACACCGCCTTCACCGACGTATGGTCCTTCGGTGTTTTCGCGGATCACCACGAAATCATGCGGGCGGCTGTGGCCGGGAGCAGTACCGATAAATGGGCGTTGGTTCACATAAAGGTCGAGCTCAAACCGCATCTTCAACAGCAGACCTCGCTCGATGACTCCGGGTGGAACCCGAGGGTCGCCGACTGCGCCAAGAAGGATCGCATCGAAGGCACGTAATTCTTCGAGGGTTTCGTCTGAAAGAATTTCGCCATCATCGAGATATCGGGCACCGCCCAGCTCAAACTCTACGGTATCGATCTCAACACCTGAAGCTCGGACGACTTTCAGCGCCTCAGCGGTGACCTCCGGGCCAATGCCGTCTCCCCCAACTACTGCAATGCGATAAGCCATACCAGCAGGCTACGGGTCGTGAAAGCGCTTTGACCGATTTCGTAGCGATGCGGACATTCTGCCCACCGGACGTATTACCGATTAGCCCACGTCACTAGTACCCCCGCACGCCTGAGCGCCTTCGACTGTAGACGAGAGCATCGGTTGACTTCCGATGGTCAATCACAGAACTCCATGGGCTGAACCCACGTGATTGAGCCATCGTCGTACAAAATTCCCTTAATCGGCCGTGAACCCATCTCTGGTGGCCTGCAAACCTCCTGCAAGACCTTTGGCTCCGAATCGTCAACAACCGTGGTCGATCCGCCACAACCCGAAAGAAGACCGGCTGTGATAGCCGAAAGAACAGCGACTGCGACTGGGGTCCGCATGGACTTCAGTATTCCAGATGAGCGTTCTCGCATGCGGCTCTCAAGGGGTCTTCACCGGTTCGAACTACCTCGACGCAATAACGAGCGTTCGGCACTCGGGTATCGTGAGAGCATGAGCGAGCAACTCTCACGAGATGCCTATGAGCGCCTCAAAGCAGAATACGAGGATCTCTCCACCCGCGGACGCATCGAAGTCGCCGAAGAAATCGAACTGGCCCGGGCCGAAGGCGACCTGAAAGAAAACGCCGGGTACCACGCCGCAAAAGACAAACAAGGGCATATGGAAGGGCGCATCCGGCAACTTGAGCACCTGCTCGAAAACGCAACCGTCGTCGACGGTGCCCGGAAGGTCTTCACCATGATCTACGAGGGCGATGATGCCGACATGGCCGAACGATTTGTTATCGGCAGCCAAGAAGAGCGAGACGGACTTCCGACCGATATCACCATCGTCGGGCCCGGCTCCCCGCTCGGAGATGCACTCGCAAGAACATCATCGACCGGCCCGTTGGAATACGAGGGCCCAAACGGGATGTTACAAGTAGTGATCCTTTCCATCGACGATCTCTAGAACGCCCACCGGGTGGTGATCCCCCTGACAACTCTCGATAACGCACAAGAAGCCGAAATACCTGCTCCGCCGCTGCCCCCTGCCACAACAGTCGATCTTGCGGAGCTCGGCGAACTCCAGGTTCGTCATGTACCAGGCCCTGCCGGAGCACCAACCGTCGCACTGATGCACGGGTGGACCGCAAGCGTCGACATCAATTACTTCACGGCCTACGAGATGCTCTCCCAGCATTTCTCGGTGCTTGCCTTCGACCAACGAGGACACGGAACCGGACTCCGCACGAAGAAGTCGTTTCGTCTCGAGGACTGCGCCGATGATGTCATCCGTGTCGCCGATGCGCTCGGCATCGACGAACTCATCGGGGTCGGGTACTCAATGGGTGGCACGATCGCTCAACTTTTATGGAAACAACACCCCACCCGAGTCAACGGGCTCGTCTTGTGCGCAACCGCTCCGTACTTTTCGGAACGACGAGAAGAACGCTTAAGCTTCATGGGGCTCAATGGGCTTGCAACCCTCGCTCGACTCACCCCCGGCCAAGCCCGAGACTGGTTTAGCGAGCAATTCTACCTGCAGCGCAAATCAGAATCGTGGGGGCCATGGGCAGTCGCTCAGGCCGCTCAACACGACTGGCGCATGGTGCTTGAAGCTGGGCACGCAGTTGGACAATTCTCATCTCTCGAATGGGCACACACGGTTGATGTTCCGACTGCAGTCATCGTCACGCTTGATGACCCGGTCGTTCCGAAGTCGCGTCAGATCAAGCTGCTTGAACTCATTCCTCAAGCCGAGGTGTTCCGAGTAAAGGGTGAGCACGATGCCATCGTTGCTCATGCTGACCGATTTGTCCCAACACTCGTTCGAGCCATCGACAATGTCGCACAACGCTCGAACTACACACCATGAGTCGCCCATCGGGGCCCAACAGCACAAAGTGGGTCGGTCGCTCTGCCCGCGTTGCGCGCTTAGGCGCGAAAGTTGGAGCCACGCACCTTGGCACCGCAGCGCGAAAAGTGTTTGCTGACGCAGAGCGCCGCTCAGAACTCGACACAAAGAAGCAGCTCGCAACCGCCCAGCACGTCACCGAAGAACTCGGACAGATGAAGGGCGCCCTGATGAAACTGGGCCAGATGGCGTCATACCTCGACGATGCCTTGCCTGAGCCCCTCAGAGCTGCTCTTGCGACGCTGCAAAACAGTGCGCCTCCGATGAGTGCTGAACTTGCAAGTGCGGTGATTGCAGAAGAACTCGGCGCTACTCCCGATCAACTGTTCGCTGAGTGGGACCCCACACCCATCGCCGCTGCGTCAATCGGGCAAGTGCACCGCGCCATCATCATCGACAAACCGACCGGCGAAGAACGTGCGGTGGCAGTCAAAGTGCAGTACCCCGGAGTTGACACAGCCATCGCCGCCGACCTCAAGAATGCCAACATTCTCGGCACCATCTTGAAGCAGGGATTCGGCGGCCTCAATCCAGCCGACATGGTGGAAGAAATCAAAGACCGGCTCACCGAAGAACTCGATTACCGACGTGAAGCGGCCAACCAACAACGCTTTGCCGACTTCTACCGAGGACACCCGACCATCTCAATTCCTGACGTCGTGCCAGAGTTCTCCTCAAGTCGGGTCCTCACGACCGAACTCATCAGCGGCCATACGTGGAGCGAAGTGCTCGACTGGGATCAAGACGAGCGCAATGCCATCGCCGAAACGATGTTCCGGTTTGTGTTTCGCAGCCTCTACCGGCTGCGCTCATTCAATGGCGACCCCCACCCTGGTAACTACATCTTTCACCGCGACGGCAAGGTCACCTTCATAGATTTCGGACTCGTCAAAGACTTCACCGTCGATGAAATGGCGACCTTCGAAACGATGGTGCGCCTCGCCGCCGTCGAACACGATGTGCCAGGTTTCCGAACCATCCTTGAAGGCGCCGGCATGCTGCAACCTAACGCCCCGGTCGACACCGCTGATGTCGGCACCTATTTCTCTCGGTTCTATGAACCGATTTCTCAGCATCGCGACATCACGTGGACACCCGAATATGCCTCGGGCATTGTGCGCCATACATTTGACCGCTCTAGCCCTATCTCGCAATACGCGTCAGTTCCGCGCGCATTCGTCTTTATCCAGCGCATCAACCTCGGGCTCTATGCACTTCTCGGCGATCTGAACGCCACCGGCAACTATCGAGCGATCGCTGAAGAGCTATGGCCATTCATGCAATCACCTCCGAGCACGCCATTGGGCGAGGCCGAGGCAGAGTGGCTAAAAGCCCATGCCGCGTACACAAAAAAGTAGGCATCGCCGGTACGGTCGATCTCATGGTTGCACCCCTTCGCCACATGTCGGCGGCCATTGCCGCACTCGTCGCTCTCGCTGCCTGCGGAGGCTCTGACTCACCTGACGTTGCTCCCGATACCGACGTTACCGAGGTGTCACTCGAACCGATACAGGCGACAACGACCACCGAGGTCGTTTCGGTCGAGCGTCCCGAGGTTTTCCCACCAGACAGCACTCCGACAGAACTCATCATCACCGACATCACCGACGGAACTGGGCGTTCGATTGCCGAAGGCGACACGGTGTGGGTCGACTACACCGGTATCCGCTCGGAGAACGGAGTCGAATTCGACAATAGTTATGACCGCGGGCAACCAATCGCATTCACCGTCGGCGTCGGATCGGTCATCAGTGGCTGGGACAAGGGCCTCATCGGTGCAAAAGCTGGCGGCCAGCGCAGGCTCGATATTCCCGCTGACATGGCCTATGGAGACAATCCACCGGGAGGCGTGATCGAAGCCGGTGATGCTCTTACCTTCATGTTGGAGGTTCGAGCGGTTGTTGCCACGACAACGCCTAATGACATCCCCGAGATTGACACCGCCGAGTACCCCCCAACTTCCGATCTTGAAGTCGTTGATCTTTCTATCGGAGACGGCGCAACGGTCGCCATCGGCGACAGCGCAATCGTTCACCTCATGATCGCCAATGCAGAGTCCGGCGACGTGATCTTCGAAACATGGTCCGAAGGTCAGCCAACGCTCATCGAGGTTATTGAGGGCTATTCCATCGCCGGGCTCTTCGAAGGAATTCAAGGCATGGCGGTGGGGGGCATTCGAACGATGTCGATACCCTCTGATCTTGCGTTCGGCGATGAGGGCATTCCCGAACTCAATCTTGATGGCGGAACACCGATTCTTCTTGTCGTCGAACTCGCTGGTGCATACTGACCGGCCGCCGCATTGGTGAGAGAGCTATCCGGATAGATTCAATGCGGTGAGTTGAGCGCCGGTGCGCCACCAAGTGATTAGCAAGAGAGAACGGAAACGAATCGACATGACGACCGAACGTCCGATGACACTGCCTGAAAAGATTTGGCAACGTCACCTTGTCACCTCAAGCCCGGGTGAGGCCGACCTGCTATATATCGACCTCCACCTCATTCATGAGGTCACAAGCCCACAGGCCTTCGACGGTCTTCGAATGAGTGGCCGCACCGTTCGCCGGCCCGAACTCACCGTTGCGACCGAAGACCACAACGTGCCGACCGAAGGTATCGATCAGCCGATCGCTGACCCGATTTCTGCAAAACAGGTTGAAACACTTCGCGTCAACACCGACGAATTCGGCATCGTTAATTATCCGATGGGCAACGAGGGGCAAGGAATCGTGCATGTCATTAGCCCTGAACAAGGCCGAACACTTCCCGGAACGACGATCGTCTGTGGCGACAGCCACACCGCAACACACGGCGCGTTCGGCGCCCTCGCCTTCGGCATCGGAACAAGCGAAGTAGAGCACGTGCTCGCCACTCAAACACTGCCGCAGAGTAGGCCGAAGTGGATGTCGGTCAAAGTCGAGGGAGAGTTGCAACCGGGCGTAACCGCTAAAGATGTCGTGCTGGCCATCATCGGCCACATCGGCACGGGCGGCGGCATCGGACACGTCATTGAATACCGCGGATCGGCAATCACTTCGCTCTCAATGGAAGGCCGGATGACGGTCTGCAATATGTCGATTGAGGCCGGGGCTAAGGCGGGTCTCATCGCCCCCGACGAAACCACCTTCGACTATCTCAAAGGACGCGATCATGCACCAACCGGAGATGCGTGGGATGCGGCAGTTGCTGACTGGTCAACCCTTGCAACCGACGACGGAGCAGCGTGGGACAAAGAAGTTGTCATCGATGCCGCAACAATTCGCCCACAAGTCACCTGGGGAACCAATCCTGCACAGGTCACCTCCATTGATGGAAATGTTCCCGCTCCAGAAGACTTCGACGATCCAACAACCCAAGAAACGGTTCGCCGCTCCCTCGACTACATGGGTCTCGAACCCGGGATGTCAATGCGTGACGTCGCAGTCGACACAGTGTTCATCGGCTCATGCACCAACAGTCGCATCGAAGATCTTCGGGCAGCAGCTGCGGTCCTTGATGGTCGTTCGGTGACGGTTCCTCGCGTGATGATTGTCCCTGGATCTCACCGGGTGAAAGCACAGGCTGAAGCCGAGGGCCTCCACGACGTGTTCACCGCAGCCGGTGCCGACTGGCGAGAGCCCGGTTGCTCAATGTGCCTTGCGATGAACCCCGACAAGCTCACACCAGGCGAACGTTCGGCAAGCACGTCGAATCGAAACTTCGAGGGCCGCCAAGGCCGAGGAGGCCGGACCCACCTGGTATCACCGGAGGTTGCTGCAGCGACCGCTGTTGCTGGCCGTTTCGCTCTTCCGGAGGATCTTTCATGAAAGCTGTACAGGTCATTACAGGAACAGGAATCCCTCTTCGCCGAAGTGACGTCGATACCGATCAAATCATTCCCGCCGAATGGTTAAAGCGAGTGGAGCGCACCGGGTTTGAGAAAGGTCTTTTTTCAACATGGCGCGATGACCCTTCATTTGTCTTAAACGACGAGCGTTACACCGGCGCAAACATTCTCGTTGCTGGGCCATCATTTGGTGTCGGTTCGAGCCGTGAACATGCAGTGTGGGCGATCCAGCAGGCCGGATTTGAAGCAGTTATCGCTCCGAGCTTCTCCGACATCTTCCGAAATAACTGCACGAAGAACGGTCTCGTGCCGGCGGTGCTCGATCTTGCCGATGTCGAGGCAATCTGGAATGCGATCGAGGCTGACCCCGCCACCTCGATCGTCGTCGATATGGAGCGGCTTATGGTTGAGGTGCCAGCCGCTGGAATTTCGTCATCGTTTCCCATGGACCAGCCGACGCAACACCGGTTTCTGGAAGGCCTCGACGACATCGGCATCACCCTCGACCACGCGGAAGCAATCGACGCCTACGAGTCGCAACGCCCTGCGTGGCTGCGTGCCTAACAGCGCAGCGCACCATCAACGCTGAGCCCGTCAGCGTTCATGCCCGAAAACACGATGCCGTTCTGCATCTCAGCCACTGCCAGCTCCTCCACAACAACTACATCTTGAGCGATCTTAAATTCACCTGACCACTGGTTTGTCGCCGAGTTGAAGAGTAGACGAGTCGTGGTGAGGCCACACCCGATGGCGAGAATCAGCCCGCTAGCAAGAAAAAGAGACGCCGGGCGCACACTCCCACGTTAGGCGCCACCGACGTGACCTCATCGTCACGAACTGTTCTTTGCCTCAGTGGTGACGTCGGCCTTAAATGAGGGAAGGTCACGTAAGCGTGCGTCGTTCGAAAACACTTCGATCGGGGTATTTGTTGGCAACCGCAGCATCCGCTGCAAGACCCGCATCTGTGTGTGCTGGTTGTATTCGACAAAGGTCACTGCCCATCCGTCGCGCCCTGCTCTTGCCGTGCGCCCAGAGCGATGGAGATAATCCTTCGCGTCTCCGGCCGGGTCATAGTGAATCACCGCACCAATGTCATCAATATCAATGCCCCGAGCCGCAACATCGGTGGCGACCAGGACATTGAGGCGACCCTCCGCGAAACGCTGGAGCGCGCGCTCGCGGGCGCCCTGAGACAGGTCACCATGAATGGCGGCGGCGTTCACACCATCATCGATCAATGCTTTTTCGACTTTGTCGCAGAGTCGTTTCGTTTGGCAGAAGACAACAACTTTCGAAATGGTTTCGCTGATCGCACCTGCGACACGCGCTTTATCCATATGGTGCACCGCGAGGAACAGATGATGCATCGTTCCGACAGTGTCGGTTGCCGAATCAATCGCAACTTCAATTGGGTCGCTGAGATAATGGCGAATGAGATGCCCGACGTCGCCATCAAGAGTCGCCGAGAACAGCATTGTCTGAGAGCGGCCCGTGCAATGACGAAGAATCCACTCGACCTGAGGGGTAAAGCCGTCATCGGCCATGCGATCTGCCTCGTCAAGACACACGATCTGGACGTCGCCGAGATCCACTTCTCCCGACTTAATGAGATCGATGAGCCGCAGAGGAGTCGCCACGACCAACTCAACCCCACGCTGCAAGTCACGAACTTGATGCTCGCGACTCGCTCCGCCATAGACGGGGGCAACGGTGATTCCCGCTGAGGCAGCGACGGGTTGCAGAACCTCCGCTACTTGAACCGCCAATTCACGCGTTGGGACAAGCACTAACCCGAGCGGAGTATTTGGCCCCGCCGAACCGATCATTCTCGACAGCATCGGAATCCCAAACGCAAGGGTCTTTCCTGAACCGGTCTTTGCTCGACCGCATACATCGCGACCCTTCATCGCTACAGGAATCGCTTCAAGCTGGATAGCGAAGGGTTCAGCAAAACCGGCCGCTGCGAGACCGATATCGACGCGTTCTGGAACCCCTAGCTTGGCAAAGCCTGTTGGGGGTTCGACCGGTGGCAACGAGTTGGCAGTGGTCAAATTGCCTGAGCGCTGCTGCTCTTGTGCGTCTGATTGTGGGCGACGTCTCGGGGCTGAGCGTCGTCGATTGCGGTTTCCGCCACCTTGGCGGCGACCGCCTTGTTGCTCTGACATGATGGTGCAAGGCTACCTGCGCTCGGTCCCGAGGAGCGGTTGACATTGCTCACGGCACCTCCTCGGGCTATCGTTGAAGTCGTGGAACACAACTTGCGTTCGCTCCTTCTCCTTATGTAGGGCGAGCGCGCTCCAACGACGTTCGCCCGCCCCCGCCGCCCCGGTAGGGGGCGATTTCATTTTTCAGACGACCCTCGACGATGTTCCACTTGCACAAAGGACACCACATGCCTCCAACACCCGCCACTCCCAAAAAAATGTCATTCGATCGTTACGCCCCATTCGTACCGATCGTCCTTACCGACCGCACCTGGCCGAATAAGACCATCGATAAGGCTCCTACCTGGTGCTCAGTTGACCTCCGTGATGGCAATCAGGCCTTGATTGATCCAATGGATCCGGTGCGCAAATTGGCGATGTTCCGGGAACTGGTCAAGATGGGTTTCACTGAGATCGAAGTCGGGTTCCCCTCTGCAAGCCAACCCGATTTTGACTTCGTGCGACAGTTGATCACCGAAGATCTCATTCCTGAAAATGTGTGGATTCAGGTGCTCGTACAGTGCCGGCCTGAGCTCATCGCACGAACCTATGAGGCCCTTCAAGGTGCACCGCGGGCGATCGTGCACTTCTACAACTCAACAAACCCCCTTCAGCGTGAGGTGGTGTTCAACCTTGATAAAGACGGCATCAAGCAGGTTGCGATCGATGGAGCAACGATGTGCAAGCAGCATGAGGCCGATCTGGTTGGCACCGAGATTCGTTACGAATACTCCCCGGAAAGTTTCACTCTCACAGAACCCGACTACGCCGTAGAGGTGTGCGAAGCGGTGATGGATGTCATCGGGCCGACCCCGTCAGATCCGCTGATTCTTAATCTGCCTGCGACTGTCGAGTGCTACTCGCCAAATGTGTACGGCGACGTCATCGAATGGTTCGGGCGCACGATCAAAGACAGGGAGTCGGTCATCGTCAGCCTGCATCCCCATAACGATCGTGGTTGTGCGGTGGCCGCCGCAGAGTTCGGTGTCATGGCTGGCGCTGACCGTGTCGAAGGAACGCTCTTCGGAAATGGTGAACGCACGGGAAATGTCGACGTCATCAATCTCGCAATGAACCTGTTTGCCAACGGTGTCGACCCAGAACTCGACATCACCGATATCGATGCACTGCGTCGAACCGCAGAATATTGCAACCGACTGCCTGTGCACCCCCGCCACCCCTATGTGGGCGATCTCGTCTACACAGCATTCTCTGGGTCGCACCAAGATGCGATCAAGAAGGGTTTTGAACAGCTCCCCGACGACTACGAACGATGGGGGGTTCCTTATTTGCCGATTGACCCGAAACATGTCGGTCGCAGTTATGAGGCCGTCATCAGGGTCAATAGCCAATCAGGAAAGGGTGGCGTCGCCTATGTCATGAAGGAGGAATACGGCTACGACCTACCTCGACGACTGCAGATCGAGTTCTCAAAAACGATCCAGAACATCACTGAAGATTCCGGAACTGAAGTATCGCCTGGCGTGATGTGGGAAGCGTTCAATGCCGAGTATCTGCCCGAAGACCCGGCGTTCCAATTACGAAGCCATGAACTTCACACTGCAGCAAATGATGGCAAAGGCCGCACGAAAGTCACCGCCCAACTCGCAGTTGACGGCGGCGCAGTGACTATCGCAGGAGAGGGAGATGGCCCTGTCGAAGCATTTGTTGCGGCACTGCGGGCCGAATGGCCGATCGAATTCGACGTCCTTGACTACACCGAGCATGCGATAGGACGAGGTGCCGACGCTCAGGCGGTTGCGTACGTCGAAACGGTGTCAGAGACGACAACCCGATGGGGCCTCGGCAGCGACCCAAATATCACGACCGCTTCACTAAAGGCTGTTCTAGCTGCCTTTGAACGTCAACGGCGCTGATCGCCCACGACGCGCACGAGTAGCATCGCAATCATGATCGTCTCTGTTGATCGAGATTCGTGTGCCGCGACCGGCGGTTGTGCGCAGTTGGTGCCTGACGTGTTTTCGATCGGGTCTGACGGCATTGTTGAAGTGCTCGTCACCTCACCAGACGAGTCGCTGAGAGGCGTTGTACTCGACGCAGCCGACCTCTGCCCTACTGCGGCGATCGCAGTCGAAGGGTAACTCCATGGCGTTTCTTAATCGTCTTGATCGAGCGTGGAGTCTCAGCCGATCAAATCTGTGCGTCGGGCTCGATCCAGACCCATCCAGAATGCCGAGTCGTTTCTCTTCTCAGCCGAACGGCATCGCCGAGTTTTGCATTGAGATCATTGATGCCACCGCCGACCTGGTCTGCGCTTTTAAACCTCAAATTGCATACTTCGCTGCGCAGCGTGCTGAAGATCAACTTGAGACAATCTGCAACTACATTCGTTCCGCTCACCCTGACGTTGTGCTCATCCTCGATGCGAAGCGAGGTGACATCGGTTCAACTGCGGCTAGCTACGCGATCGAGGCATTTGAACGATTCGGTGCTGACGCGGTCACCGTGAACCCGTATCTAGGGACCGACTCCGTCGAGCCATTCTTTGAAGCAGGTGGCGGGGTGATCGGCCTCTGTCGAACGTCCAACCCCGGTGGTGACGACCTTCAGATGCTTGACACCGGCGGAGAACCGCTGTTCGTGCGTGTCGCTGAGATGATCGCTCAGCGGTGGTCGAGACTCGGTGACTGCGGGCTCGTCGTTGGAGCCACATACCCGAACGAACTTTCTCGAGTGCGCCAGATTGTTGGCGACCTGCCAATCCTTGTTCCGGGCGTTGGTGCTCAAGGTGGTTCAGCCGACGAAGTGAAGGCCAATGGGTCTCGCTCTGACGGTCACGGCATCATCGTCAACTCATCTCGCGCCGTGCTGTATGCGAGCAGTAGCGATGATTTCGCCTCAGCAGCGAGGCTCGTCGCCGACTACACGCGCAAAAGTTGCTCGCCCTGATGTCAGCCGTCGAGGGCGACTACGCTGGTGATTCCTGGCGATTCGCGTAACGCGTTCAGCACCTCATCAGACACAGCAGACCCCGTGGCAATGAGCATGACGGCGGAATCTTCACCATCGACTCGCCCAACATCCATGTCGGTAATGTTGACCTGCGCATCGCCGAGCACCGTGCCCACGGTTCCGATGACACCAGGGCGGTCGTCGTTTGAAATGAGCAACATATGCTCTGCAGGCGGCACGTCAACCCCGTGACCATCGATATCGACAACCCGTTGCTGGGCACTGCGGCCGGTAAGCACTCCGGAGATCGTGTGGTCGTCACTTGAGACGGTGAGCATGTTGATGTACTCATCAGACACCGAGCGTTTCACCTCAACGAGGGCAACTCCAGCAGAGTCGGCCAACTTCGGGGCGTTCACGAAACTGACCTGTTCTTCAGAGGTTCGACCGAAGAAACCCTTCAACACTGCAAGACCGAGAATTCGGGTGTCATGAACCGCAATATCACCGGCAACTTCGAACGTGATCGACGATGGAGAGCGCACGGCGAGCGAGGAGAAGAGACTACCAAGTCGCTCAGCCAAACCGAGGTACGGTTGGAGGTTGTCGTCTGCTTCAGCGGCGTCAACGTTAACCGCCCATGGAACGAATTCGCCCGCAAGAGCGAGCAACATCATGTCGGCGATCGCGTCGCCCGCTTTGTCTTGAGCCTCTCGAGTGCTGGCGCCAAGGTGAGGTGTGACAACGACCTCGGATAGCCCGAACAGGGGGCTGTCTGTGCACGGCTCACTGTCAAAAACGTCGAGTGCTGCGCCAGCAATCGTTCCGGCGGAAATACATGCTGCAAGATCGTCTTCGACCACGATGCCGCCACGGGCAACATTGATCACGCGAAGAGAGGGCTTGGCCGTGGCGAGAAGGTCAACGTTGATGAGCCCGATGGTCTCAGGGGTTCGAGGAAGGTGAACGGTGAGGAAGTCACTCGCCGCTACGAGGTCTTCGAGAGAGAGAAGTTCAACACCAATCTGCTGTGCCCGATCTTCAGAAACGAACGGGTCGAACGCCACGATTCGCATCTGAAACGCTCGGGCCCGGTCGGCGACAAGCTTTCCAATTCGTCCGAGACCCACAATGCCAAGAGTTTTATCGGCGAGCTCAACACCCTCCCACTTCGATCGTTCCCAGCGGCCATCGACAAGGGCTGAATGCGCTTGCGGCACATTTCGAGCCTGCGCAAGGAGCAAGGCCATCGTGTGCTCGGCAGCCGAAATGATGTTGGACTGGGGAGCGTTGATCACCATCACCCCCGACTCTGTTGCTGCTGTTACATCAACATTGTCAAGACCGATGCCAGCGCGACCAACAGCGATGAGAGAGTCTGCGCAGGCAAGAACCTCTTCAGTGACCTGAGTTGCCGAGCGAATGATCAGAGCGTGAGCTCCTGCTATCGCTGATTTCAGTTCGTCGCCTAACAGCCCCTCTTGAACATCGACATCATGCCCGGCCGCGCGGAGACGATCGAGGCCACCAGGAGCGATTGCTTCCGTCACAAGAATTCGAGCCATAGACACGACATCGTTACCCTGCCGAGACCTCGCATACAACCGGAGCGCGCAGTCTGTACAAACTGTCAGACCGATATCACGCATGAGTTTCAGGCCACTCCAACTGGCTACCGTTGAGATATGGCGTCGATCGAAGACGAATCTCCCGAGAATCGCATCGATATTCGACTTCTTTCAACTCCGCCAGAACTCGCAGAGGCCTCTGACGTCCTCATGCAGGTATGGGGCTCTACCACTCCGATTGTTTCTAGAGAGTTGTTACGGGCGGTCGAACATTCCGGGGGCTATATCGGCGGTGCATACGAGGGCGGCCGACTTATCGGGGTCTCCTTCGGTTGGCTCTCCCAACATCACGGCGAAAGCGCCCTACATAGTCACGTCACCGGTCTTCTCGCCGGCTCACGCCATTCAGGCCTCGGTCGTTCACTGAAATTTCACCAGCGCGAATGGGCGCGCAAACACGACATCACGTGGATCACGTGGACGTTCGATCCTCTTGTCAGGGCGAACGCCTGGTTCAACATCAAAATACTCGGCGGTCAAATTGCCGAGTACCTTCCACATTTCTATGGGGAAATGACCGACTCGATCAATGCGAACGACGAAAGTGACCGAGCCCTTGTGGCGTGGCGAGTTGATGAATCGTGCCCGCGACCAGCAACTGATCCAGGCCAGCATCAGCGGATCGCAGTGCCTGAGGACATCGTGTCATTGCGAAAGTCAGACCCACAGTTGGCATTGCAGTGGCGTCACAACGTCCGCTCGGCGATGATGGCCGCACTCGACGAGGGTTACGTCATCATTGGATTCTCCCGAGACGGGCATTACGAACTCGAAAGGCAGTTATGAAATTCACTCAATTGGAACTCCGAAGAATTCATCTCGAGTTGGTGACCCCATTTCGCACAAGTTTCGGTGAGCAAACCGCCCGTGAAATTCTGCTCATTGGCATCACCTCTGATGACGGCACCGTTGGTTGGGGTGAGTGCGTCGCAATGAGTGAGCCGCTGTACTCCCCTGAATATGTGTCGGGCGTCGAGGCGGTCATCACCGAGTTCCTTGCTCCACGACTCACCCAAGGTGGTGATGTTATCGCTGGAGATGTCGCCGACATTCTCCGGCCCATCAAAGGCCACCAGATGGCAAAAGCCGCGATCGAAATGGCAGTTCTCGACGCTGAACTTCGATCTGGCGGCATCAACTTGCACACTCGGTTCGGTGGAACTCGCCCCACAATTCCGAGTGGGGTCTCCGTTGGCATCTTTTCTTCGATCGATGCCTTGCTTTCGGCGGTCCAAGGCTACGTTGACGACGGATACGCGCGTATCAAACTGAAGATCGAACCTGGTTGGGACCTCGAACCTGTTCGTCTTGTACGCGAACTCATCGGACCAGAAATGGGCCTCCAGGTCGACGCAAATACTGCGTACACTCGGCAAGATTTCGGTCATCTTCGGCAACTCGACATGTACGACCTGCTGCTAATCGAGCAACCACTTGATACAGATGACCTTCTCGGCCATCGTGATCTTGCGGCAGCAATCGAAACTCCGGTATGCCTCGACGAATCGATTGAGTCGTTGACGCAGGCCGAAGACGCCGTTGCGATCGGGGCAGCGGAGATCATCAATATCAAACCCGGTCGCGTTGGTGGATATCTCGAAGCTGTCCGGATTCACGACCTCTGTCGAGCGCATGACATTCCGGTTTGGTGTGGTGGGATGCTCGAGACCGGCATCGGTAGAGCCGCTAACTGTGCCCTCGCCGCTCTAGACGGTTTTGTTCTTCCCGGAGATATTTCAGCATCGAGGCGGTTCTACGCACGCGACATCGTTCGTGAGCCCATCGAAGTTGTAGCCGGCGAAGTAGCAGTCCCTACCGCCCCTGGGCTTGGTTACGACCTTGACGCAGAGTTCGTCGAGTCGGTTACAACATCTCTGCAGCATGTCTCGCTATGAGAACCCGCACAGTAATCTCGCAGCGTGAGCCTTCCCTTTCTTTCGCCTGAGTGGATCGAAGCCGCTCGAGAAATCCGCGAGCGCTACTCGGCTGACACCGCGCCGATTGAAGTCGCCGTAAAGGTCAACCAAGTCATTACCGAGGTGCCGTTTGGCGATGGTGAACTCCATGCCCATATCGACACATCAAACGGTGATCTCGACCTTGAACTCGGCCACCTCGATGACCCTGATGCCACGATCACGCTGAGCTATGAAACCGCTCGCGCCTTTCTCGTTGAACGAGACCCGGCAAAGGTGATGCAAGCGTTCATGTCTGGTGGCATTCAGGTCGATGGTGATCTCATAAAGATCATGGCGATGCAGGCAGCAACCCCTCAGGATGACCTTGCTAATGAGGTAGCCGAAGAAATTCTCGCAATTACCGACCTTGACTGAGCGTCCGCTTGACCTGTCGTCACGACACTTCGCACTCAACGGGTTCAGGTAGCAACAATGTCGACCTGCGTGCCATTGGGAAACTGATCGCCAGCTGATGGTTCTTCGCCTTCGATCGTGATGTCGTCAACCGTGCCATCTGCAGGACCGAGAGCGAGTTCAACGGTAAAACCAGCATCGCTCAGAAGTTGCTGAGCCTCTTCGAACGTCAATTCTGAAGGCACCGAAGGAAACGCAATCAACTCAGGGCCGAGCGAAACCGACACTTCAATTGTTCCTCCCCGGTCAACAAACTCTCCCGGTTGAGGAGATTGAGATAATACGAGACCTGCTTCACTTTGTTCGTCGTAGACCTCCTCAATTTCGACAATGCGGATTTCTGTGCCCACGAGTTGCGCTCGGGCGACCCCAACGACGAGACCAACAATATTTGGGACCTCCCGGGGAGCCGGTCCTCCCGAGATCACAAGGCGAACCAGTGTTCCAGGCTCTACCAAATCGCCGGCGACAATCGCAGGATCATCGGGAACCTCCCAATTGATAACCTCTCCGATCTCGATCACTTCGTTGTAGAGAATTTCGGTGAACGGCTGGAAGCCTGCGCTGTCAAGAATGTCGAGCGCGTCAGCACCCGGTAATGCAATGACTTCAGGCAGTTCCCTCAGAACCGGCCCCTCACTGATCACAATCGTGAATAAACCGCCCTCGCGTAGCTCATCGCCTGCGGCCGGACTCGTCCTGATGACAGCACCCACAACCGGCTGAACATCAGATCGCTCCGAGACAGCAGTAACCTCCCATTCGAATGGTGTCACGATATTTACAGCCTCTGCCTCCGCAATCCCGGTGAGCATGGGCACCTGATACACCGGGGTCGTTAGCAACGCTCGGGCACCTAGGACTCCGACGGCAACCACGACAACGGCTACTAGAGGCAGCACCCATCGCGGGCGGCGGGTTACCGGCTCCTCAGACGAGACCACTCCCTGATATGCCGCGAAATCAGCGTCACTGCAGCCGTCGTGAGCTGCGCGGGTGGGCTCCTCTGAACTGAGCTCGGACGGCATCTCATCCACCTGCTGAGGCAGGCCTACCGAATGAGGAGGTGCCCCATCGGTCGAAGGGTCAGTCTGAAATGTTGGCTCGGGCTCTATCGCCTCTTCGGGCTCCTGTCGAGGTGCAGCTGCGGCGCCTGGGTCAATTGAAAGAACGAGCGGTAGAGGTTCGGGTCGCGGTAGTCGGCGCGCAGCGTTGACAAATTCCATCCCGAGCTCCACCGCAGTGGCGCGTTGATCTACCTCAGGTCGGGCTGCCTGTTCAAGCACTCGACCAAGTGGGCCAAGGTCAGCTGTCACCGGAAGAATTCGACCGACACGAGCCCTCAACGTCGCCGCAGCCGAATCGGTTGAGAACGGCACGTTGCCTGTCAATGACTCAACGAGAACGAGACCGAGCCCATACACATCAGAACGGGCCGTCGCCGGTTGCCCCTCTGCGACCTCTGGCGCCGTATACAGCACCATGTTGTTGTCGGGCCCGCCGCTCGCTGACCACATTGCCGCTTGTAAAGGCGCCGCAAGACCAAGGTCGACTAGTCGGGCACGCCCATCGGCTCCAAACACAATTTTTGATGGAGTGACCTCTCCATGAATGTGTCCCTGTCGATGGGCTTCAGCAAGACCATGACAAAGGTCAAGTCCAACTTGGAGGGCCTGCGAATAGGAAAGACGACGACCACGATCAAAGATGTCGCGAAGACTCCCTCCTTCTAAGCGTTCGGTAACGACGTACGCCGTTGAAGGTGCACCATCACTTCTCTCGTGAACGCCCCAGTCGAACACCGCCACAAGGTTGGGATGTGAAACGAGTACCGCAGATGACATCGCTGTTCGAAAAGAGCTCACAAAACCCGGCGACGTCATCACTCGACGCCGAATCAATCTGACCAGCACTGCGCGTTCGTCGATCGTGTCCCACGCGTCCGCAATTGACACCGCCGAGCCCTTCGCGACAAACGACGTCAGCCGGTATCGGCCACCGATTACCTCGTCCAGACGTGTTTCAGGTTCAAGCGGGTCAATTTCCACAGCGCCATGACGATATCTCGTATTGACCAGCGGTTGGGGTCGAGACCGAATTGGTGGCACGATGTGGAGGTGACTTCTGAAGACCAGCACGACGCAACCCCTGCGCCTCAACAAGAGCGCAAGCGCTCAGATCGAACGCTTCTGATTGTGAGTCTTTTCATAGCGATCGGCCTCGTTTTCGTCACTCGGGGTGTGCTCGTGAGCGTCACCGGAGATGAACGTGCCGATCTTCCAAGCACTATCGAATCGGTGTTGCCCGTACCCGATGCGGAGCAGGCTCTTGCCCAATCAGATGTCTTTGTCGACCTAGCTCCCGGGCTCACCGGGGTGCTTGTCATCGATGGCACCGAAATCGAGACGGTCAATCTCTCCGAGGTGCAGACCGAAGGTGTTGAACCCGGTGAGCAAGTGGCTGTTCCTGTTGTGACCGTGTTCGAGCCGGGTAACTTCACGCTCACCTATGCGCCCTCGAGCGACGGACCAATCGACAGATTCGAATCTGGAACCCACCGTGTTGACGTGATCTTCTGGCCCATCGAAGATGGGCGCGAACGCGCCCGCGTCTACACCTGGTTCTTCAACGTCGTTTAACCTCCCGTATCGGGGATCACGCCGGTCGAGAGAAATTTCTCAAAATTTGTGGCGTCAGTAATCGGTACGCCGAGACTTTCGGCCTTCGAGAGCTTTGACGCACCTGCTCCCTCGCCCACAACAAGGGCGAACGTCTTTTTCGAGACACTGCCCGGTGAAGTTCCCCCTCGGGCAACAACTGCCGCCCCCGCCTCGTCTCGGGTGTATCCCGGAACAGTTCCGGTAATCACCACGGCGCGTCCTTCGAGGGTGTGTTCGAGTGCTTCGCTTTCTAAGACGGCACGGTCATTGATGTCGAGGACAACTCCCCCGACCTCTAATCGATCGACGAGATCTCGGTGCATCGGCAATTCCCACCACCGAGAAACCGACTGAGCAATCACATCACCAATTCCATCAACTTCGGATAACTCGGCTTCCGACGACGTGAAGACACCTCGCACTGAGCCACGCGCAGCAATTAGTGCCTGCGCAACCGTCGGCCCGAGATGTTTGATACCGAATCCGGTAAGAACTCGCCACGCCGGCTGGCGGCGAGATTCATCGATCGCCGCAATCAATTTCTCGGCACTCGGTTGCGCAAAGCCCTCAAGACCGACAACGTCATCTGCGGAGAGCCGATAGAGGTCAGCGACGTCACTGACGAGTTCACGCTCGGTGAGTTGCACCACCGTACGTTCCCCGAGGCCTTCAATATCCATTGCGCCTCGGCTCGCCCAATACATGATCTGTTGATCCCGCTGGAATGGGCATTGTGGCTCGACGCACCGCGTATCGGCTTCGCCATCTGCTCTCACGAACTCGCTCTTCAGTGGACACTCACAGCGTTTCGGGAAGGTCCACGGGACCGTTCCTTTAGGGCGCTCGGACAGCACGGGGCCGACCACCTCCGGAATGACGTCACCCGCTTTTCGCACGATAACCGTGTCTCCCGGGCGGACGTCCTTGATGCGCACCTGATCTTCGTTATGAAGGGTTGCCATCGACACCGTGGAACCGTCGACGAAGACAGGTTCGAGCACTGCGAAAGGCGTCGTCCTACCGGTTCGCCCGACCGACACACGAATGTCCAGAAGTGTCGTCGTGCGCTCTTCGGGTGGAAACTTAAACGCGATTGCCCAACGGGGTGCTCGAGAGGTGTAGCCGAGTGCTTCGCGTTGCGCTAAATCGTCAACCTTGATCACCACCCCGTCGACGTCGTAGTCCAGGTCGTGACGCCGAGCCACCGCCGATTCGCAGAACTCAACAACGTCGTCAAATGATGAGCACAACGTCACCTCAGGGTTGACCGGAAACCCCAATTCGGAGATGTACGCAAGTGCTTCGTCATGTGTTGAATGCTCAGGCCCTCCCTTCCGATCACCGATCTGGTACGCCCAGAATGAAAGGCGGCGACGGGCGGTCACCGACGAGTCTTTCTGACGCAATGACCCTGCAGCTGCGTTACGAGGGTTTACGAGTTCTCGCTCCCCGGTCTTTGCCGCCTCATCATTCAAGGTCTCAAAGACAGCCCGCGGCATGTACACCTCACCGCGAACTTCGAAAATCGAAGGGGCATTTACGAGCCGCTGGGGAATGACCGAGATCGTTCTCACATTTGCAGTGACGTCTTCACCAACGCGACCATCACCTCGTGTGGCGGCAGTCACCATTTCGCCATCAACATAACGAATACTCATCGCCAGACCGTCAATTTTGAGCTCGCAGACAAATTTGACCTGCTGACCCTCCAACGAGATCTGCACCCGCTCGCCCCATGCCCGCAGTTCATCTGCGTCCATCGCATTATCGAGACTTGTCATTGGGATTGCGTGCTGGACTGGTGCGAATGTTGCGCTCGGAGCGCCACCTATGGTCTGAGCGGGCGAAGAAATATCAGCGAACTTTGGAAACCGTGCTTCCAATTCACGTAACTCTCGGACGAGCACGTCGTATTCAGCATCGGGAAGCTCCGGGGCGTCGTTCTCGTAATAGAGGGCGTTGTGCCGGGCAACAGACGACCGCAACTCGGTGATACGAAGACGAGCCTCCTCAGATGTTGTCACGCGTCGAGACTCCTCGGCCATGTGACGAGTGTAGAGAGAACGCAAGGATCACGGCGGCTATGCGCCGAACACCAATTTTGCAGCTGACGCTTGGTCTCGCACCCTCAATGAAATGTTGTGCAACGACTCGCAAATTTCTTCGGCCACCGCAGGAGAGTATGAGGCGAGGCCACTTTGTGGCGATAGCAAACTCTGTGATCGGAGCATTCCAGGGTCAGTTCCTCGTTGCACCATTTTGCACCAGATACCGCTGAGCGCTTTCCATGATCGGCCCGCTGACACGCCAACGGGACCCTCGGTGCCGACAGCTCCCCATGCGATCCTTCCACCGTTTTGCATAAAGCGGTCAAGATATCCACTGACGTCCACGACGGCTTCTGTCGCCGGCATTGAGAGCACTTGTGGGCCGGCTTCGAGCAGTGACGGCCAATCAGCCTCAAAACAACAGTGGAGGCCAACGACGCCAAATGTCTGTGCAGAGGCCATCACTCCAGACAGCATGTCAGCGACTGCGTCAGGAGCAAGCGGGAAGTCATTCGACATGAGGTCGACCATCAACGGTTCATCGAACACGATGAGCTGCATTGAATTCGGAAGCACTTCTGCAAGTACCGAACCGAGCGTGGCGACATGTTCGTTAATCGCTTGTGTCGCGACCCGAAATGCGAGGTGATCGGGTGCCCCTGCCCGCAACAGAGTGAGACCCAGCGTGACGGGTCCAACCACCTGCCATTTGAAGGATCGGCCGTCGACTCCTAGCTGAGGTGCAAGTTCGGTAAATGCCCGGAAGCCGACAAAGTTGTCGGTCAGCAAGTCGGTCGTGACAGGAGCTTCTGGGTCTAGTCGGGTCACATCGACGGCGAGTGTGCCGTACGGGCCCATCTCCACCCCCGGTACGCCGACGAGCGCTTGGTTTGCGAGTGACTCAGCACCAGAACGTCTCGGTAGACGCGGAACCACGGGCAGGTCAAAGTTCTTTACCGAAAATTCGACCGCTGCCGACGCACTGCGATGAGGAAGGCTCCCCACACCCAGAGTTGCCCCTGGTGCAATTCCGTCGAGCGTCCTCGCCATAGCGACATCGTTGCATGATCGATGACGCTTTCACGATTCGTGCGTGCCCTTTACGGCGCAATACCCGACAGAATGGTTCTCAATGCGTTCGCCCTCGTTTCTGTCTCGCTTTCAAAGCGTTCTCTCATGGTCGGCTCGGGTTGGATGGGTCGTCACTGCGGTTGCCGTAAGCCAGGCCATGAACCCGCTCGATAGCGGTGTGACTGCCACCTTTGCGCTGTGGATTCTCTGGATCGTTGGCGCTGTCGCCGTCTTTGTGGGTTCGCCATTGATGCTGACATTGGCTCGCACCACCCTCCCGCTTGGGCCGGTAGCTGCGACGGGTGTTCTCTTCGCAGGTGGTGATGTCGCACTCGGCACGCTCGGGCTCGTTGCCGGTGTGATCGCTGCGTTTGCGATGCTGAGCGCTGAACTCGGTCAACGCTGGGTCCAGTTCGCTGCCTATGGATCGGAGCAACGTTTTCCGCTTCGGCCGCCGCTCGGTTTTGTGATCCCAGCGGTGTTCTTGTGGATGCTGATGGCCGCATGCGGCACCTCGGCAGTGATTGCAGCCGAGCGGGCACAGTGGGTTGCGGCCGTCGCTCTCGGTGTTGGTGCGATCGCTCTCGGAGCGCTCGGGTCGACTCGCTGGCATCGCCTCTCATGTCGATGGCTGGTGTTCGTACCGGCCGGTGTGGTGATCCACGATCCGCTGGTGTTGTTGGAAACGGCGATGTGGCGTTCCCACGTGGTGTCCGATATCGAACTCGCTTCAGCCGGAACCAAGGCTGCCGACCTCACCGGGCCAGCGACTGGGCCCGCACTCGAGATCTCGCTGCGAAGCAGTGAGACCGTCATCATGTCGGCCGGCCGTTCAGTCCCTGAGGGTCAAGCGATTCACCTCACTGCGGCACTTGTCGCCCCAAGCCGCCCGGGAGCTGCGCTCGCACAATTTCGGGCGCCACGCTAAGCGAGCGCCGAGCGCTATAGCGGTGAACGTTCAGCAATTCCACCGCCAATGACCCACGTATTGGTGCGGTCGTACAGCACCACGCTTTGACCTGGTGCGATACGAGTTGAACGCAGGCCCCAGTCGATTTGCAGTTCTTGATCACCGATCGACGTCACACGGCAGGGTCGGGGTTCACCGTGAGCGCTTGTTTGTGCGAGAGCGTCGCCTTCAAACGGTTCATCAACCCATGTCGTTGAGTGCACTTTCTGTGAGCTCACTAACAAGTCGTCAGCATCTCCGACGACAACGGTCGGTTCGTCATCGGACACGTCGACACCAATTACGTAACGAACGGGGCCACCGCCGGGCACACCCAGCCCTCGACGCTGACCGAGGGTCACCATCTCGACAGAGGGAACTTCACCAAGCTGAGATCCAGAGCGATCAACGACCCGAGCGCTGCGCAATGGAATGCGATTTCCGAGAAAGTGTTCACGTCCGTCGGCTCTGCTGATAAAGCAGACGTCCTGACTGTCGGGCTTGCCTGCGGTGCGAAGTCCGAGACGGGCTGCATGTGAGCGAACCTCGTCTTTCGTCATGTGGCCGATGGGAAAACTCGTGTGTTCAAGCCTGGCTGCCGTCACCATGTGCAGCACATAGCTCTGATCTTTTGCGAGATCTGCACCGCGTTCGAGGCGCAGCCGACCGTTTGTATGAGTACCGATGCGCGCATGGTGTCCAGTAGCGACTGCGTCGAACCCGAGTTCGTCGGCTCGCTCTGCAAATCGTTCGAATTTGAGGTGCCGGTTGCATTCGATACATGGGTTCGGGGTGATGCCACTTTGGTGCGCATCGACGTACGGCTGCACGACGTGCTCGTTGAATTCTTCTGCGAAGTTGAAGACCACGTGCTCGATGCCGATCTGTTGCGCTACTCGTCTCGCATCATCAACATCAGACACGCTGCAGCAACCCGTGTCACTTTCGCCACCCCACAGTCGCATTGTCACGCCAACGACATCGTGGCCTTGCTCGTGCAGCAGGGCTGCGGCGACTGAAGAGTCGACTCCTCCACTCATTCCGATCATCACTCTCATCACGCACGCTGCTTTCTCGCCGCTTTGCGCTCACGAAGTTGCCCGATGCTGTTCGCAATGACGGAGATCGCTCGATCGATATCTGCAGATGAGGTTGTGCGGCCAAGTGAGAGTCGAAGCGCTCCACGTCGGAGATCATCTGAGAGGCCGAGAGCAGACAACACATGAGATGACTCCATTGCTCCGCTCGCGCATGCCGAGGCGGCGCTTGCGTATACGTCAGCATCGTCAAGCATGAAGAGTAGAGCTTCGCTGTCAAGATCGTTTACGCAGATGTGAGCGATTCCAGGAACGGTGCACGATCGGGACACTGTCTCGGTCACGCCGTCAATTGCTGTGATCGCGTCGAGCAGTTCGTCACGCAGCGATGTCACCCGTTGCGACACGGTGGCTCGTTGGCTTCCGGTGATGTGGAGCGCAGTTGCTGTTCCCACTGCGCCGGCGACATCGATCGTTCCCGAGCGTCGCCCTCGTTCTTGTCCTCCACCGCGCATCAGCGGTTCTGGTGTCACTCCGTTACTGACCACCATGACGCCCACTCCTTTGGGTCCACCAAATTTGTGGGCGCTCAACGAAAGGAGGTCGACATGTTGTGTCAATTCTGAAAGGTCGATCCAACATGCTGCCTGCACAGCGTCGGTGTGAAGCCACGCGTTGGGGGCATGGGCGCGAACGACTGACGCGACCTCAGCGATGTCATTACAAGAGCCCACCTCGTTGTTCACCGCCATCACCGATACGACGGCAACTTCTTGACCGACTGAGCTCATCGAGTCGAGCACACATCTCAGGTCATCGACATCAATACGAGCATCTGCGTTGACCGCCACCGTTCGTCCGGCGTGGTGTTCAACCGGGTCGAGCACAGCATGGTGCTCAACCGCTGAACACACCGCAGTGCCACCACGTGCCCGAACCGAGCCTGAAATCGCGTAGTTATCTGATTCGGTTCCACCACCGGTGAAGACGACATCTCCGGATTGTACGCCGAGTTCAGCTGCGATGACCTCGCGAGCCTCGTCGACAGCTTTCCGTGCGGTACGTGCCGCCCGGTGGCTGCCACTTGGATTCGCAAAAAGTGTCTCTTGCCATGGGCGCATTGCGTCGAGCACCTCCGGGTGCATTGACGTGGTCGCCGCGTGGTCAAGATATGTCGACAAAGTCTCCATATCCCTCAGGCTAGACACGTTGTTGGCAACCTGTCGCTAACTTGCAGGTGTGGAGGGTTACGAATCAGATACCTACGGCGAGGCATTCGCCGATGTGTACGACGACTGGTACCGAGATCTCAGCGATGTTTCGGCTCTCGTCACACTTATCGATGAGTGCTCCCCAGGCCGAACACTATGCGAGCTTGGCGTCGGTACTGGCCGGCTTGCGATACCTCTTGCGTCTCACGGGTTTGTGGTTACCGGGATTGATATCAGTTCTGCCATGCTCGATCGACTCCACGCAGCGGACCATCAACAAACGATCACCACGGTTGCCGGCGATATGGTCGATGACATGCCGAGCGGCCCCTTTGATGTAGTGCTCATCGGCTTCAACACGCTGTTCAATCTCGAAACTCAAGAACGTCAACAGGCCTGCCTCAACGCGTGCTCACAAGCCCTTACCCCTGACGGAATAGTGGTCATTGAAGGCCTCACTCCTCCGCAGCAACCCGATGGCGGAATGGTGGATGACGTCTCAATTCGATCGATGACCGCAACGCATGTGGTGCTGTCGATCTCTCGTCATCACGGGGCGGACCAATTGCTCGAAGGGCAGTTCATTGAATTTTCAGAAGAGCAAGGTGTGCGGTTGCGGCCATGGAGTATCCGTTACGCGACCATTGACCAACTCGATGCAATGGCAACCGCAGCCGGACTGCAAGTTACCGCGAGATTCAATGATGCAAGTCGGTCAGCATTTGACCCCGCAAATGGACGTCATCTCACGGTGTACTCTCGGTCTCGCTAAATGTCTTTGGTGTGTGCCACCAAACCGACTCATTTCGGCCATATCCTTAAAGCACTGTGAGTGAACTTCGACTTAACCAACTCACCGGCCGCTGGGTAACCATCGTCCCTGGACGTGCCCAACGACCAAACGACTTCGCCCCACGTTCGACTCTGATGGATGGACCCGAAGATCGTCCTTGCCCGTTCTGCCCGGGCAACGAAGAGGCGACTCCACCAGCGCTCGAAACCGTTGACGGTACTGGCGCCTGGACGTTTCGCGTCGTACCAAACCTGTATCCAGCATTCTCAGGTGACGATGGTTTCTCCGTTCGTAACGAAGGGCCAGTGCATGTAAAGGCCGAAGGAACGGGACTGCACGAAGTGTTCGTGTATACCCCAGAACACTCCTCAAATCTTGGCGACCTCGATGACAGCGCTGCCGAACAATTCATGGACTCGCTGCGTCGCCGCTTCGTCGCTCATGCGGCCATGCCGCACATCCGCTACACACAAGCCATCGTCAATCACGGTCGTGAAGCCGGAGCCTCGCTCGCCCATCCGCACGGCCAGTTGATGGGACTGCCATTCGTACCTGGAGAAATACTTGAAGAAGAACGTGCATTCGCGCGCTATGCCGGTGGATGTGTTGCGTGTACCACCATCGAAGCTGAACGCACCGCCGGAGAACGGGTGGTGTTCGAAAATGATGCGGTTCTCGTTGTCTGTCCCTTCTGGAGCGGCACTCCATACGAGTTGCTCATTCTTCCCAAACAATGCCACGCGCACCTACAAGACGGGGATGAAGCTGACCTAGCAGCAGTTGGCCGAAGCCTCCGAGACGCAATGAAGGTGCTGAGTTCAACCCTTGGAGATATTGCGTACAACGTTGGCTTCCATAGTGCACCACATCAACACGATGGCGATTATCACTGGCATATCCACATTTGGCCGAACCTGGTCACTCAGGCGGGTTTCGAGCGCGGCACCGGTGTAATGATCAACGTTGTCCCACCTGAATTGGCCGCTTTGGCGTTGCGCGAATCTGCTTCAATGCTTTCGTCCACGCTGTAAAACGATCTCTACGGTGCGAGCCCGATTGCCCGCACTACAGCGGTCACCGCGGCACCCGTCACGATCACGACAACGAGTGGGGCCCGTTTTGTGGCGACGAGGATGGCAGCCACCACTCCCACTGCACGGGCATCAACGACAATGCCGTCGTCTCCCCCGAACGTCGAATTCACAATTAGCGCCGACACCAGCGCTGCAGGGATCAGACTTAGACAGCGATCAGCAACCTCGGGCAATTCACGGCCTCCGATGATGACAAGTCCGGTGACTTTGCAGGCGTAGGCAATTGCCGACAGCACGAGCACGAGGGTCCACGTCATGGTCGCTTTACCCCCACCAGCACACCAACTGATGCACACAGAATCGGCACTCCTGCAGGCATGAAGGGGATCGTCACCGCACAGATCACCGCTCCGATCGCAGCGGCACGTCGACCGCTCCGGTGTCGAAGATGAGGAATGACCATCGCCACGAATCCGGCAGGGAATGCTGCGTCGAGGCCGAACTTTTCAGGGTCAATCGCGTTTCCTGCAAGCGCTCCGGTGAGAGTTCCCGCATTCCAGAACACATATACCGAGAGCCCCGTACACCAAAATGCCAGCCGGGCGGCCCGAGGCTCTTCTTGGGCGGATGACATCGCCGTCGATTCGTCGATGGTGATCTGGGCGGCCACAATCCGCTTCAGGAGCGAGCCCCGCAAGGTCCGCGACATTGCGAGCCCATAGACGCCATTTCGCGCCGCGAGAAGCGAAGCCCCGGCGAGCGCAGCGGCAGTTGATCCGCCTGATGCAATCACGCTGACCGCTGAGAACTGCGACGCCCCTGTGAACACAAGCAACGACATCACGCAGGTCATTGCCACAGAACCACCTGCAGCAACAGAACCAACCCCAAATGCGATACCAAAGATGCCGACTGCTGCTCCAAGCACTGCGCAACTCGCCGCAAGGGAGCGATCGTTAGAACGCTCGGTCGCATCGATCGCGCTCATGTCGACACCTTTACGAGCCACAACATCGACAGCGGCGGGATATCAACGACGATCGACTTCGGTCGGCCCTGCCACTCGACTGACTCCACATCAACAACATCAGGGCTTTCGGCGACTTTGCGGTACCCACTCCCGCCAAATCGAGCATCATCGGTGTCTAGAACGACCTTCCAGCAACCATCTCGAGGCGCCCCAATCCGAAAAGCGGGCCGCGGAACTGGGGTCCAATTTGCAACAACAAGAACCGCGTCATCATGCTCGGGCGACCATCGAACGAATGAGTAGAGAGAGTCTTCTGCGTTGCGATCGTCGATCCACTCAAACCCCTCTGACTCCCGATCACACCTCCACAGAGCCGGATGATCATCACAAAGAGAGTTCAACTGAGAAATCAGCCCTGCCATCGCCGCGTGGGGAGTGTGGTCTTCGAGCCACCACTCAACTCCGCGCACATCATTCCATTCTGACCAAGGGGCAAACTCTGAGCCCATGAATAACACCGGGGGTCCGGGCATCGCCCACTGCCAGCCATACGTCAGCCTCAGCGTTGCGAACTTCTGCCAGTCGTCGCCCGACATTCTTGCCAGCAGGCTGCCCTTCCCATGCACGACCTCGTCATGGCTAAGAGGAAGGACGTATCGCTCGCCATAGGTGTACAACATGTTGAACGAGAGATCACCGTGGTGGTATCGCCTGTGTACAGCCTCACGATGGGCGTACGACAACGTGTCGTGCATCCAACCCATATTCCACTTATGACTGAATCCGAGGCCACCCGCGTCAGCTGGATGGGTGACGCCCGGCCATGCGGTTGACTCTTCTGCGATCATCACTACATCGCCAAACTCTGCGCCGATCACCGTGTTGAGTTCTTGCAAGAACGCAACGTTCTCAAGGTTTTCGTTTCCTCCATGTTCGTTTGGTGTCCACTCTCCATCAGCACGCGAGTAGTCGAGGTACAGCATCGACGCAACCGCATCAACACGAAGTCCGTCGATGTGGAACACATGCAGCCAGTAGAGCGCATTACTCACGAGAAAATTTCGTACTTCGTTGCGCCCGGTGTTGAAAATGAATGTTCCCCAGTCGGGATGTTCTCCCCGTTGTGGGTCCTCATGCTCGTACAGCGCTGTTCCGTCAAATCTGCCAAGCGACCACGAATCTTTCGCAAAATGAGCAGGCACCCAGTCGAGAATCACTCCGATGCCTGCGCCGTGTAGGCGGTCGATAAGCCGTCGAAGATCGTCAGGGCTTCCCAGCCGGGCGGTCGGAGCGAAAAAGCCGGTGATCTGATACCCCCATGACCCACCAAAGGGGTGTTCCGCAAGCGGCAGAAACTCGACGTGAGTAAATCCAAGTCGCTGCACATGGGAGATCAAGGCGTCAGCAATTTCTTCCCATGAACTGAGGTCTGCGCGCCACGACATTGCGTGCACTTCGTAGATTCGCAGCGGTTTGTCGCCTTGCAGCACGGCGCCCCTGCCAGCCATCCAGTCACGATCACTCCACTCGAACTCAATGGAATCACTTGGGATGATGGACGCATCACCTGGTGGTAACTCGCTTTGTCGCGCCATTGGATCAGCTTTCAACACCTCGCGACCATGAGCACCCGTGACACGAAACTTGTAGAACTGACCGCCCTCGGCCTCATCAACCACCGCTGCCCAAATTCCAGAAGAACCCACGGGGTGCAATTCATTACCGGCCCAGCCGTCCCAATCTCCGAGCACCTCAACCCGCTGGGCGTTTGGGGCCCAGACCGCAAACCGAATCCCTGCAGCCGTATGTTGAGGGCCGAGCAGCTCCCAAAGCCTCCGATGAGTGCCCTCATTAAAGAGCTGAACATCGATCTCACCCAGTGCGGGTTCGACGAGTCGGGCGTTGGTCACTCTTAAAGACTATGGTGCGCGCCAGTGCGCATACTCATGTTCTCCTGGGAAACTCCTCCTGCTGTATCGGGTGGTCGAGCCGCGCACGTCGATGGCCTCGCCCATGCTCTCGCCGACGCCGGCCATGAAGTTGTTGTGATCACCCGCCTCACCCCCGGCACTTCGAAATTCACCGAATCAGGTTCGTTTCGAACTCTTCGTGTCGAGATCGATCTGCCGTGGCTCCCCGATCGGGCGATCGCACGGGTTGCATCAGCTAACCACGCCTTCGTCATGGCGGCTGCCGATCTCGGCGATTGGAGAGCCGACATCATTCATGCCCATGACTGGGAGGTGTCGTGGGCCTCACAGGTGGCCGCCCGCCATCATGGCTGCCCGCTCGTCACCACCTTCCACGGCACCGAACGCAGTCGCCATGGGGGCCATGTGCCTCCCGGCATCCCCTCAGATGTCAACGGCATCGAATGGTGGCAAGCGGTCGAATCACGACGCGTCATCACCATCTCGAAAATTCTCGGTAGGCAGGTCACAACAGATTTTGAGCTCGATCCCGCAGCGGTACGCAGCGTGCCCGGTGGCATCGATCAAACCTGGTGGGCTGCTCCCGCACCTCACGCTGGTGAGCAACCTGATGCCAACTTGATCTTTGCGTGGGGAAGCATCAAATACGAAAAGGGCTTCCATGTGCTTGCCGGAGCGATGGCTGAACTTCGGTCTCACCACCCGGACGTGCACTGTGTGATCGCCGGCCGTGGCTCATATCTCGCCGACCTGCAATCGCAAATCGATGTCATCGGGGTAAGCGACCTCATCGATCTTCCCGGATATATCTCTGATAATGAGCTCCGCACAATGATTCATCGGTCGGCGTGCGTCGTGATTCCTTCGCTCTATGAGCCCTTCGGAGTCGTCGCTCTCGAGGCGCTTGCTGGAGGATCGCCGCTAGTCATTGCCGAAACTGGCGGCCTTGCAGAGATTGTCGAGGGAACCAAGGCAGCCTTGACATTCGAACCGGGCAATACTGGCCAACTCGCAGAGCGAATCGATACCGTGCTCGGCGACCACCATCTCGCAGAATCGCTCAGTGCTCACGGGCGCCAACTCGTGGAGCAGTCGTATTCGTGGTCGGCGATCGCCCAACGAATGATGGCGTGCTACCTCGATGCGCTCGGTCTCAGCTGAGCAAATCGGTCATGCTAGAGAAATGATCACCGAATCTGTCATCAATCTCGAACGTCGCGACGATGGCGTTGCGATCATCACCCTCACGAATGGAAAAGTGAATCCGCTTTCCACTGCCGTCCTTGAAGGACTGCACGCAATCGCAGATGAACTCGCCGCCGACCTGCCAGGAGCGGTCATCGTGACCGGAGGGGAGCGCATTTTTGCTGCTGGTGCGGACATCTCCGAGTTTGGCGGCCCAGAAGAGGGCGCCATGATTACTCGCAAATTCCATGATGCTCTCGGTGCTCTCGCTGCGCTCCCGCGAATGGTGATCGCCGAGGTTGCTGGCTATGCACTTGGCGGCGGCTGCGAACTCGCAATGGCTTGCGATTATCGAATCGCATCAACGAAGGCTGTCTTCGGGCAACCCGAAATTTTGCTTGGCATCATTCCAGGGGGTGGTGGCACCCAGCGTCTCCCCCGCATTGTTGGGGCGAGCCGAGCTAAAGAGATCTCCCTCTCCGGACGCCAAGTTGCCGCCGAAGAAGCACTTCGAATTGGACTCGCCGACGAAGTTGTCGAGCACGAAGCACTCCGAGAGCGTTCACTCGAACTTGCATCAAGTCTTGCCAAGGGCGCGCTCGTCGCCCAAGGACTCACCAAAGAAGCGATCGATCGGGGCCTCTCACTCACTCTTGATGATGGTCTCGCAGTTGAGCGTGAGGCGTTTACCGAAGTGTTCCGATCAGAAGACTCCCAGATCGGGGTGAAGAGTTTCTTGGAGCACGGCCCGGGCAAGGCTGACTTCGTCGGTCGCTAAAAACCTTCGTGCGCCACTTAGGCAATGACCTCTCTGGCGCATGCGCAGCTTCTTCAGATATCTCCGCGACCTCGATGCTGTCGCCGGCTCAGCAGTTGCCCGAAAGTTGGGTGTGACATGGCACCGAGAGCGAAGACTCATCGAACTTCGTGCGCTCGATCGGGCGCAGAGGGAGGTCTCCGCCTCAGGCGTCAACCGGAGCGAGCATCTCGTCAGCAGCCGACCACGGATCGAGTCGTTGTTCGGTGACCTCTCCAGTCACTTCATCCCAACGATCACCTGTGCAGATTTCTCGGGCTCGCTCCCGAAGGCGATTGGCAACAATCTCTCTCAACTCTTCGGATGACCTGAAACGACGACGTTCCTCTAACAGCCCTGAACTCTCCACATATTCACGATGTTCGAGGACAGCGTCCCATAATTCTGGAACTCCTTCACCCGTGTTTGCGACGGTCGTGACGATTGTTGGACGCCAAGCATCATGAGGGAGATCAGACAGATCAAGCATCTGTTCAAGGTCTCGACGAGTCTCCTCAACACCCTTTCGGTCAGCCTTATTGATCACGAACACATCGGCAATTTCCATCAGGCCGGCCTTATTCGCCTGCACGCTGTCACCCCAACCCGGGTTGACGACGACGACTGTTGTGTCTGCTTTGCCAGCAACCTCAACTTCGACCTGACCGACCCCGACCGTCTCGACCAAGATCCACTTACGACCGAGGGCGTCGAGTAGCCGAACCGCTTCGGGTGTCGCCAGCGAAAGTCCTCCAAGGTGGCCTCGTGTTGCCATTGACCGAATAAATACACCGGTATCGGTCGCATGGTCTTGCATACGCACTCGATCACCAAGAATCGCTCCACCGGTGAACGGAGATGAAGGGTCGATCGCAAGTACTGCAACTTCAAGATCGAGTGAGCGCAAATGGCCGATCGTCGCACTCGTCAACGTGCTCTTTCCCGCTCCGGGGGCACCTGTCAAACCAACGGTGTAGCCCTCACCGCTCTTCGGGTACGCAAGTCGCCCAACCGCTCGGCCGGGTTCGCCACCACGCTCAATCAGGGACAGCAAGCGTGCAGTCGCAGCCCGATCACCTCGGAGAGCAGCCGAAAATAAAACCTCTGGATCTGCTGACGCACGCGCCATCAGATGACGTTCTCCGCGGCCGACACATCAATGACCTCGGTGACACCGTCAACTCGATCCCGCATGATTCGCTCGATGCCACCTTTGAGGGTTTGTGTTGACACGGGGCACGTGCCGCAGGCTCCGACGAGACGAACAGAGACGACACCGGTGTCTTCGTCTACCCCGATGAGTTCAACATCGCCGCCGTCAGCTTGAAGCACGGGCCGAATGACCTCAATCGTCGCAAGAACTTTTTCCAACATGACGCCTCTATTCAACCATTCAGGGCCCGGTTTACCCCCGTCGAGCGATGCGAACACTGAGAACATCTCCTACGCTCCAACCGTGGTCGGTTCGCACGCTAAACATTCTCACCTGCTCGCACATCAGGGCGGTTGGGATGAAATTCTGCTCGTCGCAGGTCCGATCGTGATCGTCATTGCGTTGCTCGCCCTCGTGAAGCGGCGTGTCGAACGAGCGGCAGCCGAACATGAGATTGCTCGCGGCTCGTCACCCTCGGGAGATGCCGACTCCGATCTCACGTAAGCGACCGACGAGGTCGTCGTACCCGCGATCGATATGGCCCACTCCACTGATCGTTGTCACGCCGTCGGCTGCCAGTCCGGCAACGACAAGCGCTGCCCCAGCACGAATATCGTGCGCAATTACGGACGCCCCTGACAGCCGCTGCACCCCAGTGATCTCGGCATGATGCTCGTGCATCTTGATGTTTGCTCCAAGCGCTTGTAACTCGTCGACATATCGGAACCGACCCGGATAAAGGTTCTCGGTGACCACCGCTGAGCCATCAGCGACCGACAGCATTGCGATCACGAGTGGCTTGTAGTCGGTTGCAACGCCGGGGTAAGGCAGCGTCTGTACGTCAACTGAGCGCAGTCGTTCAGGAGCGGTGGCCCTCACACCAATTCCATCGAGATCTGTGAACACGAGCCCCATCTCAGTGCAGCGGTGAAGGAACATCTGCATGTCGTTTCGCTGGGCGTCGATCATGTCGACTTCGCCGCCAGCGACCGCCACCGATGCAATATAGGTTGCCGCTTGAATTCGATCTGGAACGACGCGATGTGAGACCGAGTGCAATGTCCCGTGAGGCACTCCGGTGATTCGAAGGGTTGACTCGCCGATTCCCTCGATTTGGGCTCCCATTGCGACGAGGAAGCGGCAAAGATCAGCAACTTCTGGCTCGCGAGCTGCGCCATCGATCGTCGTCACCCCATCGGCACACACTGCAGCGGTGACCAAATTTTCGGTCGCTCCAACACTGGGAAAAGAAAAGCGGATGTCGGCGCCGACAAGCCGGGGGGCATTAACTGTGAGCACGCCATCTGAGAATGTGCAGGTCGCCCCCATGGCTTCGAGTCCGGCGACATGCATATCGATTGGTCGGAGTCCAAAATCGTCGCCCCCTGGAAGGGCAATCTCGATCTTGCCAACCCGCGAGACAAGTGGCCCGAGCAGGTTGATTGAAGCTCGCATACGACCTGCCAGATCCGCGGGAACGCTGGTCGATAATTCGCCCGAATGGGTGATGCGCAACGAACCATCGCTGCCGGTGTCGACCTGGGAGCCAATCGAGCGAAGAAGATCAGCCATGATATCGACGTCAACGATCTCAGGAACGTTGACGAGATTGAACTCCCCGTCGGCAAGCACTGTTGCCGCCATCAACTTCAGAACAGAATTCTTCGCGCCCGGCACACGAACAGTGCCATGTAAAGGTCCCCGGTGGTCGATGCGGATGACCGGCTCAACCACCTTTTCTGTCATTCTCGTCCTCTCATTAGACACTGCAACAGTATGCTCCCGCCGTGACGGTAAGTCGGGGCACTAAAACAGTGACGCGTTCTTGGGAAGCAACGCCCCATCTCCTATCAGTACTGTCAACACCGCGTCATGACCTCGTGGTAGAGGAACGTTCACCCTCAGGTGACAACAGGAACCACACGTTTGTCCTCGCAGATGGTCCGTTTTCTTATTGGGAACGCCATGTCAGCATCGACGACGACAGGATCGTTGAAACCACCTCGTATCGAATCGATATCCCATGGTTTGGGTGGGTGTTCTTTTTTCCCATCATGTTCTTTGTCAACCGACTTGGGGCTCGACGCCCTCATCTAGCCTTCACCCCGCCATCTCTGCCGTGGTGGGCACCACCCGATCGCCTGAACGCCCGCCAGGTCATGATTCTCGGCCTGCTGGCTGCCGCAGCAATGAGCTCAGCATTCACCAACACTGTCTTCACTCAAACGGTCACATTCGCGGCAGATGACTTCGGAGTGGGCAATACCGGCGTTGGTGTCGCCGGATCTGTCGTAAGGGCAGGGATCCTCATCACCATCCCTCTCGCTATCGCCGGCGACCGAATTGGCCGTCGCAAGATTGTCATTGCGATGGCGTGGACCGCTCCGATCGTCACCGCCACCGGCGCTCTCGCCCCCAACTTTCCCTTTCTCGTCACAACCCAGAGCATCGGGCGACCGCTAGGCCTCGCACTCGACTTTCTTATTGCTGTCATCGCCGCTGAGGAGATGCCACGAGGTTCGCGGGCCTACGCCGTTGGCATTATGGC
>Ga0310343_10000092_pt1 | contig 36338 bp, 33 predicted proteins | sample HC15DNA2025_MG_FD_203519 | JGI IMG/M metagenome (GOLD analysis project Ga0310343, IMG submission 203519) | Marine microbial communities from station ALOHA, North Pacific Subtropical Gyre - HC15-DNA-20-25_MG | ecosystem: Environmental > Aquatic > Marine > Oceanic | place: Pacific Ocean: North...
GCAGACAATAAATCTAAAGCTATATCTACCTCCAAAGGGCTTAATTTAGCAGTAATTTTTCTGAAATAATTAAAGACACTTTTTTTATTTGACTCTTTTTTTAGAAATTTATTTAATAAATATTCAACTATCTCATCATTATCCTTTAATATATCATTAAATAATTCTGGTTTTGATTCAAAAATATCAGATATGTCTTTATATTCAGTAGGAAGATTTAGGCAGTGAATTTCAACTTGTTTTGAAATTTGGTTTTTTATTTCCAAGACTCTTTCAGTTGCTTTTAAACCAGCTTCATCATTATCAAAACAAATAAGAATTTTACTCGTATACTTTGAGACAGATTCTAATTGTTGATAGGTTAATGCTGTTCCTGAAGGTGATGCCGAATTTGCATAACCTAACTTGTTTAAAGAAAGTACGTCAAAATAACCCTCCACAATAAATGCATATCCCTTCTTTTTAGTTGCAGTTATAAATTCATTAGTAAAGTAGAGATTTCTATTTTTCTTATATAGTACTGAATCTGAAGAATTTAAATACTTAGGACCAAAATCGTCTATTGCCCTTCCTCCAAAAGCAATAATATTGTTTCTAAAACTTAATATTGGAAACATGATTCTGTTCTTAAAAAGCATATTTCCATTACTACTTATAAATCCAAGTCTCTGAAGATCGTCTTTAGTTATTTCATTTGTTTTACAAAATTTATTAAAACTTTCTTCATCTTTACTGATAAAAGAAATTGAATATTTCTCTATATCTATGTTGTCATACTTTCTTTTTTGTAAATATGCTTTTGCGTCTTTGGATGTGTTAGATTTCATTGTTTCTAAGAAATAGTTGTTAATTAGATCTATCTTTTCTTGATAAATTTTAAAATCACTGTTGTCACTAGTTTGGGTATAAGTAAGCTTAAATCCATATTTTTCTGCGACAAACTCTATCGCATCTTGGAATTCTAAATTATTTATTTCTTGTACATATTTAAAAATATCACCCCCCTCTTTGCATCCAAAGCAATGAAAGAGGTTTTCGACATCTGTAAAACTCATACTTGCAGTTTTTTCGCCATGGAATGGGCATAAAGCCATTCCTTTTGTGCCCCTTAATTTACCTGATGTTGTAGCCAGAATAAAGTCACTAATTTTTGACCTTTTTTTAAGATCCTCTATAGATTGCCTAGCTATTCCCATTACAAATCACTAAAAAAACCAGGAAGGTCTGTTATTAAAATTCTTTCTTGTTCCATTGAGTCTCTGCTTCTTATTGTCACACTATTGTCATCAAGAGAATCAAAATCTACTGTAATGCAGTATGGAGTACCAATTTCGTCTTGTCGTCTGTATCTTTTTCCTATTGATTGAGTAACATCAATTTCAGTTCTATAGCTTTCCTGTAAGATATTTTTGATATTATTTGAAACCTCAATTAACTCATCTTTTTTGCTTAATGGCAATATTCCAATTTGTATTGGAGCAATATTAAAATCAAAACGAAAAAGTGTTCTTGTTGTATCATTCACTTCTTCTTCATCATAACAAGAACAAAGTAGAGCAAATAATGTTCTAGTTAATCCTCCCGCAGGCTCTATAACGGTAGGTGTTATTTTTTCATTGGTTTCGGGGTCAAAGTAAGACATATCTTTCCCACTTGCTTTTTCATGAGAAGAAAGATCAAAGGTTCCTCTATTTGCTATTCCCTCAAGCTCTCCCCAACCCCATGGGTACAAAAACTCAATATCAACAGTTTTTGAAGCATAATGAGCTAATTCATTGTCACTATGCTCTCTAAGTCGAAGGCTGGTATCTGGGATTCCAATAGATTTATACCATTCCATTCTCTTTTTTACCCAATAATCAAACCATTTATTTTCATCTTCTTCTTTACAAAAGAATTCAATCTCCATTTGCTCAAACTCTCTAGTCCTAAAAATAAAGTGTCCAGGTGTTATTTCATTTCTGAAAGATTTTCCAATATTTGCAATTCCAAAAGGAATCTTTGCTCTCATTGTTCTTAAAACATTCTCAAAATTTATAAATATACCTTGTGCTGTTTCTGGCCTTAAGTAAACAGTTGAGTTTTCATTTTGTACCGGACCAATGCTTGTTTCAAACATAAGATTAAATTGCCGAGGCTCAGTGAGATCTTCTTTGTTTATATCGTCTGGTACTTGATCAGCTCTATATCTTTCACCAGTTGGTTTATGATCAACCATAGGGTCTGAGAATTCAGCTAAATGACCTGAAGCTTTCCACACTTCTGAACTTTGAATAATGGCTGTATCAACAGGAAAAATAGATACTGCGCTGTCATTATCAATGTCTTTCCACCAATATTTGGATAAATTATTTTTAAGTAAAACTCCAAGAGGTCCGTAATCATAGGAGCTTCTGAGACCACCATAAATAGAAGACGCATTAAAAACAAATCCTCTTGCTTGTGCGACCTTTACTACTTTTTCAAATAATTCTCTGTTAGTTTCTTCCATAAGTTCTATTCCTTTTGTTAAATTCTAGTAAGACATCGTCTAATATGTCTTCATTTACATCAGGCCACAAAGCATCAATAAAAATAAGCTCAGAATATGAAAGCTGATATAGCAAAAAATTACTAATTCTTTTCTCACCTGCAGTTCTTAGTAAAGCATCAGGAAAAGGAACTTCTGGGTATTGAAAAAAATTATAGAAACTACTTTCTATATCACCCAATTCAAGATTTTCATTAATATTTTCATTGTGTAAATTTAAGACTGCAGTGTGAATTTCATTATGAGACCCATAATTAAATGCAAACACAAGATTTAGAGTGTTATTATTTTTTGTTATTTCTTCAGTTTCTTTCATCAGATCTTTATTTTCTTCTGGTATTTTTGAATCTGTCAAATCACCTAAAAATTTAAATCTGACTCCCTTTTGATTAAATTCTTCTCGTCTTCGAATTAATATATCTCTGTTGAAAAACATTAAAAAATCAACTTCCTCTTCAGACCTGAGCCAGTTTTCAGTTGAAAAGGCATAGACTGTCAACCATTCTAGTTTGTTAGTTATGGCCCAATCTATAGTTTTTGATAGAGAATGCTCACCCGCAGCATGACCTGCTGTACGAGGTAAATCTTTATTTAGTGCCCACCTTCCATTGCCATCCATGATTATGGCAAGATGTTTTAAAGACTTATCATTTTCCATTATTCCAGACCTTGTTTAATATTTTGTTTTCAATCATTTTAAGTTTATCTTCATTTTCATGGGAATATCCAACTAAATGCAGTAAACCATGAACCAAGACTAATTGAAGCTCTTCTGACATCGTTTTTTTATATTTCAATGCGTTATTTTTAATCAGTTGTCTGTTAATAAACAAGTCACCCAGAACTTCGTTATTTTCTTCATTTAGCTTGTAAATTTCCTTTATATTTTTATATAGTGGAATTGTAAGTACATCAGTAGGTACATTTTTTTTAAAATAGTGTTTGTTAAGTTTTTCAGACTCTTCTTTAGATACAGAATGAAGAAAGAATAAGAAGTTTTTGGAAATATTAAAATGCTTTAAATACTCTTCTCTAGCAATTTCTAATGCATTTTTTTCATTGCTATAAAAATACCCTTTGTAAATAATTTTCAAATTGTTTATTCTTCTTCAGTTATTTCAGGATAAAGAACTCTTTGGTGATATAAGCCTTCAAGACTAATTTGAAAAGATTCTCTGATAACTTCTAGCTCCTTAAATGTGATGGGAGCATTATTCAGCTGGCCATCAGAAATTTTTTCGTTAAAAATTTCCTCTATTACATTCTTAATTTTTTCTTCATCTGCATCTTCACTCATAAAAATAGCTCTACAAGCTGCCTCTAGTGAATCTGCAAGCATCAAAATTGCTGCCTCTCTTGAGGAAGGTTTTTCACCCAAATGCCTGAAGTCTTCTTTTGAAACATTTGGATTAACTGTTTTTTCTTTTTCGTAAAAAAATCTTAAAACTGCATCACCATGATGTTCAAGAATTCCTTGATACACAATTTCGGGAATTTTAAACTTTTTAGCTAATTTAATACCATCAACAACGTGGCTTTTTATTATGTTTGCAGATTCTATTGGTGAAAGGGAGTCATGTGGATTTGTTGAGCCAATCTGATTTTCAACAAACATTGTTGGATTCATGGTTTTGCCTAAATCGTGATAATAAGCCATAGCTCTTGCGAGTTGGCTATTTGCACCTATCTTATTTGCAGCTCTGTCAGCAAGTGTACCAACTACAAGCGAGTGGTTAAAAGTACCTAATGCATTATCTTCTAGATATCTTAATGCTGGGTGATTTCTATCAGCTAGTTCTGAAAGTTTGAAACCTGAAGTAAGTCTAAAAATACTCTCAACATATGAAGTTAAAGCAAACGCAGCTAAATTTGCCAGTAAAGCACTTAAAAAAGAAAGGATTAATATCTGAGTTAAATTTGCATCATCACGCAAAAAGAAATACACACCAAAAGCTAGCAGTGGTTGGGTTAAGGAAATATAAACAATTCTCTGTCTTAATAATGATCTATCAGTGTCCTCAGATAGGAATATAGCTGGAACAATTGTTCCAAGTGCGCCAAGAGCTACTAAACCTATATTCCCACCACCAGCAAGAGCTAACAATGAGCTAGATAACGATAAGATTAAAGTCGCTCTTAAATTTAATAAAGTAACAGACAAAATACCTACAAAAGAAATAGGTAATGCATACTGAATAAATTCTAAATCTGAGATTTGAGAAAAGTATGAAACACCTCGTAAGAATATTGAAGAAATCAATATAAGTGTAAGCATCAATAATAATTCATTATTATTTAACCAAATACTGTCTCTTAAACGCCATAGCAATATATATAAAACTACAAAAACTGCAAATATAATAGGTATTGCAGCAGTTTGCACTGTCCTTGATTCTCCAGATAGAAAACCAAACTCATTCAAAGCCTGATATGTAACTTCATTAATTGGATCACCCTCATTTACAATTACTTCATCCTTGAAGAATTGGACTGTAACATTTTCTATGGATTCAGCTGCTTTTTCTTTTTGATCATTCCATAATTCCTCTTCAAGCTTTTGATTTGCAATCAAGTTCTCAGCAATAATTTCTGCAACTGTCGAACTAATTCTTGCTTCAGGGACAATTGCATAAAGTTCACTTGATAGATTTAAAGTAGGAGGATTAGAAACTATTGTTTGTCTCTGTTGATTTAAGTTTTCATTACCAATTCCTTTTAACAAAAATTCATTGGCTTTGTTCTTTGCTTCAAACTCAATTTGAGTTAAAAAATTCGTATTATTATTTTTATCTGTGTTTGAAATTTCAATCAAAACTTCTATTGCAGATGTGGAAATTGTAGAAAATAATACTGAAGATCTAATTTTTTGAATCTGCTCAGATTTTGTAAGTTCAATTATTATGACGTTTGGATCAGACTGTTCAAGTTCTTCATCCTCATTTTGTTCAAGTATCTCTTCAGTTCTCGATTTAATTACAGTTAAAAACATCTCAGTAATTCCATCAATAACATCTGTAGTTATTGAAGAATCTATAGAATATACAGGAGGTACATTGCTTATAGCTTTATCTATAAGTGATTTTGTAGCATTTTCATCAATAACGCTTAAATATCTTGGTGCAGAAAAGCTGGTCGGAGATTCCTCCCCTACCTCTAATTTAATAACCTGGTTTTCAGGAAAAATCGTAAATGATATAAACCATACGGCAGAAGAAAATATCAAAATATAAAAAATCTTTATTAAATGTAATATGTATTTATTCATTATTTGTCTGGGAAAATTTCCAAAATTTTAGACACTATTCTGTTTCTTACAATATCAGTGTTCTCAAATTCTAATACAGATACTTCTTCTATTTTTGATAAAGTTTTTCTTGTTTTTCTTAATCCAGAAAATGTTCTATTATTTAAATCTATTTGTGTTTCATCACCTGTAATGATCATTTTTGAATTTTCACCCAACCTAGTGAGGAACATTTTAATCTGACTTATAGTTGCATTTTGTGCTTCATCTAATATGATACAAGCATCATTTAAAGTCCTCCCGCGCATATATGCAAGAGGTACTATTTCAATATTTCTTTTATCAATTAAATATTGTAAGGTTTCATTTCCAAAAAAATATTCAAGAGAATCAAAGAGTGGAACTAGGTAAGGATCTATTTTTTGAGAAAGGTCTCCTGGAAGGTATCCTAATCTTTCACCAGCTTCAACTGCAGGTCGTGTTAAAACAATTTTTTTAATTTTATTTTCAGAGTACATTTTCACTGCACTGGCAACAGCTAAAAATGTTTTACCTGTTCCTGCAGGCCCAATACCAAAAGTTATAGTTGAATTATCAATAGTCTCTAAATATTTAAACTGATTTAGATTTTTAACTTTTATAAACTTATTATCTATTACATTAAGCTGACTAACTTTAGTATTATCAAGTTTTTCTGGATTTTTAATTTTTGCAATTAACTCTAAATCAGGAATCTCTATCGTTTCGTTTTTAGATCCCATAACTATCATTTCATCAAGTATTCTTGTAGCCTCTTGTGTATCTTTGGCGCTTCCGTTTATATAAACAACGTTACCTCGAACATTTATTTCTAAGTTTGGGAACAAAGATTTTAAATAATTAAGGTTTTGATCATTTACACCAAAAATATTTACTAATTCTTGATCAAAAGGGATTGTTTTTTCAAGTGTCATTATATATTTTTCAATTTTTCTCCACCAATCAGGTGTAGGTGAATGTGGAAAACAGTTTGCATTGCGTCAGAGTTAGTATTGAAAAGTAGCCTATATCCTGTTTGGTCAATATCAAATTCTTTTGCTAAGTTTTTAGCGCACATGAACATACTGCCAATGAGATTTTTATCACTTTCTGACAAATCATTTATTGTTGGAATTTTCTTTTTAGGAATTATTAAAATATGTACTTTTGCAACAGGGTTTATATCATGTATTGCAAATAATTGTTCATCTTCATAAATTATATCTGAATCAATTTCTCCAGATAAAATCATTTCAAAAACTGATTTATTTTCCATATATTATTTTACATTATTAATGATACTGCAGATATAGCTGCAGTATCAGTTCTCAAGCTAAAATCTGATATCTTATATTTATATTGGAAGTTTGATAATTCTTCATTGGTCCAACCGCCTTCTGGACCAATTGCAAAGGCCTTAACATTTGCCTGTTCTTTATCAAACATATCTCCCGAAATATCAAAACATGAATTAAAAAGTGTATAGTCTATTGAATCTGTAATTTCTATTTTTGGAAAAAATGGTGTACCAGATTGTTCAACAGCTGATATTGCCCAATTATGAATTTTTTTAATATCGAATTTTGTGTTTTGGGTATTTTCGGTTTTACCTATAAATAATCTATAGACATTTAATTCAACTAACTTTTCAATCATAAATCTAAATCTGTTTTTTTCCCTAAGGTAAGGAACAAATATAGAAATTTCATTTTTTCTGGAATATTTTTTTTGGGAATTTATTTCTACATGATCTTTTACAAGACGACCTTGAAATAATTCACCAACTCCATTTGAAATATTTACACTTTCAAAATCTTTTATTCTTAAAACATTTTTTAAATGATGAACTTTAGATTCATCTATAGAAACATTCTTCTCATTAGAATCTACTTCAGGTAAATATATAGTTGGAGTAAACATTACTGTTTTAGAAATTCCCTAAAAGCTTCTTTTGGAACACTGACCTTACCAATTTGTCGCATCTTTTTTTTACCTTCTTTTTGTTTTTCAAGTAATTTTCTTTTTCTTGTGACATCGCCACCATAGAGTTTTGCAGTAACGTCCTTTCTTAGTGCTTTAATTGTTTCCCTAGCAATAATCCTTGATCCAATAGCTGCTTGAATTGGGATATCAAATTGCTGCCTTGGTATTAAATCAGATAACTTCTTAACTCTACTCCTTCCAATGTATTCAGCATTTTCTTTAGCAAGAATAGAACTAAATGAATCAATTGATTCCCCATTGACTAAAATATCGAGTTTTACTAAATTTCCAGATTCAAAATCTAAAATATTATAGTCTAATGAAGCAAAGCCCTGTGAAATTGATTTAAGTGTGTCATAAAAACCATTTACAAGCTCTAAAAGAGGCAGTTTATATCTAACTTTAACCATTGTTGTACTCAAATAATTCAAATCTTCTTGCACTCCTCTTTTTTCATTCAATAATTGGATAATTGAACCAAGATATTCTTTTGGAAACAAAAGATTTATTTCACAATACTTTTCTTGAATTGATTTGATATCTGTATATTTATCAATTTCACTTGGATTACGAATAATTATTTCCTCATCGTTATTTCGAGTTATTTTAAATTCAACAGAAGGAGGTGTAACTATTAAAGATAGATCAAATTCTCTTTCAAGCCGCTCAACTACAATTTCTAAATGCAATAGGCCTAAAAACCCACATCTAAATCCAAATCCAAAAGCAGATGACGTTTCAGGTTCATAAAAAAAACTTGCGTCATTTAAAACATATTTATCAAGAGAATCTCTTAATTTAGTATAATCGTCTGAATCAGCTGGAAAAATACTAGAGAAAACTGTTGGCTGTGGTTCTTTGTATCCCGACACAACAATAGGATTTTCATCATTATCCTGAACCAAAGTGTCTCCAACTCTTATTTGAGACAAGTCTTTTGCACCAGTAATAATATAACCCACTTCGCCTGAAGATAACTTTTCTGATGGATTTAACTTCAAATCAAAATAACCCATTTCAGTTGGTTCAAATGCATATTTTGAATTTACTAACTTTAGTTTTTGATTCATTTTAATTTCATCACCAAACACTCTTATTGAAGCTACCACTCCTCTGTAGGAATCAAAAAAAGAGTCAAAAATTAAGGCATTTGTATCTTTTGTTTTTTGAACTGGAGGATTAACTAATTTTGGAATCGCATTGAGTAGCTCACTAACACCATTACCAGTTTTGGCAGAAATTTCAAAAATTTCATTTTCACTTGATCCTATTAAATTAAAAATTTGTTTTTTTGCAGATTCTTTATCAGCATCAATTGAATCAATTTTATTTAATACAGGTATTACTTCTAATCCAGCTTCTATAGCTGCATAGGAATGAGCAAAGGTTTGTGCTTGTATTCCTTGAGTAGCATCTACCAATAGAATTGCACCATCACATGCAATTAAAGCCCTTGAGACTTCATAGGAAAAATCAACATGACCAGGAGTATCAATTAAATTAAGTGTTACATTTTCAAACTTTAGCCGTATGGGTTGTGATTTAATAGTTATGCCCTTTTCACGTTCGAGTTCCATATTGTCTAATATTTGATCTAAATGTTCACCTGGTTTTATGAGACCAGACATTTCAATCAATCTATCAGCTAAAGTTGATTTACCATGATCAACATGAGCAATAATTGAAATATTTCTTATATTTTTATTATCTATCATATTTATTAAGTTAATATCTTATATACCGAAAGGTTTTACATGGCTAATATTAATTCACAAAAAAAGAGAATAAGACAAGATAAAAAAAGAAATTTAAGAAACAAATCAATTAAAACTGAGCTTAAAACAGTTCTTAAATCATTAGATGATAGTTCTGTTGAAAATAAGTCAAATGCACTCAAAACTTTAGATATTGCTTACTCAAAAGGCATTATTACTAAAAACTTTAGAGACAGAAACAAATCTAAAATTTCAAAACTCTAGCAATTTTTTTGTTGAGATTAAGTATCTTTTTGAATTTTCAATTTCATATCCATATTGATTTATACTTTTTTCAATTTTATGTGAATATTGGATTGCTCTATTAATCTTCTTTAGATCTACACTTTTTAATTTTTTTAATGCATCATTGTATTTATAATCTTTTTTTTCTTTTAATATTTCTGCAACTTCGTTTGGATCAAGCTCAATCAACATTTTTAATCTTGATAGTTCTTTAATAAAATATGATAAAAAATTTCTAAAGTCTCTTTCATTCAAGGTAAAAGATTTCAACAATGCTAGATCTATTGATTTTCTAGAACTATATATCACATTTGTTAAATCCCAGGGATAGTAACTCTCCTTTTTTGGAGAGTCAAGATACAAAATCTCAACGTTTGATCCGAGTGATGTGAATTTAGATAAATTTGATTTTTTTATTTGAAATAAATAGTTGTCTTCTAAATCAATATTTAATTTTTTGAAAGATGTAAAAGTTATAAATTCATCAAATATAAATTTAAATTTATCGCTTCCAAAAAGAGATTGTGCTTGATTAGGAATGTCTTTTATTGAAACTTTTTCAAGACTCATATTTAAACTATCTAATTGACTTAGATCTGATACTAAATTATCAGTTACGAGAAATTTCATTATTCGACAAAGTTTATAATTTTATCTTGAATATAAATAATTTTTTTAAAATTACTCGTATTCATATTGAAGTCTTCCTTGCAAATTTTTTCTATTTCCGTCTGCTCTAGTCCAATGTCAGTCTCTCTTGTAAATCTTTTTTTGCCGTTTATCTGTATCACAAGTTCATATGTGGGATCTTTTAAATTTTCAGTGTCAACTTGAGGCCATTTGACTTTTATTAAATCTTCACCGAAATAATTTTCATAAGCCTCAGAGGCAATATGGGGTGCCATTGGAAATAACAAAATACTTATATTTTTAATGATCATGTCTTTAGAAGTTTGTGAAATATCTTGAAAATTTTTTAAAAATTCTGATAATTCATTATTTAATTTCATTAAATCAGAAACTGCTGTATTAAATTCAAATTTATCAAGATGTTTTGAGACTGAATTAATACTTTGATTTACTTTTCTAACTATGCCTTTATCTTTATCGGAATTATCTATAATTTCTAATTTTGATAATTTTTCAATATTTTCCCAGAGTTTATTCAAAAATCTTTTTGTACCTTCAATACCACCGTCATTCCACTCTACTCCATCGCTTGGAGGGGCCATAAATAGAATATATAGTCTTAACGCATCTGCTCCATGAGTTGCAAAATATGATTCTGGATCAACAGTATTACCCTTTGATTTTGACATTTTTGAGCCTCCAAAATTTATCATGCCCTGAGAAAATAAATTTTGAAATGGTTCATTAAAGTTTAAATAATTCATATCTCTTAATGCCTTCACAAAAAATCTTGAATAAAGCAAGTGTAAGATTGCATGCTCAACTCCACCGATATACTGATCAACAGGAAGCCAATTGTTGACTTTTTTGGCATCAAATGGGCTATCTTCATTTTTTGGATCTACAAATCTCAAAAAATACCAAGATGAATCAACAAATGTGTCCATAGTATCTGTTTCCCTTACAGCCTTATTTCCACATTCAGGACAATTTGTATTGATAAAATCTTCACTTTTTGCAAGAGGCGATTCATTTGTATTTTTATAATCGTCTATTTCTGGCAATAAAACTGGCAAGTTATCTTCGCTCTCAGGTATCATTCCACACTTGTCACAATTAATTAAAGGTATAGGGCAGCCCCAATATCTTTGTCTACTAATTAACCAGTCTCTTAAACGAAATGTTGTTTTACTTGTTCCGATTTTGTTATCTTCCAAAAACTTTATAATTTTCTTTGAAGCTTCAGTATGTGATTTTAAATTATCAAATTCTCCAGAATTGATAAGAATTCCTTCACCGACAAAAGCTTCTTCCTCGATTGACGATTTCCTGTTTTTATCAGATATAACTTGGATAATCTCAATTCCATATTTTTTTGCAAAATCGTAGTCTCTTTGATCATGACCAGGTACTGCCATAATTGCGCCTGTACCATAGTTAATCAATACATAATCTGCTATCCACAGTGAAACTTGCTTTCCATTCACTGGATTTATAACAAAAAGGCCTGTGTCAACTCCTGTTTTCTCTTTTGTGAGTGACATTCGTTCAAACTCGGATTTCTTCTTAGCACTATCAATATAATTTAAAATCTCAGCGCTATTCGATGAAATAGAAAGAATTTCACTCATAAGCTGGTGCTCTGGCGACAATACAGCAAATGTCATACCGAATAATGTATCAGGTCTTGTAGTGAATACATCAAAACTTAAATCTGTACCATCAATTTTTAATGAAAATTCTGCACCTTCAGATTTTCCTATCCAATTTTGCTGCATTGCTTTTACATTCTCAGGCCAATCTCCTATTTCATTAAGTCCATCTAAAAGCTCATCTGAATAATCAGATATTTTTAAAAACCATTGATTAAGATTTTTTTGATCAACTAAGGCATCACATCTATCACAATTTCCTTCAATAACTTGTTCATTTGCTAATACCGTCTTACATGAATCACACCAATTAACAGGGGCATCTTTTTTGTAAGCTAGTTTATTTTTAAAAAGTTTAACAAAAATAAATTGTGTCCATTTATAGTAATCTTTGCTGTGTGCAGCTACCTCTCTATCCCAATCATAAAGTGAGCCAAGTCTAATTATTTGATCCTTCATATTATTTATACGTTCTTCTGTAAATGTTTTAGGATGAATGCCAGTTTTAATTGCTGCGTTCTCTGCTGGGAGACCAAATGAATCCCAGCCCATTGGTGATAAAACATTAAAACCATTCATCATTTTATATCGAGTAATAACATCACCAATTGTGTAATTTCTGATATGCCCCATATGCAAATCTCCAGAAGGGTATGGATACATACATAGATTATAAAAATTTTTATCCAATGAAGCTATATCACATTTAATTGAATTATTGTCTGACCAATGGTTTTGCCATTTTGATTCTATTTCTTGAAATTTATAATCACTCATAACTTATACACTTCTAATATTTTAGGAAAAACATTTTCAATATCATATATTTCTAATACTTTTTTAGTGTTTTCAATTTTATTATGATATATCTTTTCGTCATTTAAATCCTTAGACGCCTCTATTATACAATTTGTTAATTCATCATTATTGTTAAACAAATAACCATTTTCAAAATTAACAAACTGGTTCATTGGTTCAACATTTCTTGTTATGCATATTTTTTGATAACTCATAGCTTCTAGTAAAACTAATCCTAAGCCTTCAGAAAAAGATGGGAAGACAAAAAGATCAATACCATCAAAAAACTTGGACTGATCTTCAACATAACCCAAAAAAGTTGATTTATCTTTTACATTTTTATTCATTTTTTGCGTTAGAAAATGAATGTATGTTTCAGTTCCAAAACCACCAATTATAAATTTAAAATCTATTTCAAGCTTATTTAAAGAATCGATAAGATCCTCAATCCCTTTGTTTTCATTTAACCTACCAAGAAAACCAATATTAATTATTGAATTAAATTTATAATCTTTTCTTTCTTTCAAAGATATCCAATAATTAATTACGTAAGGATTAATTTCTTTAGTATGGTTTCTTAACCAATTTTCTACTTCATTAGATATAACTATTACAGAATCAGAATGTATCCAAGCTTTAACTAGTTTATTGAAAAAATATAATTTAAATATTTTTTTAAAATCATTATCTAAATAAGAATCATACTTTCCGTGTATAGAAACAATCCACTTGAAAACTTTTTTTGGAAAAAATAATTTCTTAATTATATATACCATATAATCGCTTCGTGGTTGATGAGAATGAACAATGTCATATTTATTTTCTTTAATAATTTTTTTAAGCTTAAAGTAAGACAGTAGGTTAAACATCCTTGGACCTTTTAATCTGTATATTTTGTTACAGTTATTTGCTATCTCTTTTTTGATCGAAAATATATTTGAATCATCTTTACCAATTACAATCACATCAACATTAATTCCCGAATTGCTTTGAGCTGTAACTAATTCAAGTAAGTGGGTTTCAGCACCGCCCCTGTTTAAAGAGTTTATAAGGTGACATACTTTCATTTATAACCTAGGAGTAATCCAAGTTGATTTGGGAGGCAGTAAACCATCTAAAGTTATTAAATCTGATGGATTGATAGGAGTAAAAGTAATAAATTTTTTACTTTGTTCACTTTCTTTCAATATTGGAATAATAATTTTTTTATCTTGAAGTGTTTTCTTAAATTCATATAATTCATTTATATTTTGGTATCTTATATTTGAAAATTCCACATTATCAAAATATAAACATAGTCCTTCATTTTTTGATTCTGTGAACCCAGCCTTATTCAGAATGTTATAAAAATTATCTACATCAACATTTAAAGAAAAAGCATAAGATTTAATTTTTACATCTGAAAAATTTACAAGTATACAGTTTAATTTATTTATATAATTTTTGTTTTTAGCAAATTTCCAACGATGATGGCCATCAAGTAGAAAAAACTTATTGGAATTAATACTTTTTGATGAACTGTTAATTACTATATTCGGATCTAAGGCCATCACTATTGGATCAAAATCAATTACTTGAGCATCTAAAGAAATTTCGTTTTCCAAAATTGTTTCTTCATGTAATTTTACAAAATCAAATTTATCATCATAAGTGCTCATATTTGTAAGAAAGCCGATTTCATTACCTGATGGGAATGTATAAGGACTTAAATCTGTAAATTTCATTTATTTGTTTTCTACTAAAAATTGTTTAAAAAAATTCATAAAATACTCAAACATATCATCATCAACACTATTGAATAAACTTACCCTTATACCACCAACACTTCTGTGTCCATTTACACCTATAATTCCATTTTCACTTGATAATTTTATAAAATTTTCATTATCAGCATCTTTAGTAAAACTAAATACGACGTTTGAGTTACTTCTATATTTTTTTTCGACTTTGCATTCGACTTGTGATGAATTGTCATCAATAAAATCATATAAAATTTTTGACTGACGTTTTGATTTTTGTTCAAAATAATCAAGACCACCACTTTTAATCATCCAGTCTGTTACAAGCTTCAATACATAGATTGAAAAAGTTGGAGGTGTATTAAGAACAGACCCAGCGTTTGTTAATTTCTTTAAATTTAAATAACTCGGATTATTATTATCTGTCAAAAAACTATCTTTAACTATACAAACCGTTACTCCTGGAATTCCCATATTTTTTTGGGCACCTGCATATATATAATTTATGTTGTCGAAATCAAATTTATACGAACCAAAGTCTGATGACATATCAATAATTAATTTATCATGATTAATTTTATTAAAATTTTTTAATTGAACACCCTCTATAGTTTCATTTGAAGTGATATGTAAATAATTGACTTTATTAAATCCAATGAAATCATTAGCTAAATATGTATCTAAAGGTTGTTTATTTGCATCAAATAAGATTGTTTCATTATTAATTTTAGAAAAATCTTCATATGTTTTTTGTCCCCATGTACCGTTTACTAAACAACCAATTGAATTTTCTCGTCCTGTGTTAAAAGGTATTAATGAATTTTGAAAAGTAGCTCCTCCTTGAAGAAGAAGTGTCTTAAAGTCATTTGGTAATCCAAACAAACTTTGGAAATTTTGATTTATACAATCTAAAATTTCTTCAAAATCTTTACTTCGATGAGATATCTCAAGAATTGATTTACCGGTATCTTTATAATTTTCTATAGATTTTTTGACTTTTGTAATAACACCTTCATTAATTTTTGAAGGACCAGGAGAAAAATTATAAACTTTATTCAATTATTTGCTTTCTAATAAATATTGTATACGCATAACCAACAATTAAACCTGTCAACGCGTTGAATTCTTCAATTGGTATTATGAAGAAAAAAGAAGTAAGATATATAAACTCAACAACTCCTACATTTTTTCTTTTGAGTGCAAGTATATATAACAACATTGAAATAATTAATAAAGGAAAAATACCAAAAGCTGAAAGTAAATTTACAAATAAACTTTGAGTATTTCTTGGGTAAAAAACTGTTGGATAGTCACCGGTACCAAAATTTTGTGATTGATATCTAGTGTTTAAATATTCTGGTAATACTCTATTTGTTAAATACATTTCCTTATTTATTTCTTCTGTAATGTAATTTTGGAAATTTTTTACAATTGAATTAAATCCATCACCAATAAAATTTATATTTCCACTTGTAAGATAGTCGTAGGTGTTGCGTCTATCTATATCGACTTCAGTAACACTTTCAATATCTTCAAAAGAAACAACTTTAATATCAGTAGCAACATTTAAATCTTTACATTCTTGATTATTAGGGTTTAAAGCACACTCTTTTATAGAAATGAACGAAAACAATAATATCAATATTAGAGGTAGAACTTTTCTAATCTCAAAAGACTTTTTATATAGACCGATAACAATATATAAAACTAATCCAAGGAAAACATAAATTCTTAAAAGATCACTCCTGGACAAACCGAGAGCTAATGAAATTGTAATTATTGTGTAAAAATTTATTTTATTCTTTTGAAAAAATAAAATAAAAGATAGTGGAATCATGTATGAAATAAACAAAACTGGTTCTCTAAATGTGCTCATCGCTCTGTGAGGTTCATATGGCCAGAATGTTGTTTGTATTGAGATTGAACCTCTATAAGACGTATTTGAGCGATTTCTAATCGGCTCATAAAGATCAAAAATTTGTGAAAAAAAGATGTATATTGCTAATAGTGAAATTAAAACTAAAAACTTTTCTAAATAATCGAGAAAAGTTTCGTTATTAATATTTTCAAAAAAAGTAAGTGAGACATAAAAAGCCATAAGAAAAGTTACGAAATTAAAAATTCTTAGTTGATAAGAAAGATTGGCTAAAAGAGAGTTGTCAGAAATAATTTCAAACACAATTGGTAAAAAAAACAATGCACCAAATAAGTAAATAATGCTGTTAAATCTTGTTTTTATAAATTTTAAATTTATTAATAAAAACAAAGACAGGAAAGCTAACCCTACCCATTGAAGTGGAATATTAAAAAAACTGTAAGCATCTAGAGAAATTAAGAAGAGAATGAAGATCAGGGCTTGAATTTTAAAATTTATTTGTTTATTCATCCTAATTAAATGATAACTACAGGAATATTAAATATGCTATTTATTTGTATGATTAGTAAATTTATTAAAAATATTAAATTCATAAACTTTTTGTAAAATCATACTTATTGAAAGTGCCACCGCTAAACCGCTCGCACCGAATTGGTTTACAAATAAAAAAGAAAGTAATAAGAATGACGCTGTTGCAATGAGTCTGCCTATTGCATGATATTGTAACAAATCATTAAATAGTAACAATTGACGTATCCAAAAAGTTGCAAGATATATACAATATCCGCCCAGTAGTATCATCATTGGATAAAATGCTTGAGTAAATTCTTTACCTGATAAAAACTGTATAAAATTTCTACCCAATAATAGATAACTGATAATTAGAACAAATATAACGGGAAGTAATAAGTTTTTAATTAAATCTTTAAAATTAATATCATCTTCATTTCGTGAAAGCTGATTTTGAACATAGGGATTAAGAATTGTGATTAAATAATTAATCGGCTCAACTAGTCTTTTTGCAATTCTGAATACACCTACTGTTGAAAAGTCGGTGAAATACCCAAGAATTATTAAATCTAAATGCTGTGGAATAATTCCTACAAATTGATCTGCTCTTTGTTTAAAAAAATCTAATTTAAAAACTTGAAAGTATTCTTTTATGTTTTTAATTGAAATATCTGATATTTTTAAATATTTTCTGCAAACATACATACCCAATAGACCGTATATTGCTGAAAATATCGCATGTCCTAGAAAATAGTTTTCAATACTCTTTTCAAAATAAAACAAAATTACAATAGCTAAAAATCTAGATATATTAGAAACTGTATCTACTAAAGCAAATTTTTTAAATTTACCATGAAATGTAAGAACTGCTTTTGAACTTTCAGAAAGTGTTTGAATCACTCGTGAAGATAAGAGAATTATTATTATTAAGTTAAATTGATAGTCTCCAAATAAAGTGTTAAATGAAGATTGAAAAAGTATAATACAAAAAAACATCGATATTATTCCAATAAAAATATCGAATAATAGGGATATTGTATAAATATTCTTTCCATTTTTTTTCAGCATTAATAATGTCACATCACTATTTCTTGAATGAAAAGTTCTGAATATTAATGCAATTAGCGCCAAAACAAGTGCTGCACGACCATAATTTGATGTACCAAGTCCTCTTGTGACAACACCTATCTGAACAAATAGTAAAACAATTACCAATACTTGTGAAAATGCAAGTTCTTTAGTTTCTGACAATACTGTTTTTAAATAATTTAAATTCATTTAACTTGTGGAGCTGAGGGGATTTGAACCCCTGACCCCCTGCATGCCATGCAGGTGCTCTGCCAGCTGAGCTACAGCCCCTAAAATATTCTTATCCGTATTGATAAAGAGTCTCACAATCAAAATATATATCTTCAATATTGTAATACTCTCGAGATTCTTCAGTAAAAATTTGAATTAATATGCCATTAACACTGATTAATAACCAGTTTGAGTTTTCTCCTTCATAGGTAAATTTTTGTATTCGTAAATTTTTTCTAATGTTTTTTATTATTGCACTCATTTGTACTATAGAATTTGCAGTGCAGATAATTACATTGTCATGAAACTGATCAGATACTAGTTTTAATACTTTTATGTTTGTTATTTTTTGCGTCAAAAGAAGGTCGACCAATGAATCGATAACAAAACTATTTTCTCTCGATAATTTGCTAATTTGATTCACTTATAAATATGTTACCATGAAAAAATAAACACACTATTCTTAAACATAAGGGTTAATTTGGATAGAATAAAAAACATATTTACATTACTTGAAAGAGTATTTAACAGTCGAAGACTGAGGACTATACTTGCTGTTTTAATATTTTGTATTGTCAGTTTTGGTTTTGTATTTTACATGGCGGAACCACAAATTAAAACTTTTGGAGACGGGATCTGGTGGGCACTAGTTACTATCACAACCGTAGGTTATGGTGACATAACACCTGACACAACACTTGGTAGATTAATAGCAGGTACTTTAATGTTTGTTGGGCTTGGATTAATTGCTACTGTTACAGCAATTGTTTCTGCCAAATTCATATCAAATTATGTAGATCATCACACCAATGACGATGTCTTAGAAAAACTTGAGGAACTAGAATCTGAAATTGAAAAGCTTAAATCATTAGAAGAAGATGAACTAGAAAAACTCGATGATTTAGATTCTGAAATTCAAAATATAAAAGACAAATTTCAATAAAGACGGTTCTTCTTTATATAACTTACAATTTTTACTGGAATTTCATCTTCATCAAACAAATCGTTTTTAAGCTTATTCCTTATAGCAGTAGAACTTAAATCTAGTTTTTCACCCTCAATTAATTCATAATCAAAAGGAAAGTTTTCTTTCAAATCATTTAAACTGTCTTCTTTTCTTAAAGCAATCAAAAAGTTTGTAAGTGCTGATAGTTTTTCATAATTATTCCAAGTTCTAATATTCATAGCCGTATCAGACCCAAGAATAAAAAATAAATTATCTTTTATATGATTTAATTTAGTAAGTGTATCAAACGTATAAGAAGGTACATCTTCAGATTTTTCAATATCACTAATTTCAAATATATTTGAACCCTTAATAAGAATTTTTGTCATTTCATATCTATGAATAAACGATGTAGCATATTTTTTTTGCCATGGATTTCCGGAAGGTATAAAGAGAACTTTATCTAAATGAAACTGTTTAATAGCTCTTTCAGCAATTTTAAGATGTGCTTTATGCGGAGGATCAAAAGTACCACCAAGAATTCCAATCTTCATCATTTAATTACCTTTTTAAAATTAATACTGTTAATAAAAGTTTTTAATTGTTCAAAATTCCTAACTTCAGAACATTTTTTAGAAATTGACTGATAATGATAAAACTGACTATCGCCAGTGTTCCAGTATTGGCTTCTTTCTGGATTCATCCAGTAAATATTCTGAAACTTTCTTGATAGCTTATCAATTGTTTCTGAGTTTATTGGTCTGTAATTATTTCTGGCATCTCCTACAACAATTAAAGTATTAAAACTCGAATTGCTAATTATTTTTTCATCTAATAAATCTTTAAATGACTTGTCATAGTCGGAATGTCCATCAACATGAACATAATTATTCCAATTGGTAAGTATTTTATTTATATTATTAAATTTTAAATTTTTTAATTCTTTAGTAATGTTCGTAATTCCATCAATAAATACGTACGCGTGAACAGATCTAAAACGTTGAACTACTCCAAAAAGTAATGTAAGTCCAAATAAGGAATAAAGAGCCATAGAACCACTTATGTCACATAATAAAATCAGTCTTGGTTTCTTTTTTATCTTTGGTTTTAAAACAATATCGTAAAGACTTCCACCGTTTTTAAGAGATTTACGAATTGTTTTTCTAAATAATAACTTGCCTTTAGATGCTGATCTTGTATATTTTACAAATTTGTTTGCCAATATTAGCCCAAGATTTCTAGTCTCCTTAAGTAACTTTCTTCTTTCTTCAGCATCTGTAAATAAAAAATCTTTTTCATCTAAATTTTCTTTTGGATTTAACTCGGATGGAATATATGAATCTTTAAATTGATTTCTGAGTTCTGAAATTCTTTCAAGAATGGTTTGATTTAATTGACTAATAAAGTAATTTCTATTCTCTTCATTAATAATTTCATCTAGACCATTGTCAAAATCAATGTCAAAAAAACTTACCGAATCTAAAAATGCAAGAGAGTTCTGCAACTGATTTAACCAATAATTGTTGGATACTGGTCTGCTAAAATCAATTTCACCAAATTCTTTAATGATTTCATCAGCAAGTTTTTGAAATCTTGATATTGAGTTATCATTAAAAAAATCTTTAATTCTCTCATCTTCATAATTAGATAAAAAACTGTATTCATCATTATTTTCAGCTATTGACAAATTAAAATATTGTTGAATAAGCTCTTTCAATTTTTCTTTTTCTTCTCGATTAGATGGAAGTAGTGAATAAATAAAACTTATATCTCTTTCATATTTGTCGTGTTGCGCGTTTTGCAAAAATAAAATTAAATTACTTATTCTTTCAGATGGAAATTTTAATGAATTCTTTGAACAGTAATGAGAAAAATTAATTAGCTCATTGGTTTTTATTTGCATTATCTTCTTTAATTTTTTCTAGATAAATTTTTTGGTCTTCAATATCTTTTATCAGAATTCCAATATTTGAATTTAAGGAGTCTTCATTATTTATGTGATTGTATTTTACCCATTCAACTGTTTCTATTAGAGAAGGTGGCTTATTGATACCAAGTGATCTTACAAAATTACTAAATATAGAAAACTTTTTTGCTTTTTCTTCATCTATATTTTCTACATTATTTAGGATCACTTTTGTTTCTATATCAACTGATGGGTAGTCTAGGTAAAAATATAAACATCTTCTTCTTAAGGCTTCAGAAAGCTCTCTTGTAGCGTTAGAAGTTAATACAGTAAGATTATCATTCTTTGAAGTTATAGTTCCTAGTTCAGGAATACTTACTTGGTTTTCAGATAAAACTTCTAATAACAAAGCCTCAAACTCTTCATCTGATCTATCAATTTCATCTACGAGAAAAATAGACTTTTCCTCAGATCTAAGTGATTGTAGAATTGGTCTTTCAATCAAAAATTCTTCAGTAAATAAATTTTTGGAATCCTGTTCAGTTTGAATTGACAAAAGCTGTTTTTTATAATTCCACTCATAAAGAGCCTTATCTTCATCAATACCTTCATGACATTGGAGTCGAATTAATTGAGAATTAAATATCTTTGAGAGAGTTTTTGCAAGGTAAGTTTTTCCTGTACCAGCAGGGCCCTCTATCAAAATGGGTTTATGCAAATACAATGAAGCATTGACTATGTCAACTAATTCTTGGTCTGCAAAGTAACCTTTGTCTTCGAAATCTTTTACTGTTAAATTGTTTTTCATCCTCTTACTGTTCCCTCACCTGTAACTATATATCTTTCATTAGTTAAGGCCTCTAACCCCATTGGGCCTCTAACGTGTAATTTTTGAGTACTAATTCCAATTTCAGAACCAAAACCAAACATTTCACCGTCAGTAAATCTTGTAGATGAATTTATAAATATAACTGAAGAATCTATAGATTTTGCAAAAGTATCTGCAACTTCCTTTGATTCAGTCAAAACTGCTTCAGTATGTCCAGAGGAGTAAGCTTTAATGTGCTCAATTGCTTGATCAACACTGTCCACGACTTTTACTGCTAGTTTCAAATCTAAAAATTCAGTCTCATAATGTGATTCGTTAGCAAGATTTAAATTTGGAAAGTCTTGTTTTATTTTTTCGTCTACAAATAGTTCTACTTCATTTTTTAATAATTCTTCAATGATCAGACTGCCCATATCTTGGTAAATTTCACTATTAATTAGCAACGTTTCAAGAGCGTTACATACCCCCGGTCTCTGCACTTTAGAATTAATAACTATATCAATAATATGTTCTTTTTTTGCATCCTGATGTATGTACAAATGTACATTTCCATCTCCATCCAAGATGAATGGTACTTTGGCGTTATCTACTAGTGTTTGTATTAGCCCCTTTCCTCCTCTTGGAATAATGAGATCGACAAATTCTGTAAGCTTCATAAATTCAATGGTGTCTTGACGATCTTTACTTTCTATTATCTGAAAAATATTCTTATCACAATTATTTAAAAGTAGTGAATTTTGAAGAACTTCAAGAATAGCAATATTTGAATCAAGACAATAGCTGGAGCCTCTTAAAATTACAGAATTACCAGATTTTAAACAAAGACCTGAGACATCACTTGTAACATTTGGTCTGGCTTCATAAATAACTCCTATAACTCCAAAAGGTGAGCGAATTTTTCTAATATCTAACCCCACGTCAGTTTGCCAGTTTTCAGTAACATTGCCCACTGGATCTTCTAGAGGAATTATCTTTAGTAAGCCATTAGCCATGCCATTTATACGTTCTTCAGTTAAAGTTAATCTATCAATTAAGGCAGGTGTTAAATCAAGATCTTTGGAGTTTTTTAGGTCTACTTTATTTGCATCTAAAATTTTTTTTGAGTTTTTGAGTAATTCATCAGCCATACTTTGTAAAATTTGATTTTTTTTACCTGTACTTAAAACTGCAATTTCTGCAGCAGCTTCTTTTGCTTGTTTTCCTATTTGCTTAAGCATATCTAAAGATTAATTAAGTATTTCTATTAGTAAAATTATTTATAGAATAATTAAATCGTCCTTATGAATTAATATACTGCTTTCACCAATTGTGTCACTGTCAATTTTTGCAATACCCTTTGCGACAATTTTATTGTTAAAAACAATTGATAATCCATCTCCAATTTTAAAGGAGTTATCAAATTTAATTACTCCTTTTGATAGAAGTGAAGCATTGTTTAAAAGTGCACTGGCTGCACCTTCATCAATAATTACATTTGATAACGGAGCCATCCCATATGCAATCCAAAGCTTTCTTAACCTAATTTTCTTATTTGAAGCAGTAATATAGGTCCCTACCTTTTCATTTAAAATTGCCTTCGATAGATTAGATTTTGACCAAGAAATTATATGTGTTGGTATACCGGAAAAACCAGAGATTTGCGATGCCATAATTTTAGTAGAAAATCCTCCCACACCCTCTCCAGCCTTTGAAAGAGGTATTAACTCTTTAAGCTGATTGGAGTCATATTCAATGTAATCTATTTTTTTTGCATCTTTATTCATATCCGGATTGAAATTATACAAACCCTCTTTATTAGTAATAATTATAAGTTTTTCTGCATTAACGATAATTGACACTATTGCAGATAGTCTATCATTATCACCAAACTTTAACTCTTCTGTAGCTACTACGTCATTTTCATTAATTACTGGAATAATGCCTTGTGACAATAATTCATTTAATGCTTGTGTAGTATTAACGAATTGTTCTCTATCATCTATCAAATTTTTGGTAATTAAAACTTGCGCAATATTAATTTTTTTATCTATGAAAATTTTTTCATACTGATTAATTAATTCAATTTGACCAACAGCTGATGCAACCTGTAGCCTTTTTAATGATTTAGGTCTACTTTTATAATTTAATTTTGTTGCCCCAAGACCTACAGCACCAGATGTAACAATTACAAAGCTAAATTGAGTTTTATATTCGTTTATTAACTCGGCCAAGCTTTTCAATAATGTTAAATCAACTTTTTCATTTTTAATAATTGAAGTGGTTCCAATTTTAATTACTATATTTTTTTTATTGTTTGTATTCAAATTCTAAATTTCCTAACACAATTGTATCACCATCAACTGCACCCATTTCATTTATTTCTCTTGAAAGAACAGATTTTTCGAATCTAATAAAAATCTCGTCTAAGACACTATCTTTGTTTCCCGAAATGTTGATCATGTTCGCGACTAACTCACCAGAACAAATAAACTGATTTTCTATTTTTTCTATAGAGTAACCTTCTTGCTCTAAAACTATTTTATGAAACTCAGAATAAATAATTGGTAAGTCATCCTGAAATTCATCCTGAATTCTGCTTACCAATTTATCAATTCCATACTCATTTAAACAAGATATATATAGATATTCCTTCTTAGGTATAGAAATTTTATCTGACTTATTTATAACTATAAGTTTTTTAATTGATTGATAATTTTCATCAAATTTTAAAAGCTCATCTTCAAGCATTGAAATTTGCGAACTTATATTGAATTTTTCATTTATTGGATCAATTAAGTAAATTATAAACTTAGTATTTCTCAAATGCTTAAGTACTCTCCTGCCCATTCCAACCCCTTCTGAAGCACCCTCAATTAATCCAGGTAAATCGCATATGGTTATCATCGCTTTAGAATTATTTAAAACACCTATATTTGGACTTGTAGTTGTAAACTCATAATCACCAATCTTTGCTTTTGAGTTAGTTAATTTTTGAATTAGTGTACTCTTGCCTGCATTAGGCAATCCAACAATTGAGATGTCTGAATAGATACTGTAAGTAAGCTTGATATCAAGTGATTTTCTTTTAACTCCTTGTTCGCATATTTGTGGATTAGGATTTCTTTTTGAAATCAATTCATAATTTCCCCTACCACCTTTTGAGCCTACAATTAATTCATATGAAGAGTTATTGTCATGAAGGTCAGCATACATTTCATTATCAATGAATACCTGAGTTCCTTTTGGTACTTCAATAATTAAATTTTCACCTGAGGTACCATTTTGAAAATTTTTGTTACCTGGTCCACCATTTTCCGCCTTAAGGGAACTGTTTGACATTATGTGAGATAAGTCAGGCAATTCTTCATTAACCTGTAAAAAGACACTGCCGCCATCACCACCTGAACCACCAGATGGTTTAGTTTTAGAGTTTAAATTATTGAAGCTAACAGAGCCTGGGCCTCCAGCTCCCGATGATACTGAAAGCTTGATTTCATCAACGAACATTGTCTCATTTTGGAATTACATTAACTAATTTTCTACCATTTCTTGTAGAAAATTTAACAACACCATCAATTTTGGCAAAAAGAGTGTCATCTCCGCCTTTGGATACGTTTTCTCCTGGGTGAATTTTGGTACCTCTTTGTCTAACTACAATAGAACCAGCAGATATATTTTCACCGTCAAAAACTTTAGTACCAAGACGTTTGGACTCTGAGTCTCTACCGTTTCTAGTTGAACCACCAGCTTTTGTTTTAGACATTATTCCTCCTCAGCACTTTCAAGTCCTTGAATACTTTTAACTTTTACAATTTTTGAGTTTTCTCTGTGTCCAACTCTTCTTCTGTTCCCAGTTTTGTTTTTATATTGAAAAATGTTAATTTTTTTCGACTTTGAAACAGCAAGATGTTCTAATTCAACTTTATATTTCTTTAATTCTTTATCGTCTATTACTACTTGGCCTTTTCTTGGGCTGACTAAAATAGGAATAATAGTTTTTTCTGCAAAAGAAGATGAGACAGCAAATTCATCTCCAACACTTACTCGTTCTTGAGATGAACCAACTTTAATAACAGCATATTTACTCATAACTAAATCACTCTACTACAGCATCGGAGTCAATCAAGCCTTCTTCTATACTTTTGTTAGAAAAAATTTCATTAATTATTAGGCCCCTCCCATTACAATTTTCACACTCTTCAGAAAAACTTTCTACAAGACCTGCTGCCACATTCTTTCTTGTCATTTCTACCAATCCAAGTCTGGAAATTTCAAATACCTGTGTTCTAGTCTTATCTTTTGCTAACTCTTGCTTGAATCTGCTTAGTAGGCTTTGTTGCTTTTTGGTTGACTCCATATCTATAAAATCTATTACAATAATTCCCCCAATATCTCGTAGCCTAAGCTGTCTAGCAATTTCTTCTGCAGCTTCTAAATTATTTTCATACACAGTTTCTTCAAGACTATTTTTTCCAACGAATTTTCCAGTATTCACATCAATAACTGTTAATGCTTCTGTTCTGTCAATAATTAGATGCCCTCCAGAAGGTAACCAAACTTTTCTATCTAAAGCCTTTTTAATTTGATCTTCAATGTGGTACCTTTCAAATAATATTAATTCATCCTGATAAAAATCAACTATATCGCTTATTTCAGGAGAAGTTGCAGAAACATAATTTATGATTTCATCAAATTGATCTTTTCTATCAATCAAAAGCTTTTTAAATGAGGAATTAAGATGCTCTCTTACTACTTTTATAGATACATCTGGCTCTTGATGAATTAATTTTGGAGCATCTCCACTTTTGTAATTGCTAACAAGATCCCACTGTTCAACAAGTTTTTCTATATCTACTTTTAATGCTTTTTCACTCACTCCCTCGGCCGCAGTTCTTACAATAACCCCAAAATTTTCAGGTTTAATTTTTCGAATAATTTTATCTAGTCTACTTCTCTCATTATCAGATAGTCTTCTAGAGATTCCTTTTGTTCTTGAGTTTGGAATTAAAACTAAATATCTACCTGGCAGAGAGACCTGTCCGGTCAATCTTGCTCCTTTTTCTCCCATTGCATCTTTGACTACTTGAACTAAAATTTCTTGATCAGGTTTTAGTAAATTTTCAATTTTTGAATTTTTATGGGAACCCTCTATGTCAGCAACATATAAGACACCATTTTTTTCTTCGCCGAAAGAAACAAATGCTGCTTCCATGCCAGGTAAAACGTTCTTTACTTTTCCTAGATAAATATTTCCTACTTTAGACTTAGCACTGTTTTCTGATGTATAGTACTGAACTAAGGTTGGCCCTTCAAGAATAGCAACCTTTGACACACCATCTTTGGAACTAATAAGCATCTGTTTTTTTTCTACTTCTGGAACTGGTAGTGGTTGCTCTCTAAACCATGTCGGATTCCTATCTTTAGAAACCTTATTTTTTTGATTACCTGAGAGGGTAGTCCCAGATTTTATTTTTACTTTTTGGCCATTAAACCATTTAGTTTTTGTATTGTCCAAGTTGTCGCTTTTGCGAACAACCTTTGACTTTTTGAATATACCAAACATTAAAACCTCCGAGATGACGAATATATAAACTTAACATGTTTTAAGAATAGTAGATTTCAAAATTAAACTACTATGTTGTTTTCGATGAAAACTCTATTGATTAAACCAAATATTATTGCAGTTGAAAATATTGATGAGCCTCCTAGGCTAAGAAGAGGAAAGGCAATTCCAGTAAGCGGAATGAAACCAAGAATTGTTAACAAATTTATAAAAATTTGTACACCTAAAAGAATTAATAAACCTGATAGTAAATATTTTTCAAACTCAATTTGGGTGCGTTTAATTATTCTATTTACCCTAAAGAAAAACAAAATCCAAAGAGATAGAAGCAATATTGCCCCAAAAAAACCGAAGTTTCTTGCGTAAAGAGAAAAAATAAAATCTGTGGTTTGTACAGGAACAAAAACTTCAGTTATTTGTGACTCAGTAAAATAAGTTCCAAACAAACTGCCTGAAGAAATTGAAAGTCTACTTTGAGTCTGCGAAAAGTCATCGCCTGAAAAGAAATCTGTAATTCTAGATATTTGATAATCACCTAAAAAATTAAATTCTAAAAATAAGAAAAATGAAAGAAAAATTAGTAAAAATCCCAAAACAGCACTTCGAAGTTTAATATCAGAAACAAAAAACATTAATGAAGTAACTATTAAAAGTAACATTGTTGTGCCTAAATCAGGCTGTATAAAAATTAAAAATAGATTTACTAAAACCCCTAATATAGCAATTAATTTAAAAGAATTTTGACTAAGTATCTTTGCTATAAACAACACTAAAATTATCTTGCTGAATTCTGATGGCTGTATAAAAATGGGTAATCCAACTGGTTCTAGATCATACCACCTCCTTACACCAAGTATTGGTGCTGTAAAAAGTAAGCCTAATAAAACAGAAATTGACAGTAAAAATAATGAGTTTATTAAATTATATAAATTCTCAATTGAAAGATACGTAGTTAAGAAAAATACAATTATTCCTATTAACGAAAATACTATTTGCCTTGTTAAGATATTGCTTGTTTCAAACTCAATTGATTCAATTGAGCTAAACAAAGTAAACCATGAAATTACATTAAACAACATAAACTGAAGTAAAATATATAAATTTGTTCCTTCTGGACCTAATATTGTTATTTTTCGATTTATCATTCTGTAATTTCACCAAATTCTACTGGTGTTAGTTCGTATCCAAGTAAATGCTGGATTATTCTTCGAGAAACTGGTGCAGCGACAGCACTTCCTGATCCACCCTCATCAACAACTGTAGCAATAATATATTTTGGATTACTTATGGAATCGACTCCAACAAACCATGAAGTATTGTTTTTGTCACCAGCATTTTGTGCCGTTCCTGTTTTTCCACCTATATCATTTGCTTTGGTTCCCAATATACTGAAAGAAACATATGCTGTTCCCCCTTTATTAGTAACTGTGTTTAAATCTTTTAAAAGAAATGAAATAAACTCATCACTTACATTAATTGTGTTATTTGTAATCTTTTCTGCATTTATGTTTAAGGTTGGTGATAGGTTTTCTCCAGTTAACAAAGTTCTATATGCATTTGCAACTTGAAGAGGAGTGGTAGTTATAGCTCCTTGGCCTATGATTAAGTTCATTAAATCTCCACCTAACCATCCTTCTTCCCTCACTAGACCTGGTCGAGATATCTTCCATTCTTCAAAAAGGTCTCTATCTGGAATAATTCCAACCTTTTCAAATGGTAAATCAATATTTGTTTTTTCACTAAAGCCAAGTTCTTTAGAGTATTCTTGAAGTAAAGACTCTCCTTTTGTATTACCAAAATTTCGCCATATATTTAAAGCTATGTCCCAAAAATATACATTACAAGACTGCTTAATTGCATTAGTAAGATCTACTTTTCCATGACCCTCAGGTTTCCAATCGTTATAAACTTGCTGAGAGCCATCATCAAAACCAAATGAAAGACTTCCTTCACAATCGACTTTTGAATCTTTATTATCTAATCCCTGAGGAAAAATATTTTCGCTTAATGCTAGCCAGTATGCAACAACTTTAAATACTGAACCTGGAGGGTAGAGACCTTGTATTGCAAAATTATTGAAAGCCTGGTCTCTGTCCAGCTGTTTATATTCAAAATCACTTATGCCAGATACAAATTTGTTAGGATCAAAATCTGGTAGGGACACCATGGAGACGATATTACCAGATTCGATATCTAAGACGACAGCTGCACCTCTTTTAATTACATTTTGTGATTCAAAACTCTTATTTGCTAAATCTATACCTTGTTGTAATGATTCTTTTGTTACTAATTGAGTAGAAGAATCAATCGATAAAAATAAGTCATTTCCTGGAATTGGTTGCTTAGCGTCCACAATCTCAGAGCCCGAAAAAATTAATTCTCCTGGAATTCCAGATAAATATTCTTCGTAATACCTTTCTAAACCATTTTTACCAACTTCATTATTGCCAAAAGCATTTTGAAACTTATTAAATTCATCTTGATTTGGTATCCCTAAATATCCTAGAGTATGAGAAAAAAGTTCATTTTTAATATAGCTTCTTATTGGTAAATCAATAATTAAAAATGCATCGAAATTAGTTATTAAATTATTTCTAACCTCGTATTCAACAGAAGAGAGATTAATGACAAAATGTAAAATATCCTCACTTTCAAAAATTTCATTAATTTTCTTTGTTGTTAATTCAGGAAAATTATATTGAATAACTTGTTTGTAGTCAGAGGAGTTTTGATTAGTTATTTTTCTCATGTTTATAAATAAGTGAGGTTCTAATTTGGTCTCAGCTATTTTTTCTCCATTAACATCAAAAATTTCTCCCCTTGGTGCTGTAATATAAAATTTATCTAAATTTTGTTGGTCAATAATTTGAGATGTAGATTCAAATTCGCTTGTTTGAAGTTGAAAAATGTCTATTAAAACAAAAGCTAATAAAATAAAAAATGTTAAAAAAATATATTTGAGTCTTCTTTGGTTAAACATTGATTTTTAAAACTCTTTTTACGGATAAAAAAATAAATAAATTTACAAAAATAGAAGTGAAGTAACTTGCTAACCAGTAATTTATATTAAATTCTACGATAATTGGAATTTTATATATCAGTAAGCATAATGAAATGGTAATAATGTATATAACATTAGTTCGACTGTATCTCGATATTAGGAAATTAGACAAAACAACCACTACTAAGAATATTGCTGTATAAAGACCTAAATAATAAGTACTAAAGAAGGAATCATACAAGATTCCTGATAAGAAAATAGGCAAAACTAAATTTTGATTAAAGATTTCAGTACCAATATAAATAAGAGAAATTAAAAATATATACACTCCAAATTCTAAAGAAATAAATGTGTTTATATAATTTTCAACTAAACAAAGAATAAAAAGAAAAGAAGATATTAAGATTACACGTAATATTTTCATTTACTTTTTGGGATAAATAATTTACTTTGAAAAGTGAGCATCTCATTTATCGGAACAGTCACTGTAAATTTGTTGTTTAATTTTGTTTGCTCGTAAGGCTCTAAATCAATGAGTGGAAACTTGCTTATATGTCCAAATGTAATATCTGAATATAATATACTAACTTTTGAGCTTACTGTAGATTCTAATGAGCTAAATATAAGCTCTTTACCATTTGAATTGACTTCAAAAACATTGTTATTTTGATCAAGTGCTCTAAAATTAAAATTTGTAGAATTAAATGATTCGAGAATTGAATAGTCATTAAAAACCTCTCCTAAATAACCAACTACATATCCTGTCTCATTAATCACTAAATCGCCAGGTTCAAAATTATAGTTCCTTCCACCAGAAATTAGATATTCGTCAGTTGAGTTTTTTAAAATTAAACTTGTGGCATAGTATGTTAATTCAAAGTCACTTATATTATTAACAAGATCATTATAAAAATCGATATTATTTTGTAATTCCTGATTTTCGACATACAATACTCTCAAATTAGTTAGCTCTTCTTTTAGTCTTATATTTTCTGCAACTAAATCTGCTCTACTTGAAAATAAGTTGGAAAATTCATTTTGAAGTAATCTGTCAGATATTTGAAAATTTGATATCAAATTTACTCGATCTGGAATAAAACTTGATAACGTTTTGTTTGAAAAATAGTCAACAACACTCAATAAACCTGAAAGAAAAATAAAGAGAAAATATACTATGTATTTTCTTATACCATCAACTTGAGAACTTTGCATATTAATTTGGTTTTGGTGATAGTTTCAAAACACTTTTATAGTCTTGAAATCTCTCTAAGCAAATACCTGAACCAATTACAACAGAACTTAATGGATCATCAGTATTATTTATAGGAATACCTAATTCCTCAGCAATTTTTTTATCCATTTGCTTTAACAGAGACCCTCCTCCTGTAAGCCATGCCCCATCCTTGTCAATATCTGAAACCAATGCTGGCGGAGTTTGTGAAAGAGATATTCTTATAGCTTCAATAATATCATTAACTACCGGTTGTAAGGCATTTCTTACATCACTTGCTTCAAGTAATACTTGCTTGGGTATACCTCGGACAATATCTCTTCCTGTTACTGTTACTTGTGGTTCTTTATCGTATTGATAAGCTGATCCTACTGCATGTTTAATGTTTTCTGCGATACCGGTGTCTACAAGAATTTGGTGTTCTCTTCTCAACCATTCAATTAATATTTCTGTCATATCTTCACCTCCAACTCTCACAGAGTTAGCATTGACAATATCCCCCATTGAAATAACTGCAATCTCAGTTGTACCACCGCCTATGTCAACAATCATGTTTCCATACGGTTCAAAAATATTTAAACCACTTCCAATAGCTGCAGCCATTGGCTCTTCTATTGTAAAAACTTCAGATGCACCTGTAGCATGAGCTGCGGTTTCAATTGATCTTTGCTCAACACTAGTTACACCATTTGGAACACATATCACAATTCTAGGTCTTGAGTAAGCTCGCCCTATTGCTCTTGATAAAAGGGTTTTAACAAGTTCCTCTGCCATTTCAATTTCAGATATAACACCATCCCTCAATGGTCTTATAAGTTCAATAGTTTCAGGAACTCTTCCAATTAATTTTTTAGCCTCTTCACCAATAGTGATGATCGAGTTATCGCTTTTATTTACAGCAAGAAGTGTGGGTTCATCAACTACAACTCCAACCCCTTTTACATATATAAGAGTGTTAGCAGTACCTAAGTCAATTGCAATATCATTGCCACCAAATAGAGTTCTTCTTAAATTTAAGTCAACCATGTACTAATAGAATAATCTAATAGTTGTTGTTTTTAAATAATTATTTACTTTCCAAAAAATAAAGAAAGTTCTCTTTCAGCACTCTCGTCTGAATCTGATCCATGAACAACATTTTTGTCTAATTCAGTAGCTAAATCACCCCTAATTGAGCCGGGTGTTGATTCACTTGGATTTGTAGCACCCATAAGATTTCTGATTTGAAGAACAACATTTTCACCCTCAACCTGCATAGCGACAACTGGACCACTTGTAATAAATGAAACTAGATCACCAAAAAATGGTTTATCTTTGTGTTCTCCATAATGCTTCTCTGCTAATTCTTTAGAAATAATCATCATTTTTATTTTTGTGATAGAAAATCCTTTGGCTTCAACTCTTGAAATAATTTCTCCAACCAAATTTCTTTGAACACCATCAGGCTTTATCATAAAAAATGTTTTCATGTAGTTATCCTTTTTTTATACTCTCCAATTAAATATAAACTACCTAGCAATATAGAAGGATTCTTATTTAATGAAAATGCGTCAATATTTACTATTTTATAATCTATATTTTTATCTTTTAGATAATCTACAAAATTATTAGGATTTTGCTGATCAAAAAAAGAATCTTCCTCAATAAAATTTAATTTGTATTGTCTTTTTGAATTTATATGATTGATAATGCTTTCAATATTTTTCCCATTTTTAAACCCAAGATACAAATAAGTAACTTCTGAACTATATAAATTTTCATAGTCTTCTAAGGTTTTAATAAAACCATCTAAATTATGTGCACCATCTAAAATTTTTAAAGGGTTTTGATTGATAATTTCAAATCTACCTTCAACTAAATTATGAATAAAATCTATAGAAATTTCTTCATTTTTAAAATTCAGAATTGAATTTACGGTATTCAAAGCAAGTAAATAATTAACTTGATTTGCTGTTAAATTTTTGATATTTTTTGATTCATTATCAACAAAATCTTTTAAAAAAAACTTTGATTTACAATGATTGTAATTATTTTCTATTACTTTAACTAATTCATCACTTAGATCACCAACAAATAAATTATCGATATTGTCTGATACAAATATTTTTTGTTCTAGTACTTTAAGGTCTGTGTCACCAAGTAGTTCTTGATGATCTCTCCCAATATTTGTTAGTATAACATTTTTACTTTGAACAACAGATGTAGTATCTAACATTCCACCAATACCAGCCTCACAAATGAAATAATTCATTTTGTTATCTAAAAATGTTTTACAAGCGATGAGGAAAAGAGTCTCAAAATATCCTAAAGTTATATTATTCTCACTCTCAAAGTCTTTAACGATTCCTCTTAGATGATCAAAATTAATTTCGCTATTAGATTGTATTCTCTCTGAAAAATTTACAAGATGGGGCGAAGTAAACATTAAAACTTTTGCTATTTCATTACTAAGAAGTTGGTAAACATAATTAGCTGTTGACGTTTTACCATTTGTACCAACAATAGAAATTGTTTTATTCTTTAAAATATCAAGCTCAGGTTCTGTAAAGAATCTATGGAGTACATCAAGATTCTTGTTAATGGTTAAACCAATTTTAGAATTTAAATATTCTTCTAATTCCTTCAATTATCAAGTGATTTTAATGTTGAATTTATTGATTCAATCTGACTACTTAGATTTTGTACATTTTGTTTTTCTTGATCAATTAATTCTTGTTTTGCGTTTTGAACAAATTTGTCATTAGTAAGCCTACTGTTAGAAATTTCTAATGATTTATTCAGTTCCAATTTTTTCTTATTGAGTCTTTTTATTTCACTTTCAACATCAATATAGTTATTGGCCAATAGGCTTAATACAAAATTATTTGATTGGAAAGAAAGAACAACTCCTTCTTCTATGTTACTTTCGCTTGCAGATATATTGACATTTGCAGTTTTCTCAAGCTGATTAACAAACCAATCTGGATAAGTATTAAGTGAGTATAAATCAATGACTAAAGAGTTTTTTAAATTATAAGTAGATTTAAAGTTTCTAATTTTTGTTATGATTTCTTTTAAATTTTCTATTTCAAAAATATCACCGGATTCTTCAAGAAATGTTGAGGGCCATGTATTTTCAATTATATAATCTTCACTAAACGAAGACCATATTTCTTCAGTTATATGGGGCATTGCAGGGTTCAATAATTTCAATGATTCTAAAAATACAGACTTTAAAACTGTTTGCGTTTCATTTTTTTTATCTTCATCATTAAACAAGTTTTTCGAAAATTCAAAATACCAATCAAACAACTCTGACCATAAGAAATTATACAGTAACCTATATGCGTCAGAAATTTTATATTTTTCAAAAAGCTCATTAAATTCTTCTAGAGTGTCATTAAACCTCGAAATAATCCACTTATTTTCAATTAATGAGACGCTACTTATTTCTGATGGTGTAGATTCATCAGTGTATAAATGTACAAACTTTGCTGCATTCCAAATTTTGTTACCAAATTTTTTTGCAGACACTGTCCACTCTTCATCAAACGGTACGTCTTGTCCTGGATTAGCTTTTTCTATTAGAGAGAATCTCAGAGCGTCTGCTCCATGTTTTTCAGATAATTCCAAGGGGTCCATTGTATTGCCAAGGCTTTTTGACATTTTTCTACCTTGTGAATCTCTAACTAAACCATGGATAAGAATATCTTTAAATGGAATACTTTCCATTGTGTATAAACCCATCATAATCATTCTTGCAACCCAGAAAAAAATAATATCAAAGCCAGTAACAAGTAAAGTTGTAGGATAGTAGCTTTTTAGATCTTCTGTTTCTTCTGGCCAGCCTAAAGTACTAAATGGCCAAAGCGCTGATGAAAACCAAGTATCTAATACATCTTCATCTTGCGTTAATTTAATATTATCTTTAAGACCATATTTCACTCTTACATCGACCTCACTTGCACCCACATAATGGTTTTGCTCAGCATCGTACCAAGCTGGAATTCTATGGCCCCACCACTGCTGCCTTGATATACACCAGTCCTGAATATTGTACATCCACTCAAAATAAGTTTTTTCCCAATTTTTTGGTATAAACCTAATTTCATCATCCTCTACAACCTTAATTGCTTTTTTTGCAACCTCTTCAGTTTTTACAAACCATTGTTCAGAAATCATTGGTTCAAGTACTGTTTTTGACCTGTCACCTTTTGGAATTTGAATTTGATGATCTTTTACTCCTTTAAGTAAATTTTGATTTTTAAGCATGTCTATTATTTTTTTTCGAGCCTCAAACCTATCAAGTCCTCTTAATTCTTTAGGTATAAATTCATGACCTTCAATTTTTCCATCAAAATCCAAACACCTTATCATTTCCAAATTATGCCTTTTACCAATTTCATAATCATTGAAGTCATGGGCAGGTGTAATTTTTACACAACCAGAGCCAAACTCAACATCAACATAGTCATCAGCAATAATTTTAACTTTTCTATTTACGATTGGTATAGTTGCTGTTTTACCTATTAAATCCTTATATCGATCATCCGAAGGATTTACAGCAACGGCAGTATCGCCCAGTAAAGTTTCTGGTCTTGTTGTTGCAATTTCTATAAATGAGT
>Ga0310343_10000097_pt1 | contig 35631 bp, 56 predicted proteins | sample HC15DNA2025_MG_FD_203519 | JGI IMG/M metagenome (GOLD analysis project Ga0310343, IMG submission 203519) | Marine microbial communities from station ALOHA, North Pacific Subtropical Gyre - HC15-DNA-20-25_MG | ecosystem: Environmental > Aquatic > Marine > Oceanic | place: Pacific Ocean: North...
ATTATATCTATATTGTTTAGTCTGTATTGTTGTATCAATGCACTGAGGTTGTTACCGGTTAATCTGATTGATTGTTTGTTAGCAGCATTGAATACTCTTCCAACAATAGGTCCATTGTTAGTTGCTATGTTTATAGACTGGACAGTTCTTGGTCCGATGTTACCGACTTTGCCGGTGATAGGGTCGTAGTTTGACATGATAATAATGTAAAGGACACAGCTGAGAAAGGCTGTAGAGAAACCACATGAAGTAGTCTCTGTACAGCCATCTACAAACTATGATAGATAATTTTAATTAATATTGCTACCTTTTCTTAACTACTTATAGACATGACCACTTGCCATGTCAAATGACTCAATGTTTTCTGCACTTGGATAGTAGATCCAGAGAGCAAGTTGTTCTTCGCCTGTGACTATATCAGGATGATCTGATGTCCTTACTACACAGCCAACAGTAAGCATAGTTTCATGGTGTGCATATAATATGACAGGATACACTTCTCCTAGCCTCATATTGTCACAGTCAAAGGTTCCTTTCTCTATGTCACAGATGTCATAGTAGCCATTATAAAAGTCACCTTGTGGATGAATGTAAGTCTTGAAAGCTATACGCTCCAAGTCTCTCTTTTCATGCATGACAAAAGACCACATGGCTGCAGGATTATCAGCAGGGTCATCGTGGTATGGTGTTGCATACGCATGAACGATAGGTTCTTTCTTCAAGTAATGATCATGAAGATTTTTAAAATGATCAATAGATGTAGGTCCCAACATAGTTGTCATGATGCATGTCCTCTGATAAATGTAGGTCTAAACCATTTGAGTTGTTTCTGTGTTCTTCCTGGACCCTGCAAGACAGTGTGCCAGTGTCCTCGTCTCCAGTGAGACTTCTTAGGTTTACCTCTGGTGCGTTCAGTATCTTCTGAAGCAGGAGTAGAGTCAACCACTCTTGTTGTGAAGTATTCTCCAAGCCAATGCACGTTAGGTACATTGTTTACTCTTTCAGAACCAAAACCTTTATTACTGGTTGTTGTGTAATTAGATGTAGGACTTTGAACAGTAATGATCTCAGGTTGCTGAGTCATTAGACAGAGTAAGTTAATTACAAAACGATATGGTCTGTTTAAATCTTCTATAAATTCATTTATTATTTCTTCTGTCTTTTCATGTGTTATAACTGGAATTCTAAATTTAACTTCACCTTTATTAGATAAAGAAGCTACACCTTTACCAACATATTCATCAGTACAAGCCTTGTCACTATCTCTTGCAATTATGTGAGATGATTTCATAACTTGAAAGTAATTATATTCTAATAAGTTTTCATGAAAATGTTCTCGTGTATCACAGAACATACAGTGACCATTACCTCTGAAAGGTATAAAAAATTTCATAGGTATGTCAAGACCTGAACCTGGTACAATTCGTCTGTAATATACATTGACTGTTATGCCATCACTGTTCTGAGACATATTTATTGTGTGATATTTATCAAACTTTTTAGAGAATGTAACTTCAATTGAAGGTAGTACCTCCAGGTCAAGTTCCATGTGTTTAGGTGGTTCTGTTTGTATTAATGAGTCAGCTAGATCATCAGTAATGTAATAGGTAGGACAAAGACAACCTTTTCCAAAGCCTTGTCCTACATACTGACCACCACTCTTATTTTTAATAGCAGTATTTACAACTTCAGAATTAAATTGAATCATAGACATACCCTTTTCAATCAAGAGGGATTGATGAGAAGGATATCCATATGGAGCTATCTCTTTATCGTAAAGAGCAATAGCTTCTGCTTTAGATAAATGATGGTCAGTATTTCTAAGCTGTTTGTTTACAAGCTCAACTATCTTGAGGAACAGTTGTTTGTTCTTTGATAATGTTTTCATGATTACTTCTCCTGTCTTAGTAAAGCTACAAGGAAACGTAAATCTGTTTTGTCTTGACCTTTCCAGTCATCACCAAATTCTTTGTAGTGATTGTGAACACGTTCTTGCATCTCTGGTTCCAAGCTATGAAAGTACTTGTAAGTTGACCAGGCTTTTCTAGTCCACTTACCTGTACTGTATTGTGCTTCTTTTGCATAGCCATGTTTATCTGTTTCACCACTCATTACACTGACGTTGAAGTCACTGTTGAACATGTGATGCTTGTAATGTTTGTGGGCTTTTCTGTAAGCAGAATTCATATCTCTGGCAAGAATCTTGGTATAGCCACTCTTGTTTTTCTCAGAGCTGTTGATGTCATGTTTCCAAGCCCAAAAGGTTTTCATGGTCATGATAATAGTAAGGGTAAAGGACAAAGTTGGACTACACAACGAACCAACTACCAAAGTTCATATCATTGCATAGTCCAAGTCTCCCATTAAAGATTTGCACTTCAAAGATTATTGTTTGAGGTCAACAATCTCCACTAGAGATGGGAGTAGTCTAGGGCTTACGTGTCAGTTACTGCAGAGGCATTATCCATGACTGCAGATGAGCACTGCCTAGAGATTTAGTCTTTAGCTACACATCTTTTGACAGATCCGAAAGGAGTGTCAACAGTAACGATGGTGTAGTCAGAACCATATCCTTTACAGAATCTGATAGCTGTATTGGATAGAGAGTTAATAATCATAAACACAGGTAGTATGCCTATGAATACACCGATGCCAACTGTTAGGAAGGCACGGGTGATAGGAGAAAGGTTGTTCATACAGCAGCAAGACCTCTCAGAGATAAGTTAATAGAGTCTAGCTCTTTATAACCTTTCTGCTTTAGTTCTTCAACCTTCTTGTTGATTAGTTTCAAAGGTGCATGTAAATAGATGTGTTTACTGTTACCTGAAACAGGATCAACCATAATTAATTCTGCAAAGTCATTGCGAATGTTTAGTAAGCAAGCATCTCTTGCTGACTTCTGATAAAGTTTAGAAGACCACATGGTAGTTAGGGTGGTAAAGGACAATGAGGGAATCCCTCAGTCTGCCTCCGAAGAGACAGAGGGAGAGAATCACAGCATCCTATCTTTACGACAGGATTTAGATTCATAAAAGTCTTTCATCTGTTCAAGAAATTCTTTTACAGATGTAGCTCCTCCGATTGTGGTGGAGTCCACAGTCTTCCAGTAGACATTACCTTCAGCATCAATCATTTCTTCTTGATACTCAAGGATATGAGCAGATTGTAGAGGAATGTATACAATCCGATCTACAGAAGGGTTGTTTGGATATAACCAAGGTTGAATGGTAGTCATTAGCCTCTGTATCCATAGAACATTTGCCAATAGTCATTTGGCTGAGTCTGTTCTTTGATGTAAGAACTGACTGACTGGTTTGGTTTAGGACCAGCAGTTTCAAGCCTGGTGTATTTGTACTGGGCTTGGGTAGTTAGTAGTCTTGTGTTAAGCATGGAAAAATCTCCATAAAGGACAGTTGTGACCTGACTCTTCAGGACGGGTAGGTCATCTCCCGTCGACTCTCCCGAAGGAGAGTTTCGTCAGTTAGCCGACAGCTAGTTCGGTTTGAACTGTGGCAGGTGCAGGTTTGCGATTCATTCTTTCGATTGAATTTGCATACACTCTTGCGTTAGGTTGCTTGAGTGCTACACACTTACCTTCGTCATCGACGTAGTGTGAACGGATAGATGCAATATCTATAGTTCCGTTGATAACTACACGAGCACCGACTAGATCTTCACCGTTACGGGCAGCTTCTAGTAAACCGTTCTTGGTACGAACAGTAATACGTAGTCCATTGTCATTCACGTCGTTGACAGCAACAACGATCTTGAGGAATGGGTTTTCTACCTTGGCATCTTGTTCCACAATTTCTGCGAAAGTGATGTTACCAGTGAATGTTGTGTTAAGCATGGAAATCTCCATAAAGTGTACAAAGGACAGTTTTGTGACATGTCTAGGTCAAGGATGATGGAAGGATTTGCACCTTCCACCAAGTAGGAGTAATACCTACTCAGTTTCTGAAGGATAAGATTTATCATCTATATCCACATCATCTGGGCTCCAGTCTGCATCTGGAAAATCATCTACATCAGATCCACTACACTCATAAGCGTAGTCATCTTGATTAAAATGATCTTCTTCATTTGGTTTTACCCAATCAGATAACTGATTTCTAAGATCTAACACGGTAGATTTGATAGTCTTCTTTGCTTTGTCAGGTGATACCTTGTAAATAGCAGCACCAGCTAGTGCAAAGGCAAAGATAGATAGAGGAGGAGTGATTCGCATAGCAGCATCAAAAAGTAAAGTTTTGAAAAGAAATCCACGGATGGTCGCAGATTTCTTTGGAGGAGTTTTAGGAGTAATCATAGTTAGCACCAACGTAGTCCAGATGATAATTGAATGACTTGATCAACAGATAAGTGTTCAGACATATCTTTCTTGGTTGCCGAATTAAACAACCTCGAAGCGAAGTCAGGCTTAAATGTATCACCATATTCTGAATCAGTTGGGTAGTCAAAGATACCCCAACCAAAAACTCTGAAGTCATCAGCTTTCTGAAGTTCTTCATCATCACTGATGCGTTTATAGTATTCGTCATACCAGTCAGCTTTCTCTTCCTGGCATTGCTCCTTGATATAGTCAAGACGAGCAAAGGTACTCTGTGGCACATCGATAAGCATTGCAAGGTTTGCAGTGTTATCTGTGCAAGGGTATAAACGTATGCTCATAACAAAATAAGAATTAGGAACATAGTTAATTGAAGTTTTAACATGGTAGTTACTGTAAACAACAAAGAGGGAGAACCCCTCAGAGAGCCAGAGAAGGCTCTAGGAGAGGATCAATTAAGGAATAGATAATAGTACTGATGCCTACCTGAAGCTAATACAGGAACAAAATCCTCTCTATCTTTTGGAGGCACTTCACAGAAGCAACCATTTCTATAGAACTTAAGCCATACATAAGCATATACAAATGGAATGAAGGGCAAGAAGACATGAGATACTTCTTGATCAGGACAACCTTCATAAGATTCAGACCAGATAGTTTTAAACATGATAAAATAAATAATAAATACAATAAAAAACAAAATTTAATTCCAATTAATAACTTACACAGAAGTTAAATAAGAATTAAACGTAGACAGAATTAAAAATAAATTCAGTTTCCACAACCTTTGCCAAATCGATAAGTTATAACCGACTCATCTCCTGGCAGATTCGGGCGGAGAACCCTCTTCTTATTAGAAATTGGAGGGATATTAAGGGGAAATACCCTAATATTTGATAGAAAATGCACATAATAAACAACCAAACGTAGTCAGGTAGTATATATGTATATATTCTTTTTTTTTCCTCGCACCAGTCGTTGCGTAGGTATTACACCAAGTGTCTCTCCTAATTTTTACCCCAATTTGAGGGTTATAAGGACCTTTTTGGGGGTAGATCATAGGTTGAGCCCACTTAAAATCGTTATATCTAAGATTTTTAGCTAGTAAATGCCCATATCTCCGCAAGATTACTCCTTATGGTCGAGGATGACAGGTAATAGATACCCTAAAACTGCAAAAGAAAAGGCTGCAGTCGGTCCTGATGTCAAAAAATTTGTCCAAAATATGGATAAACAAGGGGCACAAGGGGGAAAATCAGAAGAAAAAGCAGAAAAAGTTAATATTTCCGGTAAACAAATAGCAACTGGAGCTTTAGGAGTTGGTTTAGTAGCTGGTGCAGTAGCTGCAGCTAGAAGACAAGGAACTAGAGATGCTGTAACTACATTTTTACGTAATTTAGGTGACAAACCACGTACAAAAACATATACAAGACCTAATCAGGGTGATATAACACCACCTCCAGTACAACAACAGTCTTCAGCTGGTATGCAACCTCTATCTGAAGCAGCTTATAGTGCTTTACAACAAGAAAAAGTTACACCTATTGCACAAGAAACATCTGCTTTTGCTGCTTATAAACCAGCAGATAATACAAAGCCTGCACCTGGCACAATTCTTGGTAGAGATTTATCTCCTGCAGAAAAAGAAAAGGCACTTGCACAAGCAAAATTACAAGAATTTAATGCAGAAAGATATGGTGTAGATAAGAGTGGTGTTAGAGCTGCAAGATATGAAATTGAAAAACAAAAATCACAAACAAATCAACCAGTAATTTCATCTCAACCTTCTGCAGAAAATGATGAATTTTATACAAGAGATGAACTAAATACAATGGGTAAAATTGACAATCTTGTTGCGTCAATTAAAACAGGAGCTAGACCACAGCAACCCAAAGCTGTAGCAACGGATGTCAAGAATACAGCATTACTACAAAGTGCAGATAATAAAACACCAAAAGTTAGTAAAATTATTGGTGAACCTACTCTAAAAAGTAAGCACGATACTAAGATGGCTGTACACGAAGAAACTCGTGTAGCAAATACAATTAATGAGTATAAAGGTGAGTTTGATAGTACATATGGAAAAGTACTAAATCAGATAACACAGGGGAATGTTTCTGGAGCAAGTGATCGTGATAAAAGACGTGCAGAAAGACTTGCTAATAAAGTCTTAAATAAAAATAATCCTGGACTAGTTAGAAGATTTCATGGAGCAGTAAAACAAGATGCAGATATTAGAACAAGATTAACTGCAGATGATGCAATGTTTGCAGCTGACAGAATCCTTGATGAAGATACTGGTAAAGCAGCAACTTCTATAGACATGGGAGAAAAAGGACCTGTGCTTGAAAGAGATATGAAACAAATGAAAGATGTAAGAAATATAGATCCAGCAACTAATAAAGGAACAATGCAGACTGCAGTTGGTACTGCAATTAGAGGTAGAGCACCTAGTTATCAAGAACAAGGTTTTACAACAAAAGAAAGACAAGATCCTCTTGGTAAACCAGGTGAGATGATTCCAGATAGACCAAGTAGAGAAAAAGCTCAACCTAATGTGACACCTTTTGATGAAGAACAACAAACAGGTGTAGGTCAAGGTAAAAAAGGAGGATCACCCGGTATTGGAATTTATGGAGAGCAGACTGGTTATTTACCCGGACCTTTTAGTCCAACAGCAGAAAATAAACCAACAGATGTTCCTTTTAAAAATGTAGGACTAACTGCAAGAGAACGAAGAGGATTAGGAAATGTACCAAGTGGAGAGTTACGTTCAAGAATACAGACAGATAGAAGTGGTCAGTTAAGAAAAACAGCTAGAGATGCCAGGATAGAGTTACTCAGTAGAGGTGCAACAATTCCAGCACTTCCTCCTAGTCAAGATGAAAAAGAATCTCGTCTAAGATTTGCTGGCCCTGGAGGAACAGGTGAAGCAAAATCCACAGTGCCTCAGAGGAGAGCACCAAGTACTAGATTAGAACCAGGACAAAGAGGACCAGCTAGTTCACTACAAGATAGACCTCCTATAGGTGGTTCTGATCCTGCAGTTAAAAAAAGAATCGGTGCAGACTTTACACAGATTGTAGATAAAGGCATACAAAATATAAATAGAACTGTGGCTCCAGATAAGAGACAAGCAGCTATACAGGATCTCGTTGCAAAAACAAAAGATAAAATAAAAACTAGAGAAGCTGGAGGTTTGATTCTTGAAGATATACAAAACTTATAATTAAATTCAATAACATAAAACAATGATTAAATTTTTATTACCTATTGCAATCAACGTCATAAACAAAGCAGTTGATAAAATCCCAGAAGATTTAGATGATCTTCTAAAAAAATTCGTAGTAGCACTACTAAAAAAAGCAGCAGCCAAGAGTGGTAACAAAGTAGATGACTTACTTGTTGCACAATTAGAAAAAGCTTTATTTGAATAAGGCTACTGTTAAAATAGTTTTATCCAATGGCTGATAAATGGATTAAAGATGCTATCAAAAGACCCGGTGCTTTTACAAAGAAAGCAGAAAAAAGGGGAATGGATGTAAAAGAGTTTGCATCAAAGGTAACAGCTAATCCAGATAAGTATGATACTCGTACAGTTCGCCAAGCTAACTTAGCTAAAACCCTAAGTAAATTACGTAAACGTAAAAAGAAATAACTATGTCAGTATTCGACTACAGATTGAATCGTAGAGAACAGTTAGTTAGGAAGGGTGAGCCTATAGATAATAGTGTTGATTTTTCTGGCAAGACTAGTCCTGACTTCAGGAATAAGTTCATTGCAAAAATGAAAGATACAAACAAGATGTATCAACGAGAATCACCTGGTCAGTTTGATGATCAAAGAGCAGATGTGGTTAGAAATAATTTAACTGCACAGGCAGATGATCTCGGACAATTTAATGATCCTACAGATCAAGTTAAGTCAGATGCTTTCTTGGCAAAGTTTAGAAAGTCAATGTTAGTCAATGAAGAGGAGAAACCTAATAGACAGGGTATCTTACAATATATGCAAGGAGATCCAAAAGATCCACCAGTTAATGGACAGTTCCCAACAGACGGAGTGAAAGTTTCATGAGTGCAACAGTAGCAAAGACAGGTATAGAAATGGCTGGTAAAAAGTTAGGAGACTTCTTTATCAGACAGGGAATAAAAGTAGGTGGTAAAGCTGGTGGCTATGCAGTAAAAGAAGCAGGTAAAGCTTTAGGTAAAGCTGGTGTTGAAGCTGGTATAGGTTTAGCTTTAGAACAGGGATTACCAAGAGCTATGGGAGAAGAACCTAGATTCTCTCTTGGTGAATCTGCTTTAAGACAGGGATCAGGTGCTCTTATAAGTCAGGGAGTACAGTCAGGTTTGGGAGGTAGATTTCCTGCAATAAAAAAAAGTGATTTAGGAACTAAAGTAATTGGAACAACTGGATTTATAGCAGGACAAGTTGGTGGTAGAAGAATCACAGATGCTGCATTCTCAGGACCTAGAAGAGTTGAGATGGTAGAAGATACTCCAACTGGTGCAACTGTTGCATCACAGGAACCAGAATCCGTAGATATAATTAAACCATCTACAAGAGATCTGTCAGGAGTACAGGCACAGGAAGCATTAAGTGAAAGAGAGAAGTATGAATATCAATTAAAGATTGCACAGATAAAGAATCAACCAACACATACTTACATGCATTATCAGACAGAGCCCACACCAATGAATCCTCAACAATTTGTTTCTGATGCATTTAAGGGTGCATATTCAGGCAATCTTAGTTAGGTAGACTATGGAGCTTCATCAAGGAGTAGTAAAGAACGCTCTAAGTAACAGTTTAGATTTTTTAGATAAATTTAGAGACAAGATAGGGGAAGCATATGAGTCTGTTGAAAATCAAATAGATAAAACTCCCTGGGGATATAAACTTAAAAAACAAGTAGTAGAGTCTGGTGGACAAGAGTTTCGTTCAACAGAACCTATAAAAGATTTCATGAAGAAGTCTACAGGTGAGCAAGTTGCTAGAGCAACAGCAGGACTTACTACAGGTGATGCTCAAAGAGCACTTTATAAAGCAACAAATATTCCAATTATTCAACAGGAAATATTAAATGATATTCCTGCAAGAGTAGGGGTCGATGCTAGAAATGACAAACTAGCTGGAGCAATAATTGCCAGAGGTGCTCCTTTCTTGGGAGCTTATCTAGCAGGTAGAGCAGGTGGTGTTGGTGAAGGCTTTAGACCTAAAGGAGAGAAAGCTGTTTATCCTAAATCAAAAAAAGAAGATCCTACTGGTAGAGAAGTTGGTAATCCACTGGCAGAAGGTATAGGTAGATCAGTATTTTTCCAGAGAGGACAGATGTTACCTTATGGAGAATTTAAAAAAGAAAGACCTGATGTAATGCCTTCTACATATCGTGACTACATGGCATATCAGTATGCTAAACCAGAAGCCGGATCATTAGTAACAATTGATCCTAAGAGAGGAAGCTTTACTGCTTTAGGAGGTATGGTACGTGGTTCTGCTAAAGGATTGAATGATCCTGAACTTCGTATCAGAGGATTTAAAACCACTGCAAGTGAGATTGGTGGATTGTATGCAGGAACTCAGGCAATGAAAGCAACTATGGGTTTCTTAGGTGCTCGTACTAAAGGACCTCAGTATGATACAAATCCTGGAAATACTTTTGTACCGGATGTAACTGTAGATGAATCAATGATAAAAGTAATGAGAACAGGAGAGAAAGTAAAAGATTTCGCAGCTAGAAAAGCAGATACTCCAGAAGGTAGACAGAAAATAGAAGATGCTGTAGAGGCTTCTAGAGCTAAACAACTTACTGCATATGCAAAAGATATTCAGGATGATTATGCCTTCATGAATAGAGGATTAAGGGGAGGTACGAAGATAACTAAAGATAGATTACAAACTCTCCAAACTACTACTGGTAGGAGTGTGATTCCTGGCAATAGAAATTTCCCAGATACCCAGATTCTTGTTGATCCTGGAGATGGTAAGACTGATCCAAAGTTTGCACCACGTATGACTAAGAGCAGTAAAGAAATCAAAGGAGATAAGATCGTTGATAGTGGTCCTAAACCATACAATGAATTCCGAGTAGGAATTAAAAAAGAAGGAGATCCATCTAAAAGAGCTTTAATACAACAGGCTATAGATCAATCAAAACAAGAAACTCAAAGAAGAATAAAGGCAAGATTAACACGACCTAAAACGACTGGACAAAAGATAGAAGATTTCTTAGGAGGTAGTCAGTATAGACCTTATATTGCTGGAGCTATAGGTGTAGCTGCAGCATTGGGCACAGGATATGCAATTAAGAAAACAGCACAGAAGATAAATGAAAGAAGAGTCAAGAAACAAGACCCTGTAGAATACTTAAAGTATAAACACGGTGACTTTGCCAGTGCAAAGGCAGCTTTGAAACAACCGAAAGCTAAAGGTTACCAAGATTTAGTCCCTTACGTTAAATAGAATGAGTAACGGTATTTTTGATTTTACTGGTGGTGGTGGTCTTATAGGGAATTATGATGCCTTTAAAGATACTCCTCAAGTTAATTACAATCCTCCTGAAAAAAAGAAAACAAGAAAAGATAGATATAGAGATGCAGTAGACGCAGCTACTAAATTTAAAGATACAACTGATTATAAAGCAAGAAGAGAAGCTAAAGAGAAACAAGCTGCACAAAGACAGACAATGAAGATATCTGATGATATTTCTGTGATGGAGGGATATACAGATCCTGGATTTACTCTTGAAGGTCAGAAAGGAACTAGAGGAGCAATACTAGGAGGTATTGGTTCTGCTGTTGGAGGTTACTTTGGTGGACCTCTCGGTGGTCAGATCGGTGGAACAATTGGTAGCTCTTTCGGATAACCAAAGCATACTACCGATAAAATATTAATTAAGTAAACAACAAGTCTTTTTAAAAATGTTTGGTTTTGGAAAAAAGAAAAGAATGGCTGGTGACAATAAAGTTCTATTCGTAGATCAGTATGGAGTTATTAGAACACTACCCGGCCAGTTAGTCCAACCTGGATTAAAGCTAGATACTTCTGGAGGAGCAGCAGCACCCCTTCTTGATGCAACTCAAGGTGGACAGTTAGTAGCTCCAGGTAGTTTTTATCAGACACAGCGTTTGTTAGGATTACAACAAGCAGAAGATGAGCGTTCTAAAGCACAGAGATTAGCTGAAGATCAGTATAAGATTACAGATCAAATAGAAAAAGATAGAGCAACAAGATTAGGTCAGATGGTAGATTTCCGTCAGAGAGTTGGAACAAGAGGTGCTCTTATACAGCAAGGTCAGATAGGTAATCAGGAATTAGCTAGACAAGGAATGACAAACATAGGATCAGTTTTAGGGCAAGCTCCAACACTACAATAATTAGTCATCATGGCAAGAGGAACAAGAGGTAGCGGTGCAAAATCAGGTAATAATTTCTTATCTAATTTTTTTAGAAAGAAAAGAGAACCTAATGTAGAACCTGCATACAAACCTGAACCAGGTGTGATATATGGTCAATTGCCAGCTGATTATAAACAGACAGAAGCAGATGCATTTAGAACATCAAGAGCATTTCAAATAGCAAACACAGGTAGAACTGATACATCAATTGATGTAGATAAGATGTATGGCACTGATACTAGTGGAATTAATTTAGATACTTCTGGAGGACCAAAAGCTGATGTCACATATGGTCCAGGTAGAAGAGCAGGAGATTTCTTAGAAAGATTTGCAGGTGATCAGCTATACCAGAATCAGTTAGCTGGATATAATCAAACTTTATTAAATCAACAACTAGCTGCATCAGCTGAAAGAAATCGTCAGAACTTAGAAACTACTCTTGCTTTTGATAGAGATTCACCTACTAAACAGCAGGAAAGACAACTAAAGGCAAAAACTGGTGAAGCTCTACTTGCTGAAGCAGTTGCAAAACAGGCATCAGCAGCTGCACAGATAGGTGGACTAGGTACTGCTAGAACTTATGGTAGTGGCAGAGTTAACTAAGTAAGTATTCTTGCACTAAAATTGAATTAAGACTTTAATTATTTGTTGATATGGGAGGAAGACCACCAGCACCACGAGTTGAATATATCCCTGCTCCACCACCTCCAGTTACTGTGGCTACACCAACACAGTCTCTTAGAACTCAAGTTGAGTTAACAAAGATATCAGGTGAGCAGAATAGATTGAATATGGAAACTGGTGCAGAACTAGATCGTATTAATGAAGAGTTTTACACTGGTCAGGATCTAAGAAGATACAGAGCCAGAGGTGCTGAAGAACGTCTTCTAAAAGAAACTGAAGGAGAACAGACTCGTGCAACCAGAGAGACTGAAGGCACTCAGGAAAGATTGACAACTCAAACCAGAGGTGAAGAACAGAGAGCAACTATCGGTAAGTCTGGAGAAGAAACTAGAGAGACTGCCTTGCAACAGGAGCAGTTTAGACGCTATAAAGAGAATAGAGATTTCCAGCAGGCACAATCAGCATACAAATCATAAATGACTGGTTAGATACTTTATCTGATAAAGAAAGAGAAACATATCTAGCTTTTTGTAAGAAAACCAATTCTCCAATACAGATGTATCTTTATGCTCGTTTTTTAGGGTATAAAGGTTCTATAACTGATTGTGATCTTTGGGCTAAGAAAGAATTTAAAAAGAGAAACTTCAATACAATACTTGAAATAGAAATAGATTCCATGCAAGTGGATATATCAAAACTTAGAGAAGCCATAGATCTTGGAGTGGTGAAACAAGATATGGGAGCTGCTCGTATATCCATGCTTCAGAAAGAATTACGGGCACACATAAAACAACTTGCAGATGAAAAACATCTTACAGATAGACAAGGTTTGATATTGGCTGGTGCTGATAGAGCATTAAGAGAAATACTTTTAATCTTCAGAGATGATCCTATAGAAGGTCCACTACAGGAAGCATCAATGGGTGTATGGACAAAGATTCTTCAGGAAGAATCATAAGTCTTAACAGGTTAGTCTTAGTACATGGCTGGAACAAGTATCTATTCTGTTTATCGTAGAACTGCCCGTGCAGCTGCTAAACAACAAGTTGTAAAGAAAACATCTTCAATTGATGTTGAAAAAGCTAGAACAGATTTTGCATACTTCTGTGATGTTGTAGGAGATAAACCTCCTGCAGAACATATGCATTTATGGCATGAACATCTATATACACATCAAGATAGTGAATGTTTAATTAATATTGCTGGACCAAATGTAGATATACTTGCACCAAGAGGATCAGCTAAATCCACAGTGTTAGGTTTATTTACAGCCTGGGCTATTGGTATACATGCACTTAATCGTAAACCATTAAAAATTTTATATATTTCATATACTGTTGATGTTGCCAGACCAAAGAGTGCAGCAATAAAAAGAATTATTGAAGATAGTAAAATCTATAGAGAAATATTTCCGATGGTAAAAATTGCTAAAGGAATAAACTCTAATGAATATTGGAGTATTGATTGGAAGTTTGCAGGTATAAGATCAACTGGTGAGGAAGAATTCAGTTTATGTTGTGCAGGATTAAAAGGTGCTGTTACATCAAAGCGTTCACATCTATGTATCATTGATGATGCTATAAAATCAGCTGATGATATTAAGAACAGAGACATTCGTGTAGCTATGGAAGATAATTGGAACTCAGTTATTGTTCCAACTATGTTTGAAGGTGGTAGAGCTATATGTCTTGGTACAAGATTTAGACATGATGATATACATCAGACTACTTTTATTCCTGATAATGATTGGATACAGATAATTCAATCAGCAGTAACTGTAGATGAAAATGGTGATGAAAAATCATACTGGCCAGAGATGTGGTCACTTGAATATCTTAATGATCGTAGAAGACAATCACCAATAAGTTTTAGTTTCCAATATCAGAATCAAGTGGTAAGAACAAGTGACATGTCTGTCTCACCTGATCTAATAATTAAAGGTCAGATACCAACACAGTTTGATTGTTTAGGTGTGGGAGTTGATTTATCAGCTGGTATTAGAGAACGTAATGATTATACAGTTTTTGTAATGGGTGGAAGAGTGGGAGATAAGATTTACATTATTGACTGTAAACGATTAAGGATAATGGGTAATGTAGAAAAACTGGAAGCCATTATGGAAATGATGATGGAATGGGGAATAGTTCATAAAGATCAAGATAAATACTTTCCAACTGGCAGTACTGTAGACATCTGGTCTGAAGCAGTGGCTTATCAGGCATCATTAGAAGCTGACTTTAAACGTATTTGTTTAGAGGAGCAGGGACTTTACAATTTACTCTGGCATCCGGTAAAAGGATTCAGAGGAGATAAAGTTGCTAGATTTAGAGGAATTATGGGCTTATTTGAGCAACATAAGATATTATTTAATAAATATCGTAAATTCCAAGCATTAACAGATGAGATCGTCAATTTCGGGGTCAGTTCCCATGATGATTGTGTTGATGCACTGGTCTGGTTATGCAATGGATTAATGTCCAGAGGAAAACTAGAGTTAGAGTATTGACGAATTAGACTATTAAGAGTATCTAACATGGTAGCCAATTTTTTCTATAAAGGTATTGAACTAGAGCAAGACGCTTATGGTTCTGCCATATTCAACCTTCCTGATGAAGTATGTCACGATCTAGGTCTTCAACCTGGAGAACGCTTCGATATTGAAGCTGACGATGAAAACATCACGTTTAAACGAATAGCAGCTGGCTATGAGATTGATGCGTAATAAAATAATAAAAAGTGACTAGATGAATCAAACTAACTCTACTTTTGAAGCAATGCTCAAAGCAGCCATAAGTCGTGATGCGACTGGTGGTGCTACTGATACCATGCTTATTCATGCTCATCTAGCACAGATGAAGATGTTTGGTATCCGTCAGGGTGTTGAGTTCTATCCTGGACAAGATAACTTCGGATCACAAAGATATGATTTTATACAACAGGTAATCAAGTTTAATCAGCTTGATGCAAGGTTAGATTCTATATGGGATCACTTCTTAGCTTTAGGAAAAGGATTATTTTATATTCGTCCTACTCAAAAAACATACAGACTTTATTGGTTTGATAAAGATTCATATAGAACTTTCTATTCTCCAGAAGGAGAGTTAGAAGAAGTAATAGTTATCTATCCATATAAAGTTAAATCTAATAAAGGTTTTGGTGGAGCTCAAGTTGGTTTGAATACTGATAAAAGATATATGCGTCTTCGCATTACAGCAGAAACTATTGAAGAAACACATAGTGAACAGGAATTAAGTTTTGATAATCCAACTGAGTTTACAACTATAAATAAAAAGACATTAGATAACACAATGAGATTTATTCCTTGTGTTGAGGTATTTAATAATCCTGATGCTTTTGGTACTGATGGTAGTGGTGAATTTGATTGGATAGCTAATCAGATTGTTGCTCATGATGAAATGGTTAAAAATATCAGAGCTAATCTTTCATTCTTTGGTAATCCAACTTTATTATCTTCACGTCCTAAACAGGATATTGTTGAGAGTGGTAAAGATGCTCCACCACAAAGACCAAGTATTTCAAGTCAATCTGGATTTACTTCTGACCTAAGTACACTTACATCTACATATAAACAAGATCCTGTAACAAGAAATCCAGCTGGATATATTGGTAGTCCAGGATCAGGTATGAGAGTTCCTAGAGTCATTGCTAACTTAGAACCTTCAGATCGTGTTGGATTTATTACTCCTAATGCAGTAAGTACAGATCAATCCAGATATGTTGGACAACTAAGAAATGAAATAAGATTAGCTTTAGGTGGTATTGATGATATATCAATTAGTAATGTAACTGCTACAGAGATTAAATCTCAATATGGAAGAGTAAGTGCTACTGCTAGAAAGAAATGTTTACAGATATATGAATATGGAATCTGTAAATGTTTTGAGTTAATGATCTTCCAAGAAGAACAGATATTCCGTCAGACATTAGCAGAAGCATCTGGTATTAAATATCCTGAGCTTTTAGATGATACTCCTGAATCTATGGAGAAATATGAGAAACAAAAAGCTACGTATGAAAAGAAATTACAGAAAGCAATTGATGTTGCAAGAGAGACAAAAGAAGTTCCTGCTAATGTTCATGGATTAGTACCAGATGGTGAGAGAACTGTAGAGTGGAGATGGATGGGTCCTGTGTATGAAGATACTGCACAGGATAAAGTTCAGCAATCTATATTCTGTAGAAACCTACAAGAATTAGGTGTTGATAGCATAGAAGCACTGAAGTACTTATTTCCATCAAAAACTGATGATGAAGTTGCCGGTATGTTATCGGGATTTCCATTCAGAATGGTAGGACAAGTACAAAGGGCTTATTCTCAATTCCTCGATCTAATAAATCAAGAAATGAGAACTCCACATCCGCAGCAACCGGATATTCCAATGGCTGCAGATCCGAGACTTGATCTCACCCCTTTCTTATATAGAACACTCGAATCACTCCAGAAGGAAGTAACTTATGCAGGCAGATACCGCAATGCCGACCCAATCGGCACCCCAACCATCAGCGACCCCACAACCCAGCTACGGGGCTCCAGTTTCACAAACAGCAGCACAGCAGCCAGTGGTGGCGACAACACCTCAATGGGTAGCTCCACAACAGGCAGCGGTGGCACCAGCACCACAAGTGCAAGCCCAGATGGGTACAACACAAGTCCCATACAGCCCTACACCGTCAAGCCCCCAGGTCAACCCATCGGCACCGGCACCAGCGGAGAATCCTTACAAGGACGCATTCAACCGGGTGGTAGGTCTCCTGAGTTCACCAGTCCAACTCCCCTTCCTGGGTCAACAGTCTCCAGCGACACAAGAGTACGGCCAGGCGAATTACAGTTCCCCACAAGCTCCCTCATACAACAATCAGGGTCAGCAGATATCGCAGCCTTTGAACGGGAGCAACCAGGCATACTCCAACAACTCTTCCCAAACTTCGCAGGCAATCAGCGACCAGCAACTCCTAGCAAACGGGGTAAGTCCAGAAAGTCTTGAAGTAATTAATCATTTTGGTGCAGATGCTCCTGCAGTTCTTAATGATTATGCTTGCAGAGTAGAGGATAGTTTAGTCACAACAAATCAGCAACTTAATGAAGCTGTATCTCTTTTACAAGAAATTAATGAAGAGCATAAAGCATACGAGCAGATCTTAACTGATCCAGATGTATTAGCTGATTACACTTGTGAGTTCTTCGGTCCAGAAGGTCCATATCCAGTAGAAGAAGAGCCAGCAGGACAGGTAGTTGGTAATCAAGGAATAACAGCTCAACAGCAAGCAGCTGCATTACAACAGCAGCAAGCTGCAGCAGCACAGGCACAGACACAAGCAGATCCAAGATTTGCACGTCCTCAAATGCCAGTTCCTCCACAGCCACAAGCTCCAGAAAACACTGGGGATTTCTGGAATAACTTCGGAAGTTTAGCTGATAAGGACCCTGCTAATGCATGGAGATATTTAAATCAGGCACAACAAACACCTGATATCTTCAGAAACAAGATGTTAGTAATGGAATAATTCTTTAGATTTAGACAACATAAAATAGAGGGAGTAGATATTACTCCCTTTTTTATTAGATAGATGATTAGCACAATAGGAGATTTTAGAGAAAGAGGTCCAATGTTAAATTTACCTTTTACACGTACTCCTCAAGAACGGGCGGTAGAAGGACTTGAAAGAAAGAGAAAACAAGAGGAAGCGATAAAAGAGAAAGCAGGTCAGGTTGTAGATGCAGTTAGAGGAACAGGAGCTAAACGATTAGCTGGAAGTATTGGTGGAGGTATGGTAGGAACAGCAATAGGAACTGCTGTAGGTGGACCAGTAGGTGGTTTTGCAGGAAGTTTTATTGGAAGCACAATAGGAGAAAAAGCAGGAGAGGGAATAGGAAAAATGGGAGAGAAAAGAATGTCAGGTGAGATGATGAGAACTGTATTTGGTGGAGGAGCAATAACAGGAGATATGGCAGATAGGAGATCACCAACAGAAGAAATAGTCATGGGTAATCCAATGGCACATCCTATGGCTGCTGATTCTGTTAAGATGCCACAGGATTTACAAGCTGGTTATATGCACATGAATAGATTTGGATCACCATTACCTATACATGGTTTAGGTACACCAGGAAGAACAACAATGGCACAGGATATTCAAGATGGTAACTTTGTTATGCAACACCGTATGGCAGTTGCAAACAGAGATCCTATCGGGATGTCTAGAGTCCCATTCGGAGCAATAGCTTAATTATGGAAGACAATCGTCAAGAAGCTTTAAATAAAGCAAAGAAAGCACAACAAATGATGTTGATTCAGGCTGAAATGGAAAAGCAGATGCAACCAACAGTTCCTGAAGTACAAGCTGGTTCAATATCAATGCAACCTGCAATCCTTCCTAATCCTAAGCCACAAGGGACTGTGATAGGTGCTGACATTTATTCAGCAGGAAATGTATATCCAGGTATTTCAGGTAGCACTAAGCTTGCTGCAACATGGAATCCTATGATGGACCCAGCAGAAGGTTAGAATTTAGGTGGAATAGGTAAAGGATTAGAAGGACCAGTAGGAACTACATCACCTGTAACATCAGGAACACTTGGTATTGATTTTTTAAGTTGATCAGCAAGTAATTTTTGAGCTTCACTTATAGCATAACCTTTTATTTTTTCTTGATTAGTCTTATTGGTAAGAGCTAGATAACCAAAGCCGATTGCACCTACTGTTGTTAGTGATAAAACAAAAGAAGCAATTGCTAATCCATCAATTAGTTTTCGCATTTTTAAATAGTATTTAATTTAATTATATCTCTTATACTGGAGAGTATGAGATTAGCTTCTGTACCCGGTTATTATCCTAGTTTTCCTGTTAACTATTCGAATATGTATAATGACTATTCGATGACAACAGCTGGACTGGCAGATCCTTTCTCACCACAGAAGAAAGAAGAATCTAATAAGTGTAACTTTGTAGTTTCATATATAGGTAGAAATGAACCTAAGTTTGAGATGAATAATCCACATTACATGAGAGAAGTATCAAGATCTTATTCTGATAAAATTCCCCCTGTTATTCTTAATAAAGAGCCAATACAAAATAGATTTTAATGGCACAAGATGATTCAAAATACACCAAACCTAGATTACGTGAACGAATCAAAAAACGTATCACAGCAGGGAGTAAAGGAGGAAAACCTGGACAATGGAGTGCAAGAAAGGCTCAAATGGTTGCACAAGCATATAAGAAAGCAGGTGGAGGATATAAAGGTGGAAAAGGAAAAAAACAAAAAGATCTGAAACGCTGGGGCAAGGAGAAGTGGATGACTAGAAAAGAATATGAGAAGAAGAAGGATTAGATGGTTATTGACACCTTTGATTTGGTTGAAGAATGTTCTTGATCATGAATGGTGGACAGATTTTATTGGTGAAAAGTCAGGAGCATATGAACGTGCAAGAAGACCAAATAAATTTAAAGAATGGAAGTCAAAACAACCATTATGGAAACAAGCATTTATAGAAATTTTAGTATTAACATTGATAGTATTAGCATTTGAACCATTATTAAACTTGTTAGACATGTCGATGTTACCTTGGAGATGGGACTGGGGTGGTTAAAATAATAGAATGAAACCAAAAGTAATTCTCATATTAAATAAGAAAGTTTCAGAGGTGAGTGAATCTTGTCCTACTGCAACTGTTGATATAGAGGAAAATGCTAAGAATAGAAACTGGACTATAGACAAGTTCGGTTATGGACCTTTAAATCCTGATGCACCAGATCCTGGCTTCTGGGAAGAGAAAGCTGAACTCTGGAACAGTGACATAGAAACTGTTAAGACAGCTAGATGTGGTAACTGTGCAGCATTTGATCAGACAGATAAGATCATGGATTGCATGATTAAAGGTATCAATGAAACTATGGCTGCAGATCCACAGGATGTTTTAGATAGAGCAAACTTAGGATACTGTCAGTTATTTAAATTTAAATGTGCAGCTACTCGTACCTGTGATGCGTGGTTACATGGAGGACCCATCAGAGACTAATGGAACAAGGAACAGAAAGTAAAATCACTAAGATTATTGGTGAACTTAATAAAGCTTCCAAGACTCATAAAGGTCAGGCAGATAGATTAACTACAATATTATCTGTCTTGAAAGGAGCTAATAAAGATGGCTGATAAAGCAATAGAACCTGGCAAGAAAAGCACTGAAAGGTATTTACCTGAATCAGCTTGGAAAGCTATGTCTAAAGCTGAAAGAAAGAAGACTGATGATAAAAAGAAAAGAGAAAGTAGAAAGGGAAAACAGTTTGTAGAAAATACCGAGAAAGCAAAGAGAGCACGTAGAATGGCAAGTAAGAAAGCAAAAAGAAACATGAAAAATGATTAGATCAATGAGAGAACAATTAATCAAAGCACTTATAGCTCATGCACATGGTGACATTCAAAAACATGTTGCAAATGTAGAAGTTTATCTAAATAACCCTGTAGGTATTGGAGAACACTCTAATATTGTGGAAGCGATTGAACAGGAGTTAAATATGATTGCAAAGTATCAGGATCAGATAGATATAATAAATAAATATTTTAAAAAATGATTAAACAATTTATAAAGAAATTAATTCAATATTATATTGATTTGATTGTCAGCTGGTATAGACAAATAAAAACTCACTACAATTTAAATTCAGAGATTAAAAAATATCATGCAAGTTTTGATGAACCTGAAAAACCTAAGATAAAAGAAGTAGGAAAGTTTGGAGATAAAGATTGGTCTATATCTATAGGTAATGAATATGAATGATACATTTGTTTTTATCTACTTCTTTTTATTTGCAATAATACTTGGAGCTTCCTTTGCTTTTATGTGGAAGTCTATGGATCTGATGTTTAAAGAATTAGACAAACCACCACAAAAGATACATCCAGAAATGAGAGATATTAAACCTAATGATGAATTATTAGTATTTAAAATTAAAGAAGAAGATTAATTAAACTTGCCACTGTTTGGCAATTTCAGGAATTATATTTACATCAATACCCATAAATGGTGGTATGAATCCTAAGACTCTGAAGAGACCATCTGCAAAAGCTCCCATAAAAACAAATCCTAATGCAGCACTAACCATAGATGCATTACGATTATGTCTGTTAATTGCTATTGATACAGATTGATCAATAAGATCTTGGATTTCTTGTTGAGACATAGTACGAAGTTTTTTTAATTATAAAGATAGTTATCATTAAAAAAAGCCCCTCTTTAGGAGAGGCTTACATTAATCAGTAGTAAAGATTACCAGATTCCAGGAATAACTTGTCCTGTTGTAGCATAAGCACCAACTGCTGCTACGAAGCCGAGCATAGCTGCCCAACCATTAAATCTTTCTGCTTCAGGTGTCATTGTTTTTCTCCGAATAGAATTGAATTAACCGATTGCAGGAGCTGAAAGAGCTACAGTTGTAGACTCAGCACAAGCTAAATCGAGTGGGAAATTATGAGCATTACGCTCGTGCATTACTTCCATACCAAGGTTTGCTCTGTTTAGAACATCTGCCCATGTAGGAATGATCTTACCGTTTACATCAACAACTGATTGGTTGAAGTTAAATCCATTTAGGTTAAATGCCATTGTGCAAATACCCATAGATGTTAACCACACACAAACAACTGGGAATACAGCTAGGAAGAAGTGAAGACTTCTGCTGTTGTTGAATGATGCATATTGGAAAACTAATCTACCGAAGTAGCCATGAGCTGCAACGATGTTATATGTTTCCTCTTCTTGTCCGAATTTGTAACCATAGTTCTGAGATTCATCTTCAGTTGTTTCTCTGATTAGAGAAGAAGTTACAAGTGAACCATGCATTGCTGAGAATAAAGCTCCTCCGAACATACCAGCAACACCAGCCATATGGAATGGGTGCATAAGAATGTTGTGCTCTGCCTGGAATACAAACATGAAGTTAAATGTACCAGAGATACCTAGTGGCATTCCGTCTGAGAAAGATCCCTGACCAAATGGATAAACAAGGAATACTGCGAAAGCTGCAGATACTGGAGCTGAATAAGCTACACAGATCCAAGGACGCATTCCTAATCTATAACTAAGTTCCCATTGTCGTCCCATGTAAGCTGAGATACCGATAAGGAAGTGAAATATAACGAGTTGGTAGGGTCCTCCGTTGTACAACCACTCATCCATAGTGGCTGCTTCCCAGACTGGGTAGAAGTGGAGTCCAATTGCGTTTGAACTTGGAACGACTGCTCCTGAGATGATGTTGTTTCCATATAAGAAAGAACCAGCTACTGGTTCACGAATACCGTCAATATCGACAGGTGGTGCAGCAATGAATGCAATTATAAAACATGCTGCTGCTGTTAATAAGCAAGGAATCATTAGAACACCAAACCAACCTACATAGATGCGGTTGTTTGTGTCTGTAACCCACTTGCAGAACTCAGGCCATCCTGTAAGGATGCCTAATTGTTCTTTTCTTGAAAGAGTTGTCATTAGGACGTTAAAAATTTAATAGGGCTCAAGGGTAGAGCGATATTAATATTTCCACCAGTCCCTTTAATGGTGGATATGAGAGACGTAATTTACTCTCCCTATAGGTCTCGGTTTGGGGAGAAAGTGCTTTAAGTGTTTAAACTAAAACATTCGCTACTTAGTCTAACAGTAACAACTCAGCACAATTTAATCTAAAATATTATTAATGAGCATAAATAAGGTACTGATATAATTAATCTTAATGGAACTCTGGTTCCAGGAGTGAACACAGCTTTGTCTGTATATTTGTTTACAAATAGCAGAGCAAATAACTGAAACTTAAAATATGTTTATAGATAACGATTTTCCCAAGCTGCTTGGTGCGGAATTATACCGTCCCCATCCAGCTTATATCGTGGAAATGGCCACAGAGCCAGTCGTAGTACACGATTTTACAAAACAACCCGGTCAGACTGTACAGTTAGATAGATATAGATTCTTCGGTGCTCCAGGCACAAAGACATCTAGAGAGCGTACACAGGATCAAACAATTGGTACTGCAAACAGCAGATCAATTGTAAAAGACAAGGTTCTTGTCTCACTCCGTGAGTACACAGGACCAGCAGATCCAGCTAATACTAATCTTCCAAGTACATTCAAGATTGCTCGTGAGACCCTAATGACTGCACAGCGTTTGCTGTTAGACACAGGTAACCTCAACATGTTCCATCAATCAATTGGTTCTCTAACATTGTTAGATGACTACAGAAGATGGAGAGACAGAGTATTCCTTGATGAACTATTTAAGTCTGAATCTCGTGGTCAGTCAAGTGACACACAAGGTGGATACTATTACCCAAATAACAAGGTAAAGACAAACTCCACAACCTTGACTACATATACCGCTGCAGAATTTGCTTCTGAGCGTTATAAATTTAATGTCAAAACAGACCTTCTAGAAGTTGTAAAGGGCTTACGCAAGCGTAATGTTCCTGTTTTTGCAGATGGCTACTACCGTTGTGTAGCTGATCCTTCATTCATGAAAGATCTAAGAGCTGATGCAGGCTTCAGAGAAGTTGCTAGATATCCAGGTATGGGTCAGCCTAATCCTCTTATGGGAATGGGTGCTCCTAATGCTTCTATCTATCAAGGTGGACAGTTTGGACAAGCTCAATTCGTAGCTGGTGAACCAGTTATGCCATCAGGCTTCGTGTTTGAAGGTGTAAGGTTCTTCGAAACAACTAACATGCCTTCCAAGTCAATCACTGTGAATATAAATGATGGTGCAGGTGCCGTATCACACGACACTCCTCCAGCTATATTCTTCGGTCCACAAGCAATTGGTGTTGGTGTGGGTGGTCCTAATGCTCAGGTTCTCATTAACAACAATGATGACTTCAGCAGATTTATCATTTTGATCTGGCAGCTATATGCTGGCTTTGCAAACTTGAATAAGGACTTCATCACAGTCGCATTCACAGTTTCAGATTAAGGAGGATAATTAACTATGGCAACATATAAATCAAATGCCGGAGCAATATTACAGCCCGGTAATCAGATCAACAAACTATCCTCTTATAACAAGGAGGGTGTACATGGATGGCCTGGTCTCGAATTCTACGAGCAAATTGGTTTTATTAAAGTTTCTAATAAATCAGGAACAAAAGCCAACTTCAAGAGCTTCGATATCACAATTCCTTCTCCAGATCGTCGTCCTGATGATCGTGTTAGAGATGATCGTACATCTCTAGTGGTACCAGCAAGTGCAACAAAGCCTGCTTATGTGTACCAAGCTTCTTTGGCAATCGCTCAGGATATTCCTGCAGGTGGATTACCAACATTCCCAGCATCTCCAGTAACAACTGATCTTCAGGGTACTAACGGAGAATTTCTTCTTCTAGGTCCTGATAATAGTGGAGCACCTCTTGGTGTCCCTGCTAACCAGCCAAGTGGTTTAGCTGCTGCATCTTCCTTACTAGATATCGGAGCTTCCGGTATTGCTCAAGGAACAGGAATGACTTCAACAGACGGAACAGTTGATGGAATTATTCCATTCTGGACAGTTGTAACTACAGGTGGTATTACTGCAGCTAACGCAGAAAATTCCATGATGTATAAAGTAACTGCCGACACAACCTTTAAGGTTTATAACGTCGATGGTGTTACTAGTACTACAGTTAACGGAGACGGAGTATTCATCTCTGATACTGCTTCTGATGAAAGTAAAGCTGCATACATCCTATGTAGAGTTAATTACATTCGTCCATCTGATCCAGTAGGCTGGAATGATGTTCAAGGTCTAGTAGACTTTGCATCTCAGCTAGGTGGTGGTGACGCATAATACTTGATGTATTTATAAAGGAGCCGGGCACATGCTCGGCTTTTTTATTTGCACTAAAAGTATGGGTTGTTATTCTATTTATATAGATAATTAATTAATCAAATGTTATACAGATACAAGCCAACAGGGGCATTACTTGAAAAAGTTTCAGTTCATGGTGACGGAATTGTTATGTGTACCGATGCACAGGATGAAGTTCATTATGTAGATGAATCAGATCTGATCCCTCAATTACAGGAGACCACAGAAAAAATAAAAACTGAAGAACGCCTGACTGCTCAACTGGCATCAGAGGGTGTTAAACCTGCAACCCCTACAAAGAAAGAAATCTTTCCTGTAGATACCAGAGTAAACATCAATACTGCCAGTGCTAGACAACTTGCTGATGCGTTGCCTGGTGTAGGATTAAAGACAGCTAGGGAGATAAAAGATTTACAATCTTCCATGTTAGGCGAGAAGTTCATTAAGTTAGATCAACTTAAATCTATTAAGCGTATCGACTGGGATGAACTAATAAAAGATAATCTTATTCGTGTTGAATAATGCAACTTGATGAATTCATTAAATCAAAATGTAAATGGCATTTGGGATATAATCAAACATCTATACCAGCCGGTGACTTAGCCAGAATAGAAGAAGCATTGAATAATGTTCAGGATTCTTTCTGGGTCAGTAAAATAATCGAACAGGTGGGAAGATGTGATGAAGCAGAGAAAAGAACGGATATGACAGGAATTTTAAATAATAATATTACACCTGCTGGAAGACGTGAAAACATAGCTGGTGACGTGGATAGAACTATCAGTACCACTGATTATACTGACACTCTCAAAACATGGACTGGTATATACTTATATGAGACGGATCGTTTAGCTCAACATCTTTACGTACCTAATTATCGTAATCCTGAACAAGCTAGATATCGATTTAATCGTGAGGGTGCTGAGTTTATACAAGCACTTCCTGGACCAGCTGATGTAGCAGTTGGAACCAGACTCATGTTTGCTACAGAACTTAGATAGCACTTACTTAATTATTATGGCTGACAAAAAAGGAAAGATGCCTCCACAGCTTCTTGAATATTTTAAAAACAAAAATAAGAAGAAAGAAGATGGTGAAGAGATGTCTGATAAGGAAAAGCGTAAAGAAGCTCTAGATAAAGCTAGAGAAGCTAAAAAGAAAAAAGAGGACAAATAGTACTCACGCTAAAATAAACTTAAAAGAAGGACAGTAAATTGGCATCTACCTCAACAAATAAACAACCAATGATGTTGGATAGACCAGCATCTAATAGTACTCTTGTAAGAACACAAACAGGACAATTATTTTCTACCAGTTTGTTACCTACATCAATTGGTAATGTAACTAAAGTATTTGATGTTGACCAAGCATTAACAGATACTCAGATCAGTGGTGCATATATTGATGAAATATATTTGAGATATACAAAGGATGTTAGTAGAGTTATTGATTCTGTAACAGCAACTGCAGCCACATATACAAGAGCTGCAGCAGTTTTAACTATCACTCTAGCCAACCATAATTTTAAAGTAGGACAGAAGTTATTTTTTGATGTACAGAGTGGTGGAGCACCTACTGAGGAAGTAACAGTAACAGCTGTAACCGGCACGAATACTTTTACTGCAAATAGTTCTGCTTCAGGAACTATAACTTCTAGTAATGTAAATATTCAGAAGCCTGTTGATTTTGTATTTTATTTAACTCAGGTAACTACAGTGACAGGGACTACACAATTCTTACCTTTATTCACTGCTAGTGTTGAATCTGTTCCTGCAGATCAGAATTTCAGTTTAAGTGAAAAATTAATACTTCCATTCATAAATTCACCTGTAGCTCATTCCGGTACTAACTTTGGAGGAACTAATACAAGTTTTGCACCTAAATTAAGAGGATTAATGTTACCTCGTGGATCAGCTTTACATGTAGGAATAAGTGGTACAGGTTCATTAACAAATGGATTCTATGTAAACATACAGGGTGGATATTATTAAATCGAATGCCAAGAAGAAGATCTAGTTTTGGTACTTCTTTCGATAATTCTTTTAAAGGTTTTTCAGATGCAGTACTAAAAAGAGAAAAACCAAATCAAGGTGACTACACTGAAATACCATATCAGTTTGTTCCTATAGGCAGAGAAGATGATTATAGTGAAATAAGATTCTATGATTTTGATAGTACATGGTGTAGATGGAGACGTGGATATGAACTTTATGTTATAACTCAACAATATTTAGGATCATCTGCTACAGGCAGAAACACCAGGGGAGACTTTAGAATGTTCTTTACATTCCAATATTTCCCAGGTCTTTTTGTACCTGTAAGAATATTTACTTTTCCCAGTGCTGGTAATGAAGAAGGAGAACATACAGTTGGTATTCGTGATGCCAATAGTCTTAATCTTTATGATCTTGGTCTACCCATTGATTCTGTTAGATATGTCACTGCAGCAACTGCAGGAACTTATAACAAATCTGGTACCACTGTTGTTGTAACTTTAGTCAATCATGGATTACGTGTAGGAGAAAATGCATTCCTTGACTACACATCTGGAACTGCAGTCGATGAAACATTAGTTATAACTTCTACAACTGATGATACTTTTACCTGTACAAGTTCAGCGTCAGTAACAACAGCTGGAACTGTAAATGTAAGACAAGAATTTTCTGATACTGCAGAAGGATTTGCTGATACCAGATGGACAGAACAGAGAGTGAAGATAAGAAGTATGCCAACACCAGTTACATTGTTAGCTGGTGAAAGACTTGTTGATCGTGTAGTAGAACGTGATTCAGGAGTTAACTCTACCTATTCTCAATCAGGTAATACAGTAACAGTGACTTGTAGTTCTCCTCATGGATTATCTACAGATAATCAAGTTTTCTTGAAGGTTACATCTGGCAATACAAAAACTGGTTTATATAAAGTAATAGTCACAAGTACAACTGAATTTACAGCTGAATCTATTGTTAGTGCCACAGCAAGTGGTAACGTAAAGGTTCAAAGAAGAATAAAAGGATTTGATTTTAATAATTATGTAGGTAATACAGTTACCGGAGTTGATCTATCTACTGATGAAATACTATTTAAACGTGATGAAAGTTATGGTGTACAACTTGTAAATAATAAACCTAAGACAGTAACCCCTGCACATAGAGGTTTTCTTGCAGGACAAGATAGATTTCTTACTACAGAAATAAGATATCAATGTAATTGTCCAGACTTTATGCGTCGTAGAAAATATAATTTATACAAAGATACAACTGATGAAAGATTTCCTACTACAGGCATTGAAAGTACAATTCCCGGAACAAGACAAGATAGAGAAGGTAATGTAATTGATTCTAGAGATAATCCTGGAGTGTTTAATGATTTTGGATATGCACCTACAGGTAATTTCTATCAGGTACCTGAATATGATGATGATCCAGATTCTTCTCTCTCAGGTCTTTTATATTATCAGACTCGTTGGTGTAAACATATCTATGCAGCTCTATGGTCTATGAAACATGATGAGGGTAATGATCAATTTAGTTTCGAAGGACGATATCAACAAGATGGACCGAATGTATCAATAACTATTGTCAATCATGGTTTGCTTCCAGATAAAAGAGTAGCTATTGATTTTACCAGCGGTGATTTATTAGATGGTCAATATGTGATAAGTTCTGTTCCAGATGAAAATACAATAGTAATTATATATCCTTTCTCTGGTACTACACAGGGTGACTGTACTGTAAGTAATTTAAAGATACATGAATATGTGAACACTTGGTTACTTGAACCTAATGATCAACCAGCTGGTAATGCTCTAGATAAATTCTATAAAAATTTTGAGAAAGAACAGGAACGTACTAGAAAAGCTGCAGAGAGGATGGCACTTCTAGGTTATGGATTACCCTGGACAGGAAATAAAGATATTGAATTTGGACAAAGAAATGCACCAGAAGAAGTAGCACAGTTTGATCCTACTCTTGTAACTATGAAACTTACAGACACTATCAGACGTGATGGTAGAGAGTTAAGTCGTGATGGAAAACTATTAAATAGTGCAGCATCTACATTAATGTCCATGCAGAAAGTTTTAAATCTAGATTTTAAATTGATAGAAGATGTTCGTATCGGATTAGTTAATCAACCACTTACAGACTTCACTCCTGACTTTCAATTTGGAGAAGTAGAGGGAGGAAACTATTTAAATGGAGAACCAATAACAGGAGCAGGGATAAGTTCTATGGATTGCTCAACTTATAATCCAGGTGTGGAACAGTCCATAAATGTAGATGCAGGACTTTATCTTAATTAAATATGACAATACAGATTCAAAGTAGAAGATCAAGTTTATTAAATGACAGACCAGTACCAACCAGAATAAGTGCAGGTGAACTTTGTGTGAATATAAATTCAGGAGATCCCGGATTATTCTTTGCAGATAATGTTGCTTCTCCCAGTACAGGTTTAATTAAAGTCGGACCTATACATGTAGGATCTACTCAACCTAATAATGCACCAACTGGATTTACCAGCTTTTCTAAAGGTGAATCTTGGCTTGATACATCAAGTACAGAGTTATTTAGAGTGCATGATGGGACTAACTGGCAGTATGCAAAGGCAGTAGCTTCCACAACCAATACAGGTTTTCCTTCTAATCCTGTAAATGGTCAGTTGCATTTTATAGAATCAACAACCACTTTACATATCTATAGAGCAAGTATAGGTGGATGGACAGCAATCAACTAAAAGAAAAGTGTAATTGTGAACATTGTATGAATAAAAAAAGACAAATAAAGCAGGCAGGTGATCACTGGAGATTAATTAAACTTAATCTCAAAGCTCAACAATGTAAGACACGTAAGAAAGCTATAAAAATATTATCTAAGATTACTTAGAGTTCTGTTTGATCATTAATTCTAGTATTCTATCCAGCTTTTGATGGACTACATCCATCTCACGTATGAAATCCTGCTTCAATACATAGCCACGAACCATATCATCTTCAACACGATTGATCTCATCCTGTAACTTATTAAATCTTCTCTGAATTTTTTCATTGAAACCATTCAAAGATTTTATAACACCAGTGAAAGCTGCTAGTCCACTGGTTATGGCAATGGCAATAACTTCTGGGTCCATTAAATCTTTTGTTTCTCTTTACTTATATTCTAAAGGATTTAACAACTTACAATAAATATATACAGATTTTAAATTAGATGGCTAGTGCTGAACCAAATGTAGAAGGTGCTGTAAAAGTTCTGGTAGATATATTAACAGCTAATGGATTTACTAAGACTCGTGCTCCTTATGAAAATAATTTTCGAGGTCTAGTTGATGCAATAGTAGATTTAAAAGAAGGTTTTCCTACTTTTTCACCAGCAGATCGTATTGGTTTTAACGCAACTGTATTTGAAAATGTAACTGAAGGAGATGCTTTATTTATGCGTACAGCTGATGGTCAGGTAGGAAAAGCCAGTGCAGCTAATGGTACTTTAGAAAATGCTGTTGTTGTAGGTTTTGCTAACAATAGTGCTACTACTAATGGAACTGTAAAAGTAATAGTTGCAGGAACAATAGATCTTTCAGGTTTAGATGCAGGAGATCTTTATTTTCTATCACCAACCACAGCAGGAGCTATCACACTTACACCACCATCTGGTTCAGGTCAGGCAGTAACTCGTGTAGGTGAAGCTGCTACAACAACTAAACTTGCTACTCATATAGAAGCTCCAGTTCTCTTAGTATAATGGCAGGCGAAACTAACCATAGACCTTATGCTTCTAACTTTGAAGGTGTCGTAGGTGCTCTTCTTGATTTCAAAGATACTGCACCAGCTGATTCTGGCTTCAAACTTTTTGGTGTAGAGCTTACCTGTTTTGAAGATGTGACTCAGGGTAATGCACTTTATATAAGAGCCAGTGATGGAAAGGTAGGTAAAGCACGAGCAGATGGAACATTAGATGAAGCAACTGTCTTTGGTGTTGCAGAAACTACAAAGACTGCAGGAGAAACTGTAAGAGCAATAGTAGTAGGTCAGGCAGCTGTATCACAGACATTAGATGCTGGAGATATATTCTTTGTCTCTGCTACAACTCCAGGACTTCTTACTAAAACACCACCTTCCGGTTCAGGTCAGTTTGTAACTCGTGTAGGTGAAGCTCCAAATACAACAGAATTAACTGTGCAAATAAAGCGACCTATTCGATTGGGATAAAATTGTTAAAGATAAAATAGAAGAATAATAAAAGTTTTTTATTAAATAAGGAACTAAAAGTAGTAATTAAAAGATGGCAACACGTAAGGCTATTACGCTGGTAAGTGGTTTATTTCAAGAGGTCAATACTCCTACAGATAAATTAGACTTCGCTGGTAATACTACAGCCGACCTTGGAGAAAATACTAATCTATATTTTACAAATGCCAGGGCTAGAGGAGCAGTATCAGTAACTGATTCCGGAGGGTTTGGAAGTCTTGCGTATAATAATTCAACTGGAGTAATAACTTATACAGGAACCTCAACTTCTGATGTTAGAGGATCAGTAAGTGGTAATAGTTTTAATGGATTAGCATATGATCAAGCGTCAGGAGCATTTAATCTTGCTAATATACCAAATTCCTCATTAGCTAATTCATCTTTAACAATAGGAAGTACAGCTGTTGGTCTTGGTGCAACTGTAGGAACCTTTGCAGGTTTAACTTCTTTAGCTTCAACAACTTTAATAGCAGGTACAGAAGACGCTGCAAATGCTATTGAGATTGGTAGTGGAAATATTACGTTTGAAGGATCAACTGCTGATGCAAATGAAACAATACTTACTGCAGCTGATGCAACAGGTGGAGATAAGACTCTTACATTACCGAATGAAACAGGAACTATATTATCAACTGCATCTTCAATTGCTAACAGTAATTTAGCAAACTCAACTATAACTCTAGGAAGTGACGTAGTTTCTTTAGGAGATACAGTTAGTGGATTATCATTAACCAATATACAAGCAATAACAAGATTACAAGTAGGATCACAAGGAGGAGATGGAAATATAATTCTCCAAGCTGCTAGTAGTGGAGGATTTGGAGCAGGTATTACTTTTGAAGGTGCATCTGGAGGTGCAGATGCAAACGAATTATTATTAGCAGTCACTGATCCTACAGCTGATAGAACAATTACATTTCCTGATGCCACAGGAACGGTTGCGTTATTAAGCACACTAAGTATTGCTTCTGGATCAGGATTAACTTATAACTCAAGTACAGGAGAATTTAGTACTAATGCTATCCCCAACTCCAAACTTGCTAACAGTTCTATTACTATTGGGGGCACTGGTGTTGCCCTGGGCGGTAGTATTACAACATTTAGTGGGTTAAGCTCTGTAACAGCAGATGCTGTTGTAACGAAAACAGGTGGCTTCAGAGTAATAGACAGTACAGATAATACGAAGCAAGTTGCTTTTGATGCTTCGGCTGTCTCTGGAAGTACGACTAGAACATTTGCAGTTCCAGATGTTAGTGATACCTTAGTTGTATTAGGAGCTACTCAGACACTAACAAATAAAACTATTGCTTTAGGAAGTAACACAGTAACTGGAGCATTGGCTAATGGTATTACAGCGACGACTCAATCTGCCAGTGATAACTCAACTAAAGTAGCGACAACAGCCTATGTAGATAATCAGGTGACTGCAGGTGCAACCAATGAGTTTGCAGATAATGTTTTCAGAGTAAAAGATAATTCAGATGCTTCTAAAAAATTAGCATTTGAATGTTCAGGAATTTCGGGTAGTACAACTCGAACTATGACTGTTCCAAATACAGATGGAACAATTAGCACAGAAAGTTTTGCTACCGCAATAGCAGTGGCTTTAGGATAGTATTATGGCAACCCAAGTACAATTTAGAAGAGGAACAACAGGTGAACATTCTGCTTTTACAGGAGCAGTTGGTGAAGTAACTGTAGATACTCAAAAGAAAACTGTCTGTATACATGATGCAACTACAGTAGGTGGTTTTCCTTTACTGTTAGAAGATGGAAGTAATTCCAGTTTTAGTTTAGGTTCATTATCCAGCTGTGCCCTGAAGTTCGCTGGAGATCCTAATACAGGAATAATAAGTGCCGGTGCAGATCAGATATCATTAGTAACCGGTGGATTTGCAAGGCTTACAATAGATTCATCTGGTGTGGTCACAATTCCAGGTAATGTAAACATAACCGGGAATATTACTGTAAATGGAACTACTAATTTTGGTGACCAACTCGCTCTCATACTCGCTTTAAGTTAATATGGCAAACACCTTTAAAATTGATACTAAATCAAGTGTTGTTACAGACGCTGTTAGTAGCACTAACACTAACGTCGTAACAGCTGGAGGTTCAGCAACTTTAGTTCTTTTAAGTTGCTTAGTTTCAAACAAGACAGCATCAAGTGCTGATGTTGATGTTTATTTAGTAACGAACTCAGGAGATGATGTTTATATAATAAGGAACGCTCCAGTCCCTGCAGGATCATCATTAGAAATAATAAGTGGATCAAAAATAATTATGGAGTCAAGTGATGTTCTGAGAGTCAGGGCAGGAACAGCAACTGCTCTGGATGTATCAGTAAGTTATTTAGAACAGACTTAAGGAGGTATAACACATGGCTCTTAATACAGTAAGTTCAGATAGGCTTTCTACAAACGTAAAGAATACAAACTTTACTGCAGCTGAAAAACAAGATTTAACAGATGATATTTTACCTTTAGCGACACAATTTGGACAATCTAAAAATTTAGTAGTTAACGGATCATGTCTTGTTGCCCAACGTGGCGTATCACAGACAGGAGTTGCTGCTAATGGTTATGCAACTGTTGATAGATTTAGAGCCGATCAAAGTGGAACAGATGCTTATATTGAACAGCACCAAGTAGATGTAGCAAGTGGTACAACTCCATATGCTGCAGGACTTAGAAAAGCATTTCAAGTTAAAAATGGAAACCAAACTAGTGGTGCTGGTACAAGTGATCGTGTGATTATTTTATATCGGATGGAATCACAAGACTTTGCTAATAGTGGCTGGAACTATACTTCTTCCTCAAGTTATATAACATTTTCATATTATGTTAAATCAAGTGTTGCACAAAACTTTTTTGTAACTTTAAAAACAGCTGACGGCACACCACAAAAATATGCAACAGAAACTGGTACTTTAACTGCTAATCAGTGGACAAAAGTTACTAAAACAATTCCAGGTAATTCTAATCTTCAATTTGATAATGATTCAAATGAGGGCATGGAATTAGAATGGAGTATTTTTAGAGGAACCGCTACAACAGGCTCTATGAGTTTAAATGCTTGGGCTGCAAATAATAACTCTGTCAGGACACCAGATCAAACCTCAACATGGTACACAACAGATGATGCAACATTTGAAATTACAGGAGTTCAAATAGAAGTAGGCAGCGTGGCAACAGATTTTGAGCATAGGTCATTTTCTGATGAATTATTAAGGTGTAAAAGATATTTTAATATGATTGCTAATGGGGATGGTAATTCTTATCACGCAGTAAGTGATGGTTTTTTCTGGAGTGCTAATGAAGTTGATTTTATGTACACATTTCCAGTTGAGATGAGAGCAACACCTAGTATATATCAAGTTACAGGTAATAATTATTTTAAAATTCAAGGAGGTGGACAGGGAGGTACTACATATATTGATGGAAATTTTACTCAGCAATATGGAAATAAAATATCTACTTCTCAGTATGCGGCTCCAGATACTAGTGGAACTATAGGTTTTTCTTGTCACATTACAGTAAACAACCCTGCTGCAAGGTTAGGGTATAATGCAGAACTTTAAATTATGACTATTTATAAATTAAACAAACACAGTACAAAATCAGAGCCAACATCTGTAACTTTAACTGATGGAAGCGGAGTAGTCCTGAATATTCCTTTTGATCCTGATAATATTGACTACCAAGCTTATTTAGAGTGGGCTAAGAATAACACAGCCGACCCTGTTGATGGATTAACTTGGGATGATATTAGAGCAAAAAGAGATGGAATATTACAAAGTACAGATTGGACAATGACAACTGGTGCAACTGTAGATCAGGCTCAATGGGCTGCATATAGACAGAATTTAAGAGATCTTCCTCAAACTTATAAAGATAAAACTCCTGATGATGTTGTCTGGCCAACACAACCCTCTACTGCTGGTCCTAATACATAATCCAGAAGATTACTCCCTGTAAAATAAGAACAGAAAAAGAATATAGTAGTTAAACAGTCATGCCATATATTGGAAATGACATAAGGGCAAACGAAGATTACAAAACTATAGATGATATATCAAGTAGTTTTAATGGTAGTACCACTTCTTTTGCTTTACAGGTCGGAGGTTCTGCCCCAGTTCCTTTTCCAAAGTTTGAATCACAATGCATAATATCTGTCGGTGGTGTA
>Ga0310343_10000099_pt1 | contig 35503 bp, 34 predicted proteins | sample HC15DNA2025_MG_FD_203519 | JGI IMG/M metagenome (GOLD analysis project Ga0310343, IMG submission 203519) | Marine microbial communities from station ALOHA, North Pacific Subtropical Gyre - HC15-DNA-20-25_MG | ecosystem: Environmental > Aquatic > Marine > Oceanic | place: Pacific Ocean: North...
ATGCGCCCTGATACCTTCGGAGTAATGAAGGAGCAAATCGACGGTGGTAACGCGTTGTTTGCCGAGCAGCGGTCAGAGAGCGGCAGCGACATCGCCTCGTGCATGAGTTGCGGCTCCCATCTCGCGCAACGATGGAGCACACCTGAAGGTGTGGCCGTGCTCTGTCAGCAGTGTGCAACTCTCCACGGACTTGGCTGCCCCTGAGAGCTTCGATCTAATCTCAGTAATCACCGTGAACGTCACACCCGGCGTTTAGGTTCAGAACATGGAAATTCTTATCGTTGTCCTGCTGGCGGCGGTGCTCGTCACCCTCGCAGGGGTGATTGCAACCTCTCGTAAACCTGCCCCTGTACCAACGGCTCCTCCACCTGAGTTCCCCTCGACCGAAGAATTGACTAGCCAAATCAAACTGGTCAACGAACAAGCACTCAACGGCGCGATCGCAGAACTCAATCAACGAGCGGAAGCCCATCGAGAAGAAACAATCCGCACCGTGACACAGATGGTCACCCAACAAAGTGGCGAGGCGCTCGGCAAGCGAGCCGAAGTCATCAGCACCACGCTAAAAGGTGTCCACGATGACGTCAGCAAACGACTTGCCGAACTCAACCACGAACTCGATCAACTCCGCCAACACAATGCCGGCCAATTCTCATCGGTCAGCGAAGCGGTCACATTGCTTGCGCAACGAACCGCAAATCTCAACGAGGTGCTCTCAAGCTCTCAAAAGCGAGGCCAATGGGGTGAGCGACTTGCTGAAGACATGATTCGTGCAGCCGGACTCGTCGAAGGGGTGAACTACTCGAAACAAGACACCACCGCAGCCGGCGGCAGACCCGACTTCACCTTCACCATGCCACCCGACCGTGTCTTATTTATGGACGTCAAATTTCCTCTCGATCGTTATGTCGCCCACCTCGATGCCGATGATGACGCCACCCGAGCGACCACGAAAGCAGACTTCGTGAAAGCAGTTCGTAGCCATGTTGACGCGTTGGCAAAGCGCGACTACATCGATCAGACCACTGAAGATGCCCTCGACTACGTGCTGATGTTCGTTCCCAACGAAAGCATCTCGGGGTTTGTGCACGAAGCTGACCCACATCTCATCGACTGGGCCCTCGAGCGAAAAGTGGTGCTCTGCTCCCCGCTCACCTTGTATGCCTTCCTCGTCGTCATTCGACAGGCAACAGAAAGTTTCCACACCGAACAGACGGCAGCTGAGATCACCCAACAGATCAACAAGTTCTCAAAAGAGTTCGACAATTACTCAGCCGCAGTAGACAAAGTTCGCTCAACGTTTAACAAACTCGATAACGAACTCGGAGCGATTGCGACCGATGGCACCCGCTTCCGGAAACTCTCTGTTCCCGTGCGAGACATTGAAAAGTTACGCAAGCGTCAAGGCATCGGTGAGCTCGATGCTGCGACCGACAATGCTCTCAACGAATCAATCGACGATTTCTGAGACTTGCATTGATGGCGCAGCGTTCGTGTAGTTCGCAACGTCACCCATGATGTCACCCATCTTTGGGCTTGACATCGCCGCCTTCATCGCATCACTCGACTCGAAGTAAAACGACACGCTCGCTACCGAAGGGCCATCAACTCCGCGCTCAAGTTCAACCTTGGCTGGTGAAAATGCATCGACGCACATCGGCACGTGTGAGTTCTTGTAGTAATCGTGGTCGAAGGTGACGTCGTCACCCTTTGGGTAGGACACGGTGAGTTTGATCATTCCTCGACCGTAGCCATGAACGATGCCATGGTCAATGGCGGAGCTGCCGGTACGGCACATGGACTGCGGCGTACCGTGTCGTTAGATCGACCTCCCAGCATCCTTCCAGTAAGGCTCGCGCAACTCCCGTTTAAGGATTTTCCCCGAGGCATTGCGAGGCAGTGCGTCTACGAATTCGATAGTTGCCGGCTTCTTATAACTTGCGAGTCGCTGACGACAGAACTCGATGACATCGTCACCGGTCAACGTCTCGCCAGGTCGGATCACAACGATTGCGTGGACATTCTCTCCCCAATGATCGTCAGGAACGCCAATCACCGCAGCTTCGAGGACTCGTGGGTGCTCACAGAGTGCGAGTTCGATTTCGGTCGGATAAATATTCTCGCCCCCTCGGATGATCATGTCTTTCTTTCGATCGACGAGGTAGAGGTACCCGTCTTCATCGACAGTTGCCATATCGCCTGCGTGCAACCATCCATCACGCAGGGTCTCAGCGGTTGCCTCGGGTTTTCCCCAGTACTCGCGCATATTTGCTGGTCCGCGCGAGATGATTTCACCAATCTCTCCTGGGCTGACCGGCATACCATCCTCATTAATCACACGCACTTCGGTGAATGCAGTTGGCCGGCCAATTGACGAAAGCCGTCTCGTTTGAACATCGGTTCCACCGACGATGTGATCTTCGGTCGGCAAGATTGCTTGCATCCCACCTTCAGTGCCCGCTCCAAAGAGCTGCACGAATGAGCACCCAAACACGTCAATCGCAGCACGCAACTGCGCTTGCGGCATTGGTGCAGCGCCATATTCGATGAGCCGAAGCTTCGAAAAGTCGAGCGATGAAATCTCTGGTACCTGCAATACGGCGTTGATCATCGACGGCACGAAGAATGCCGAGGTGACACCTAAGTCCTGCAGCGCATGTGCCGCGCGCTCTGCGTCGAATTGTCGATGTCGCAAAACTGTTCCACCCTTGACGAGCACTGAGTAATCAAGTTGGGACCCCGCAACATGAAAGAAAGGTGCATTATTTAATGAGATATCACTTGCGCAACGTCCGCTCTCCAGAAGTCCGATGGCGGTTCGTGAACTCAATGTGTGATGGGTAAGGACCGCACCTTTCGGTAACCCGGTCGTACCACTCGAGTACTGAATCTGAACAACATCGTCCGGACGCAACTCGACCGACGGATACGTCGCCGCACCTCGGCTCACAACGTCGTCATGAGCCAACACATCATCTGATGCTGCGCCAAAAACCACGACATGGCCAACCGATATGACCTTCTGTCGAACAGCACGCGCGATCTCAAGGTAGTCAGGGTCGACTGCAAGCAGCACCGGGTCAGAGTCACTCAGCAAGTACTCAACCTCTTCTTCTCGAAGGCGATAGTTCAGAGGAACATATACGCCCCCCGCACGACAGATCGCAAGAGCAGTTTCGATGTGCTCAATCGAGTCGGTTGCCATAACAGCGAATCGGTCGCCGTGTTGCAGCCCAAGCTCTCGATACGCGTTTGCGAGTCGATTGATTCGCTCATCAAGTTCTTCGTAACTCACCGTCCACCGGTCGCTGATGATTGCGGGTTTCGGACCGAATACTCGGGCGACCTCATGGACAAGTCTGGTAATCGGGATCATGACACCGCTCCTCTTCGTTGCGACCCAATGACCTCAGCCACCATTTGGGCGAGGTTCACGTGGAAGTCCGAGCACTCGCTCCCCCACGATGTTTCGTTGAATTTCGTCCGTCCCACCAGCAATTGACAGCCCAGGCACCGACAGTGCAATTTGTGCCGGGAGACCATCAAAAGTGTTCTCGCCCCCAAGAAGTTGCCCATGTGGGCCGAGTGCGGTGAGCGCGAGGTCACGCCAGTCACGCATCAGCTGTGTTGCTGCGAGCTTGCCGAGCGACACCTCAGCACCGACTTCAGGTGCCTGCGCAAACCGTTGGCTCATCCAACTTGAGGTCTTGATGCCGGTGTAGAGCTGTGCTGCGCGGTCTCGGATACGGGGGTCGGTTTGTTTGCCGTTTGCAACGATCACCGAGCACAACAACTCCCATGCTTCGAGGCCTCCAGGCATGAACCCCTCTGAGCCGTCAGGGATCTCACCGGATGCATATAGCCCGGCCGCGATTGTCAGGTCGAGATCGGTTTGAATACCCGGTTCTGCATCAGCATCAAGTGACTCTCGCTCGTAGCTCAGGGTACGCAATGCAACCGGCCAACCCTTCCCCTCTTCACCAATGAGGTTGGTGTGCACGGTTGTTGCATCATCGATGAAGACTTCATTGAATTCAGCCGAGCCATTCATCTGCACGAGCGGCTTTGGTTGAATGCCGTCCTGACGCATGTCGATACCAAAAAATGACAACCCGCTGTGCTTGGGTGCTGACTGGTCAGTTCGCGCAACAAGAATGGCCCACTTCGCGTAATGGCCACCCGAAGTCCAGACCTTTTGGCCATTCACCCGCCATACATCGCCGTCACGTACAGCATTGGTTCGAGCGCCTGCAAGGTCTGAACCGGCATCTGGCTCAGAGAAGAGTTGGCACCAAATTTCGGATCCGTCAACAATCCCAGGAAGCCACTGTTGGCGTTGCTCATCAGTGCCCATCTCAACAAGCAACGGTGCAACCATCATCGTCGCAATGCCATGAGGGGGACCGAACGCCCCAACCCGTTGTAGTTCTTGCCGAACGATTCTTCGAGATTCGCTCGGTAAACCTTTGCCAAACCACCGCTCAGGGAAGTCAGGAAATCCCCAGCCTGACTGAGCAAGCTTGCTCCACCACTCTCCCAAAGGCTGTTGAGGGTCCCACTGTGCCTCAAGCCAACTTCGTACCTCGCCTCTGATGCTGTCAAGCATTGATGCCGCGCCGTCACTCATCGTCAAGGCCCGCTGCCTCGCGTGCGTACCCTTTTGCGCGTTCCATATCGAAATGCTTTCGGGTCACAATGCGCTGAGCGTAAAGCCCACCACCAGACTGGAGGTTGGTCACAAGGTGCCAGCCTCCATATGCATCGGCTGTCGCATCTCGAATGGCGTGAAAGAGTCGAATGCGATCCTCTGCCGACACATCACCTGATGCCGTCATGTACTTCTCGACATAACCGCGTGTCTCAGCATTTTCGAAATCACCAATTGTCGGAGCGGTGAGAATGGCACCTCCCCCAATGTCATGAAGATGGCGCACCATTACCCCGAATTGCGCCGCTCCCTGATACTTAGCCGCGTTGGTGAATAACTCGTCAGGGTAAAAGAAGCCCTCGTCAGTCGACCGAGCATTCGCGATCGCTGCCTCAAGACCAGCGCGCAGCAGCGTTGCGTGAATCGACATTTCATCGATCTTTTCTCGTATATGTGAGACTCCGCCAAGCCCGTTCGCCTCTGCGATGAGTTGAGCGAAACCCACAAGTTCATCAGCTTGACGCACCATAAATGTGAGACCGCCCAATCGTTCCCATAAACCGAGCGAGTGAGCGAAGACCGCTGCCATCGAGACTTCACCATCGAGAAACACCCGGTCATAGGGCACGAAAACGTCGTCGTAGACAACCAGCGCGTCGGGCATGCTTGCCAGACGGCTGACCGGAAAATGACGATTGTCATCATCGGCTGGGTGGAATGTCGTGTTAATCGTGCGAACACCGGGAGCATTTGTCGGCACTGCGCAGACGATTGCGTAGTCCTCTTCGCCGGGCTTCATCGCCTTCGTTGGCATCACAAGGTGTTCGTGGCAGAGCGCTGCTGCCGTGATGTGAAGTTTTGCTCCGCGGATCACGACACCATCGCTACGGCGCTCAACAACACGGACATAGGAGTCTGGATCGCGCTGCTTACCCGGTGGCAGCGAGCGGTCACCTTTCGCGTCGGTGATGCATTCGGCAATGCGAATATCTCGAGCAATCGCATCGTCGACATAGGCCTGAATTCGTTCCCGATACACCGGGTCGAGACCTGCAAGCCTCGGCGACGCAGTGAGCAAGGTCATGAGCGACTGGTAGGTCACGCTGATTGCCATGTCCATACCGGTCAACACATCGGTCCGGGAACGCATCTCTTCGATTGAGCGCGGTGCAAAGATGTACGGGTTCACCGCATCGTCAGCATCGGAGTAACAGTTGTCATAGCCCTGCGCAATCGCTTGTGCAGGAACTGCGAACGCCGGTTCGGCAAGAAGGTCGTCAACCCGTCGACCGTGTAAGTAGGTCGTACGACCATCGTTCAACGAATCGAGATATAGCTGTCCTGTCAACATCGTTTCCCCCCGGATCAGACGACTGTTGATCCGAACTTATGAGAAGCGGATTCAGATGTTCGAAGTGGAGGGCTCGATCAAGAGCCTGCTGATTTATTCGACGCGAAAACCTGAAATCGCCCGAGCGATGACCAGTTGCTGGATCTCACTTGTCCCCTCGAAGATGGTGTGAATCTTTGCGTCTCGATGCCAACGCTCCACCGGGTACTCCCGGGTGTAGCCATAACCACCGAGAATCTGAATGGCTTCTTCAGTTACTCGAACTGCGACCTCCGAGGCCTTCCACTTGCTCATCGAGCCTTCGGCGTTGGTGAATCCACCATTGCGAGCAAGCCACGCCGCACGCCAAATCAGCAGACGACTTGCATCGATCTCGGTGATCATGTTTGCCAACTTGAATGCAATCGCCTGGTTCATAATGATCGGCTTGCCGAAGGCATGGCGTTCTTTTGCGTACTCGAGTGAATACTCATATGCAGCTCGAGCAATACCAAGTGCCTGTGCGCCCACCGTCGGGCGCGTCGCTTCAAACGTCTTCATTGCCGGCTGAGGCGATCCAGACTTGCCGACCTCTCGAGCACGAGCCAGTTTGGCGTCGAGTTTTTCTTTGCCGCCGAGCAAACATGACCCCGGGATCCGTACGTCATCGAGCACTACTTCTGCGGTATGCGATGCACGGATGCCATGCTTCGTGTACTTCTGGCCCTGTGAGAGACCCCTCGTGTTCGGAGGAATCACAAACGACGCTTGGCCACGTCCCTTCAACTCTGGGTCAACTGCAGCGACGACGACGTGCACATCAGCGATACCACCGTTCGTAATCCATGCTTTCGTGCCATTGAGCACCCATTCGTCATTCGCTTCGTCGTAGACCGCGCGTGTGCGTAGGTTCGACACGTCGCTGCCGGCGTCTGGCTCGCTCACACAGAACGCTCCGAGCTTCACCTCATTTGCATCGCCGTAACACTGCGGTACCCACTCCATGAGTTGCTCAGGCGTGCCGTTGCCTGCGATGCCTGCTGCGGCGAGCCCACTTCCCATAATCGCCATGCCAAGGCCAGCATCACCCCAGAACAGTTCTTCAACCGCAACTGGCAACGTAAGACCGGTGCGATCTTGCCCAGCGTTCATCAAGAACTCCCAGCCGTAGAGCCCGATCTTTGCCGCCTCCTGCACTACTGGATATGGGAATTCTTCGCGCTCGTCCCATTCGGCAGCAGCTGGGCGCATGACATCTTCGGCAAATCCGTGTGTCCAGTCTTTAATCTGTTGCTGGTCATCGTTGAGGGCCATCGAAAATTCGCTCATACCCACAAAGTTACCCGTGGGTAACCCGATCTGCACGATGCTAAGAGCGACGAACAAACCGGCGCCTTACATCGCCTGCAGGGCTTCCTATCTAACTCAAAAATTTTGCAGTTGCCGCAGCCGTCATTCACTCAACACTTAGACCTAAGATAAGGTCACCTTATGTCCGGCACATTAGAAGCACACTACGGAAGCGACGGGATCGTCGATCGTATTCTTGCCGCTCTGGCTGAAGCTGGAACCGATGCAAGTTCTCTGACTCCGGATTCTTTCGCCGGAGCCGACGAGTTTCATATCGGTGGGAGAAGGGGGAGTGAAATCGTTGCTGACCTTCTGGAGATCGAACCTGGCAGCAGGATTATCGACCTCGGGTCTGGCATCGGAGGACCTGCCCGGTTTCTCGCACGTGCGAAGGATGTTCACGTGACGGGAGTAGATCTAACCCCAGAATTTGTCGAAGCAGCCTCAGCCTTGACTGAACTTGTCGGCATGTCCGACAAAGTTGACTTTCACGTGGGTTCTGCAACAAGTATTCCTTTCAGTGATGACTCCTTCAATGCAGCGACCATGATCCATGTAGGTATGAACATCGCTGAGAAGGCTGTAATGATGCGCGAAATGGCTCGCGTAACTCAATCGGGTGGCACGGTCCTGATCTATGACATCATGCGAGTGGGAAGCGGGTCTATCTCATATCCGATGCCATGGTCCTCTAGTCCGGAATTTAGTTTTCTAGAAACGCAAGAGACTTACATGCATGCAGCCTCCGAAGCCGGGCTGGACCTTGTTTCTATTTATGACCACAGTGAAATGGCGAAGTCGTTCTTCAATGAACCCCCTTCAAACCCACCAGCGGTGAACTTGGGTCATCTAATGGGAATGGAAATGCCAAAAATGTTTGCGAATGCCAGGGAAGCAGTGAATGCTGGGATTATGAGCCCTATCATCCTGACTTTCAAGGTTTAGGAAGAAGGTCTAACTCCTTCGGGGAGACCCCTGACACTTTCTGTTGAGCATCGTTGTCGAGGCTCCGAGCAAACTGGAGGATCTCGTCGAACTACGAGTTCGCTCATGGAGCGTTTACATCGGTAGTGGGCTGAGATTGAGGTTGCACCATTTCCACCAACTACCCAGGAGCTGATCGCAAGTTCCCTACTCCAATGGAGGTGGCATCAGCGACGAACCGTCGTACCGTCGCGAGTCGTCTCGACCTGCCAACCGGCCTCTTGCAAGTCGGCACGGATTGCATCAGCGGTGTCGTAGTCTTTCGCCGCCCGTGCAGCATCAAGTGCAGTTACCTGAGCGAGCACGTCAGCCGGCACCGCAACTTGTTCGACAAGCCGCAACCCAACTGCACCGCACATCTCGCGAACCGCGCTCGTCAAACCAGCCGCAATCGACTCGTCGCCGCTGTCGAGCACTGAGTTGGCTTTGCGCACCGTGTCAAACAACAGTGCCATCGCTTTGGGTGTATCGAGATCATCATCCATCGCTGCCCGAAACGCAGCAACCGTCTCAGCATCAGCCTCTGCCTCGCCAAGTGACGCCGTGCGCGCGACAAAACTGTCGAGGCCCGCAAGCGAACGACCAGCCGCCTCCAGCCCGTCGGCAGAGATACCAACCGGGCTTCGGTAATGCGATTGCAGCAGCACCATTCGATAGGCGCGCGGGTCGTACACCTCGATGAGGTCGAGCAGATTCGACACATTGCCGAGAGACTTCGACATCTTCTCGCCCTCTGCATCAACAACGAATCCGTTATGCATCCAGTGGCGAGCGAATTCCCGGCCAAGTGCCACTGCCTGCGCTCGCTCGTTTTCGTGATGCGGAAAGCGAAGATCTTGACCACCGCAATGCAGATCAAATCCATCGCCGAGCAGACCGAGACTCATCACCACACACTCGCTATGCCAACCTGGACGGCCGGCCCCCCACGGCGACTCCCAAGCAGGTTCACCAGGCTTTGCGAGTTTCCAGAGTGCGAAATCTGCAGGGTGGCGCTTTTCTCCGGCGCCGAACACCTCACGCTCACCTCCACCAGCCATCATGTCATCGAGCGACTGATGGGCAAGCAATCCGTAACCCTCAACTGATTCAACAGAGAGATAGACCCCATCAGAGGTTGCATACGCGGCTCCCGACGACACCAGCGTCGAAATCATCTCGACCATCTCGTCAACCCACTCGGTCGCATGAGGCACATCGGTTGGTCGAAGAACGTCGATGCCCTCCATTGCGCGAAACCAAATGTTCTCGCATTTCGTAGTGATATCAGACCACTCCCGACCCTCACGTTCGGCCCGCTCGATGATCTTGTCGTCGATATCGGTGATGTTCGACACCAAACGCACGTCGATACCTGACCACTCGAGGTAACGGCGGAGAATGTCATAGACAAGCGTTGCTCGACCGTGTCCGAGATGCGGCGGCCCGTAGACCGTTGGACCACACAGATAGATACTGATTCGCCCTGGTTCGCGCATTGCGAGCTCTCGAACCTGCCTTGTCGCCGTGTCATAAAGGTGCAGCACGAGTCCGAGGCTATTGCCGACGGCCTAGCCTTGATACTCATGGCGAACGTCCCGGAGAAACCAACCCTCGACGGAATTGAGCAGCAGTGGTCTGCGGCATGGGACAAAGAAGGCATTTACTCCTTCGACCCAACAGCATCTCGAGCCAACGTCTTCTCGATTGATACTCCGCCGCCAACGGTTTCAGGGTCACTTCACATGGGTCACGTATTTTCATACACCCACACGGACGCAATCGCTCGATTCCACCGAATGAACGGTAAAACGGTGTTCTACCCAATGGGATGGGATGACAACGGCCTTCCCACTGAGCGACGAGTGCAAAACTACTTCGGCGTCCGATGCGACCCTTCACAGCCCTACGAGAGCGATTTCGAACCCCCCTTCCGCGGTGACCCACCCAAAGACCATCGGCCAATCCCCATCTCTCGACCCAACTTCCTCGAACTCTGCGACGAACTCGTCGCTCTCGATGAGCAAGTTTTCGAAGACCTCTTCCGTCGCCTCGGTCTCTCCGTCGACTGGTCACTTCTCTACGCAACGATCGACGAACGCTCGCGTCGCGTCAGCCAACGAGCGTTCCTCCGCAACCTTGCTCGTGGCGAGGCCTACAGCGCCGAAGCACCGACACTGTGGGATGTTGACTTCCAGACCGCCGTTGCTCAGGCAGAAATGGAAGATCGCGACCGCCCCGGGGCGTACCACAAACTTGCATTCCATCGCACTGACGGTTCGGGCGACATCCTCATCGACACGACACGCCCAGAACTTCTCGCTGCGTGCGTCGCCCTCGTCGCTCACCCAGACGACGAGCGCTATCAGCCGATCTTTGGGTCTACGGTCTCAACGCCGCTCTACGGCGCCGAAGTTCCCGTCGTTGCCCACCCGCTTGCCCAACCCGACAAAGGCACCGGCATCGCAATGATCTGTACCTTCGGTGACCTCACCGACGTCATTTGGTGGCGCGAACTGCAACTGCCCACACGAGCCATCATTGGCCGTCACGGCGGCATCATCGCCGAACCGCCAACTGGAGTGAACACCGATGCCTACGCAGAAATAGCGGGCCTCAACATCAAGCAAGCTCAACGCAAAGTTGTTGAGATGCTTACTAACTCTCAAGAACTCATTGGCGAGCCTCGACCACTCGAACACCCAGTGAAATTCTATGAACGCGGTGAACGCCCTCTCGAAATTGTCACCAGCCGCCAATGGTACATCTCTAACGGAGGCCGTGATCCCGACACCCGACATGCGCTCGTCAATCGGGGTCACGAGCTCACCTGGCACCCCGATCACATGCGTCATCGGTACGAAAATTGGGTTGAAGGACTCAATGGTGACTGGCTTGTCAGCCGTCAACGGTTCTTTGGTGTGCCACTGCCAATCTGGTATCCGCTCAATGCCGATGGAGAGCCAGACCATGACAATCCGATACTCCCGAACGAGTCAGACCTGCCCATCGACCCCTCTACCGATGTACCTGCCGGCTACTCAGCAGATCAACGCGATGTACCCGGTGGGTTTACGAGCGATCCCGACGTTCTCGATACCTGGGCAACGAGCTCGTTGAGCCCACATATTGCCTCGAAGTGGGAAGAGAGCGACACTCTCTTCAGCCAGGTCTTTCCGATGGACATGCGACCGCAGGGCCATGACATCATCCGCACCTGGCTGTTCTCTTCAATGGTTCGTTCACATCACGAGCACCAAGAAATTCCTTGGCAGCATGCAGCGCTCTCCGGTTGGATTCTTGATCCAGATCGCAAGAAAATGTCGAAGTCGAAAGGCAATGTCGTCACGCCGATGGCGCTATTCGAATCATACGGCACCGATGCTGTTCGCTATTGGGCCGCATCAGCTCGACCCGGTGTTGATACCGCATTCAGCGAAGATCAAATGAAGGTGGGCCGCAAGCTTGCGAACAAACTGTTGAACATCACAAGGTTCGTCCACGGATTCGGAAGCGCCCCGACCGACCATGTTGCACTCAACGCCGTCGATGCGTCGATGCTCCGCCGTCTTGACGCCGTCATTACCGAAGCGACAGCAGCGTTCGAAGAATTCGACTATGCCCGAGCACTTGAGCGCACGGAATCATTCTTCTGGTGGTTCTGTGATGACTACGTCGAACTCGTGAAGTCACGCGCCTATGACACCGAGCATGAGCACCAAAGTTCTGCGCTCTCAGCACTACATACCGCTGTCACCACCTTGCAACGACTGTTCGCGCCACTCATTCCATTTGCGACAGAAGAAGCATGGCGGTGGGATAACGAGACCAGCATCCACATCTCATCGTGGCCAACCACCGTGAACGTCAACGGAGACTCAGAACTACTCAGCCCAATTCTCGATGCACTCGCCCAGGTTCGCAGGGCCAAGACAGAAGCCAAGGTGAGTCAACGTGCCGTCGTTGAATCGGCCACCATCTCGGTGCCATCTGCTCAACGATCCGCACTCGATGCCGGTATCGACGACCTCTGTCGGGCAGGATCAATAGAAATGATCACTGTCAATGACACCGGCAGTGATGCCCTGACATGTGACGTCACACTTGCACCACAAGAATGATCTCTAGATGACCCAATCGACTACTGCGCCCCGCACATGGCCTCAGCGCCTCACCATCGTTGCGGCAGTAGTTGTTTCCGCAATGTGTGTCATCGTTGCGGTAGCGCTCATCGGTGCACGTCTCGTGCTCGGTCAACGTCAACTCGTGGTCATCGAACCCGCTTCTGACGCACCACTGACGGCGGCGGCCGGCCCCGTCGAACGCCTGATCGAAGTCGGTAGCGACAAGGGAGAGAGCATCACGGTCGAAGAAGTTATTGAGGTCACCGTCGGCGATATCGAACCAGGTGCTCGAAACTTTCTTCTTGTCGGCACCGACAACAACGCCTGCATCGACCCCGGCTCGAGATACGCCCCCTTTCTGCTAGGACGCACAGACTTCGGTGAGCGAGCCGATGTCATTCAGATGTGGAGAGTAAATACCAAAACCGGGGCCATTGCCGCCCTGTCATTCCCCCGCGATCTTTATGTTCGCCTCGACGGAGGGCGCCGTGGCCGAATCAACAACGCATTCGATACCGATGACCCGAACGGCTTAATTGCGACGATCCGATCAAACTTTGGAATCGAGACCGACCACTACGTTCAGATCGACTTCTGCGCATTCAAAAATCTTGTCGACTCTGTCGATGGCGTTGGGATCCCGTTTGAGTCGCCAGTACGCGACCGTGGCACCGGTCTCGCAATCTCATCGGCAGGGTGCAGCACGCTCAATGGTGACGACGCGCTTGCCTATGTGCGCTCCCGGAAACTTGAATTTGAAACTCCCGCAGAGAGCGATAACTGGATCATTGACCCTTCGAGCGATTGGGGTCGCATCGCTCGTCAGCAAGATTTCATAAAGCGGACACTTGCCAAGGTGGTCAATTCTGGACTCACCTCTCCATCGGTTGCGAGTGCCCTCATCGAAACAAATGCTGATCAGGTTGTGACCGACAGCGAACTTTCAGTCGCGACAATGCTTGGCTTCGCGAATATCCTGCGCTCGTTCGACACTGCAAATGCACGCTCCTATCAAATCGCTGCCGCCGGCCGAATGGTAAGCGGCGAATCGGTACTCATTCCGACGCTTCGAAATAGCGAAATGCGGGCGATTCTCGACATCTTTCAGGGTGATTCTCTGATCGAGGGAACGTCAATCACTCTTGACGACATTGCAACCACGACCACAACGACGACCACAACCGTGACCGCTGACGAAGAGCAAGAAGAGCAAGAAGAGCAAGCGTCTGTGGTCGGGGCCGCCGGTCAGTCGACACCCCTCATAGTCGATCTCGTGCAGCAAGACACACCCGACGACAACACCTTGGGATGGGTACCTGACCCGAACATCATTTGCGACTGAGAACTTCGTCGAGTGCTCTCGCAACATCGTGAGGTCCTTCAACGCCCACCAGAGCGGCTCCGGTGACATCTGCAAACCGCTGAGCATCGGCGATGTCATCTGCCGGCGACACGATGACTAATTCTTCAAGTGACTGTGCGAACGGGACCGCCTTATCGATTGCACGATCGCGGCAGTCAGACAGCAACACCGTGAGACGACGACCACATCGAGCAGCTTCGTGTTCAGTGATTGCCGCTCGAAGACCATCAGACACATTCGTAGTTCCGTGACCCTTGAGAGAGAGCACTGCGTCGACAACCCCATCGGCTGAAGCGTGGGCAGATGTCACCATTGATCTCACCACCTCCGCCGTTCCCGAAAATGCAATAACCGCATGAAATGCACGGGCCCGAAGAGCAACTGCGGCCGTTGCAAGAGCCGCCGAGGCCAACGCCTCGCCTTTCATCGATCCCGAACGATCGATCACCAAACACACCGCAGTATCGGGTCGCTCCCAGTCGATGACGCGCAATGTGTCAGCCTCGACGAGCGAGCCCCCAGATTCAGCCAGCGACTCAACTGCAGCATCGACATCGAGATCACCACCATCTCGAAGTGGAAGCGAACGGAGACGGCCAACCTTTCCTTGCGCTGCGCGTCCACGTCGCGCAATGTCGATAACGATTCGCTCAGCGACACGTCGGGCTTTGGCCCGGAGTTCAGGGTCAACTGCATCACCGAGTGTGACGAGAAGAGATACGGCTTCATCAGGACTGTCTGCGAGCAACCGATCCATCACGTGCTCGTCAAGTTCGCCAACCTCAGGAGAGAGCTCATCGAAATGTTCGATCGCTGTCATCTGTTGGCGAGAGACCATTGTGCGTGGAGCCACTCCTCCCGGAGAGCCAGACAGCGGAGGGGTTAGATCGCCCGACTCGTACTGGCCGGGCTCGCCACTTTTCCCTCCGAGGGGGCAGGCTCCTTATCGTTCGGTCGGCAAAAAATAGATCTCCACAGATCGGTGACGATCTCTTCAGATGTCCGAGACACGCCTTCTCGCACTCTCACCCGTCCCGAGAGCGCAACAAGAGCGGCGTCAAGAGTGACCTCATCATCGTCGACCAAAAGCGATCGCAATTCAGCCAGCTCTCGAGCCACGGCACACAGGTCGATCGCACCTCTGATCGACGAACCTGTTCGAAGATCAGGGTGCTCACGGGTGGCACGAACGATCTCAACCGCTGCTGATTGCACAGGGGCAGGAACATCAAGATGCTGAGACTCGACAATCGACCTCTCATCTTCTGCCGACTGGTAACCCATGGCGACCCTGCAGACACGGTCGTACACCGCACCCGCGATGCGGGCGGTTCCAACCGCATCAAATGGGTTCATCGCCGCAACCAGACGAAAGCCCTCTTGTGCTTCAACCCGCCCGAGCCGTGGCACGTGCACCTCACGTTCGCTCATCACGGTGACAAGAGCATTCAGAGTTTCCTCCGGCACCCGATTGATCTCTTCGACGTACAGCAGTGAGCCATTTCGAAGGGCTCGCACCAGCGGGCCGTCGACGAAAATGTCGGGTGAATACCCATCAGCCAGCACTAACGCCGGGTCGAAATGACCGATCAAGCGGGCAGGCGTAAGTTCGGCTGTTCCCTCAACAAACTCAAAGCCCAAGCCCACCGCAGACGCAACCCCTCGCAGGAGAGTCGACTTGCCGGTTCCTGGCGGCCCTTCCAGCAACACGTGCCGGTCAGCCGCAAGCGCCGCGACTACCAATTCAGCTTCGCGGCGTCGTCCGAGGACCTCAGCAGAAAGCTGGTCGACGACCAGTCGAGTAGTCATCATGTCACAGGTTGTTTTCAGTCGTAGATGATGACGCCGCGAATGTTCTCGCCATTACGCATTGCCTCATACCCCTCATTGATCTGATCGAGGGTGTAGGTCTGCGTCACGAGCTCATCAAGTTTCAACTGACCCTGCGTGTACAACTCCATGAGCTTTGGAATATCGGTCCTGATGTTGGCTGAACCAAAGAGCGACCCGACAATCTCTTTTTCAAAGAGGGTGAGGAACGCTCCGGGAATCGAGATTGATTGCTCGTGGGTCGGATGAATGTTGGTTACAACGGTTCGTGACTTCTTCGCACTCAACCAGAACGCTTCCCCGAGCACGCTTCCATCGCCAACGCCCATCGTCATGATGACCTTGTCGAAGCCGCGTCCCCACGTTGACTCTCCGAGGTTCTCAAGGGCTTCTGCGACCGATGCATAGGTGTGGGTCGCACCGAACTCCATTGCCATCTCACGCTTAAATTCCACCGGATCAATCGCAGTAATCGAACGAGCTCCTGCGAGCTTCGCACCCTGAATCGCATTAGATCCGATACCTCCACAACCGACAACCGCCACATAGTCACCGGGCTTAATGTCGGCTGCATAAACTGCCGATCCCCAACCGGTCACCACGCCACATCCGAGTAGGCACGCCTTATCGAGTGGCCAATCTTTTTCAATCTTCACGCAGCTCGCCTCGTTGACCACCGTGTGCTCTGCAAAAGTTCCAAGCAAGCACATCAGTGTTAGGTCTTGACCATCAACAGTGTGATGTCGGGCAGTCCCATCAGAAATCTGCATACCTTTTGCAAACTCGGTGCCACCAACATCACACAGATTCGAATTTCCTTGCGCGCACATTCCGCATCGGCCGCATGCAGGGATAAATCCGAAGACAACATGGTCGCCCGGTTCAAGCCATGTCACACCTTCGCCAACTTCAACAACGACTCCGGCACCTTCGTGGCCACCAATGATCGGCATTCCGGCAGTTGCCCCCGCCAGATCGCCGGTTACAAGGTGTTCATCGGAATGGCACATTCCTGAGGCGGCAAGCTTCACGAGAACTTCGCCGGCTTTTGGTGGATCTAGTTCTATCTCTTCGATGCTCCATGGTGCGTGAAGCTCGTGCAAAACCGCTGCTCGTGTCCTCATGTTGATTACCCCCCAGATGTGGCGCCACGACATGGCATGTTCCGTTCCTGAAGAGTAGTAGTCCTTTGCGCCGAGAGCCATAGCCGGGTCACGACGATGTACCATCTCGGTATGGATAGAACTCAGCCTCAAATTACCGAAGAACGTTCAGAAGACGTTTTAGACGCCGAAGCTGTTGCCGAGGAGCTCGAACTCATCGAGGAAATTTCCATCGACGGCATGTGCGGCGTCTACTGAAATTCGGTTCGCCGTGCTCGACTCGCCTCTCAAGTTGCACCCCTCGGTCGCCTTGCGTCCCGAGCCGTTTGGCGCACTCGCTTACCACTACGACAACCGACGATTGATCTTTTTAAAGCACCCGACGATTGTTGACGTCGTGAAAGACCTTGAGCAGCACCCCGATCTGCAGTCGACCCTCTCGGCTCACGGCATCGATGAGCAACAGTGGGATAACTACGACAAAGCCATCTGCTCGCTGATCGAATCAGACGTTGTGGTCGCACGATGACCGCTCTGACCGAGCGCATGAAAGACGGGCTTGACGCCCCAATCTGCATCACCTGGGAATTGACTTATTCCTGCAACCTCTCATGCGTTCACTGCCTTTCATCATCAGGCCGGCGTGACCCGAAAGAACTCACCACCGAAGAAGCTTTCCAAGTTGTCGACGAACTGCGCGACATGCAGGTGTTCTACGTCAATATCGGTGGCGGTGAACCAATGATCCGCCGAGACTTCTTCGACATCGTCGAGTACGCAACCTCAAGTGGTGTCGGTGTGAAGTTTTCAACGAACGGCACATACATCGACGCAGCAACGGCACAACGGCTCGCAGCGATGGATTATCTCGACATTCAGATCAGCCTCGATGGTGCCGACGCAGCGACGAATGATGCGATTCGAGGCGAGGGCTCCTACGACACTGCAATGACCGCAATGCGTCACCTCAAAGGTGCAGGTTTTGGTGAATTCAAAATCTCTGTCGTCATCACCCGACACAACATTGCACAGCTCGATGAGTTCAAAGCGATCGCTGACGAGTTCGGTGCCCAGCTTCGGATTACCCGGCTTCGGCCTTCAGGTCGCGCTGTCGATACCTGGGAAGAGCTTCACCCAACCCTTGACCAGCAGCGCACCCTGCACCAGTGGCTGCTCGGTCACGGTGAGAATGTGTTGACCGGTGACTCGTTCTTCCACCTCAACGCCCTCGGCGAGAGTCTGCCGGGCCTCAATCTCTGTGGAGCTGGCCGCGTTGTGTGCTTGATCGATCCGATTGGTGATGTCTACGCGTGCCCGTTCGTTATCCATGATGAGTTCCTTGCGGGCAACGTTCGCGATGACGGTGGGTTCGCAGCGGTATGGCGAACGAGCGACTGCTTCACTGAATTGCGCGGACCTCAATCGGCTGGCGCCTGCGCCTCATGTGGCTCGTGGGATGCCTGTCAAGGCGGATGCATGGCGGCAAAGTTCTTTACGGGTCTACCTCTTGATGGCCCCGACCCAGAATGCGTTGGTGGTGACGGTGAATACGCACTGGCGTCTGCAGGTGCGATCCCTCGACCAAGCGGTGACCACTCGAAACCGGTCGCAGTTCAGCTTGGTCGACGTAGCAACGTATGACTTCGGTGCTTATCATTGCCGCGGCATATGTCGTCGGCATGTTCCCGAGCGCAATCCTCGTTGCTCGAGCCGCCAGTGTCGACATCACGTCGGTTGGCTCCGGAAACCCAGGCGCAGCGAACATCACTCGAAACCTCGGCTGGAAACGTGGTACCGGGGTCTTTGTGCTCGACGCGGCAAAAGGTGCAGCCGCAGTGGGAGCTGGCCTCGCAATCGATGATCGACCACTCGCCTATCTTGCAGGTGCGGCGGCAATTCTCGGACATTGCTATCCGGCTACTCGAGGCTTCAACGGCGGAAAAGGTGTCGCAACAGGTGGTGGCGCATTTGCAGTGCTAACCCCGCTGGTGTTCGTGGTACTTGCACCGACATGGGTCGTTATATCAAAGGTAACGAAAACAGCCGCACTCGCTTCGCTGATCGTGCTCTGCGCAATTCCGGTTGGAGTCTGGGTGACAGGCCGCGATCTCTGGGAGCTACCGGCCTCAATCGGAATCACCCTCCTTATCGCTCTTCGTCACGCAAGCAATATTCGGCGTATGCGAAGCGGCTCTGAACTCAGCCTCTGATCGACTACAGCTGAAGTTCTCGAAGGAGTTCCGAGAAGTCGTAATTATCGAGACTCGGCAAATGGCGATCGACGACATCGTGGAGCAGTTGTTGCCATATGTCATGTCGGAAAAAGAAGCGACCCTCGCGCACGACATAGTTCAACAAGAAGAATCGGTACGCCTCTTTTAAGAATAAGACTTCCTCTGGGCTCAACGGGAACACCGAGTGGTACGCCCGAAGGAATTGTCGGAACCGAGGTTCGAAAAGTGTGTGGGCACCATAGGTAAATGTTGAACGGTCGCCGGTTCGAGATGACACGCGCGAGAGGAAATAGAAATCGAGGAGCCGCGTTTCGTAGCGGAACCAGTCGTAGTCCCATCGACTAAACAAACGAAACCGACCAGACTCAGAGAAGTCAACAGAGAAGTTTCCGAGGTTCCAGTCAATAAGTACCGGCTGTTTTGCCCAGTAGTCGTAACCCGACTCATGTACTGCCATCAGAAATCGATGCGTGTGTCGACGAACAAGATCGATCCTCGACGGATCAAGGCTGAGTTCATCTGCCGCTCGCCTGCTCGCAGTCAGGTCGTATAACGCAATCGCATCCGATGTGACAGTTTTTGATGTGGGTGGCACGAGGCGAGCCACGCCAGCGGTCGCCCGATGGAACTTTGCCACCTCTTCGCCAAAGTTGGTGACCTGTTCGGGAGCAAGAATCGCCGGCAGGCGATCCCGCACTTCGACCTCACGGTAAAAGGCGACCCACACATCGCCGTCGTACCACACGTAGGGTCGTCCGTCGGCGGTGAGTGTGCTGGCCATAAATTGCTCATATGGCCCCCGTCGAGCAGCCGAGACGTTCGGTGCAGGCGATCGTGATCTTCGGCAAAAAGAAAGAACGACCCATAATTCGATGATTTTGCAATAATTGCGCCCCCATCATCAAGCTGCAGCCGATAACCACGGTTTGTTGACACCATCGCCGACAATTCGCCAAGTTCGATGATCTTCCGACCATCGGCATAATCGCTCCACGCCTGCAAAACCGACTGGCGATGCCGCTCGTCGGAAATATCGACAGTCACGTTGCCGTCCTGAGGCGAAGACTGTTTGACACAACAAAGACACTCGATAAGACCATCGCCAGACCAGCGACAAGTGGGGAAAGTTGTCCTGACATGGCAAGTGGGACGGCAGCGACGTTGTAACCGAACGCCCACAACAGATTCACCTTGATCGTTCGAAGTGTGCGACGAGACAACTCAATCGCGTCAACCACCGATGTGAGATCGTTGCGCATGAGAGTGAGATCGCTGGCGTGAACGGCGACATCTGAACCCGCTCCCATCGAGATTCCAAGGTCAGCCGCAGCAACGGCGGCTGCATCATTCACGCCATCTCCCACCATTGCGACTTGTCGACCCTCGGTCTGTAGGTCGCTAATGAGCGACAACTTCTCTGAGGGGCTGAGCTCTGCGTACACGTCTTCGGAATCGATACCGACCTCGTGGGCAATGACGTCTGCAACCGCACGACGGTCGCCCGTTGCCATCAGAGGTCGAATTCCAAGGGCCTTAATTCCTGCGATCGCATCCGCGCTCGAAGGTTTCGCTCGATCGGCAACGAAGATCGTTCCCACCAGTGTCCCGTCGACGACCACGTCAACGCCGGTCTCTGCGCGTCTCGATGGATCTGCCGAGGTGCATACCTCCACGATGATGCCTCCCACTGCGCCTCGCGCGCCAAACCCGGGAATGTTGACGGCATCGACCGCCACCGGGAGTTCACCCTCAATCTCCTGCAAGGCCGCATCAACGACTGCTCGCGCGATCGGATGTTGATGCGATGCTTCGACAGCCGCAGCATGGTGAAGCACGTCGTGACGTGACCAGCCATCAACTGCGATCACCGATGTGACCCACATCTGCCCGGTCGTGATCGTGCCCGTCTTATCGAGAACCAATGTCTCGATCGTGCGCGTTTGTTCAAGAATGTGAGGTCCGCTGATCAAGATGCCTGCTCGCGCTCCTCGACTGGTCCCCACGAGCAACGCCATTGGAGTTGCGAGTCCAAGGGCACATGGGCACGCAATGATCAGCACCGCAACACCGGTCGACAACGCATCTTCAGTTGATGAGCCAAACAGCAGCCATGCGATCGTCGTCACCACCGATAACGCCACAATTACCGGAACAAATACCGCCGACACCCGGTCAGCAATTCGTTGAACGGGTGCAGTACCTGACTGGGCATTCATAACGAGTCGTGCGATTGCAGCGACTTGGGTATCTCGTCCAATCTTCGTCGCCCGCACGACGAGTACACCGTCACCATTTATCGCCGGTCCAACAACATCGGAACCCGGTTCGACTTCAACGGGCACGCTCTCACCGGTGAGCATCGACATATCGACCGAAGATGATCCCTCAATGACGACTCCGTCAGTTGCGATCCGATCGCCAGGAGCGACGACGAATGAGTCATCAACCTGCAGAGCGTCAACCCCAACAATGCTTGTTGTTCCATCTGCTCGGCGGACCTCGACAGTGTCACCGGCCGTTTCCAGCAGAGCATTCACCGCATCACCAATACGCCGTTTTGACCGATGCTCGAACCACCTGCCCGCAAGCACGATCGCAACCGTTGTTGACGCCACTTCAAAGTACAGGTGGTCTCCCCCACCGGTAAAGGACATCGTCATCGACATTCCGATATCACCCGCAGATGTTGCGAGCAATGCCCACACCGACCATGCCAACGAAGCAAGCACGCCAATGGAAATGAGTGTGTCCATAGTGGTTTCGCCATGACGGAGATTCAGCACCATCGAACGGTGAAATGGGAAGCCTGACCAGAGCGCGACCGGGAACGTGAGCCCGAGGGTGAACCATTGCCAGCCGTCAAACTGCAGGGCGCTTACCATCGACATCAACAGCACGGGGATACCGAGTGCGATCGCAACAACAAGTCGGCGTTCCAGATCGACAGAACGTTCACGCCGTGCACGGCCAACTTCTTCAGGTGTACTCGCCTCGTAACCGGTGTGTTCGATTGTCGAGATAAGCGACGCAACGTCGATCGTGTCGGTTGCGGTTACCCATGCTCGCTCAGCGGCATAATTCACTGAGGCTTCGACACCATCAATTCGGTTGAGTCGCCGCTCGATGCGAGATGCACAGGCGGCGCACGTCATTCCGCCGATGACGAGTTCGACGGTGAATTCAGGCGACGTCGAATCCAGCTTCATCAATCGCTGCGACAACTGCTCCATGATCAACCCCTGAACCGGTGACCGTGACCAACTTTCTTTCAAGGTCAACAACTACCGACGACACACCGGCAACCGCTGATACCTGTTTCTGGATTGCGGCCTCGCAATGACCGCACGTCATTTCAGGAACAGAGAGATCGAGTCGAGTACTGCCCACGACCCACACGTTATGCCATCGCTCAGCGATGCACCACCGGAGGTATCTAGGGCGTACCCGTCGAGCTCAGATGCCGCTTCGCAGGGTCGTAAGTGCTCCGACTGCAAGCTCTTCAACCGCGTCACGGAAACCGTTGAGGATCTCTTCGTCGACATCGTCTCCCATTGCGCCATGGAGATACCTGGCGTACACACCTTCAGAAATGACCGCCAGCCTGAACGCCGAAAAGGCGAAGTAATAGGGAATATTGCTCACGTCGCGATCGGTTCGAGCTGCGTATCGCTCAACCAACTGCTGATACGAGGGAAATCCTCCGGCACCCGTTGGGTCGTTCGAGCGTTGACCATTGCCGTCAGGGTCTGCCCAATACACGCCGAGGTATCCAAGGTCAGCCAGCGGGTCACCAAGGGTGCATAGCTCCCAGTCGAGCACTGCGGCAATACGGTTGCTATCGAGGTTGGTGAGGCAGTTTCCTAGTCGGTAATCGCCGTGAGCGATCGAAACCGAATGCTGCTGAGGAATTGATGCGGCCAACAGATAGGCAACCTCGTCGATTTCGGGAAGATCTCGGCTTCGAGAATCAGTCCACTGACGCGTCCAACGTTTCACCTGTCGTTCGACATAGCCCTCTCGACGAGCAAGATCTCCAAGCCCAACAGCGTCGACTTCAACCGCGTGCAAATCAGCGAGAACATCGACGAGATCAAATGCAACCGCCTTGCGCTGCTCGATCGAAAGCTCAGCTCCTTTCTCAGGACTGTCGAGCACGATGCCATCAACGAAATCCATCACATAAAACGGAGCCTGATTTACTGAATCGTCTGAGCACAACCCTAAGGTCTTCGGCACTGGCACATTGGTTGTTCCGACGGCTGAAATGATCTTGTGCTCGCGTGCCATATCGTGAGCGGTCGCAAGGACATGACCGAGTGGTGGACGGCGAAGCACGAACCGGCAACCGTACCGGTCGGTCACCATGTAGGTGAGATTTGAACGACCGCCTTCGATGAGCGTGAATTCGTACGGCCCCTCAATTCCCTCGATGTGCGCGTCAAGCCAAGCGGTTACCGGCTTGCTATCTATCCCTGGGATCGACATACCGAACGAAACTACTTCGGCACCAATGTGCTCGGTTAGCCGGGCCGGCCGACGTCAACAACCTTGTTCCAATTCACACTGGTGATGCTCACAAATTTGCCGGGAGATGGAGCGTGCACCATCTGACCGTCCCCTAGGTAAACCCCTACGTGGCTGATCGGATTGTGGTAGAAGATTAGATCTCCGGGCTTTGCCTCAGTCCTAGGCACCGATGGGAGCGCATTTGACTGCATCCGAGAGTTTCTTGGCAGCACAACTCCCGCTTGTGCCCAGGCGTAATGAGTCAATCCTGAGCAGTCAAAAGAAACCCCCGGCAAAGATGTTGCATACCGGTATGGAACTCCAATCTGGCCAAGGGCTGCGGTTACTGCCACCCCTGCCATTCCCGATGGCGCTGGGTAGTTCGCAATGAGTTCGTCAGTAGCGGGACTTGACCCACCCCCGGATGGCGACCCTGATCCTCCAGAGTTCCTCCTATTCACCTCGGCTTGTTCGCGCTGGTATTCGGCAAGAGCTGCCGCTAGCCGCCGTTCTTCCTCAGCTTTAACCAGAACTCCTAGCTTCCGTTCAGCAGACTTTCGCGCCGATTCGTACTCGACGGTTGAAGCCTCAACCTCGTCCAACATGCCAGTTATCCGAGCAGCAAGATCTTCTGATTCTTTGCGAAGCCGGTTGAGTTCAATCTGTTCGAGTTCAAGTTCGCGAATTGCTGCCTGAAGATCATCGGTCGTACCAACACCAACACGAAGCGCTACCCGGGACAACTGGTCACGTGTCAATATGTCGCTATAGGCGGCGGCATTCGAAAGCAATGGGCCAAGAACATCAGTGCTAGAGCGGGTGAATGCCCGAACGGCAACGGTGGAGAGATCAGTCTGTAGCTCACCGAGTTCGGCTTGTCGGAGGGCAACTCGACCTTTCGCAAGTTCGATATCGTCTCCGAGCAGACGTTGTTCATCCATTGCGACTGCGTAATCCTCGATCAGAATGTCAGCCCGTTCGTGAAGGCGTTCAAGTTCATCAACAATTCGTCGAACCTCTTGCTCCTGTTGATCGACCGTTTGAGCATGAGCGGCATGCGGCAATACGGGAACCACTGTTAGCACGAATGCCGCAAGGCCGATTGCAGATCGGCGACGGTGGGGGCGAACATCGCGAGCGGAAACCATGAGATCTCAAGCGTACCGTATGTTACGAAATGATGTCGATCAGGTCGACGGCCCAACCGTCACTCCCATTCGATGGTGCCGGGGGGCTTTGATGTGATGTCATACGCCACCCGATTGATGCCCGGCACCTCATTGATGATCCGCTGTGACATCCGCTCCAGAAGGTCATATGGGAGGCGCGCCCAATCTGCGGTCATCGCATCGTCGCTGGTGACCGCCCGAATGATGATCGGGTGTCCGTAGGTGCGCTCATCACCCATCACGCCAACCGATCGGATATCAGGAAGAACAGCAAATGCCTGCCAAATCTCACGTTCGAGGCCAGCGAGCGCGATCTCTTCACGCACGATGGCGTCAGCCTCCTGCAGCACCGCCACCCGCTCGGGGGTGACCTCGCCAATAATGCGCACGCCAAGCCCCGGGCCCGGGAACGGCTGCCGCCACACCATTTCATCGGGAAGACCAAGTTCAGTTCCGAGTGTCCGAACTTCATCTTTGAAGAGCTCTCGCAACGGCTCGACAAGTTCAAGGGTCATATCTTCTGGGAGACCACCCACATTGTGATGGCTCTTAATGACCTCTGCGGTGCCGTCAACTCCGCCGCTTTCGATGAGATCTGGATACAAGGTTCCTTGAACTAGGAACTTTGCTTCCGACAAGCCTCCAGTGTGCTCTTCAAAAATACGGATGAAGAGCTCACCAATCGCCTTGCGTTTTGCCTCGGGCTCAGATATTCCCTCAAGGCGCTCAAAAAACCGTTGCCCTGCGTCAACATGAATGAGCTCGATACCCATGTTGCGTCGGAATGTCTCGACCACCTGTTCGCTCTCGCCTTTGCGCATAAGACCGGTGTCGACGTAGACGCAGGTCAATTGGGCACCGATCGCTCGATGGACAAGTGCAGCCGCGACCGACGAGTCAACGCCTCCAGAAAGCCCGCAAATGACCCGAGCATCCCCGACTTGTTCTTTGATGAGCCCCACCTGCTCATCAACAACAGACGACATCTTCCATGCAGGGTCACACCCAGCAAGTTGATGTAGAAACTGGCTGAGAACTGCAATGCCGTGAGGCGAGTGCACCACCTCGGGGTGGAACTGCACACCCCAGATCTTTCGAGGGGTGCTTTCAAGCACTGCAACCGGAGCGTCAGGGGTGCTTGCGGTTGCGACGAAGCCGTCCGGGACTTCTGTGATCGCATCAAAGTGACTCATCCACACGTCATGAACGGTCGGCATGTCATCAGTAAGGAGATCAGATGCCCCACTGCAGGTCATCTCGGCGCGACCGTACTCACCTCGCATACCTCGGCCCACTGCGCCACCAAGCTGCGAGGCGATGAGTTGCGCGCCATAACAGATACCGAGAATAGGAATCCTAAGGTCATATATCGCAGGGTCAAGTGTGGGAGCACCATCAACGTGCACGCTCTTCGGTCCACCGGAAAGAATGATTCCTGCTGGCTGTGCAGCAGCGACCTCATCTGCAGAAATGCGATGTGGAACGATTCGCGAATACACCTGTAATTCTCGAACGCGGCGAGCGATGAGTTGTGCGTACTGAGCCCCGAAGTCAACGACGAGAACTTCTTGACGAGTCGACGAGTCGTTTGACGGAAGGGCGGGCGTCACCCAACCGATGGTAGACATTCAATGTGGTCATTCAACGCTCCGCATCCGATCATCGTCGAGAAATTTCTCGACACCTCGCCGTCGCTGCCGCTACTGCCATTGCCGCAATCACCTTTATCACAATGGGTACCGGGTCGGTATCGGCTGAGAAAGGCACCGACATCGGTGACGCCAACACACCAACGGTGACCTACAACGACTTCATTCCTGAAGAACGTGACCTCAGCGACTGCGTCAGCGCAATTCCAAAACCAGGCTGCGGAAGTGAAGCGAAAGGCGGCTGGCGCCAACTACTCGTCTTTGGTCTCGTGATCAGCGGCATTGGTTTCATCGGCTGGCGAATCGTTACTGGGTCGCGAAAGAGTCAACCGGTCTCGTCGCTTCAGACCGACGGCGAATAAAGCCGAACGAGTAGGTCGACCAACATTCGGCCGGTTGCACCCCACACCGTCTCATCAGCCAACTCAAAGAAATGCAAGAGCCGATCGGTGGGCGAACTCCCCCACAACTCGCCGTGATAGGTGCCGGTCGCCGTGAGTTCAGCTAACGGCACCCACATCACCTTGTCGGCTTCCATTGTCTGTGGAGCCAGTGGTACTGGAGCATCGAGTAAGCCGACCTTTGGAATGATGTAGCTCATACTCACCACCGTGTTTACATGAGAAAGTTCACCGACGATCGTCACCAGCGATGGGTCGAGACCTACTTCTTCATGGGCTTCTCGTAAGGCGGTCTGCGTGGCGGTTTCTCCTGGATCCATCCGACCACCCGGAAACGAGATCTCCCCTTTATGTTGGCGGAGTTGTTGCGAGCGCCGTGTCAACAAGACCTCAACCCCTCGGGAACCAGTAGCGAGTGCGACCAGAACAGCAGCGTGACGAGCACCGTCAAATGCTGGCTGAATTGGTAAACCCTCGATATCAACAACCTCGGCTATCCGTTGTGTAGAGGTGATAGCTTCAGCATCAACGTTCCACGGCGGGCTCATCAGCCGATTCCACACCGTCGGACGCGGAACGACCTGCTGTCCGCCCCGAGGCGCTGAGTCACTCACTCGTTGAGGTTCCTGGCACCCATCCGGATTGAACAAGTTCGTTGAGCACTTCAGCCATGCCAGCAGTCTTCAGGTTTGCAAGCACCTTGCCAGGGAGCTGCTCGCCGCGCTCCCACTCGTCCCATGCGGTCTGCAACTTGTTGAGATCAGGGGCGGGACGTTCAAAAGCCATGCGATCATTCTACGGACGGATTGATTGAGCGTCGCTTTCAACAGGAACCGAAAAACAATGGAGCCCGGGCATGTGCCCGGGCTCCATTAAACGACTCAGGGTCGTATGGGCGTCACATCATGCCGCCCATACCTCCCATCGGGTCCATGCCGCCACCCATTGCTGGGGCAGGCTCTGGCTTGTCGGCAACGACACACTCAGTCGTGAGAACAAGCGCAGCGATCGATGCAGCGTTTTGCAGTGCTGCACGAGTCACCTTGGCAGGATCGATAATGCCCGCCTTAACGAGATCGGCGATCTCGCCTGTGGCTGCGTTGAGGCCGACGGCCCCAGACTCAACCTCGATGGCCTGAACCATGACTGAACCTTCAAGGCCAGCATTCATCGCAATGTTGCGAGCTGGTGCCACGAGTGACTCATAGACCAAGCGTGCGCCGGTCTGCTCATCGCCTTCGAGGCCAGAAACAACATCGGCAACTGATGCGCGGGCACGAACGAGAGCGGTACCGCCACCGGCGACGACACCCTCTTCGATTGCCGCACGTGTTGCTGACACTGCATCTTCAATGCGGTGCTTCTTCTCTTTGAGTTCGACCTCGGTGGCTGCGCCAACCTTGATTACAGCAACGCCGCCAGCAAGCTTTGCGAGGCGCTCTTGGAGCTTCTCACGGTCCCAGTCAGAATCGGTGTTGTCAATCTCAGCCTTGATCTGGTTGATACGACCGACAACATCTTCACCTGATCCGCCACCGTCAACGATGGTGGTTGCATCTTTGGTGATGATGACGCGCTTTGCGGTTCCGAGAAGGTCGAGCGTGGTGTTCTCCAGCTTGAGGCCAACATCTTCGCTGATGACCTGACCGCCGGTGAGCACTGCCATGTCTTGGAGCATTGCCTTGCGGCGATCACCGAAGCCAGGAGCCTTGACCGATGCCGAAGCAAACGTGCCACGGATCTTGTTGACGACGAGGGTTGCAAGTGCTTCACCTTCGATGTCCTCAGCAATGATCACAAGCGGCTTACCGGTCTTCATGACGCCCTCAAGGACGGGAAGGAGTGACTGAACCGTTGAGATCTTGCCCTGGTTGAGGAGGATGTAGGGCTCCTCAAGGACTGCCTCTTGGCGATCGGTGTCGGTCACGAAGTATGGCGACAAGTAGCCCTTATCGAACTGCATACCCTCAGTGAACTCGAGCTCGGTGCCGAATGTGTTTGACTCTTCAACGGTGACAACACCGTCTTTACCGACCTTGTCGATCGCCTCAGCGATGACCTCGCCGATTGAACTATCTGCAGCTGAGATAGTTGCAACGTTGGCGATGTCTGACTTGTCGTCAACATCTTTGGCCTGAGCGAGAATCGAGTCGACAGCTGCCTTCACAGCCTGCTCGATGCCCTTCTTCACGCCCATTGGGTTGGCGCCAGCGGCGACGTTCTTCATACCGACCTGCACCATTGCCTGGGCGAGCACAGTTGCGGTGGTGGTTCCGTCACCCGCAACGTCATTGGTCTTGGTCGCAACTTCCTTCACGAGCTGGGCGCCCATGTTCTCGAACTCGTCTTCGAGTTCGATTTCTTTTGCGATCGAAACACCGTCGTTGGTGATCGTTGGAGCACCAAACTTCTTGTCGAGCACGACGTTGCGGCCCTTCGGCCCGAGGGTCACTTTGACCGCATCGGCGAGCTTGTTGACACCAGCCTCAAGGGACTTACGGGCGTCATCATCAAACTTCAGAATTTTTGCCATGTTGTTACCTCACTTCTCCACAATTGCAAGTACGTCGCGGCCCGAAAGAACGAGCAAATCATCACCATCGACGGCGACTTCAGTTCCGCCGTACTTTGAGTACAGGACAACGTCACCAACGTTGATACCAAGCGGAATCAATTCTCCGGTGGCCTCGGCGCGCTTCCCAGGGCCTACGGCGAGAACGGTGCCCTGCTGTGGCTTTTCCTTTGCCGTATCGGGAATCACGAGCCCTGACGCAGTCTGCGTCTCGGCCTCATTCGGCTTGACGACAATGCGGTCATCGAGCGGCTGTAAATTCATGTTGCAAGCCTCCATGGCGTGAACAGGGGTTGATGTAATAACGCCAATTACTTCGTTAGCACTCATAATTGACGAGTGCCAAGGCTACGGTGCAGGTGACTGTTTAGCAACCAGCAATAGGGAGTGCTACGTGGTTGAGTGAGCGGTTCCTGCAGCGTTCACACCAGCTTTTCGCAGCAACTCGATGGTTTCCGCAAGAGGAAGCCCAACCACGTTTGACACACTGCCCGAGATCGATGAAACAAATGTTGCGGCCCGGCCTTGAATACCGTACGCCCCCGCCTTATCGAGGGGTTCGCCGGTGCGAACATACCAGTCGATTTCTTCAGCACCGAGAGACCTAAAGGTCACCGCAGTTGACACGACCACCGTGTCGACAAGGTCACCATGGGCTACACAGACCGCAGTATGGGTGAAGTGCTCCCGCCCCGATAGCGACTGCAGCATCGAGGCTGCGTCGGCGGCGTCAGCCGGTTTCGCAAGAATCTCTCCATCGCAATCAACTGTCGTATCGGCAGCGAGAACCACCGCATTCGGATACGACTCGCGCGCCGCCTGTGCCTTCAACGAGGCGACACGAGCGACATAGGTTTTGGCGTTCTCACCGACCAGCGACGATTCGTCAACGTCAGGTGGCGCGACTATGAAGTCAACGTCAAGATCGCTCAACAACGATTTCCGGCGCGGTGAACCCGATGCAAGAACAAGTTCAGCCACCCGAAATCGCCATCTCTCGGGCGTCATCAGGAATCGTCATATCGCTATCTGCATCGTCAGCGGTGAGAAAGCCCTCTGGCAACGCAACTTTGATGGGGCCATTCGTGTGACCGCGTCGAATCCGCGCCCCTCCCTCAACGATCCGGGCTGACCGGTCGAGTTCGGCGAGCAACTGCTCGAGCTCAGCAATGGTCGCCACCATCGAAAAGCGGCGCCGCACCACAGGGCCAACCGGATACCCGGCGAGATACCACGAGGCATGCTTACGAAAATCTCGCATCGCGAAATTCTCACCATCGAGCCGCTTGCCCTTCTTCATCACCACATTGGCCGAATGATGATCAACAAGGGCTCGGGCATGCGACAGCATTCCATCGGCAACCTCACCAAGAGTGCGGGGCGCTGGAACCTCACGACCTGCAAATGCATCGACCAGATCAGAGAACAGCCACGGTCGACCGAGGCATCCACGACCGATTACTACTCCATCACACCCGGTCTGATTCATCATGTTGAGTGCATCTTGAGCTTCCCAAATGTCGCCATTGCCCAACACTGGAATGTTGTGGCCGGCCTCGACAACAAGCTGTTTGAGTTGCGTGATCGCGCCCCACCTTGCATCACCTGAATAGTGCTGCTCAACGGTTCGCGCATGCATTGCTACCCATGCGGCTCCCTCGTCGGCACAAATCAGCGCAGCGTCTCGATCAGTTCGAAAGGAGTCGTCGAGGCCCATCCTGAACTTTGCCGTCACCGGAATACCAAACGGTTCGGCGGCTTTCACCGCAGCACGGAAAATTGCTCGAAGTAACGCCGGGCGGGCGGGAACAGCAGCTCCACCACCTTTTCGCGTCACCTTTGCCGCCGGGCAACCAAAGTTGAGGTCAACATGATCGACGAGCCCCTCTTCGCACACGATCGATACGGCATGCCCCAACTGAGCTGGATCACTGCCATAGATCTGCAGACTTCGCGGGTTCTCATCGGGAGCGAATGACATCATTCGCATCGTTTTGTCGTTTCGATGAACGATGGCTGCCGCCATCACCATCTCATTGACGTACACCAATCCGGGAGCGTGTTGACGACAAATTGATCGAAAAGCAGCGTTCGTCACGCCCGCCATCGGCGCCAACACCACCGGCGCGGCCAGCGTGTGATCACCGATCTTCATTGGGATTCGCTCAGCCATCAGCGATCCCCACCTCTAAAAGAGGCATCGATGGAAACGCTCCGATATCGAGACGGCTCGGGCCAAGGGCCCGCAGCCGATGCCAGCCCGCAGCCGCAATCATCGCAGCATTGTCAGTGCACATCTCGCGCCCGGGGAGAAAAGCTCCAATACCGTCAGCCGCGCAGGCTGCTTGAAGATCAGACCGCAGTTGGGTGTTGGCCGCAACACCGCCTCCAAGAACAACCCCGGTTGCTCCCACGTTGCGAGCTGCCTTCATCGCTTTGTGGACCAACACATCGCTCACCGCTTGCTGGAAAGATGCTGCGATGTCAACAGACGACACTCCCGGATGCTTGCGAACAAAGTTCACCACCGAAGTCTTCAACCCGCTGAAACTAAAATTAAGACCGTCGTCCATCATCGCCCTTGGAAAATTCACTGCTCCCGGATCACCTTCGGTGGCTGCACGATCAATCGCTGGGCCACCCGGGTAGCCGAGTTCAAGATAACGGGCGACTTTGTCGAACGCTTCCCCAGCCGCATCATCAATCGTGCGACCGAGCAGCCGGTAGACGCCGTGCCCTTGCATCTCGACGAGCATGGTGTGGCCCCCCGATACGAGCAACACGACTAGGGGAAACTCCAACGTCGGGTCTTCAAGAAAGCTCGCGTAGAGATGGGCTTCAAGGTGGTTAACTCCGACAAACGGCGTGTCCCAGGCCAAGGCGAGAGCCTTCGCCGACGACACTCCGACAAGCAACGCTCCGATGAGACCGGGGCCGACGGTGCACGCAATTGCGTCAATCCGGTGCTCGTCGATACCTGCGTCATCGATCGCCCGACGCACAACAGGGTTGATCGATTCGAGATGGGCGCGGCTCGCCACCTCAGGAACAACGCCACCGAACTCGGCATGCACATCAATTTGGCTCGACACTACCGATGACACCACGTCGTCGCCGCCCATCACCACGGCTGCGGCAGTCTCGTCACAACTCGTCTCGATTCCAAGAATGACCGTATCTGGCCCAACGACAACCTCTGATAACGACATCACGCACACCTCCCTGTCAGCCGATCTGCGCAACGGTCAAGATAGTCATCATCGCCGAGTCGATGACACCACATCACTAAGGCATCCTCGCCGTGCTCGTAATAGCCCTTTCGGTAACCAGCAGGTGCGAAGCCAAACCGTTGATACATGGCCTGCGCCGGCTCAGCCGACGCGCGGACCTCGAGAGTCCACGCCGTCGCTCGTTGTGCCCGCGCATGTTCCGCAAGTTTCATCATGAGTGCACCACCAATGCCCTCACGGCGCACTGACTCTCTCACCACAATGTTTGTCACGTGCGCTTCTCGATCACCTGCAGCCTCAACGACCCACAACCCGGCATATCCCTCGATCGTCCGGCCACGGCGAGCGATGAGATAGTGACGTCCTCCCCGACCGACCTGGGTAAGTTCGTCAAGGAATACCTGATGCGACCAGTGGCGGTCATAGGTTGCGGCTTCAATCTCAAGCACTTGTCGCAGATGGCGGCGCTTCATCGCTTCGATCACGATTCCTCGCCGCATCATGACCTCACCTCGCGCGTGCTCCAATTGATCTGGGCATCGGGCTGGCGAAGGTACAAAGGCTCAACCATCTGCTCTGCAACCGTCTCATCACGAATCGCTCGGAGAACTGCCTCACTTGCCAGCACCGATGCCGATGGATGAACTGCAGCACCAATCGAGCAACTAAATCCGGCCGTGATGTCATCGCCATAGCGGTGGGCCCCATCGCCGACACACACGCTCGACTGATCTCGCGCCATCAAATCTGAGACCAAATCGTCGACTGACCCGACGGTTGGTTGATGCAAGAGTTCAAGCCCTTGGTGAGTACGCCGATACATCGCCCAGAAGACTTCAGACTTTCGCGCATCAACAACAGGGACGATGATGTCATTGGTGGTCGCCTCCGCTGTAGCCAACACCTCAAGGGATGTCATGGGCACCATTGGAATGTTGAGCGCCATCGCCAACGATTTTGCGGTTGCGATTCCGACCCTCATGCCAGTAAACAATCCAGGGCCGACATCAACTGCAACGGCTCCCACTTCAGAAAGTTCGACATCGGCTCGTTCGCAGGCGAACTGAACACAGGGAACGATCGACTCTGCATGACGACGACCTCGAGCAACTTCGACATTGGCTAACATCCCGTCAGACGCTGCAAGGGCGACGCCAACCGATTCGGTTGCACTTTCAATACCGAGGACGATCACGACCATGCCTCCAGAGCGGTTAACAGCATGTCGCGACGACAGTCCCAACTTGGCCCCACCGTGTCAAAAGTGAATTCTCGGGGTTCGCCTGCTTCATCATCGATGTCGACGTCGATGTGGACTTCCAAGTAGTCGACAATCTCATCGATTGCGGCCTCTCCCCATTCGATGAGCACGACACCGCTGAATTCCGCCAGTTCACTCAACGCAAGGTCAGCGACCTCTACCGTTCGATCAAGCCGATAGAGGTCAGCGTGGTGCACGGTGAGATTGCCACAGTCATAGGTGTTCACCAGCGTGAACGTGGGAGAGGTCATCGGTTCGGTAACGCCAAGGGCGGCTCCAATACCCTGGGCAAACACCGTTTTTCCAGAACCCATTTCGCCAGTCAACACGACGGTGTCGCCACTTCGAATGACCCGCGCAAGAGCAGCCGCAAAGTCGCGCGTGTCGCTCGGGGATGTCGTTCGAAACCACATGTTGGTAACGATGCTACGACTGCTAAGTCGGCAACCCCACTGCTCGTCGTGGAACGCGCCCACTGATCTGGCAGACGATCTCGTAACCAATCGTGCCCAGTCGATCTGCCCACTCTTCAACGGTCAGCTGCTCGTTACCTTGGCGGCCGATAAGCACGACCTCGTCTCCGATATCAATCGGGTCACTCTCATCTTCAGGGCCAAGATCGACCACGAGTTGATCCATGGTCACCACGCCGACAACAGGTCGACGGCGACCACCAATGAGCACCACGCCACCAACTTCAGACCATCGACGAGGGACTCCGTCGGCATACCCGACGGGAATGGTTGCGAGCCGTGAGCGTTGAGTCGTCTGATATCGCCACCCATACGAAACGTGCTCCCCCGCTTCAACCACTTTCACGTACGACACCCGAGCCCACCAGCGCAGCGCAACCGAAAACATGTCTCGGTCAAGTGTGACCTCAGTGGACGGGTCAATGCCGTATAGCGCAATGCCCACTCGCACATAGGTGTGCCGACTATCAGGCACCGACAACGCCGCCGCAGAGTTTGCCATGTGAATTTCGGTGTCGGGTTCAACGAGTGAGATCACCGACGCAAACTCGTCACTCTGCTGAGCAATTCCGGGATGACCAGGTATGTCAGCCATCGCGAAATGGGTCGCCACACCGACAAGTTGAAGATTGGGGTGCTGCTGAATGCGTTCCAGCAGCACCTCGGCAGACGAGGGTTCTGCACCGACTCGGCGCATTCCGGTATCGACTTTGAGGTGAACTTTCGCAATCACTCTTCGTTGCCGTGCGACCGCTCCAAGAGCGTCAATCGACTCCGAGCGGTACACCATCAATTCGGCGTTTGCATCGAGAAGCGCCTCATATTGCTCGTGAGGCTGATCACTCAACACCAATATCCGCGACTCAATGCCGGCGTGACGTAACTCAGCAGCCTCTTGCACGAGCGCAACGGCGAGGCCACTGGCGCCGCCCCCAACAGCTGCCCGACTCACCGTTATCGCACCGTGCCCGTAGCCATTCGCTTTCACCACTGCCCACACAGAACTTGGTGCACAACGCTCCACAAGGTGACGCATATTGCTCTCAATGGCGTTGGTGTCAACATCCACCCCTGACCATCGCTGCAACGAGAAATCTTCCTTCATCACTCAGCAACCACCTGCGCGATCGCCACGCTGTCACCGTGGGACAGGCTGAGATGCCAACGCTCGACCCCTGCTTCGGTTGCGAGTTCAAACGCTCTTCCAACAACAAGCAACGATGGAGCACCGCTTTCGGCTTTCGTCACCGACACGTCGTGAAATCCGAACGCTCCAAGCCCAAGACCAAGGGCCTTC
>Ga0310343_10000100_pt1 | contig 35316 bp, 33 predicted proteins | sample HC15DNA2025_MG_FD_203519 | JGI IMG/M metagenome (GOLD analysis project Ga0310343, IMG submission 203519) | Marine microbial communities from station ALOHA, North Pacific Subtropical Gyre - HC15-DNA-20-25_MG | ecosystem: Environmental > Aquatic > Marine > Oceanic | place: Pacific Ocean: North...
ATCACATTGAATCCTGGCGCTGGTTTTACATATCTTCCAATCTTCTTGAGGAAGACTCCTTTTCCTTCGAGGATTGATTGAAGGCAAAGAATCTTGTTGGAAGCCAAGTCAATTTCGTCAAGCAATAAAATCGAGCCGCGCTCCAAGGCCTCGATGATCGGGCCATTATGCCAAACAGTTTGACCGTTGAGTAAACGGAATCCACCAATGAGGTCATCTTCATCTGTTTCAATAGTAATGTTTACACGAATAAGTTCTCTCTTGAGAGATGCACAGGCCTGTTCTACAGAAAATGTTTTACCATTTCCAGAGAGACCAGTGATAAAAGTAGGATAAAAAAGACGAGACTGAATAATCTTTTTAACGTCTTGAAAACTACCAAACTGGACGAAAGTATCATCTTTAGTAGGGATAAGGGATTGTTGTGTTGAAGGTAATGCAGCAGGCGCCTCAAATGATTTTTCAATTTGAGCAACTTTCTTTGCAGTAACCTTTAAATTCCACTTACCACGAGTCACTTTGAAGTCTTTCAAGTAACGAGTGATAGTGTAGTACTTGTAGCCATGAGATGCACAATATCCCTTGACATCAGCAGTAGTAATTTTTGATCCGTATAGATTTGTTAGGTCTGAGATCAATTCAGATTTTTTCACGATTGGTTGGAACATTTTTTCTCTTGTGTCTATATATCAATTATAGACAAAAAAAGAGGGCATGTAAGCCCTCTTGTGCAGCTTTGTCAACTGTCTTTTAAATGCGGTGCAGCTTCATATAAAGGTTTTCCAGTTATTCGACTTTTAAAACCTTTCTTATATCTCTGCCATGCAAGAGTGTTTGCACTCTTGTCAGCGTTAGTCACAATCATCATTACATTTGTTCAATAGCTTTATTAGTAGCGTCTGTTCTATTTTTTAGTTTTTGAATTAATCCAGGCTTCTTAGTATCTGTTTTAGTTTTTGGAGTTCCATACATTGTTCCCATTTTCTCTGCGGCTTTCTTTACACCATAAGCACCTAATGCTGCTCCACCTAATTTAATAGCCATTCCAGCCAAACCTTCAGAAATTTCATTCAATTCATCTTCAGATAAATTTATCATAATTTTAATCGCTTCCTGTTCATCACAACCTTCATCAATTAATTTACCCTTTACAAGATCAAATAAGTCAACACCTTCTTTCTTCATATCGTCTTTCTTATCTTCTTTCTTACCCTTTTTCTTCATAAGATAATTTTTAAGACCTTCAGGCATCTTACCTTCATTGAGTTCCTCTTTCTCTTCATGCTCAATTACATTACCATCAGCGTCTTTTTGGTGGTGTTCATAGATTGCTCTATACGCATCCATTAAGGAACTAGGAGAGGGAGCAGATCCATATTGTGTTCTACCTAGATCTGCTTGAGTCTTCTCGCCAGATGGTATCATACCACTGGAAATCATGTCTTTTGAAACTTTATGATCCATCTTTATTTTGGAATTTAGAACTATTTAGTCATGCAACCAGTTCTATAAACTCACTAAGAATCTTTTTGTTCATCTTCTTACCTTTAAGACTTTTACCAAAGGCTCTCTTGATCTCAGCTTTGGTTGCATCTTCTTTGACTTCAAATTCATCATCACTTGCAAGTGCAGTTGTAGATAATCCAAAGTAGGTATCATATGCAGATGATTTGATTGAAACAGACCTATTCTTTTTCCAACCTTTCATGATTTTATTATACTCTTCATCTGTCCACCCATGATAACGACGAATGAATGAACCAGCATCACGAGAAGATAGAAGACGAATACCGATGAAGTTTACTGTTGGGAATGTATCTTTGAGATTGTCAAGTAAAACTTCAGTGAATCCAAAAGTAGAATCCTTGACACGATATGTCTTACCAAGTTTACGGTCACGAAGGAATGTACCAGACCAGATAGCAGCCCTACCCATGTATGGTTCATCTTCCCAGTGACGTTGAACTTCATTATGAAAGGAAGGTGTATAAGCTTCACCATCAGTAAGAACAACACATTGAACTTTCTCAACCTTATTGTCTTTCTTGAACTGAGGAATGATTTGATGTAAACAAATTAAAGACTCATCTAATGGTGTACCTGATAAACCCATACCAATAGGAACTTGGAATCTATCTCTATCATCCCAAGAAACATTAGAGTAACCAAATCGAGTAGCCATACGATAGATGTTTCTCATCTGATGGTCTAGAGTTCTAACATTAACCTTAGATGTGAATAGATTCATAAGACTAAATGATTCTTCAATGCAAACTATGTTGTTCTTTGCTGTATAACGTGACTCCCTCATATTGTGATAGGGATGACAGTTTGTAAAAGCATAAACATCAAATGGAATCTGAACCTTACGACAGAACCAGATTAGATTGTATAACTGTTTGATTGTATCTTTCATGATGTAAGACATTGAGCCAGACCAATCAAGAATAAACACTAGTCCATGATTCTTACCATCAGGTAGAACTGTAACCTTCTTGAAGATATCTTCACAGTATTGATATGTGTGAAGTTTTGACATATCAAGCATTCCTGTTCTTGCAGTTGCAGCACGAGCGTATGCAGATGCTGACTTCTTCATCTCAAACTCTTTGACAAGATAGTTGACTTCTTTTCTTGCAGATACTCTGAACTCATCAAACTCTTTATCAGCATTGAAGAAATCTGATGTTGTATTTTCACGCCACTCAAAATCAATATTCTTATGAATGAACCAGTTAGGGATGATAACTTTGTCAAGGTCTAAGTCATTTGGTTTCTCAACATAAAGAGTCTCACGACCAGCTTGATTTACTAAATCCTTGAGTGACTCTTCAAGATTCTCAACAGTTTCAGCCTTTGGTTCGTCACCAAGAGTGATGCCACCTTTTGAATATGCTTGGTCATCATAGTCTAAACCATCATCTTCATCATCCCACTCATCTTCATTTTCAACATCAGACTTTTCCGAATCTCCTTCAGTGCCTTGAGTTGTGGTGCGATACTCTTGCTCATTGTCACCATCACCATCTTCCATCTCATCCTTTGGATTCATCTCTTCAATCTCTTGTTGTTCTTTCTTCTTCTGTTCTAATTCTTCTTTCGCATACTCCCAGATAACTTTTGAATACTCAAGAACATCATCAAATGTTTCTGCTGACTTGACCATACTTACAAGAGTCTTTTCATAATCAGTGAAATCAATATCAATAAAGTTACCAATCTTAAAATATAAATTTAGTCTGTCAGCAATACCCATACCATTCACATCAATGCTACCCAACTTAAAGAAGTCCATTCCTTGTAGTTCTTTGTATCCAATGAAGAATGTCTTTGGAAGACCAGCATACTTTCTCTTCATCAACTTCTCAATACGAGCATCTTCAACTATGTTTACAAATGATGGTGGTATATCATATCTATCTAACCAATCTTCACATGGAGTGAATAGTGCATGACCAACTTCATGTGCAACTAACATATCATAAACTTCACTTGATGCCTTCTCCCATAATGGAAGAACTAAAACTCTTGTCTCGACATTGAAACTTGCAGTTTCGACTTGTTTGTGTTCTACAATCAAATCTTCTGTAGCGAGTAACTTTGCAAGTTGTGATTTAATTTCTTGTTGGATGGACATCTAAACCTCTCGTATATGTCCTTATTATAATTCCTCAGCACAAAATAGAAACAACGATTGTGCCACTAATTTAATCGTCTACACCTGTCGCATAGTCTAAAGCTCTCTTTGCAGTTCGCATTAAACGAACTCTACGCATATCATGAGTATTAGGTAGTGTCAAAGAAAATCCTAAAAGTTCTCCTTCTGGGTCATCTGGAAGTCCTACTGGTTGAATGAAGAATATGCCTGCGTGTGCAACACACTTCCAACCAATATCAACAAAACCTAAATCTCTTAACGCACATTCTAACTTAAGTGAGTGGCAGGCCTCCTCTAGTATCATGCGGATTACCGTACTTTGATTTTATTTATGTCATACGACTAAATCCTTTGACCTTTTCAAATTGTATCAGGTCTTCAAATCTATCATGTAGAGATTGCTTGTGTGATATAACAAATACGTTTGCATCCTTAATTACATATTTTACTATCTTTAAAAATTCTTCTGTTCCAAATCCATCAAGTGAACTATCAAATACTTCATCCATGATTAGTAGATTTGTGTTGACTGAGTTTTTAAATCTAGCAACCTCCCTCCATGTGAAGAGAAGTGCTAGATCGATTCTCATTTTTTCACCTTCACTGAAGGATGAATATGAGAAGTCCTCATGAATCGGAGATTGAATGGTCTCATTGAACTCTTCATCAAGTTTGAAATTAATATAGAAGTCCATCATCCTGAGATACTTATTAACCTGTTGGTTGATAAGTGGTAGATACTTTTTGATGATTTTGGACTTTACGCCACCATCCTTGAGAAGTGAGTAGGCAAAGTCATGATGTAGTATTTCTTGTTTCTTCTCTCCTAAAGATTCATAAGTCTCTTTTAGTTTTTTGTCAAATTCAGTTAGTTTCTCATGTTCAGAATTTCTGTTTTCAAGTTGATTGGTAATAGTTTGAATTTCTGATTCAAGTTCTCTGATTTGTTTTTGACAGACAGAGATCTTAACGTTGTTTTGAGAAATTTCATTCGTGAGTTTGGTTGATTCTTTAGTGAGTTGGACAAATTGACGTTCCCTTTCTTCTTCATTTGTTATTGCTTTTTCTAGTTCTTGATAACCAGATTGTAGTTCTTTAGCTTTCTGTTGGGCTTCGTCAAGTTTATTTAGCCTAAACTTTTCATCTATACCTTGTGTACAAGTAGGACATACCGTATTTTTACTGAAGAACTTATGTTCTTTCTTTACTGTTGATGCTTTGTTTGATATCTTTCCCTTTAGATTTCCTAACTCTTTAAGTTTCTTACTGGCACCTACATATTTCTCTTGTTTCTTAATTAGGTTAGATACTTCATCTTGCATATCTTTATTTGACATTGAATGATTATCTACTTCCTCATCTAAATCATTTATCTTATTTCTTTTAGAATCAATTCTTTCTTTACCTCTCTTTTCAATCTCCTCCATAAAGTTCTGTTGCATCTCTAACTTTTCTTTCAAAGATGTTTTCTTTAACTCTAGAGTTCTAACTGTGTCTTTCTTATCTCTTATCTTATCTCGAATAATATTATTCATCGCTGAGAATATCTTAATGTCCAATAAATCTTCTATGACTTCTCTTCGATTTGAACCTGACAGTTGCATGAATGGAACAAATGTACTACTACCCAGTATGACGATTTGTGTAAATGACTTATAGTTCATCTTCACAACATTTTGTTCTAACCATTTCTGTTGGTCATTGGCAGCAGAAGATTGATTCATCATTTGTCCGTTGCGATGAATCTCAAATATATTTGGTTTGATACCTCTACGAATAAACCAATCTGTTGACCCGATTGTAAAATCTAATTCAACTACACAGTCTTTTTCATTTGTAGCATTTACAAGTTGAGATTTATTAATCTTACGAAAGGGTTTATTGAACAAAACAAAGGTAAGTGCATCCAACATAGTGGATTTGCCAGCACCATTTGTACCAATAATAACTGTATTCGATTTTTTATTTAAGTCAATCTCAGTCCACTGATTACCAGTAGACAGCAAATTACGCCATTTTATCTTTTTGAAACAAATCATTCTTTGGTGGAACCACGATATCGTCTGGTCTAATTATATTATACATGTAATCGTGCATTTCGCAAGCCCTCATTGCCACGAAATCATCTATCTCTATCACACTCATCTCTGGATAATCATCTTCAATTGATATTAACTCAGCATATCTATCGGCATCATCCTCCTCTTCAAACATTAAAAGAACTTTATCTCCATCATCATTCTCGATGGAGAAAGCACCGTCCTCTTCAAATCCTTTAACCGCTAAGATAAACATTACTCAACCTCACAGGCCTCCCGATAAACGTCTTGAAGTATTTCTGTAATCACAGATTTATCTAAGTCAACTTCAGACTCCTGTATATATCTATTTAACAAAGATATTGTATCTTCTGATTCATCTGCTTCAAACTCTTCTCCTTCTGTAAAATCAAAGTTTTCAACAATCTTGAGTTCTGCTAGATTTGATGAGTAAAGTTTATCAATGTACTTTTCAAATTGTTTTGGATCTGACTTCTTACGAACAATTACCTTTAATATTTTTTGATCATACTTTGTAATATCTAACATTTGATGTGGTGTATCTTCGTAATATAAATTATGAAAAAGTTGATATGGATTATTAACTGGTGTATGTTCTAAAGTATCTGTATCAAACAAATGAAATCCACGATTTCGATCATTTACATCATTCCAATACATCTCATATGGATTTCCTAAGTAAAATACATTTTCTTTATTTGACCTCATATGATAGTGTCCAGAATAAACTCTTTCAAACTTATCAAAGACATTTGAATCCATACCATGTTCCATAAAATGTCCACGAGTTGCCATAAAACCATTCAGTTCTAGATGACCCATCACACATGGAGAATCACTATCATCAATTAATTGTAATGTTTTTTCTTCATTCTCAGAATTAATCCAAGGCACAAATAAAAATTTTGTCTTATCAATCTTAACTTCTTCAGCTTCTGAATATATCTTTACGTTATCATACTCTCTTAAAAAAAGATTGACCCCACTTAACTGATTTGTATTCTTATAATATGCTGTATGATTACCTACAATAGTATGAACAGTAATTCCTAATTCTTCTAATCTATCATAATAATGATTCTTTGCCCATTCTAATGACACAAAATCAACACCCTTACGACTATCAAAGGTATCACCCATATCAACTATGGTTGTAATACCCTCTTTAATTAAAGTTGGAAAGAATATGTCTTCATAAAATTTTAAAAAATAATCATGAAATAATTTTGAGTTTTTTCTTGCACCAAAATGTTGGTCTGTAATGATGGCTATTTTCATATTAATGAAATCTACCTTGAGTAGGATTAGTTAAAGTTATGTTAAACGATATTGATATTCTATCTTCATTAGATTTATTTTCCATAACTTGATGTTGTAAATGAGATGGAAAAACTATCATTCTACCCTCTATTGGAGGAAGCCAATAAGAATGGTGAATAAAATATTTATCGTTAAATTTTTGATCATAAGAATTTATCTCGGCATAAGTGTGATGTCCATTTGGATTATCAAATGATATTACTCCACAATCTTTAGGAGATTTAATCCACATTACACCAGACAAATGTGAATTGGGATGACTATGCAAAACATTGTAAGAGTTAGGATAATTAATATTAACCCAAGCACTGGCTCTCATCTCAGTTGTGTTTTTGATTGAAGGAAATGAACCTAAACCTTTAAGAATTGTTGAATGAAGTAAATTATTCATATCAGACAACCGAAAACCTTTTGATTGCCAACCATGACGATTTGAAATACTATGTCCTTTTGGATCTTGTTCTCTTAATTTATAAACTTGAAAAATTAAATTATCTTTAAATTCATCAAATCCATCAGTGTCAAAAATATGAACAGTTGAGGGGAAAAGATTTGCTATACTATATTTTACACTCACTGATAATTCATCCTTGTTTGCACTGAGTCTTTAATTTGATTGTAATCAGAACTACTACCTGTCATGTCACCATCAACAGTAAAGACTTCTTCATAACCAGATCTTTCAATAATTTTAGTTTTAATTTCTAATTGTTTCTTTTCCTTTTGTATTCTACGAAGAAAAGCATAATGTATAATTTGTGTAAAGTAAGCAAAAGGGTTCTTAGATTTTTCTGGATTAAAATTATTAATATACTGAACACAGTTTTCAATACCATCACATACCATATCATCCTTAAACATATAGTTCACAAAGTTAGGTTTAAAGGATAAATGAGTTGCAATCTTAAGAAAACATTCCCCAAGATAATTTGTGATGCGAGGTTTCGCTTCACCTCTCTCTGCAGCTAAGGCGACCTTCTCTTTATACTCTACAATAGCGGCGAGGAACTCTTTATTATTTACATAATGTTCCGATCTTTTTCTTGCCATGAAATGTTTTGATAGTGTTCATTCATAACATTATTATACACTATAATCAAACGCTTGACAATACCCTAAAAAACAGTTACAATAACTCTGTAAGGGTTCAAAGGAAGGGATTAGCTATTATTAAAGATATTCTCTAGGCTCTTGCGAGCATCCTTAACATTAGATATGTAACCCATTTCTTTTGTCATCTTTGGATTTGGTTTTTCTTTGCAAGGTTCAGTTTCATAATATGCTTTTACAAATCTATTATATGCTTTAATTACATCTTCGTCAGAAACCTCACATGTAGTAATAACATTACTCATCTTCACTATATATGTTGTTTCTCGACCTGTTTTTATCCAAGGTTCAATTTTGATAATACTGACTCCTGGCTTTCTTGTAAAACTTGAGTGACCAACCATCGCAGGGCAATCTAAAGTTATTACATCAAGTTCTGGTGAAGGTTCAATTTTTGCAATAATTTCCTCACCTGTTTTTAATTTTACAACTGCTAAAAATTTATCTGACATTTTTTTAAAGGTATCGTAAGCATTTCATAATTAAAGTTTTCTTCGTTATAAATCTTTACTCTCTCCATCATATGATTTAAAGTATAGTTTTTAGAGGATCCGTATGTAATATCATCAGCAATATCAAATAGAGTTGCCTTGATTTTATTGTCACCTTTTCTTAAAACTCTTCCTATACTCTGTAGGTTTCGTATCTTTGATTTGTTTGGTGATGCAAATATAACGTTATGAAGATTTTTAATATTGATTCCTGTTGAGAAAGTTCCATATGATGCGATAATGATTGCATTATCTTCTTTTTCTGTGATTCTACGAACTTCTTCTCGATCCTCAGTATCAACGCCTCCGTGAACAAAGAAACATTTTCTGTTTTCTTCCTTGTTACTATTTATGAGGTCGAATAACGGAAGACCATGTGACTCAACTCTTGTATATAAAATAAGAGTATTTCCTTTTTGATCAAGAGTGAGATTTTTAATAAAGTTATTTCTCTGTGTATGTGTGATTAGATATTGTATTTCATCCTCATAGTTTTCAAATTTTCTTGCTGGATGTTTAAGTGTTAGAACTTTGATGTTTAGTTTTGACAGATATCCTTTCTTCATCAATTCATCTGTACGAATTATTTTATAGGTTGGGCCAAATAATCCTTCCAATACCCATTTGTGTGTTTGTGTGCCATCAAGTGTCCCTGTAAAACCGTATCGATATTTACAATCAAGCATCTTTGTCATGATACTGACGAGAGATTTTGATTTAAATAAATGTGCTTCATCACCAATCACTACATCAAAGTTATTAAAATATTTTCTATCAAGTTTATAGATTGACTGCCATGTAGTAATTGTAACACTATCATCACTGATTTTATCTCTTCCAGCATAAACACGATGACAATACTTTTCGACATCCCATCCATAATCCTCAAAATCTTTATACATCTGTTCGACTAGAGATGTGGTTGGAACTACAATTAGGACTCTACGGTTATGCGAGCTCGCATGATATCTTGTAATTGCATAGATCATTAATGACTTGCCCGATGCAGTTGGTGATAGTAACAACTTACGATTATGTCTTAGTGCATCATGAATACCCATGATTTGATACGGTCTGGGTTTATGTTTTGATATACTTTTTACATAATCTGTGACACCCTCTGGTGATATCATTTCATTCTCTTCAAGTGGCAAACCATAGAATTTACTTCCCTCAAACTCATAGGTATATCCTTTACGATTACAGAATGATATGACTCGATCTACAAGACCAGTGTAAATCTCATTCTTTCTCATGTCATAAAGTCTTATCTTTCCATCCCAATACTTATTACGATATTGTGGCATAAACTTGGCGCCAGGAACTTCAAATGTAAAATGATCTGAAAGTTCATGATACACATATTGTTCTGAGTCTATCGTAACAAAGACTTCATTTTTCTTTTTGATAATTAAGTGGGTCATGTAAATCCAGCTTGGAATTTATGCCATTCAATTGAGTTCTTTATCTGATATGTGCGATTTGATATTTGTTTGAGAATACTCTCTGTATAATTTATCATTACATCATAGTATTCGACTTTTAAATTTGTTTCTGATACTCGATCATCAGCATCCATGTATCTAATCAGTGCGTCTTTATCTCTAACTTTTTTTGGAAATGGTTCTTTTTCATACACCTCTGGATCTGCCTTTCCAGAGTAGTATTCATATCTTTCATGACGAACACTCTTTTGTATCTTCTGAGCTTTTGTTCGTAATAAAATTAAATTGTTTAATATTTCGTGATATTTGGAATGCAGTTGAGGAACCTTAATTGATTCTTCATGCATATTATCAATATCAATTTTACAGTCCTCTTGCCACATGGACTGAATCTTATCAAGATTTATCATGTAAAATTATTTTTGGAAGTTATTATCTATTCTAACACCATTCGGATCAGTTATGTTAAATATCGTATATTTAAAAGTCACCTCTGCTGTAAAATAGTTGTAGTCACGAGTTGTAACATCAAAATCTAATGTTGAAAGTGAGATTGGAAATGCATCTTTAAAATTAATTAAAACACTAGGTTTATAGTTACTATTTAAAACTTGTAATGTAGCGTCTGAAAATTCAAAATAACGTGGATCTCCATCATCACCTACATTACGATTAGTTCTAAAATCATCTTTTCTTAGTTGTTCAAATTGACCTATAGACTCAGGATATCCGAGTCCAGTCATCCACTTGTAGATTGATAGATAGTTCTCCATCTTTTCATCTACTAAAAAACGAACGCTTAAATCATCATATAAAACTTTATCTCCAGGCACAGCGATATCTTTCAAATAAGATGGTTGAACCGCAGTTCCCATGCTTATTTGAGGTATGTTCGCAGATTGGCAAAGAAAATCAACCTTTGGTGTTTTAGTTAAAATTAACTTAAAACCAAGAGGAGACATGTAGTTCCTGTTGGCTATCTGTTTGTCAAAGGGTGATACTGAATCAGTCATTTACTTTTTGCAATTTTTTGATTCTCTTAACATAAAGAATCTCAGCGGGTGAGTATAAAATTGGATTTTTCTTTGATCTTTTGATAATAAGTTTTGCAGCTTCTTTATCGTCCATGTTACTATTTAGACACAAAAAAAGAGACCCTTTCGGGTCTCCGTAAAAAATATGCAATATGACTTACATAAGGTTTGTAACAGATACTCTTCTGTAGTAGCGGTTAGCGTTAACAGTAAGTGTTCCTGATCCTTGTGTTGTACCTTGTGAGAATGGGTTCTCAACCATTCCGTAACGAGTCTTAAAGCCAATTTTTGGTTGGAATGTATCCTGACCAACGGCTCTAACCATCTGTAGTGGAACGTAAGGACAATAGAATAGACCAGCATCGTAAGGTGAAGTACCTTTGTATCCGATAACATAGTACTGAGTTGCAGCACTGTTTGCAGCGAATGGGTCGATGTACACTCTGTACTTACCGTTGATAACACCAGCAAATGTATTACCTGTGTCGTCTACGTTTAAGTTAACGTTAAGAGCAGGGGTGTAATCTAGAACACCAGCCATTGTTAATGCAGAAGCAACGTCAGCAGAGCAAAGGATGATGTTACCCTTTCCACGACGAGTTCTTTGTGCAATAGCGTTTGCATCTCTTTCAATCTGGAATAGAAGTCCTTTGAACTTCTCAACAGACCATCTACCATTTGAGTCAACGTCTAAGTTGAATGTACCAGCAGATGCTACGTTAACCTGAGCACCAGTCTCAGCAGTTTTGTAGATTGTTCTAATAACTTCTCTGTTGATTTCAGCAAGAATTTCAGTTGATAGAATGTTTGCTAACTCAGCCTCAGCGTTCAATCCGTGGATTGCCTTAAGGTCTTGAGCTAATTCTAAACTGTACTGTGCCTTTAGAGCTCTTGACTTTGCAGTCACAGTAACTTTCTCGATTGAGAAAGCCATCTCGTTGAAAGTCTTTCCAGATTCTCCAAGATCTTCTGAGTCATCTGTTCTCATACCTTGACCAACATCATAAGCAATCTGAGTTGCTGATGTTGAAGGGTTAAGTGCGCCTGGGTTAGTACCTGACTGAGCAGTTGTACCTAAACCAGTTGCAGCACCAGAGAATCCATCTGTAAGATCGTTCTCTTGGTTCTGTCCAGAGAATGCTGAATCTGGTTCGTTGAATAATGCCTCTGTTCCAAGCATGTTGTTAGCATTTGTGCCATCAACAAATCTGGATCTCATTGCGAAAATAAGTCCTGTTGGAGCGTTCATTGGTTGAACACCAGCAAGGTCATATGCCACCAAGTTAGGCATAGATCTTCTAATCAATGAGATTAGAACAGGGTCAAAACCAGCAACAGGGCCAGTTGCTGTTGCACCACCAGAGAAACCAGCACTTGAACCAGTGTTAGTATTTACTGTTGGAGCTTCTGAGAGGAATGATCTTTCCTCATTTAAAAATCTTTCTTGGTTCTCAAGCAAGACAGCAGTTACCGCTTTACGATGATTGTCCTTGATTTCATCAATTCCATCATGCTCTAGAAGGGGCTTCCACTTCTCTTGCAATTGTTCTGCGTTGCCAAACATTTGCGTTTTTACCTAATAAGTTTACGTTTGATTAATTAACAAGTTGAGATTCACTTTTTAGTGGCATGGGATAGTGCCTGGATGTATGCCGCCATACTACCAGAAACTTCTGGTGATGCAGCGCTTTCGTTTAACACTTCCGAGTCACTTCTTTTTGGAGCAGTCTTGAAGTATGACTCTTTTAGAGTCTCAAGCTTTTCCTTATAAGATTCTTCACTTTCAAACTCAACACCTTCGGCAAGTGAAGCGAGCTTTTCCTTCTGAGTGCTTGATAAGCCTTCAGAAACATCGGAAAGGATATTACCACCTGTTGCCTCGGAGAGACTCTTAGTGATAGTTATGTTCTTCTCGATTTGCTCGTTGAGTTTTGATTCCATTTCGTCAAGTTTGTCTACCATATTCTCAACGACATCATATTTATCTTCAGGGATTGATACATAATGTTCTTCAAATAGATTTCTCATTCCACTTAGGAATGATTCTGTCATCTCTGACTTAAGACCACGCTCTACTTCGAGTGCGTTTTCTTGTAACCACTCATCTGCGACGTACTCTAAGTAAGAGTCAACACGCTCGATAAGTTCGTCTTTCATGCCTTCGACCTCTTCTACGAGCTTTGCTTCGTAGTGAGCTTCCATGGCTTCTCTAAGTTCGGTAACTTTAGACTTTAGAGCAGCCTCGAAAATTGTCTTAGCTTTTTCTCTAAACTCTTCGGAAAGTTCCTGTCCACCGAGAAGTGCATTAACATCATCATCGATGTCCACTTCATCAGTGATTTCGGGAAGTTCAGTAACTTCCTCTTCAGCAACTTCTTCCTCAGCGACTACTTCTTCTTCAGAAGTTTGATCTTCTGCAACCACTTCCTCTTCGGTCTCGACTTCTTCCATTTTTGATTTAGCCATGACACCTTTTACTGATTTAAGATTTGCTGCATATGATCCTTCACCAGCTGGATCCTTTAATTTATTAGAATCGTCTGTTGGTGAATTGTTTTCTGGAGTTGGGCCACCGAGGTCTTCATAACTCACGCCTGCCATAGTTTGCATAGGCTCAGCTGGTTTTGCACCCTTGGTTACGGCGTTCTCCATTTCTTGTAAATTTTTCCCACGGGACATTTGAACTCTCCGAATTACCTTTTGTATAATCTGTTTTTATTTATATATTTAAAGATTTGCTAAGAAATCTTCAAAGACGCTTAATTTCTTTTCGTCTAATTTGTTTTGATCAACTAGTGTGTTGATGCGTTTGTATGTTTTAGTTGCAATCCTCTCACGAAGTATGCCACCATCCCATACCCAATCCTTTCCTTCCATAATGCCATCTACGAAAGCGTCTGGAGCAGAAGGATCTGCAACGATATCAGCAGCAGTAGCAAGAGTAAAATCTTCTCCTACTACACTGTATCCTTCGTTAGTCTTATTTAAAGACCCTACACCTCTTGATGAAACACCAAGTTTAACACCCTCACCTAATAAATTAGATGCGATCTTACCCATTGGAGTGCTAAGAATCTTTGCTTTTCCTATAAAGTTATTTCCACTTTCTTTAAGTGAAACAATTTTATGTGATACTCTGTCAAGATTGACAGTCGGGCCATCTGGATGACCTAGTTCTCCAAGAGCTCTACCTTTATCAACAAAGTTTTCGTTATATCTTCCAACTTCACGAGCAAGAGTCTCCATTGGATACATTCTACCATTACGATTTTTTATTTCACCTTGAAGGAATACACCTTCAATAAACAGATTCTTCTTACCGTTGCGATTCTCAACAATAACTTCAACCTGTTCTATTTCTTCTGTAATGAGTTTCATTATTGTGCTCCTGAGATTTGAACCTGTTGTGCAAATAATTGACCAGATGTTGTATGGTCAGTCACCGCTGAAACAGTCAGTTGTCTTCTTGCCTCTGCTGCAGTTACAACTGCATTATCGGAGTTAAGAACTCGACTGTCATGATCAATTGTTAATTCTGCACCGAATTGTGCATATCCAATCGTTCTAGCTTCTTGTACTGAAACAATTTTTGCTGTCGTATTGAATCCAGTTACACCAGTGACACCTGATATGACAATCACATCATTAACTTTGAATGGATTACCCATTCCCTCTGGAAGTGTAATGACTGTTGCAGCTCCCTTTGTAATTCCAGCAACTCCGATAGAACTAACTCTACCCAAATTTAAAGTTGCAGAACCATTTGCAGGGACATAGTAATCAGTTGTAGTTGCAGGCCCAGTAGTTCCAATTGCTACATGTTGACCAGCGTTTTTAGCAACAACTCTAAGTGTGTCCGATTGTACTGTAAAAGTTTGTGAAGCACTTGTTTGATTCGTTGCAAAACTAAAACCAGCGCCTACAGGTTGATGTGCCATTTACTCTTCCTCTTCGGTTTCTTCAGCATTATCAAGTTCACCAACTGTTTCTGATTCTGGTTCTACATCTTCTTCAGATTCAAGTTCATAACCCATCATTGCATTTGCAACAGCAGGTTTAAGAGCATCCACTCTTGCAGTAGCCTTTGCAAATAATTGATTTTTTATTGAATCACTAATTTCAGATGGAGATTCATCTGCAATCATCAAGTTCATTAATTCATCCATGAGATAAAAATCCTATACCTATGTTTTATTTATATCTCGCCACCTTTGGGAACTCCTGGCGATTCTGGAGCTTCAATACTTGTCTCGTCAATTTCTGGTTCTATTTCACTTTTTCCCTTTCCTTGACTATTAAGTTCTGAGACTTGTTGTGCTAACATCATCTCTTGTTCAGTAGGTAAAATAATACCAGCTTCTTTTTCTGCTTTAATAAGTTTATCTTGTTCTGCTAATTCACTATCAGTCTGACGTAAAATCTTACGACGAATATAATCAACAGAATAGTATTTTCCAATATAAGGATCAGCAGTTTGTACAAGTCCTAATCTTTCATTCATTAATTCTGCCTCTTTAAGTTCCGCAAAATGATTATCATATAAGAAATCATATTGAATATGATCACTCATTGTTTCCCATTCTTGGGGAGTTACTACATTTTTAAGGATTAATTGAGTTTTAAGAATATCATGAAAGAGATTACTAAATCTTTTTCTCATTCTTCCAACAAACTTAGTGAACTTAAGTTCATCTCTTAATATTTCTGATGATCTACCTAGACTAAATGAACTATTATCAGCCATACGAGACTCAGGAACATTCAAAGAACGGAAAAGTTTCTTTTGGAAATACTCAACGTCAGTAAGTTCTCCTAAGTTTTGCCCGCCAGGCAATGTGGATATTTCAGTTCCACGACCACCTTCTCTACGAGGAAGCCAAAAATCTTCCATCATGGACATGTATTTTTTATCATCACGAATCTCACCAGTATTAGCATCGTAAGTTAATTTATTACGATATCTCGCCATAACTTCACGAAGATATTGTTCCGCTTTTGCTTTTGGTAAATTACCTACATCAATATAGAATATTCTTCTTTCTGGAGCTCTTGATAATCGATAGATAACAAGACTATCTTCAATCATTCTTAATTGATTAAGTGCCTTAATTGCTTTCTGTAGATAAGAGAGAACAGTTTGTTTGTTACGATCTACTAAACCTGACGTGCAATATGCAACTGCGTCTTTAGCAAACTTAACTGCATCTTTCTGTTGTCCTGTAACTGCAACAGAACCATATTGGTTTTTTTGATATGAATGTGGGGTGTATATAAAATATTCCGATAATCCTTCAAAATCTGCATTTAGTGGATCATTACTAGCGCCTGGATTATTGCCTGGCGTATATTGAATGGCATTTGCACCACCTTTTTTCTTCTGTTCTCTTACATATTTGATTTTAAGTGCATCAATATATCTAAGTTCTTTAATTCCTTCTTCTGGTTTTTCTAAATCTATAACTTTATGGTAATATATTCTTCCGTCTACATACCAGTTACGAAATATCTCATGTGCTTTTTTATCAAAATCCAGCATCTCTTTGATATACTGAAACTCATCACGAATAATTTGTTTTACTCTATCTCCAGCCTTTAAATTTTCTAGATCAATTTGAATCGGTGAATCATTTTGATCTGCAACTATCGCTTCACATAATATATCCTCTATCGCAGAATCAACTTCGGGATGAAGTGACATCTCACGATATCTACGAATTAAATCATATTCTGTTTTAAATACGCCCTCTACATCTAAATATTGACCATAAAATCCAGACGCCAAATAGTAGTCTGCACCATCCTCATTATTTTTAGGGACGGGCGAGACTACTGATGGTGACGGTTTCTTATACGAATCATCAATCGAGAAACCAAATAATTGTGCCATAGTATAACTCTTATACCTTTGAAGGTATTTATATTATAACTTATATCCTAAAAAATATCAACCTTATGTGGTGCCTGGAGCTGGTGCAGCTGGTAAACCATTACCTACTGTCCAGAATAAGTAATTGAATGTTACTTGGAACTCTTCAATTGAATCTGTTGCACCATAATCAAGAGGAATCGAACTCACAACGGATGGATAAATTCCCTCAAAGTTGTATGTTCTTAAAACATTGATTGTTTCTCCACCTGTTGATGAAGCACTAGTTGTTTTACCACCTCTAGAAAGTTGAAAAACTTCAGCTTTGGTCTGATAATTTGATGGACTTATATCACCGACATCAAATTGAAGATCGTTAATTTTGTTACTCCACTGTTCCATTGCGTCTCTAATATTAAATTTAGAGTCGTTAATAACAGTTACTGTCCAAGGATCAAATGTGCGATCCCCAGCTACAGGGAGAACACGACCTCTAAATGGAACTGGGATATTTCCGATATTAGCAGCTGGTATTTCAGCTGCTTTGACCATGAATCTTACATCGTCTCTGTAATCGGCTTGACCAATAACACCATCTGGTAACTCAATATTCACTTCAAATAGATTTGGTCTTGCACCACCACCAACTAATCTATCTCTAAAATTAGTGATGTTTCTTTCTGCGAATGTTGCCATTTTCTTTTTTTAACTCCTGTTGTTATTTAGATGGACTTTAATTAAACTCGACCAGCGACTTCTTGGAAGCTAACTCCAGTTCTAGTCGCAACAAATGTAAGACCGATGAAGTTGATCGAACGAGCTGGTTTGATAAAGATATCACACTTAAACTCATTTGCATCAATCACGTCGGGTGTGTTATTTGTTTCATCACAAATAACTAAGAAGTCCGTAATACCTCTCTTAGATTGAACTCCACGAAGGAATGGTTCAACAATGTTACGGAAGTTTGCTCTCGTAATTTCATCGTTAAACTCAAAGAGTTGAGTTCTTGCAGCAATTTCAATTCTTGCCTCTAGGTTCAAGAATAAACGACGAACGTTAATTCTATCAAAGGCAGAAGCAATTGCTAATCCAGTCTTATCACCAAATAAGAGGAATCCACCGCCAGGTGAGAATATCACTGGGTTGATTCTCTTCACATATAAAGAATCTCTTTCAGTTTTGTTAGGATTATATGCAAGTTTAACAGTATTCAAGATGTTTCCTCTTTGAGGCCCAGCTGGTGAGAACCAAGGGAACTGTTCCTCAGATGTTCTTGCCATCAATCCACCGATGTCACCGTTAAGTGGCATAAATCTGAATGCGTTGTTAAATCTATCAAACTGATATTTGTAACCTGAGTCAAAGACTGCGAAAGATGATGATGTAATTGGATCATAGAACTGTATAACGTTCTTAGTTTGTTGTTTCGCATTAGTTATGTTAACAACTGTCTCTCTGTTTGGAGAGATAACTGCTAAACAATCCTTTCTTTGTTCTGCGATTGCAATTAATTTATTTGCTTTTGCTTGTGATTCTGTCTGACTACCTGTAATGCCAGGGCCGTTAAGTAAGAAGTTGACTGAGTATTCTGCCTCATTCTCAAAGATTTCATAACCACCGATTATGTTTCCGAGAGATGTTGAGTAACCACCTTCTGTACTTACACCAGAGTAATCCTTACCACCTTGTAGTTCATAAAGTTTATTACCCACAAAGTTAAAGTTAACATCCTGTGCATCTTGACTCCAAGTATTATCTGATGTTGATGATGGAGTAAATGCAGTTATGATACCAGATGCAATAGATCCGTTTCCTGTTGCAATTCCAATAAAGATGTTGTTAGATCTTTCTGAAACATGATCTTTATAATAGATCGCATCTCCAAAAGAGTTCTTTGCATCATCTGCCTTTGATAAGAATGTAAACTTCTCAAGAATTGCACCTGTTGCTCCAGATATTTTTCCACTGTCATCTATAACAACGATATGAAGTTCATCATTTGAACCATTTCTTGCTGCGGAATATCCACTAGTGCCTGGTTTTTCAGCAATCTCTTTCCACTGTAATGCACCATTCTTTAACTGAATGAACTGATTGTCATACCAATCATCAACTTGGAAGATTGTTGCACAAGTTGAAATACCAGCATCAGGGTTTGCAATAGTTGAAGAACTACTTGAAAATAGAACGCCAGGGCCAGGTAATGTATTACTTGTTTTTGTTCCTGTTGTGAATGCGAAGATTCCATCTTCTGTATAACTTACTGGGAAAATTGTTCCAGCAGCAGATACACGATTTACAACCTTAACATCAACTGTACTTGCACCAACACCAGTAACAATACCTTGAACATATCCATCTGCGGTTGATGTTGTGCCTGGGCCAACTATTGTTCCACTGATAGGTTGTGTAACCGCCATACCAACAGTAACATTTGCTACCACATGAGGTGTAACATGAAGTTGTTGGTCTGCAGCACCATCAATGTATGCAACCTTCATTCCGTTTGCATAACTGCCTGGGTTTCTTGCAGCTAATCTGTATGTAACAGCGTCTTCGTAATTATTTTGATAATCTTCAAAAGATTTAATTTTAAGACTTGAAGTTGATCCAATACCTGTTGGATGTGTTACGGGCATTCCACCCACGTTTGCGTTATTTAAATTCGCACCGTCTGCTCTAACGACTCTTAATATACCACCATACTGTAGATAGTTTGAAGCGGTGTACCAATATTCGTATTGTCTATCGTTTGTTTTTGGTTTTCCAAAAAGATCGATCATATCTTGCTCATTCTCGACAAGCAAAGGTTGTAATACAGGGCCTCTTTCAAAAGGGCCTACTATCGCACCTGTCTGATCACTTATGGAGTCAATTCTACCAACCGTAAGGTCAACTTCCCTAACCTTAACGCCTGGAGATACTAAACCTATGCCAGCCATGTTTTTCTCCGAAGTTCCACGTTGTTTTACTAAATTTATTTATGAAATGCTACCTCTCTAAATGGGGAAACATGACGTGAACGCTACCAATCAGGATAAATGTCTACCCTTTCTCTTTTTTTTCTTCCCTGAGATACTCTTTTAATTGAACATCTTTTACACTCATATGCATATGCTGACGGTACGTTTCCTCGATCTTTCCTAGTTTTGTAAAAATCATTTATCAACTCTTTCATCTCACCACATATCTTACATTTTCTCTGTTCAAAGAGTAAATGTTCTAATCCAAACTGATCCTCAAGTTCCATCAAAACCATCTCCAAGGTAACATTGACATACCTAACATATTCAATACTGGTTCAAATGCTAGTGCGATTAATGTAAACATTAAAACTTCTATGAAAAACTGTTTCCACAGAGGTTGTTTTAACTTCCATTCTTTAAACTTATTTGGTTTTCTTGCACGTTCATATGCTCCTGACTTTTCACCAATAAGATCTGTCCACCAACTTGGATCTACAATGTTTCCTAATAATTTTAAAAGTCTAATCATCTGTAATCCCACATGTAAGAACGATCACCATACTCATCAGCATGCCATCTATCTCCCTCAGAGTCAACAAAACTTTGATCCTCTGTCCCATCAACAATAAAACCAAATGGTGACATATCCTGTTCTATCTGATCTCTTTGATCTTCATATATTCTTTTTCTTACGTCTTGATCTGTAAGTTCTTTAAAGTAATCTTGTTGAACTAACCATGCATAAATCACAAGACACATAGCCAAGTCATCATTACATCCCTCTTCTGCTTCAAATGAGTTATGTTTCTGTATGAATGTAGTGAGTTCAGATATAATATCATAATCATTGAATATTATCTTTTCATCTTCAATCAAAGTTTTTAAATTAGAACATCCAACTTTCTTTACAGTCTTGGACATCTTCACACCAAGTTGTGTTTTCTTACCTGAGAATCCTTGTCCTACAATTTGACCAGCACGACCTCTCATAGAACATAATAGAAGATTATCATACTCTAAGTCATACTGAATGATACTTGCAACTTGATCTCCAATATCATTTACCTCGCATAAAATAAAAGCGTTGTTATATGCCTTCGCAATATCTACGATGATATTGGGGAACAACATTGGTTTTATTTCATTATTCTTATACTTACCAATTACCTTGTGTGGAAATGATGTAATATCCGTGATTATAAATGCAGAATAGTCAATACCAACACCACGAGCCACGTCAACTGTAATCACATAATCATGATTCTTAATTGGTTCAAAATAGATATCTAATCCACGATTACTTTGTATTGGTTCATCATATACTAATGATTTCAATTTTGCAGAACTAATTAAAGTATCAACAGAACCTAAAAACTCACACTCAAACTCAACACGAAACTGTTGTTCTGATGTGTTTGCAATAGTTTGTTCCTTCCAATATTGATCTCTGCCTGGCACTTCAGACCAGTGAACCTCAGTTGGCACATATTCATTCTTTTCTCTTTCAGCATCATGCCACATTCGGTAGAAATGATTCATACCATGTGGTGTTGATACAACTATGACTTTTGTTCGTTGACCAGAAGAGATAGTAGGATAAACAGATGCAAAGAATTGGTCAGCAATGTGATTTGGGATAAAAGCGAACTCGTCAAGAAAGATGACATTATAGGATCCACCTCGGACAGCAGATGCAGATGTAGACGCAGCGAGAATTTTGGATCCATTTTCTAACTCCAGAGAACCTTTGTTCCAAACAAGAACACCTTGTTGCATCCATTTAGGTAAGTTTTCATATGCAAGTTGTAATCTACCTAAAAGGTCACGAGCAGTTGATGCCTTGTTTGCAAGTATTGCTATATTTACATTATCATTAAACACAGCATAATGCAACAAGTAAGATACAACAGTTGTAGACTTTCCAGTCTGACGAGGCATCTTACAGATGTTAAATCTATCATTATGAAAATTATTGATTAATTTTTCTTGAAATGGATATAAATTAAAATTAACTAGACCCTCATCAAGAGAAACAATCTTGATATAGTTTTTTGCAAAGTAAACAGGATTATCCTTACACTTGATGAACTCCTCAATATTCTCTTGAGTAAATTCAACTTTTACATTCGCTTTCTTTAGATTCGGATTACCAAGATATACAGTATCAGACATAATAAATTAACAATTTTATGCAGTTTTGATTTTAGTTTTCTTTTTTGTTATAGGAATGGGAAGATTAAAACCAGTTCCCTTTCTAAATTTTTCTGCACTTTTCATTTTAACATCCGTAGTCCTTATAATGGTATCTTTAGGTTCGTAATGTTTTGGATTAACTGCTGGGCCCATATAACCCTCTCTGAATTGTTTAAATGTTTTCATTAGCACTTCCACCTTCTTCGTGCTTGTCTTAATCTACTATTCGGATCTTTTGCAGCCTTTGGAAACTTCTTCATTTGTCCAGCACTTCTTGCACAATAACTCTTTCTTCTTTTCGCATCTTTAGATCCTTTTTTGACTTTACCAGTCACAGCAGTCTTTAACTTAGAGCCAGGATTGCGACGACGATATGCTTCAACACCTTTTTGTGTCATTCCAGCACCTTTTTTTGTAGGTCTCTTGTGTCCAGATTTGACACTCATACCTTTCATATCATCTTCAGCAACATATTCTTCGGCAGTAGTGGTTGTATGATCCTCATCCTTTTCATTCTTTTTGAGATTTTTTTCTTTTTCTTTTTTTGATATCTTTGGGCCACCGACTGGATCACCGTACTCATCTCTTTCAACATCTTCACCCATCATCACAGTAGGTTCGCCTGGTTCAAGATCTCTAGGTAAGAATGACATTACCTTTGCATCAGGATATAATTTTTGAACTTCTTTCTCAATCTGTTGACGAGTTGGTCTAGAGACAGATGGTACAAACATCTGAACCATATATGTTTTACCTCTCCATGTCAATATGACTCTGTAAGTGTGTCCGTTTTTTACTAGACGAGTTTTTGATTCATTAGTTTCCTCAGGCTCTAGGAAGTTAACCTTCTCTTGATCCTTCTTTTTCATTACCTTTTTTGCTTCCTTACCAGCGTCTCTTTCTCTAGTGTATTCTGATGAAGACCCTTTCTTTTTTCTTTTAAGAAAAGTAATTCCTTCTTCTACTTGAGCTTTTTTTTTATCTTTATCTTTATCTTTTTTCTTTTTATCGAACGCTGACATTTGACCTGATGGTTTGCCTGATCCTCTAAAGATACCATAAGATGTTCCCTCATCTACCTTGTCACCATTTTTCTTTTCCTTCTTCTTTTGTTCACGATATGTGTCTGCCGTGAATTTTTTAAGTCTCTCTTCTGCTGCCTTTTTTTGTTCTGGTGTTTCCATATGACTAAGATCTGCATATCCCTTAAATCCTTCACCAGTTAATTGATGAGTTGTTTTATCCTTCACACGTTGTTGATAATCTTTTTGATTTATTGTGGGAGCGATGATGGGTTTGTTGATAAATTCTTTTGTTTTCTTTATTACTTTCTTACCAACATCTTTGACCGTATCTATTATACCCTCATCAACTTTCTCATTTTCAGATTTTTTATTTAGTTGTGATTTATTTACTGATACCCTACGAAATTTCACCCCAGCTTTTGGTACAAGCACACTTGTCATTTCCTCATCAAATTCAACTTCCTCTTTTTTTACACAGTTATTGTATCTCTTACCAAACATCATCTTAGTGCCTTTCTTTTCATATCCTTTCCAACACTTCTTTCCAGCTTCATTTAACTCAATCATACCAGCAGCTTCAAGTGCTGCAACTTGCATTGGTGAGAATCCCTCTTTCTTTGTTTTATTACCCCAGTTTGCTGCACCAACCTTACGACACTTAACTAAAGCACCAGATGCATATGCACTTGGCCATACAGAGTATCTTGATTTAACTTTATGATAACAGGCGTCTTTTGTTCCGCTACCCTTACCTTTTTTATCTTTGGCTTCGTTAACAAAACTTTCACTTGTTGGTACGTCTGTATCTATTTTTTTCACAGGTGTAGTGTTTTTTAATTTTTCTAATGCCTTATCAATGAAACCTGGCTTCTTGATCGGATCACCACCAGATCCAAATTTCTTTTTCTCTGTTATTTTTTCTTCGTTTTTAATACCCAAATATCTTGTGGTAGCTGGACTTACTTTTTTATTAAATGGTTTAGGTATATTCACTGATCCGCTGCCTGGAGAAATTTTGTTTATGTCATCAACTCTCTTTTTAGTTTGTCTATTTACAGTATCAACCACATCTTTAGTTAGACGAATAGGATTTGGTATTGGTGTTTTTCCAAGATATCCATCACCCTTTGTACCTTTAAAGATATTTTCTACGGTGTACTCTTCTTTTTTCATTTTTCTTTTTGGATCAGTAGAAACATTAGTTGGTTTTGCTGCACCTGACTTCTGTGGTTGATTTGGATCAGCAGCTCTCTTTCTTCTTGCAGCACTATCTCTTTCATTCTTACTCATCGACCTTCTCTTGGAAGATGACACACACTTAGGAGTTGATTTCTGGCCAGGCTGTCTTGCACATGGTTTACCATCATACTTACCACCAACTTGAACCCATCCTCTCACCTTACGTCCAGATTTGGTAGTACCACTTGATTTACCAAACCAATCACGAAGACCTTCTTCGCTTACATTATATTTATCATCTTCAACACCTTCCATGGCCTGTTTGCGAATCGTTGCAAAATAAACCTTCTTACCTTCTTCTTTACCATATTGTTTCTGCATGCTCTTTTTCATATCAGACTTATCATATTTTTTCTTCAACATGGTATCTTTTCTCTTCTGTGCTGGAGTCATGGTCTCCTCCTTTACGCTCTTAGGTTTCTTACCTTTCTTCTTCATATCAATTGCAATCGCAGCTTGTTGTGCAGGGTTTGCTGCTTCGTTCATTTTCTTAGTTTTCTTTTTCATTGCATTGATGTATTTTCTGTAGACAGCCGCTTCAGAGGTTTTACCCATCTCTCTCGCCCTTTGTTCCATAGCAACAGCCGCTTGAATCTTATGAGCATGCGATCTAGAAGAATTCCTGATTTTTGAGACAGACGCTTTTGCTTTAGCCACGTCCTTGAAACCAAGTCCATGAATAGTTCCTTTAGGATCTTCATCAGTATATAAGTCAGAGTGTTTTTTAGATTTTGCTGGTTGTCCTGCTTTTCTTGGAATACGAGGATTTGACTTTTCGTAAATTATCGATTCACCCATTCCACCACCGCCATTGCCACCACCATTACCACCAGAACCACCGTTACCATTTCCAGAACCATTCCCGCCGTTCCCATTTCCGTTAGAACTTCCGTTACCATTGCCGTTACCGTTACCATTTCCACTATCAGAACGATTATCTCCTCTTGCAAGATATCCACGAGCACCTATGTGATACCCACGAGGAATCTTCTTACATTTCTTATCTGTAAAACAGTAATATTTGCCTGGCGGACACTTCTTAGCCATGAATGAATCGTATCTTCAAGTATATTTATACTTTTATTGTAGTCTTAGATAATTTAAATACTGTGGAATCGGCAGACGTAGGTGTTGCACGAAGTCTTAGATTACCACTGTTAATATCAGCGTCAAATGTGGCAAGAACTGCACCTGTCCGAATCGTTCCATACTCACTCATAAACGCAACTGTTCCGTTATGAATCACGTTGATTGTTGTCATATGATATTGAGTTCCTCTTGTCACTTGAACTTGGAAAGTTGCAGATCGAAATACTGTTGCAGAGATACTTGATATTGTATCTGCACTTGTAGATGTAGTTGTTAAAGTATCACTTGAAAGTGTGACAATGCCTGGATCTCCAAGATCCACACCAGCAGATGCGGTCATGATACCAGTTACAGAGATATCATTCTGATCTAGAGATGTAATCGTTCCAGCAACAGATAAGTTACCACTAATAACTGCATCAACAGCATTTACATTAGTAATAGTAATTGTTGGAGAACCTGTTAAACCTTGAGCACTGACTGCCAGTGTGGCGTTTGATGCGGTTCCTGTTAAGTCACCAGTTACATCACCAGTTAAATCACCAATAAATGTTGTTGCAGTTGTAGTTCCAGATACGTTTACATTCTGTAGGAAGGTTGCGTTTGTATTAGTTCTGATATTTTCAGTCGCTGCAATACCAGTTAAGTTTGCACCAGATATCGCTGGTAGTGTAGATGGGAATCTTGCATCTGGTATTGTTCCTGAATTTAGATTTGATGCATTCAGGGCAGACCCAGTAATAAAACCAGCACCATTAGTAAGTTGGTTGTTATTAGAGGGTATGGTTGGTGTGTTTGTAAAGTTATTATAGTTAAGATAGTGTGACCCAGCTAAGTCATTAAGTGTTACAGCATTCGCTGCCGTGGTAGCATTAGACGCTGTTCCCGTTAAGTCACCCGTAAAGCCACCCACAAAACTTGATGCAGTGATAATACCAGATGTGTTAACAGATACAGTGGTTCCAATTCCAACAGACTTAGGAGTTCCAACTGCATCAGTAAATTCAATCTCACCTTTACTATCTTGTTTGATAGTGATTGTGTTTGCAATACCAATAACAATCTCTTCAAGACCACGAAGTTGTTTTGCAGTTGGGTCAAGAACAATCGAACCTGTACCAATTGTTAAAATACCAGTGACTCTGGCATCTCCAGTTACTACTAAATCTTCACCATAAACTCCTGTATCTACACCAACATGAACTTTAGTTGAACTTGTGATACCTGTTGCAAATACATCACCGTCTTTACTCAATGTGATACCACTACCAACTAAAACTCCAGCTCTTGCGGTAACGATTCCGATTGAGTCTACATTTGTTACATCCTCATATGTTAAGACACCACCAACAGTTACGTTTCCACTGAATGTTCCAGTCGCTGCAGTCAGTCCGTTAATTGTAATACTTGGTGTCCCTGTTAATCCAGCAGAAGTCCCTGTAATGTTATCACTTGCGGTGATAAAGTTAGCACCGTTTGTGAGTTGATTGGTATTAGTGAATGAAGTTGTGATATATCCAGCACCATTTGTCAACTGATTATTGTTTGACGGTATGGTTGGAGTGTTTGAAAAATTATTGTAGTTTAGATAATATGATGCGTCCTGACTGTTTAACTTGATTGCATTACTTGAATTTATCTGTATCGCATTGCCCATATATCCATGAGATGAGCACTGATAATGAAGAATTGTAGGTGTGGAATCTGTAACTTCTAAATCAACATAACCTGACCCAACTGTAACTCCTGTTGTATATGCAGTTGCCTTTGCAGCATCAAGATAGAATCGAAATGGATGACTACTATTTGAACTGTCTGACACATCAAAACGATATGTTCTGCCAGGAGTAAGTGTAAGAAATGGTGATTGAACATTATCTAAAACATATCCGTTATCACTTCCACTTCCATAATATCTGTGTTCTCCATCTATCTTACTCGCAACCTTGACTGTGATTGTCTTAGTTGATGCGTGTGGTGCTATTAGATGACTGAATCCTGAGAACTGTGCAGCAGTGATGATTCCTGATGTGTTTAGACTATCTTGTGTTCCAATCCCTGAAGTAGAACCACCTATAAATTTACCAGTTGACGCTTGATATTGAAGAACCTTGCCATCTACCTTTGCACTATCTTCATCAACATCATCAAGCTTTAAAAGATTAACTTCACCAGATCCTGGCCCGTGTGCAAGAACTTTGTATAATATATCTCTAACTTGTTTGATTTCTGATTTAAGATTATCTAAACTCGTCTCATCTGAATTTTCAATTTCTTCTTTTAGATTTGTTTCCTCAATAAACTTAATTGCCTGTGCAACGGTATCACTTATCTTTGGTGTTTTAATCGGTTCTGGTTTGATTAAATCAACAACTTCAAATGATGGATTATCATCAGCGTCCTCTAAAGAAGACACATCAAAATCTTCAGGCACTCCAACAGTCACTGCTGGTTCTGTGATATCTTTGACTTCTTTTGGATTTTCGATTACATCTATTATCGAATCTAGTTGTTCAATTAATTTTTCTTCTTTCTTCTTTTGTTTTTTTATGTTTACTTTTGCTTCCTTGATTCCAGTAACGACAGACGAAGTTAGGACATCAAGATTGATGTCTGCTTCCTTGAGAAGATTATCAAACTCCTCTTTCTTTTCTTTCTTGGCCTTTCCGAGAAGACTAAAAAATTCTGATAGTTCTGGAGATTTCATTTATCATCTTTATTTTGATTCTTGATTAATTTTGATAACTCCGCTGTTGAACCTACAAATAATGCGTTTGTAACATTTGTAGGCCCTTTGTTTGGATCTTGTTCAAGATCCTTCATCTTCTGCTGTAAGTCAATAAGTTTGTCTGTTGTATCTGCAACTGCTTTGATTGTAGTTGCAGCGACTTCATATGCTCTTGCAGAGTCTGACTCTTGTGCTAATTCTAATATACCATTCACTGCTTCTTGTCCTTTCTCAACGAGAGAGTATAAGTTTGCACGACTGTATTCATAATCTTTTTCAGAATCGTTTTGGTCACTCTTTTTCAGTTGATTCTTTCGAGGTTCAATCTTATCGTTTTCAACGACCTCTGTATCAACATTAAGTGCTTCCTCGATAGAATCAAAATTTTTCATAACTCTCCTAGATGTCTATACCCTGTGAAGGACTGAATTCCTTACCATCACTAAAGAATGATGTCATTTCATCAAATCCAAAATCATCACCAAATTCAATTGATGCATTATCAGTTGCACTGAGAACACCAATAGATGTATTGTGTTCATGTTTAGCAGCAATCGTGTTATCATGACCACGGAACACGGTTATATTCTGACCACTGATACTTCTAATTTTCATAATTTCAGTATCAATGATAATTCTCTGATTTGCAGCTAGATCGGTGGTTGCACTAACCTTGAAGGTTGTGACCTTCTCAGATATTGCACCATCAATAACTGTTGCTGTATCATCATCATAATTTTCCTTTGCAGTTGGTGTTGCACTGTATCTAATATTACGTCTTGCAGTTTTAATATTAGTATCAGTATAGTAGTCAACATCAACTTTCTTGATAAGACCTTCTGGATTATCTGCAACTGGGCCGAACAGATAAGTTTTTGCGGTGAATGATAGAGTATAAATTATAATTCTACGACTATCAAAACCTCCTTCATATTGGTCACTATAGTTTATACTTTCTAAAACTATTGGAATATCTTTTTTCTCACCTATTGAACTAATTAAATTAACTGTGATGTTAAATGATGGTTGAAAGTAAGGAACAATCTGTTCTAATATTTGTAATGCATCATCACTTAACTTTGCCATAATGCTAAGTTCAAACCCTACGTTGTATGGAACAGGCATATAAACTTTTTTTGCATTCGTTCCATTTTTTGTAAGGAATGTTTGTGCGATTCCAGTCTTTCGAGTTGGATCATATTGTAATCCTTGCATCTCAAAGGATAATCTAGGAAGAGTTATAGCTGTCTCTCTGTCTAAATCTGGTTGTTGTTGAATTCTTGCCAAGAATTTCTGCATTGGCCCATAAGCCAATGGCACTTTCAAGACACTAAAATTTGTCCCACTCGCATCTTTGTGTCGAACGTTAATATTATTAAAGAGAGTACCGAAACCGATAACTGTCTTTCTTAATATTTCATGATAGAAATAAGTACCTAACATATCAAAGCTTTCTAACTATTTAGAATGTTCCGAACGGATTGCCCTCAGAAAAGTCTAAAATGGCATCAGCTTCGGTTTCAAAGTCTGCATTATCATTATATTGATCCGCCTTATATTGTGAATTTGGATAATCATTTGGTGTATCATAATCAACTGATAGTATTACATATTCTGCACCAGATTCAAGACCTTTAATCTTTTCGCCAACTTGAAATTGCATCTTAGTTAACATACTTACATCCAAAGTTCTAGAGTTTGCATCCCATACTTTAACTCTTGCAGTTTCTGAAGAATCTGATGATACTTGAACTGTTTCATTGAAGATATAATCACCATCTCCTATTGATGTTGCAGCGCCGATTGTAATCGTTGGTGCAGTTGTATATCCACTACCAGCATTACTAATTCTGATTGCACTGATCGTTCCACCAACCATTACTGCCTCAGCAGCTGCGTCTGTTCCTCCTGATGGTGCGGTAGTAATCGCAACATTTGGTGTAGTAGTGTAACCAGAACCACCAGACGTAATTGTAACAATACCTACCGAACCTAAAGTAGTGATGCCAGCAGTCGCTATACCAGTGCCTGGCACGGTTACAGTGGGTATTCCGATGTATCCACTGCCAGGATTGATTAAAAGAATTTTATCGATAGATTTTGCAGTTCCAATACCAGATCGAGATGTCATGATTGCAACCGCAGTCGCATCTACGCCAGGTGATGTACTAATTGAAACAGTTGGTGCGGTGAGATATCCATATCCATCATTCTGTAAAAATATTTGTTGAACCGCACCAAAATTAAGAGTTGTATTTGCAGTTGCAGTGCTACCAATACCTGACACAACTAATCTTGCAATATAACCCTCTGTTTGAACAACTTCATCAATTGCATTTACATTTGTATCAATGACTTCATCTTCATATTCAAATAATTCGCACTGTAATTGATAGACATAATTCTTTTGTAGTTGGTAAAATGGTCTCTCATGTTCTACAAACTTAATTTCAAACATTCTTTTTCCCAAAGGAAAGAATATTAAATCTCCTTCTTTTGGACGATTTGATAATTCATAATCATCTTCCTGTTGTTCTAAAAATGGTGCAACTGCTTCCTCAAATCTTTCTTTAGATATTACAAATGTTGCTTCATCGGTAACTCTAATACCAAACTTTGTGAGAACATCTCCTGATCCAGCATATCCATCAATATTCATCAAATATGCTTCAAGAGGAAATGCTTGATCAAATCTAGATTCAATCACCTCTTTCATAATTGTTCTTGATGTCATCAACTTACGAGGAATGTAATGACACTCGATGCCATACATTCTTAGTTGTTCATTAACTAAGTCTTGTACTAAACCTTGCTCTCCTTTAGAGCCTTGTAGAAAAAATGGATTTAACATTATCCAATCATATCAAGTGGTGGCATTTCGTAATCACTGGACATCTTCGCTCTGATTTCTGCGAGCTCTCTTTCTCCATCATCATAGATTTGACGACCATTTAGTTGAATACCGCCAGGTAATTGAACTCCTTGGAATTTTATTAAGTTTTGACCCCATTGTCTTTTACATAACGCAGTGAAGTATCTCTTTAAAAACTGATCGTTGTACACTTTTGTGAAATCATTTGGATCTAAAACACGGAAACAATCAATCACAAAGTAGTCATCTACGTTTACTGCAGCTGCCCAATCAACGTCAATATAAAGACGATCTTGACGAATATTAAATCTATATCTTACATTTGGATTTAATAAGAAAGTGATGTCTTCTAATTTAGTTTGAACCATTGAATATTGAAGAAGATCGATAGATCCAAAGGCATATAAATCATTTAAAAATAATTGATATCGTATATTAAACAAACCATCATAAACTGTATCTGATCTAACTTTAAAAATATTATTAACTCCAATTACAGATGGAGGCATTTGAATATAATTATTATTCTCCTCAAGATCAAAAGTTGTTGATAAACCAACTGTTGATGTTGTGGTGGTTGTTGTAATTCCAAGAGTGGAATCTCCTCCTCTTGCTTGTCCTCTATCAATATCATCTTGCGTAATCTTATATTTCAAATACATCCTTGCGATGCCGTCATAATGTCTCTCTTGATATATTTGAATAGCATCATCTAACAGATCTTGAAACTGTTCATCTGCAACGTTAATCTCTAAGACAGGAAAACCCAACTGTCTTTTTGCGTAATCTATTAATCCTTCTCTGGAACTTGGTTGAGCCATTCTTCACCTCTAAGTTGAAATACCTGTTCTGACAAGCACATTACCCTCTATAATTTTAAAGAAAGTGGAACCAGAACTTACGTTAACATCATATAGATATCTACCCTCGGATAAACTTCTAGTTACAGTTGAACCCATAGAAAGAGTAACTTTACCATCTGTGTCTCCAAGTGTCACGCCAAAAGTATTTGCAGTTCCAATCGCAGATTTCTTCATATTGCTTCTTCCAGTATAGTTAGAAAAATCTATACTAGAACCAGCAGAAGTTCTAATCGTAAAAGTAGTGTTAAAATCAGCACCAGAAAATATGGTAAGATTTACACCATATGGAACAGCGACATCTGGATCAAAAGTGATTACCTGTTGTGCCATTTTTCTAATTATTTAGTTTTTGAACAAGAGTAGATAAGAGGCCTTTGATTTCTCCTAGTTCACCCTTTACATTATCAAGGTCTTCTTTCATTTTATTCAACTCATTACTTTTAGCTTTTGAGATTTTTTTGCGTTTCATATAATCCAAATACGCCTTTTTGTCACAATTAATGATAGCTGTAGAATCGGAATCTCGATAGAGTCCGATTTTACCTTCGACAGGGACTAGTTCAATTTCTTCTTCCATCATGCAAGTGCGATAGCTCTAAGATCTTTAATATATGGTGGTTGTGCTTGATTAGTTCCAACCATATCAATTTTGATTTGGAATCTTGTAAATGGTGCTAACTCTTCAAGTGTGAATTCATAATCTTTAAATGTTTCATGAACAGTGGGTGTTACAGGATCATCAGGTTTTCCGTTATTATTAGTTTTGTTAATAATATTACCATTTTGATCTATGTTAGCAAAGCCTGGGAATAAATCAAAATCTTTTTCCATACTATTTTCAGATTCTCCTTCAGAAAGAACTTTGTACATGACTCTAATATCAGAACTGTCTCTTCGATATGCAGCAAATTGAACTTTAAGACTTGTTGCTGGATTTTCTAAAACAATTAAATTAGAAACATAAGTTGCTGCACAAGGATCTTGACCTGTTTGATTAACTCTCGAATCTGATGCAAAATCGGAAACAGGACTGTTAATTCTGTTTGTGGTTAATATTGCACTAACTCGATCCAAATCAATGGCTGGTGAAACATTGTCATCTGCACTAGTCATTGCAAACTCAAATGTCATTGACTTATTGCCAGGTAAATCTGTTAATTGTCTATCTTCATTTACCTTAGACGCAATCATTCGAGGTGTTTCAAAATGATTCATATCATCAAGTGTAATATCCACAAATCCCTGATCAACAAATGATGTTTCAGAACCATCAATACTTGTTGCTGAGATTGTCCTTACTCTACCACCAATAGTTGTTGCATTTGGTAGTAAGGTTTGAACATTAGGTGTGAGAGTTTCAAACTGCACGTTTTGTGTTGCAGTTACATTTAAACCACCAGCACGTTTTGTTGATGAGAAGAATCGATCTGGTAAAGTTCCGCCACTTCTGTCTGTTCCATCACTATTCATATCAACTTTGATATGATAGAAATCTAAATCTTTTGGATCTGTTACAGTTGCAGCTGGATTGTTCATATCATGAGTCTTATTGATTCTTCGGAGAGAAACTCCAGCAAATTCATACTTTTTAATTACATCTCCAGATGAATGACTTGATTTAATTGTAGCATCAATACCTCTAGTGGTGATACCAGTAATCGAACTATCTGAAACACCAGTATAAGAAATAATTTCATCCCCTAAAATCGCATATCCATAATTTGTTGTTCCGACACCAACACCCTCGAATGTTGCAAAATTAGATGCTGCGATTACAGGTATATCTGATAGAGAGTTATTGTCATAATCAGCAGTTAATTTTGTCTCAGGAACATCAGAGTCAACACCAGATATTGTAACTAGGTTATTAAAAGCGTGTAATGCATGAGATCTATGATCAACTTTAAAATGTAATCCATCATTGTCTGTATCAACATCAAAGGTTGTAATAGTTACACCACTTCCGATATTACCTTCAACAGTGGTTCCAATACCAGTGGTTCCATCTAATCCAAGAACTTGTGAACCATTATTGAATCCAATTGTTCCAATACCAGTGTTAAATGAACCTTGGATGTTATCAATCACTAAACTATTTCTCTCAGTAATTAAACCAACAGAAACAACAGCTCCACTTCCATTTCCAAGACCAAGTGTTCCAATTCCTAAAGTATCACCAACTGCAAAGTTTTTACCACCATCAGTAAGAGTGACTGCACTTATCACTCCATTATTAACTGTAATGTTTCCAACCGCTCCAGTTCCCTCACCTGTTTGAGTAACCATTGGGACACTAGAGTATGTAAGAGAACCACTTGAAGGTGTATAACCGACGCCAGGATTAATGATACTTAAATCATTTGGCCCACCCATAGTTGCAACACCAGCGACATTGATTAGAGTTGCAGAGGCATTTAAATTACCAAACTGACTAATTGTAACGCCAGGGACTAATCCAGCTGTATCTGGAATGGTTGTTCCTAATCCAACCACAGCCTTTTTAGAAAGAGCAGTAATTGAATTTTCTGGTAAGGTTATAACTTGATCATTACCTTCCTGTAACTGTGGACTAAAGAATCTAGCTACACCCGCTGTTTCTGAATTGAATTCCGCCTGGAAAATGGTAAATTTCAAATCTTCAAACTGACTTGGATCCCATGTAGCACCGTTCTGTGATTTGAACAAAGATCCTAAGTATGGTTGTTGACTAATTATAACTTGTTGTTCATCAGGTAATCCAGCAGTAGATATGTCTACCTCTCCCATTCTTGATATCCAAGCATTATAATTTAGTGAATTAGAAATTAAAACAATTGCAAAACGTTCATTATCGCCTGGCAAATATAAAGGAGAATCAAATGTAAATTTGGTTGGTATTGATGCATCCTGTGAAATATTAACTTCACTCGGATCTAAAATTACCTCACCAAACGGTATTATCGTGGATCCTGGCAGTCCAGTTTCAACAGGTCTAATTTGTAAGGTCACTGGAATACTTTCATCTTTTGATTGAAAGAAAACATCAATTGATGTGAGATAGATACCATTAGGATACTCATCAGTAATTTGGAATGTTTGTGCTATTGGATCCCTATTCCTTCCACCTCTTCTTCCTCTATTTCTTCCTCTTCTAAATCTTCCTCTTCTTACTCTATTTCTAACTCTAGTATCTGTTCCTCGTCCTCTTCTTCCAAATCTGCCTCCAAAAGATCTACCAATTAGTCTAGCTGAAACTCCTGTAATTGTTGTACTCTGAGCAACTTCTTTTGTTACTCTATTATTGATAACTCTCTGGTCTTCTATATCAATTCTTTCAATCTGAGGAACTCTAGTTGTTTGAATAGTTTGTTGTTT
>Ga0310343_10000101_pt1 | contig 35198 bp, 46 predicted proteins | sample HC15DNA2025_MG_FD_203519 | JGI IMG/M metagenome (GOLD analysis project Ga0310343, IMG submission 203519) | Marine microbial communities from station ALOHA, North Pacific Subtropical Gyre - HC15-DNA-20-25_MG | ecosystem: Environmental > Aquatic > Marine > Oceanic | place: Pacific Ocean: North...
TGCGTGTTTGTGCGCCGTGTTCCATGATCCGTTTGTGCTCTTCTTCTTCTTTTTGTCTTTTTTCTTGGTGAAATAGAATCCTTTCAATGAGCTCGCTTTTCTTGCCAGATTTCTTGATGTGGTTCTCAGTACAAATGTCCTGTAACTGCTTTCCTTTCATAGTGTTGAGTGCTTGGATTGTGTACATGGTGATATTTTATGATGTGCTTACAAATAATATGTTTCAATTTTTACCCTTAAAAAAATGCCTATAAAATACCCCTAATTTTCCCCACTCATTTCTCGTTTTTCCCACTCATTTCTCGTCTTGCTGTATTATGTGATTTTCTGCGTATATACTGGGCATTTGCGTAATGTTGCTAACAGTAATATCTTGAAACTCGGTTTTACTCTTCTTCTGTTGAATGTCGTCAATATCATAGAACAAATCAATGGTAACCACTTTTCCATTGTATTGTTGTTGGAGGACCTTATCAATCTGTGTGCGGTGTTTTGCCTGAATGACGTCATCAATGTGTGTGACTAGTCCTTGATTGTCAAAAACGGGCGCTTTACGAGGCATAATGCTGACAAATACGATTTTTTCTATATGAGTTCCAATGGGTGAAAACATTAGGCGGGCTGCTTCGCCCATGGTGGTGTTCGCCGCATTTTTGATGTTTTTATTAACACATGAGTTATATGCTTTGTCTAGTATAGCGATTTTAACGTATCCTTTGTGGTCTACTCCCACGATGTCAATCTTAAAGGTACCACCAAACCCATCTTTTTCCAAAGTGTATTCGCATATATAGTTTAACTGATTCAACATGGGGTCTGCGTTTTTCATTAGTTCTAGCACAACTTGGTGAAGAACGTCGGTGCGCTTGGATGATCTTACGTTTTGATATGTGGTAACTAGGAAGTCTTCCATTTGTGTGTAATTTAACCCCAATATTCCTAAAATAAGTCTAAATCAATTTTTCGTGTTATTTGCCCCCTAAAATCGTGTGATTTGCCCCTAAAAATCGTGTTATTTGCGGTTGTCCATAATTTGCTTTCTTTTTTGAAAAAATTGAACCTCCCACAATTAATCTTATGGATAAATAGCCCCCCTCGATATTCACTTATCAAAATCTCGAAAATCTCGTACCAAATCATGGAATCTACTCTTCGTAACGCGCACCTTTCTCTTGCCAAGGCTTCTTTGGCGCAGTTAGCGGTTGTGTACGATGACGTGGTCAAGCAGCATGGTGTCCCCAAGAATGGGGAGGAAATGCTTTCGATGATGACCGCTGAGATTTTCCAAGATGAAACCGACCCCGATGTTATTAAAACCCCAGAAAAACCCAAAAAAATCACCGCTGCTCCCGCGGCGCCTCGCAAGCGTTCTCCTTCTACTTCAAGCGACGACATGAGTGTGGAGTCGAATGCTTCGGAGAAGAAGCGTGGTCGCCCGAAGAAGGTGCTGAGTGCCGAAGAGCTGGCTGCCAAAGACGCCAAGGCGAAGGCAGCGGCTGAGAAGAAGGCCGCATCGGAATCCAAGAAAAAGGAGAAGATGGATGCGATGAAGGCTGAGATTAACTCTTTGGTCACCCAAATAGAGCACGGCACAGGGAAGAGTGCGGCGTTCAAGTCATTGATGAGTGATGCCAAGACGATCGGCGATTTGAAAGAAGTGATGAAAATGGTGAAAAAGGAGATTTCTATTGAGAAAAAAGCAAAAAAAGAAGCGGAAAAAGCCGAATCGAGCGACGATGACTCGGTGAAGAAGTCACGTGGTCGCCCGAAGAAGGTGCTGAGTGCCGAAGAGCAAGCCGCCAAAGATGCATTGGCTGCGGAGAAAGCGGCGAAGAAACAGGCTCGCGCGGAAAAGAAGGCCGCAGCGGAAAAGAAAAAGGCACAAACTGCCGCAGCGAAAGCAGAAAAACAATCCAAAAAAGACAATAAAGATACCATTACTACTAGTCCTACCAAAGAAGCAGAAGAGTGGTTTACGACCAACGTCCAGAACAGCGAAGTGGCAGCAGCAGCCCCTGCGGAGGAGAAACCCACCGTATTTGTGTCCGTCGTCAAGACCGAAGAAGAGCTGGCGCAGCAGGTTGAAGAAGGTGAAATTCCCGATGACGTGTCGGCGATTTCGGAAGATTCGAACGCCGGAGAAAAAAGCACACAAAATACGATGGAGATAGGTGATTATTTGTTCATCAACCCTAGTGACGGGGTGTTTGATGAGTTGGAGTTTTGCTCCCTTTTCAAGCAAAAATCCAGTGGAAAGTACTACGGAACGGACGAAGACAACAGCGTGTACGAGATTATCATGGACACTAGCAGCGGCGAGCCTCGTTTTCCGGAAAAAATCAACATGGACAACATCGAATTGGTTGGATCTTGGGACACGGATAAGAACCGTATCGATTTTGACGACGAAGAGGAGTGAGCAACACAGAGAAAAAGCGCGCGCTTAGAACACCATCTAGAAAAATAAAAAATTGAACCCTACCCCACCCCCATTTTTTATTCTAACTCAATTATAAGATATGAACACTTTCGTTTCTCTTCATGGCGTGTGCCACAACTTGTTCAAGGTGTCGGAAAAGGACTATGTTACGGTGGTTCCCAAGGGGGTGCGAGTGTACATGTTTGCTCCCACAAACCACTGCATTTACTCCAACGAGTCTAGTGAAGAGATGATGAAGTATATGTTGAACAACCCTGACTGGACTTGCTCGCCGGAATGTGGTGCTGGTGGCATGTTTGAACATGCCCAACTGTATCTTCCCGGAAACAAGATGGTGAATTTGATGCTCGACGGCGATGATCCTGATCACTATGGCGTTTATACACTGGGAGATTCGATCAAAAAGATGCCCCTGGTATTTGATGTAACCAAAAAAGAAACCACCTACGACGTTGAGCGTTTGTTACAAACACTGGCTCCAAAGTCAAAGACAAAAACTCCAATCAACATCTTCTTGTGTATTTGCTCCCCTCACACCATTTCTCCCCCCCAAGGCTCCGTGATCAAATGGCGCGGCAAAGTGATGCCGTCTCGCAAGGCCACGAAGAAATACGACTCGTATCACATGTGCGAGACGCTACTGAAAAAAGCCAAAGCGATTCAAGAAAAACGACTTTGGCTAGATGAACAAGGAAAACTCCGATTTAAAAAACAGGCATGTCGGCGCATGTTTACACGAAGCATGAGTTTTCCGGTGAATATGCGCAACGGCTCCATTGACCACATACCTTCGACAATCGGAAAAGGGGTGGGTGAGTTGCCGGCGCCCACGATCGAGCAAGGACTGTACTACAAAATAGATAAACAAGACAGAGAAACAAATGAAGTATATGAAATAAAAAAAAGACAAATATAGGGCGTGGGTGGGGGGTTATAATATTGTATAGAAACTTTTTTCTTTTTTTATTGAATAAGAAAAATTGATTAAGAAAACGAAAAGAAAATCTATTGTCATTATGGACGAAGAACTAGAAGAAGGAATCACAAGTGGAGATGAAGTCATTTTGTTGAAACCTCGCAAACCCAGAGTGAGCCACAAAGTAACTTGCTGTAAGAATAAAAAATGCCACTATATGGCGCACACAGACCCACCAAAACATTTTTGCGAAGAAGACAAAGGATATTGTTGTAGTTGGTGTCGCTTGTCAAACGGAAAAAATCATGGCAACCATTGTCAGAAAGTGCGACGAATCAGACGCCAAAATAATTATAAATAAACATTAATTTCCCCCCTTTTAAATACCGTATTTTATCATTTATTTTTTCTTTATATATCCAAATGGTAGATACTACCGACCCATATACCACATTAAGAGTTCAATTAGAGTCCCTAAGAAAAGGAAAGACAAAAATCGTCTATCAGCTGGCAAGCCCCGCAAATCGCCAAATCACTGCCAAAGGTGGATATAATTATCAAGTATTTGATAAAATGGTAAAAAGTAAAACATATTCGCCTTTATTGTATTTCAAACATTTTAAAACGTTGGATAAAACTTTACTATATAATAATAAATATGTCGCAAATGTATTGATTAAACATGAAAATTCATCTCACCAATTTCGTTTTGAGATGAGCCTTCAACCAACCAAAATAATAGATATACATGAAAGTCTTGGTCCCTATCAACTAAACAAAAAACATGTTCCAGTTTGGAGAACAGATAGTGTAATTCCAATATATGAATAACACTATATATTTTTCATATTTTGTGTTTTTTGTTTTATTACCTTTAAGGGTTTTTACCTCTCTTTGCTCTCCTCTCTTATCTCTTATTGCCGTGTATCTTCTAGTCACAGTCAGTCACTTTATTATTCTTGTAGTTGATATAGCAACTTTGTTTTCTATATCTATATTTCCGACTACGAGGCTTCCTGACCCGCCTTTGCTTTGGCTTTCGCTATTTTATCTCTCATCTCCAAGAAGAAGGCCCCTTCCTTCTTCGTCCACAGCGGCCCCACCTTCCCCCTAGGCCTTCTCTTCATCATCAGCTCCTTGTACTGCTCCCCCTCCTCGTTCGTCAGATGATCCAGGTCGCCCGGGTCAGTGTAGTTGTTGGGGTTGGGAGTGTTGTTGTTGTTGTTGTAGTTGTTGTTTTTGTTGTTGAGGCTGGGAATGTTGTTGTTGTTGTTGTTGTTGTTGTTGTTGTTGTTTTTGTTGTTGTTTTTGGGTTTGGATCGGTCCGCCAACCAATTCCTCCAACTCCGACTGTTCGTGGCCGGTACCGTCGGGGCCGGTAAATTTCCACTTAATACCCGATGATCATGTACTTCGGACATTAATTCCCCGAAATGGTCCCCAGGCCTGACGGGGATGTTATAGGCAGTCGACAAAGTCGGGTTACGGGATACTGTCCCAGTATTTTTGAGGGAATTGTGGACCGTGCCGTGATGAAGAGGTATGTTGGGGTTATTTATACCCATCGCCATTGGGTTTCCTGCCCATGGCGTCTGCACTGCCAACGGCATCGTCGCCGCCGCCAGCCATTTCTTATCCACCCCCCCTCTGAATTTTTTCGTTCTTCTTTTATTATTTTTTTTATTTCTAAATAGATTACGTGTTTTTGTTTTTCTGCCATTATTTGACCTTCTTGTATTTTTAGAACGTTGTATATTTTTTTTTCTAGTTTGACGCGCCATTTTTATATTATACTAATATTTTTATTTTACAATTCCTATATAGGAATAACACCATATTTTTTCCAACTCATTTCTCATTTTTCCCACTCATTTCTCGCCTTGTTTAAATCCAATAGAATAACCAATTTGTAGGTATATTGATTAGGATTTGCTAGTAGATTGGGCGCGTGCTAGATTATCGTCTACTATGGTACTATTTTTTCCAACTCATTTCTCATTTTTCCCACTCATTTCTCGCCTTGTTTTATTTGAATAAAGGACCAATTCGTGGGTATATTGATTGGGATTTGCTAGTAGATTGGGCGCGGGCGTGGGTTCGCGAGTACATAAAATAAATTATTTTAAATTTATCACTGTTTAAAATAATCACCAAGTATATTATAAAATGACACAATGGATACACGTAGATGATGAAAGTTGTTATAAAATTTATGTTTTTGATGACGGAAATCAACGCTACGAAAAATATACAAATATATGGTTTATTGTTGGTTCATGGGGAAAAGGAAAAGTTCGTTTATTAAATATAGACAATATAACCGAAATTCGCAGCATTTCCAGGTGGAAATTAGTAGAATGTGAATAATTATATGAATAAATAATCATTGTCAAAATATTTTTGAATGAGACCTGTATAATAAGATTTTAACGTATTACTATCCAGCAATATATCACTTTTCGAATAAAGATCATATTTATTAAATAACTTTAACCAATGAAACAATGTTTTGTCTTTGTGAGATTGAAACTGCATATATTCTAATTTATCATGATACGCATACAATGAATGAAATCGTATTATGTATAACGCTTGAATAGGAAGTGAATTTGGATTTTTGTTACAAGACAAAATACGATATAAATATTCATCGTGACCCCATGAACAAATTACATTGTCAAGACCACATCCTTTTTGATATATACCTAATGTTGTAGACCTAATTTCATTTTTCATGTCCGGATTTAACGTATTAAATTCTGGAAACACCAACGTATTTGGTAATTGACAACCAACAATAAATGTATCTCCGACCATTGCCCATTGTTCTTTTTTTCCAGTACCTGTTTCATCTGAACCTTTTATATACATAATTTTTCCAATATCATGAATCAATCCAATCAATTGCATCCAATCCGGCAAATCATCACGACGCATCATTTCCGCGGTTTGAAACGCGTGAAATAAATTGGGGTGAGAAATATCCGGATCACTTACGTCCACAAGGTCATTTAAATTTTCAAGAATATCCCAAATGTTCATTTTAATATCAAAATTGCCAAAATGTTGCTGCATTTTCGTCACAAAATCAAAGGTTTGATGACTACGAGCTTTCAAGTAATTGTCTTTCACGCGCTGAGGCACCGAAGATGAAAAATCTCGAAACTCCAAATCTCCATATTTTATTGTAATTTGTTTATTTTGGTTTACTGCTTCTTGACATGCTTTGGCAATAATATGATTATTCATACAATCATATTTTGAAACAGAAGGTTTTTTGTGTTCAATAATACAGGTGTAAAATTCTTGTAATTCGTTGATATAAGATTGCTCGTATCTTTGAGGAAAAGATAGTTTCTTATTTTGTAAAAAATCATTATTAATAATCTCACCAAATTCTCCAAAAAATTCACATCTTTGATCATATGAAGAAGCAACGCGTGACAAATTCATAGAAACAATGGTTCCCATTGAAAACTTAAAATGAATTGCCACATGATCATAATTGTAATTATTTCCATTTGAAGCCATAACAGACACAGATATCGGTTTGTCTTTTAACATCCAACACATATAATCAATATCATGTGTCGCACAATCATTAAACATGCCGGCAGATTTATTCAAGTACTCTTGGGTAGGATAAGGATAATCTCTGCTTGTAGTCGTCGCATAATGAATCTTACCAATTTCATTTTTCTCTAGTTTCTCTTGAATGTCCATCAATAATGGATCAAAACGACGATTAAATCCCACAAATAAAATTAGATTCTTTTGTTCCGCCAACTTAAAACAACTTTCAATATTATCATAAATATTAGAAATGGGTTTTTCGACAAATACGTGTTTATTAAAGTTTAAAGCTAACATAATCATTTCAAAATGCAAATAGGTGGGAGACGCAATAAGTACAGCTTGTATATTTGTATTTTTCATCAAACAATGTATTTTGTCTTTATCATTATAATCAACATAGTGAATATTTGATTGTAAAGAATCGGATATATCCATCACATCAATAACATGGGTTAACTGTATATTAGCATTTTTCAAACAATTATGATAATGTATTTTCCCAGCTCGGCCAAAACCAAACAAGATAACGTTCATGATGTATATGTATATTAATTATGATATAATTAATTATATCATATTAATTATTATATTATTAATTATATCATATTAATAATTATACATGATCTATGTATAAGTTGAATGAATGCTTTACAAAAAAAACCTGTATTACTAGCAACAACAACATTATTTTGTATTCCATATAAGTTAGAAATACAAAAAAGTCATTATAACAGTTTACGACCAAATCCGCTCTTAGTCGTAACATCATCCTTGTTTTGTATCCCCATTTTGTCTTTGTATTTAAATGATGAGGCAACTTTTTATAAACATTTAGATGAAATGATTTTGGTTCTCATCATTTCTGTATTATCCATATGTCGATGGTCAAATCCTAAAAAAGCATTTCGTATATTGGATGTCAAAATGGCAAGAATTGGATTTATTTATTTTCATATTCAACTCATGAAAATGAAGTCAAAATTATATGTATTGTTGTCTTGTATATGTGGCGGTGGGTTGTATCAACTGTCGCGAATTTCTAGAAAAAAATGGAATTTTCGTTATTGGTATGTATTTCATTTTCTTTTTCATATATTCGCAATTTACACAATGACAAAGATTTATTATAAACAACCCTTTTTTTACGATATTTCCCAAAAAAAAAATATTTCATTGATACAACATGGAAGTACAAAATGAAGAACTATTAATTCTTAGTGATATTACAAATGACAAACAATACAACACAATGACAAATGAAATTGATTCATTTTATAGCAAATTAAAAAACTTTTATTTAAAAATAGAAACTATACATGTAAGAAATATTCATTTAAAGTATTTATACAAATTTGGCACTTATTTGAATAGTTTAAAACATAAAAATCCGCAATATTTACAAGGAACAATCATTCACGTATACGATGATTTAAATTTCAACTTACTAAGTACTTTATTTACTTTTATTTCATCACCGATTGCCAAAGTGAGTGTCTTTTATTTTGATGGGGGGTACACACAACCAACCGCTGACCGAAACCGAACCATCAAAAAATTAAAATATTATTTTCCAAGATAATTATAGGTATGGATGAAAATATACATGTTTTTGTAAATTTAATCACCGTTTTCGGATGGTTAATATGTTTCTATTATAGTTGTCATTGGGTGAGAAACGATTGTGGTTGTAAACGCGATGAACCCATTGAAGTGGTTGATGCTGTGGCCATAGTAATCGATGAAATATAGAACGTTATGATGAATTATGTATTTTTGCGCTCCTCCCACGACGCCTTTTGTAGTATTTTTTCTTTTTGAATGTTTTCCTGCCTCCAAAACCTAAAATCCTCCTCCTTCTTATTTGTATATTTTTATGACGATTACCTTTACTTTTGTGTTTCGTCGTCACTCTTAAAGTTTGTTTGACAGGAGAAAGTTATTGCTGACTTATGCGTTGATTTATGAGTTCATTCATATTTCTAGATCCAATAGATCCAAGTGGTTTTCGAAGCCCCCTTCTCATTTTTAGTTTTTGATTACGATTAACATTTCTTTTGTGTTCCATCTGCACTCTTCTTGTTTTTTTGCCTTCAGGTATGCCTTTAAATGCGTTTCGCCCATGATGACGCGTTCGCCTACGACGCGATGTTGGTGTTGTTGGTAACGATATTGATACAGGTACAGTAACCGCATATTGCGTTTGTGTGTTCATACCCACCGGCGTTTCAGTACTAGAATACATATAAGCATCAAGACGTTGTTTGAATGTGTTGTAATTAACCACATTAAATGCTGTTGAACTATCTGGGATATCTGGGATATCTGGGAAAAGTTGATTTAAAAAAACATCTTGTATGTCATCTTTTGTTGCTCCCGCTATTTTTCCAACATAAAAATTAGTAACAAGAATATTTAAAATATTCATGAAGTCTGGATTATCAATAATGAGAATTAGTTTATTCAATTCTTGATAAATATCATCCATTTCATCATATTCATCATATTCATCATATTCATCATATTCATAATATTTTTGAATTAAATCTATAAAATATTCAATTTTGTATCGTAAAGTCTTTCGTATATTTTCTGTATTTAGTATATTTTCTGTATAACTTGGGTGCGTTTCGACAACAACGGCGGGTTTGGAGGTTTTTATTTTTTTTACAATAAAATCACGTGCTTGAAGGTAAGGGTCAGTAGGAACAACTTCTGATACTTTTTTATGATATAAAGCAAAAAAAGGATCAACGTGTATATCTAATAAATCAATAATAGCATTTAAAAGCTTCAAAAAAGGATCATGTTTAAATTTTTCAAATAAATTAATACCATCCTCATGAGGAACATATTTAATTTCGACATCAACTTTATGTGAGTTAGATATCATTTCAAGTGCATCAAATATAGATAAAATAGAAAGTGTGAAATATTCAGGAGAATACCTATTATCTAAGTTACCGTCAATAACAAAATGTAAATTATCATTATTTTCATACTCTTTTACCATATTAACTCCTCCCATATTAACTCCTCCAATCATTTTTTTGGTTCTATTGATTATCTTTTTCTTCTTGTATGATTTTCTTGGAAATCGTGATCCCCCTTGTTTCACTTGTGCTGTTAACGACAACTGATTGAAATGGCGTGGTTCGAATTTTTTCACGATACCACCAGCAACATTTCGGTGAAACTCTGTATGCGCAAGATCAATCAAATGTTTTACATTTTTCAAATTTCTAAATCTGTCTGCCACGTCTTTACTATCAAGGACAAACTGATTTGCCAACAAGTATGCATGAAATAGAAATAAAAATCTACAAAACGTGTACTCATCATATTCTAGGTTTTCCTTCAATTGGCTTACTAATCGGTTTGTAAATGAAGCATTACATATTTTTTGTCCGGCAAGTGGTTGACCTTCTTCTTGTATTTTGTATGTTTCAGGTATAAATTTATGGTTCAATTCATGTGTCATGCGTGTTAATATAACACGAAACGCTTCTGGCTTCAAAACACCAAATAAAATTTTGAACGGAAGCGAATGTTCGTCTTCTAATTTAGCTCCATCTGCCTTTTTTTTTCCTGACATAATACATTGATTGTAGAAGTTGTCTATGAATGTTTTGTTTGGGTTAGCATCGCCACAAGCTTTCATCAACTTATAACATCCAAAACGAACTTCAAATTCTGTTGCGGAATCTAATGTAGTAGGAGATATACCACAAGCTTTGGCATATATTGTATTTTTCATATTTGAAAACGCGTTCACTTCTCTCTCAATAGCATCAACATTTCTATTTCTATTTCTTTTTTTATTAGTGATTTTTTTTGACAGTTTTGTATATTCTAATGATTCATTATTAGAAATGTAATCATTCACATTTGTGATTGACCGCTGTAAAGCGGCATGCATAGAGGCAACGCACCCATCTTTTGGATTGACCTGTGTTCGAAATGTGCTCATATTTGGAATACCTTTCAATTTATTTTTCAACGCACGAAAAATAAAGTTTTCATGCTTATACAATATTGGATCTTTCTCTTCGAAAAAACGAACTAAGATAAAAGTCCATACTTTTTGAAAATCTTCAATTAAAAGATTAGTAATTAAAAGATTAGTTCCATGTTTTTTTGTATTTGATAAAAAAATCAAAACAGTTACGATGTAGTTTTTAACATATTGATCAACTGGACCTGTTATTATATCTTGAAACAGCATAGTTGGGTCTTGTTTGACAGTGGCAACGCTTATTGTTCTAACCCCTTTTCCCTCTAAAAGTTCTTTCAAAGCACGATCAAACTCTCCTATTCCACCATTTATCACATGTCTACGAAATAACGGATCTATTTTAAAATACTCTATGAACCATTTACATACCAAACCTAAACATTCATTAAAAGAGTCGGAAGCTGAATCTGAACCAATATTGTAAATACCATGAATGTCATCATTTGGTGGAACAGGATAACCTGTTATATCAAATGTATACTCATACCATGATTTTGCCATATATATATATATATATATATATGTATAGCAAATATTATAGTTAAATATATAATTAATTGGTAACTACCAACTATCACATGTAGTGTAAAGTTGACTTGTGGTTGTAAACGCGATAAAATATAGTTTGTAAAAAAATATAAAAAAATAAAAATAAAACACAGTACTATGCCACAATCCAACACATGGATTGACGCAAATATTTATACTTTATGGTTACAATTAGGTATATTCATTACGTGTACATCTATAATGATGTTATTTGTGTCTATTTATTTCACATTGAAACAGCGCCATAATCTAATACGAAAAATGAACAATCCGTTTCCATCCTCTAATAATTTACAATTTCATTAAATTGATTTGGATTCAATATGACAAACAAAGACAACAGAAATTTCAAGTGAATGGATTTCATCGTTTTCATGGGAAATCGTGAAAAGGAACCCCCGCGTTTCAAGTGGGTTTTTCCATAAAACAATCGTCTATTAAACTCGGTTTCAATAAACTCATTCCACGAGGGTTCAAATTCCGTATTTTCATGAATCGAAATATAAAATAGACTTTTGTAAATATAATTATTAAAAGCCGGATCATCATATATGTGTAAGTTCTGATCTTTCGCAAGGCAATTTTTAAGAAACCCAATGCCCATAATTTGATTGGTTGTATTGTTCATATCCAAAATAAATAAATATTTTTCATCAATCGTATTTTTGGGAAATGGCAGCATGGTGCTGTACAATGAACCACTTATTTCATGATTTTCTTTGTATCTTTGATTAAGCATATAAGTATGACTATTAAAACGGGTTGTATAGATATCAAATTTCCGAAACAAATCCATAAATGTAACGTATTTTTCTTTCATTTCATGTATGTTTGACGCATAAGATGAAAACATATTATCATACGTATGTTTATCTGTTAACGAATCATTTCTCCACTCTTCATCTTCATGAGCAACGACCCACTTGCGATATCGAGGCATTTGTCTTTCTTTTTCATTTTTAGGGTAAGATAATTTTCAATTTTAATTTGTTTCTTTCTTTCTCATGTGTATATAGAAAGAATGAATGAAAATTTTTGTGCGTTAAAACCGGTTCCACGTCCATGTATCAAAAATTTGGGAATCCAGCGCGTAAATATGCCGCAAATCAACACCATTCGTGATTATGTTCGTTTGAAACAGATTATTAAAAATGTGTTGAAATTACATTCCAATAACGAACAAGTCAATATACATGATAATATATACGCGTCACAAAAAGAGATCAATATGGAACGGGCGAAACAAATTTTGTCTTTTCTTCAAAAAAAACAACCCAAACAAAAAAAGCCACAAATACCGGTTATTCTTTTGAAACATACTCCAAGTCCCACCGCCAAATCCAATTATTTGGTCGTAGATGGACATCATCGGTGGTTAGCGCATCATTTAGCAAAAAAGCAAAAAGACAATAGGACTAGAAAAATGAAAACAAATCCATTACATCAAATGAAAAGTCACGTCATTCATGTAAATAAAGATTTAATGGAATCATTTCGCGAAATTAATGATGCTTTAAAAAAAGACAAACACTTGTTTCATAAACGGCATACGTTTAAAGCGAAACCGGTCAAAAGAAAACCTAGGAAAACCTATAAAAAACTATAAAATTCACACAATTCACACCAAGTTAAGTAACATTATCCCAATATATATTCCAACGCATTGCTGCTTCTTTTTCAAATGGACCACCCGGTGCGTATATTTTTTCTTGGCTGTTACGAAAAATCATATAAAGCAAAGCACAGTTTTTTATAATTGTCCTTATTTTCATTTTGGCAATATATTGTTTCATTACGACATTGGCATATAGAGAAATTCCTCCTGAATAATATGCGGCCAAACTATATGGCGGATAATGTTTTGAATAATATTTATACGCAAGTGTTTCAATTTGACTTAAATCAAATTTATAGTTTTTTACATATCTATGTCTATTCATAAATATATGCATTTTTATATCTCCTGCCGCAACCGAGGCATGTGGTGCCGGTTCGTTGCCTAATTGTTCCCACATTTAATTTATATATAAAAACTGTTTATATATAAATCAATTTTTACACAAATAGAATCCATCAGAGTGTCCTCCCTCGAATGACGACTCATACTCGCCACCTTGCGCATCCGGAGGCCATTCTGTGTTAAAAAAAATGGATTATTTTTTTATATGGGAATCATTTTCAAAGGTTGTAAGTGGATCACGTGCGACACCGTCATATACAGGGCAACAAGGATAGAAAATAAAGTGATCTTGGTGCGCTCGTGATAAAAAACGAACGATAACAGATACAAAAGGGTTACTCCGAATACCAGCGCAATGATGTTGCACAGTTTATTGATTGGGTTCTTTTCCGAAGGGGTGCATTTAAATCCTGTAAATAGTTGAACGATATGGGTGATAATTTGTAGAGTAAATATTGTGAACACCAAGCGTTTAATGTATTGATATTGGGTGTTTTGAAAGGTTTTCAATAAAGAAAAGAAGAATACGAACATGACTGGAAAAGAGATGAATAATTTCTCTTTGTTGATCGTCATCATACTATTAGTATATACCCATAAAAAAATCTATATGATATCTAACAAAAAGAGCGCGCTGTGGTTACCACCTTTAAAGAATCATGACATGGACAGAAAAATATGAAATGTGACAAAACCGGCGCCGGTTCGTTGCATAATTGTTCCCACATTTTAATTTATATATAAAAACTGTTTATATATAAATCAATTTTTACACAAATAGAATCCAAAACACTAGTTGATCTTTTAAATCAAAACCATAATCGTCGCACCGAAAGGTGTTGAATTTGTCTTTTATTTCTTTACAATTATTCTTTTTTTTACAACAATAGAATTGTTGTTGTAAATATTCACATTCAATATAATTCCGCTTCATCATTATATATAGCAATCAATATTATAATGTATTTATTTCCTTTTTTTATTATTTTTTTTTGTCTTTCTTTTATTCTTTGTACCCTTCTTTTTTAGCCGTTTATTTCTTTTTGTAATGTGTCTACCCCCAACACAACGACGTTTTACATTATATTTCTTAATTGCAGCAATTGCTGCATCTTTTGTCTTTTTTTCCGTAACCTCACCTTGATTATCATATAATAATACCGAATTTCTTGTATTATTATCAAACACCAATAATCGTATACAATCCTTTCTACAAGAAGTTTGTCTTTTAACTTGTGTTTTAAATGTATCTATAATTTTTTGTAAATCAACTTTATAAGCATCTGGGCGTATATCCGGTAATCGTGGCGGTGTATTTTCCTGGGGATTATCTAAAAAAGTCGATACACTTGTTTCCGCGCGTGTTTTATTTCGCTTTAATAATTCACACATATCCACAACTGTCCACGCAACAATAATGGTATACTTGTGTTGTTTCAACTGACATTGAAATAAATCAAAAAACCATTGTGGCCAAGTAACTCCTCTTGATTCAAATGCAATATTTTTTCCAGAATTAAATGCTTGGGTTAAATTTAGATCATTTAAAATATCACAACTTTTTCCCCAATCAAAACGCAAGTCCGCACCAGTTTCACAATTTGTTGTTTTTCTAGCCTCCGCATAATAATAATTAAAGTCTTGAATCATTTGTTGAGTGGGATTTAAAAACATTTCAACAATTCGTTCCTTCGTTTTTCCGTTTTTTTGTCTTTCATTTTCTATATATTCTATTACTTTCTTCTTATAATAAGGATTTTGTTCCACTAAATCATCGATTAAAAAGGACTCAAAATTACCACCTTGTATGTTAAGAAGATTTTGTACTTTCTCGGGCAATGAGCTTTTTCCACTTGCGGTTGGACCACAAGTAATAATTAACGTGGGTGGCATATATACTATATCTTTATTTTAATAATTTCATTATATAAAAGATATAAATTCTTGACACCTAATTAATAGAAGAAAGAAATGTTTCCAATCATTATTTCTCTTTTGTATGTAAGTCTTTTATCCAGTTCATTCAGTTATATAATCTATCAAGAATTTTTCCAACTTGGCGCAAATGTGGTGCGAGTACCTAGAAGACCTAGAAGAATAAGATAAAAAATAAAAAGAAAAAAACAAATAAAAGAATATCGTTATAGTATATCAATCCGCTTTTCTTTTTCATGTCATTTGCTCGACATGTATTCAACAAAAGAATGGTTCCTTTGATGCCAACAAAAAATATATTTACACAAAAACTTCTTCACAGTAATATAGACCCTCCTCCTCCTACACATACAACCGCACACGATGTTGTAAATTTTTTTATATCATGTGTACATTGTAGTGTTGTATTTAGTGTACTATGGGGGTTTGAATCATACCGTGATAAAATGAAAATGATTGAAGATACAAATCATAAAATAAATGAGATTGTAGTTGCTTATCGTTTATTAGAAAAAAAATGTATCACAAAGCGAAGTTCGACATCGTCATCTAGCTAAAAATTCACTAATTCACTAGTTTTTTCACATATTCAGGATGCGCAAAGTAATGTTTTTGATTCGAGTTCAGTAAAATAACATATTTGAAGACCCCATCCATGATATGATATTCTTGTCCTACGTAAGTTCCTTCTGAACCATTCATATCATCATCAGGATGAACAATCCTAATTTTATCACCAACCATCAAGTGCTCCGACAGTGCGATGACCGGATGAATTTTGCTATATTTCATGGATTATATATGCATGAAATAGAGTAGTAGAAACACGAATCAATTTTATTGAACCTATTTAAATTTAAACCCATTTAAAATTGAAATTTATGAAGCATATATAAAATATATATATCAAATATCATCATGAACAAACCACCACAAGTGGAGTGTTTGTATTCAATATTTCCAAAAGAAATTTGTTTTGTCATTTGTAAATATGCCGCTCCAAATATAAAAAAGAAAAACATAAAATACCAGTTGTATCGTAGATTATATTGCGAACAATTATTAATCGCACATAAAGATGAACAATTTGTAACACCTCGCGGAGAGTGCATCATAGAGTACCCCCCTCAATTTGGCCAACATGTCACCGAAACATCCCCAAACATACAATGGAGCCGTGCTCGTTCTATATATATAAAATCAAAGCATAAAGGGAAGCAAGAACTGGCTTCTTCTTATGAAACACACCCAAGTGTATATAATTTTAACGTAATACCTGAATCCTTATTTTGCGAATGGGAAGAGAATATTCCAAATATACCTTCTTTAAACAATAACAATAAAAATATGGTATACATTAATAAAAAATATATGCATTGGATTTTAAGCATTTATGCTCCAATGATATCACCACCAACCTCAAATTCGTGGGGAGGATACGAGTCTTATGATTACAATTCGCTTGGAGCCACTCCTTGGCATTATGGGATCCAAAAGTCATTGATATTGAATCAACTCGACGCAACATATGCAAACGCCGATCATAAAACAAAAATAAGGGCATTACTTTCCATATGAAAAACCAATTTTATCATGACTCATAACATATATATTTTTTATCTATATATATATTTTATCTATATAAACTATACATGTGGTCATTCTATTTGTCCATTGCTTTTATTACAGCCACAATTGTTTCCATGTACGCCCCTTCCAGTCTCAAACAAAATCTATCGCAACATTTAAACAAACAAGAGCAACAATATTATCAAGACATTATTGTGATGCGCAGAAATATATATTTCCAAGGTTTTGTACTTGGAATTTTACTTGCGATTGGAGCAGTTCATTTTATCCCATCTTTGAAAAAGGCAAATAAATCAAATCGTCTTTTTACCGCAATTGCTATAACTTTTATTGTAAATTATTTTTACTATATTTTATATCCAAAAGACAAATACATTATTGAAATTCTCGATACAAAGGCGGAAAACAAGGCATGGTTATCCATATACAAATCCATGCAATTTCGGTATCATATTGGATTTTTGTTGGGACTGGGAGCCGCGGCATGTATACATCATTATATGATTTTCAAAGCATAATGTAAAATTTTAATTTAAAAATTGAATCTAAAAATTAAATCTAAAACAGTAAAAGAAAAATATAATCTATGCGCATAGATGACATGCCAAATGTGTTAGATATTACCGAATGTATGGATTTATTGGATTTACAGCATTATATATTTAGTCATAAAATACGTCGCGATATTTATGAGTCTTTTGTAAAAAGAAAAAAGAAATTCATCAATACATATTTCCCAAAAGAAATTCAAGTATTGTATCCATGTTCAATGATGATGTATCCTCTTATTCCATTTCAAAAACGTTTTTTTGAAATGGATTATTATTCAAAAGTAAGAAGCGAGTACATGGAATATCCTATTACCATTAGTATTACACCTGATAATATACCATTTATTATTATTACCTATTATGAGTATAATTTTAATCGCAAAAAAAGAACAAAAAAATCTATTGTTGTGATTCAAAGAAGTAAAGACTATTGGTCTGCTACTTCCGATTATGATGACGGTTTAAATAGTCACGATGGTTACCGAATGTATTATATGTGGTATGATAAAAATAAAAAAGTTTTAAACAGAAGTCAAACAAATGACATGATATCCCATATATGTAAAGGAACGGTTATATACGCAAACAATATTTATAATGACTATTATTATGAATATTATATATAATATATATATGCCCAATTATACATTTACACTAGAATTTAAGGACAAAATACAATTATTTTTTAATCCTTCTTTACTTTCGGATATTGAAAAAGCATGATATTGATGAAAAAAACCCAAAAAAACAAAACAAATAAAAGTAAATAGAATAAAAATTAAAATTGATATTGAAATTGAAATATTTTTGTTGCTAGTATAAATAGATTAAAACAATCATGTTAAGTATTAAAGATTTACCCGATGAGATCAATCATTTGATCGAGGACTATTGGCTTCCGCGCGGATACAAGAAAATGAAAGATATTATACATGAACTACCAAAAAGTGGTTCTATTGCCATGAAGATAAGCTTGGAGAAACGCCCCTTCTACCGAGATGGAATAACCGGAGTGACTCCAAGCGCCCGCGCGCTTTGGAAAAGTGATCTCTGGGTATATTGGCTTCTCGACGGACAATGGCGCCGTGATAATGGAAGATACAGCTTCTTTCAATCCTATTCTTTATAATGATTAAAAAATTGAAACCCAATATATGTTTTGAAAAGTTCAAACAACAAACACAACACCATGCCTCGCATTGGTTGTCTTATTGTATATGATGGCGAAGAAGACGGCTTGACAAATCGTGTTGGAAAAGTGATAAAAAAAATTTACCAAAAACAAGAAAACATGGACACATGGATTGAAATTTGTCTTATTAAGTTGAATTATAACGGGCAATTGTGGTTGATTCCAAGTAACCAAATTCGCTGCGCAACAAAAGAAGAAAAAAAGAAGGATAAAAAAAATCCAAATTATTGGGGAAATGAATATTCCATTCAAACCCCTTTACGATTTGTGGAAAGTGCTGAACCATTATAATCAAGCAACAATCAAACATAAACAAATAAATAATAGTATCAAGCCAGATGCCAATATAATGGTATGTTTACAAGACGAATTTGTTTTTTTTTTGGCATATTTGGAAGAGCGAAACATGGTTGGAATATACACATACATAAAACAAAGTACGAAACATTCAATTTTTTATAAGACAGCTAATTTCGTTTGTGTAAAAAATATCGCATATACGAACGTATATGGAGATAAAATAGCATTTCATGAATTTCGTGAAAGTTCTGGATTATTATCAGAGTGTGAAGTTAATATCTCTTTCATATAAGCAATAAGGTCAATACGTTCTTGTGGTTTTTTTATACCAGCAAATACCATTTTAGTACCAGGTATGTATTTTTTTGGTGCTTTTAGATATTCAAAAAGAGTTTCTTCGTTCCAAGTGATATTTTTCTCTATATTTGCTTTGGAATAACTGTATCCTTCGGCTTGCCCTGTTTTTCTACCAAATAAACCGAATAAGTTTGGTCCTTGTTTATGTGGTCCGCCTTCTTCCACTGTGTGACATTGGGAACATTTGGTTTTAAAAATTTTCGCACCTTTATTGGTATCATTGTTTTCAAAATCAGGCATATAATAATATAATGTTATATTTATTTAAATATTATCTTAATCTATATGTTAAATATAGATTAATACATTAATACACAGTATAGAGATTTAAAATACAATATACCATATATACATATAGATGAATCTGCCATTAGAGATACAGAGCATTATTTACATGTATGCTTTGCCAAGTATCTTCCATGATTATCCAACCCTTTATGATGAAATGAAAGAAGCATTATCAAGACGAAATACATATGCTCATCGTGTGTATCGTTGTAAACAAATCGCAAAATTGTATATGAGAACCCATGAAAAACAAAAAATAGAAAAAATCATAAAATTAAAAAACCAAAAGTCAAAATTCAAAAGATAAAAGACAAAATGAATTATAAATCAATATGTAGGCCAATTTGTGGCTCTTCATATAGTTTTCTCCCATATTCTTTCACGATTTCTTTCAAAAAACGTATTAAGGCATCTTCATTTCCTAGTGGATCGTATATATTGTAATCATCCAAATGATAAATATGTTGTAAATGAAGATTACCATTATTTTCAACTTTTATGTTATAGTTACCTACTTCATATACAATCGATTCGCTATTTCTCCATGTTTGTAAAATAGATTGACGTATTTTTTTTGCTGATTCATACATAAAAAAGTATTGTAAATTACTTTAAATCATAATTAATATATTGAAATACGTATTTTTCAATAAAATTCATGCGTATACTAAATCCATGTTCAATCATTTGAATCGCCTTGTTTGTGGAAAGCAATTGTTCCAACGCATTTATTTCATCAATGCCATGTGGACACAAAAATACGTACATATCTCGTCCGTAGCAACTGTATGTTCCAGATTCATCTTTAAACAATTTCAATAATCTTTTATGCGGTAATATCAATTTGGGAATGCCATAATAAAGACCCGGTAATGATGATACAAATCCGTGTAAAACAAGTTCATTATTCTGTTTTTTATTCACTGACGCACCGGTAATCACTTTATAAATATATGGGTTTTCTACTATATGGTCGCGTAATCTCGTGTGTGATTTTTGATTAAAAAAGACAGAAGCCTCGTCAACAATGGATTGTTTCCATAAAGATATTTTTTTAAGTTTATCATAACAAGAAACGTAATTAGGTGTATTCTGAATGTGTACGACTTGCGTTTGAAATAATGAAGCATGAGCAGTTGGAATACAATAGTCGCGAAGTAATGTAAAATCTATATATTGATTCACATCCGCATCATATAACGAAAATGTTTGATCCATTGGATCCTCAGTACTTGGTTGATTCATCTTTTGAACCATTACATAACACATGGGAGTTTGACATTTATAACCAAACAATTTATGCGCTTCATATGAATGAAATACTTTTAAAAAACAGAGTTTATGTTGTTTCACAAATAAATCATAAATACAGGCTCTATCTTTTTTTAACCAAATACACGGAATAATTCCGAAAAAATATCCCCCTTGTTTCAACACATGTTCAAACAAAACATGAATCATTTTTGGCCAAATGGTAACTACATCCTTTGGATTTGTAACGACCGAATCGTTACCATGAAAGGTTGCCAAACCAGGGACAAATTTTTTGCCTCCACTTTGAAATGGAAGATTGCCCCATACCAGATCGTATTGGCACTTTTCGTCTAGGTTCCAATCGCAAACCATATCAAACAAGTCGCAAATAAACACTTTGTCATGAGGTCGACAACTTGGAATATGAGCATGTAATATGGATTCGTGTTCGGCATTAATTTCATTCATGATATATGGAGTACTTGACTGTATATGCTGCATCAAAGTGGAATAAAATACTCCTTTTCCACATCCCGTTTCAAAAATATTTCGTTTCGATAAAAAGAAATCATTTCCCATGATCATTTTCGCATCATCTATCATTTGCTCAACCAAATACGAAGGTGTAAACACTTCCCCATATTTGTCTTTGTTATTCATATTAAGATAAACAAAGACAAATTCAGAATAAAATAAACTTAAATTTTAAATTGAAGCAACATTAATCATGATTTTCTCTTTTTAGTAATATTGTTATTTTTTTTTGTTTCAATCACTGACGCAACGCGTTTACCAAGGGTAACATGTGTATTGTTTTTACGAGTTTTTTGTTTATGCGAAACAACATTTTTGACTAGTTTTTCTTGGTTATTGTAATTTTTTATATTTTTTTTTTCAAGTATTTCATGTGCCTTGTTCCATTGATTCGCATGAGACATATCCTTTCGATTCTTGTTTCTAGGCACGCAATAATATCCACAAAAATCTTTATAATGTAATGTACCGCCATAGTCTCGCGCGGCTAATTGTGGATCTATGATTTCGTTATTGTTCGAGTCCAATGCAGTCGATGGTTTGTATCCAGGTTTGTGTGTCCATACATTTTCATCGTTTAAACGATAATAATGGTAATCTCTTCCTGGCGCAACAACCATAGCACCTTTGTAATAATCCGGTTTACACGAATCATCAATAGAATCTAGCTTATAAATGGATGGATTATCGTCTAATGTTCGTTCTTCTATGACGCCACATTTATAATCTTTCTTGGTTAATTTTGGATGACCAGATAAATATCCTGGTTGCGCCCGTCTACACATGTTTTGGTATTTAAAATCATCTTTACATAATTCCATGGCTTTTTTGCTTTTCAAATTTAAAAAATACGTATAACAATTATGACTTTCACGTAAAAAAAGATTTTCATTGAATGACGTATTGTACGCAGATACTGGTTCACCATTATGTGATTTCGCTCGTCGAACATGATTGTTATTTAAAGTCATGTTATAGTTTTTGGGTAACGGAGACGATTTACCACCTTTTCCACATTTTTTTGATGTTTTACGATGTTTACCTTTTTTTGGGGTTTTCATAAACACTATTGTAATAAGAAGATATTATTTGTTCAGTTCAAATTTTGTAAAATCATTTTTTTAAATTCTACACATTTTTTATCAAAATTATCCGCAAATAAATACACACCGCCTTCAATTAAATCGATATTTAGTATATTTAGATGATTCTTTTCAATCATCCATGCGTATTTTTCCATTAATTTAGTTTGAACAATTTCAAACAATCGTTTTAATAAATCGGGAATTATTTTGTTCCATGATAAACTATCGTGATTCCAAAAATAGAATACGCTTTTTTGAGAAGCAAAAGAAAAGATCCAAGGATAAACACAATAGTCGGATTTTCCCAATAAGGTGGACAAGTGTTCGGCAACTACCTCATAAATACTACGCGTGTTGCTCAAAATACGCAAAATATCTTTGTATATCAATTCGAGATTTGAATCCTTTTGATAATATTCTTCCAAGCGTAAAGATAGAAACGCACAAATATCGATTTGTTCAGAAATATCATAATGATTGTTTTTTTGATTTGGGTTACCGTAAGTTTCATTCAAATATTCTACTTTATTTTCAACATGACCAACAAATGAAGGTTGCTTTGTATTAGAGGATAGACTATGTTCTAATGTTTCGATTTTTGCTTCTATGTTTGCAAACTTATGATAAATATTTTCTTGTAATTGTTGAAATTGAGATTCCATAAACTGACATAATTCGTCTTGATTCATTGTACTAACTTATATTTTTAATAAAATAAATATTTCAATTTTATCTATAATCATCTAAATATATTTAAAATTGAAATAAAGATAAATGTAGAAAAAAAGAAGTAAAATGGATTACAAATCCGCTTATGACGAAATTGTAAAAAACATTGAACTGTATGATGTTGAGAAACAGTCAACTATGGTAACATTCGATATTTTTGTATATAGTCTAAAAATATATCAAGCCAATCTATTGAGTCACACAAATCGTACACAAATAAATATACAAATACAAAATAAAACATATATATACGAAACCTTATTTAACATTTCTATCATTTGTTTGAATTATATAAGTATGATAAAAACAGACGCAACAAACAATATAAAAGACACTAAACACAGTGTCATTCAAGAAAACCGTGATTTATTTTTACAGAAAAATCATGATTATGGAAATTCATTTGAAGATTATGGATTAATTGGTATTTTAGTACGATTGAATGACAAAATAAACCGGTTGATTTCACTACAAAACGCAGAATCAAAAGTCAACGATGAAAAAATATATGATACGATCAATGATTTGTATAATTATGCAATCATTGGATTAATGTATAAAACGATACATTAGTTGAATAATCCATAAAAAATTGAACGTTTTCTTTCTTTGTTATTTACAGTAAAATACACTTCAAACCTATGAATTCGTTACAATGGAGTTATCAAGATCATAGCGAGTTGCGTACTTACGGAGACACAATGCGACAATTATGTGAAACGCATAATGGTAATAACCGGGATGAGTTTGTTAAACAAAATGAAGCTACAATCAAAAACTTATTTGGGTTATGTAATGAAGAACATGACAATTGGTGTTTACACATAATCTATGTCAAAGAACCAACATTAATGGTTTGTCATAAAACCAAAGATAAATGTCGTCATGAGGATGGTTCTTATGGAGAATAACAAATGTATTTATTGTTTTTATTTGAAGAATTTGTTCAAAAATAATATAAGAGCATTAATATATATATAAATCATGGAACAAACAAATCTAGAATCAGATATATCACAATATGAAGATATTACAAAAATAAAAAAGTTATATAATAGAATATCCAACACCAATCTTTTTTTAAATCAATATACTTTACCAGATATAGAGGAAGCTAAACCAAAACTAATTGAATATTTTAGAAAAAAAGATCCATATATAACAGCAGGTCATATTCAATCTTTTGTGGATGAAACCGCTAGAAGACTTACATGTGACTTATTTGGTGATATGAATAATACACAAATGATTGGTGTTGGAAATTTAATTCAAGATTCTCGAACACTTAATCCGGATGATTTTAAAAAATTACATCGTCTTATCAATATTGATTCCACGTATCGAAAAAATTTATGGGGATCAGATGAAACCTATGACAGTACTGTAAGTACAAATATGACGATAAAATTAAATGATACATTGGATAATGTTATTTCTTTGGAAATGACAAGTGTCAGTATTCCTTACACCTTTTATTCCATTGACAGTACATATGGAAATAATTATTTTTATATAGAAGATACTAGTTCAAGTGAAATCGTAAAGATCGAAATAGATGGAGCAAATTATACCATTTCTTCTTTAATTTCCGCAATACAAGATGTAATTGATATTCAATATGAAGATATATTAACCATTAGTGTAGATAGTTTATCATACAAAACAACGATTACAAACGTATCAGATGATATTACCTATAATTTTATTTTTTATGACCACGAAGATGGTATATCCGAAAGTAAAGTAAATAATAATTTAGGATGGATTTTAGGATTCCGTCAACCCACTTTCGATGACAATGGTAATGATGTAAGTATTGAATATTCTATTGGACCAAGCGATAGTATCATATCAGAATCTATATGTTTTATACCTCATACAAAATATTTCATTGTAACAATTGAAGATAATAATAAGGAACAAACCAATAAAGGATTAGTTCAAATTGGCGATGATGTAACATTCATTAAACAAACACAATATTTTAAAAATTCAGTTATACAAGGTCGTGAGACTTGTTTAGATGATAGCAATATCCAAACCTTTATAGATACAAATGCGAATCCAGTAAATAATTTATATAATAATTTAGTTACCGTAGGTACAAATGTGATTGGCGATACCTTAACCGAAACGTTGACGACTGCCACAACTTCAACGTTAGCCGGAAACGATAGTACGGCGGAAATTGAACAAGTGATTACAAATACCGCAAATGATGCGCTTGATACCTTTACCGCAAATGAAACAACACAATTAATTGGCGGTGTAGTAACAAATTTACAGCGTGTTTCGGCATTACGTAATTCTGTAACGGAAAATTTAACAAAAAATCAAATATATAGCTCATTACAAATTAAAAAATCAAAAACAAAAAATGTAGCAATAAATCAAAATAATATTAATACAAATACAATAAGCGATGTATTTGCCGTTATTCCGTTTGAAGATAAATCCCTTACCTGGGGACAAACAACCTTTACTTCTGATAAAAATAGATTCAAACGTAATTATACAAAGCCTGTAAATATTGATAAGCTAACCGTAAAATTGTTGGACGACCGCGGAAATATTGTAAATTTAAATGGCACCGAATGGTCTTTTTCGATGATGAGTACTCATTTATATGAGCGATAATAAAAAAAATAATCATATAAAAACATATGAAAATATATTGACATAATAAAAAATGAAACCTATGTCGATTACACCGCAACGTCCGAAGGCTTTACCAAAAGTATTTACATATGAGCAATATGTAAAGTATCAAAATCAACTATCACAATATCAACAAGCAACATATTATATACAGCTAATCACACCACCACGTGCAACAAAATAAATATAAATATATATTTACAATTGAATAGGCCTATATCTTTTAACAAACATTAATTTTATGATTTAAAATATAAACAATAAAAATTATATTTTAAATAATGAAAATTGGTTGTTTGATTCCTTCAACATCTAAAGGTCGCGAAGAATGGAAAACATATAGAGACACTTATTTATTTAAAAATACATTGAAAACATTCTTGATTACCTATGACCAAGAGCATGAATATATTTTTTACGTTGGCATTGACAGAAATGATCGTATTTACGACAACCCCAAAGATAAGAAAGAATTTGAACGAATTGCCACTGTAATGAAAAACATTAGTATTCGGTTCATTTATATGGACAATATTACAAAAGGTCATTTGACAGTAATGTGGAATCGTTTATATCAAATTGCGTATGACGAAAATTGTGAATATTTTTTCCAATGTGGTGACGATATAGAATTTCATACAAAATCATGGGTAAATAGCTGTATTGGCGTGTTACAACAAAATGATAATATTGGGCTCACGGGTCCCATCAACAATAATGCGAAAATATTAACCCAAAGTTTTGTATCTCGAAAGCACATGGAAATCTTTGGTTATTATTTTCCAGAAGAGATTATCAATTGGTTTTGCGACGATTGGTACAACGATGTGTACAAAAAAGTCGGGCATTTTTTTCCATTAAAAAATCATTTTTGCGCAAACATTGGCGGTGCTCCTCGGTACAATGTAAATAACGAAATCATCATTTCGCGTCAACATTTACAAGAAAAACACGCTCAATTGAGATTGGAATGTAATAAAATCGTACACCGAGATTACGCTAAGATCAACTTATTTATTCAAAATAACAACAATATGGAAGAACTCATGAAAAAATACAAACTATTTTGGCAATATCCTGTAATCACCGAAAAAACATTTTATATACAAAATAAGAAGAATCTTTCATTTGTAGGATTTCCATGGGCAACAATTATTGATAAGAGATACAACTTAAATATTATTTTCAAAATATTGAGTCCTCGGGTTTCTTCAACACGCTTACAATACACGTGTTGTCAACATATTTCGTTCCGTAAATTAATACCTTTATTCAAAGCATTACATATTACGATGGTATATTCACCTCATAAAATAAAAGGAGAAGACCAAATCGACGGAGTTGTCATCAAACCTTGTCCGTTGTATGCTGTAAACATAGAAGACCCATCTCGTAATACAATATTTAAAACAAATGATGTATTCACGCATCCACGAACTCTATTATATAGTTTTGTGGGCGGTTATCAATCTGGTTATTTGACAAATATACGAAATGATATTTTTAAACTACAATCACGCGATGATACATGTATCCAAAATACAGGAGATTGGCATTTCAATCAACTTGTGTATCACCCTTCTCAAAGCAATGAACTGAAAGAAAATGTAAGTGATAAACATAATGAGAAAACAGACATGTATAACAAAACATTATTATCAAGTAGATATAGTTTATGTCCATCTGGTTCGGGACCCAATTCAATACGATTTTGGGAGTCATTGGCAATGGGAAGTATTCCAATTTTATTGTCAGATACATTAGAACTTCCTGAAAACAATTTATGGAAGGATACTATCATTACAGTTTCTGAAAAAGATTTACATTTATTAAACAATATTTTATCAAAAATTGATACACAAACTGAAAATAGTATGAGAAAAAATTGTATTGAACTATATAAGTATTATAGAGAAAATTACAATAATTATTCGAATTGTAAAATGACGTTATTTATAGAAATGTCGCCATCACTTATTGCACCATACTATAAAGTTTTCGGTCATTTTTTTTTAGATCATCTTTTCATGCTTTATAAAATAAAAGATTATTATCAAAGAGAAAAAAAGATATGTATAGATTCTATTTATATAGATGAAACATTATTAAATACAGCACCATTTATCAAACCATTTTATGAATCAATATTTAAGGTTTATACAAAAAATAAAGTTTCATTAAATTTATTAACAATAGGTTCTATTATTGGCAGTGTGAGTAATTCTGAAAGAAGTAATATATATTTATCAAAAACAGATTTAAAAGATGATATACCTAATTATGTTTTAGAAAATGGAAGAAAACTATCTGATTTTAATAGAAAAATGATGGAATTATTTACATTAAAAGTTAAAAATCATTTCATAAAAAATGGTACAACGTTATCTAATGAAAAAGTGTTAATCATTGATAGAAAAAAATCACCTCGTAGATTATTACAAATAAATGATATGATAGATAAACTAAATGATAAAGGATTTCATTGTACAAAGGTGACATTTGATGATATTGATTTATCACAACAAATATCACTTGTAAGTCAATTCAAAACTATTATTTGTGCTTGCGGTAGTGTTCAAGTACATATTTCTTTTTTACGAGATGATTGTACATTTATTGAATTATGTGAAAGTGGATTTCGTTATCCAAATACATCTATTTATGGTAATTTCAATAATATTAATACTTATAGTTTAACATCTCCATTAAATAAAAAATATTATGAACCAAAATATAAAATGAGTGAAAATGCAAATAAATTATTTCAAAGTGTTGATACAATGCCTCATATTATAATGAATGATATAAACAGTATTGAAAGAGAGAAACAATTTTATTCTAAGTTAATGAGTTATAATTGTTTTTGGATACATACAATTCAAGATATAAATTGTAATGACCATATAGATAATATACTAAAATTATTGAATACAAGATAAATTAGTTTGATTCAATATAAAAAAGATTCATTAAAAATAGTGTATGTATACAGAACCCGTAGTCTTTTCAATATATATTGTATTTGTATTAAACATATCAGTTATAGAATATGTAAAATTAATTTCACCATATGGATGTCCTAATGAATGATCATTATGACATTTAGCAACCGCAACATTATTTGGTAATTGTATTCGAAATGATGGAAAAGATTGAACTAATGCTTCTTTCAAACCAAGATATGGAAGAATAACTTCTTGAATCAAATTGTCATATTTTTTTTGCATTTCTAAACCACCTTGTTCGTTTTTTAAATATTTATAAAATGTTTCATGATACCATGTTTGTGTATCTGGACCAAATTCTTGGAATACCTCATATTTATGTCCTAAATCATGTATTGTATTTAATTGTTCTACATTTATTTTACACCTTTGAACATTTTAAACGCCGACTTAATATATATTAATAAAATTAGAATAAAAATATTTTATTAGTAATAATTATAAATATGATAAAAACAATAAATTCTTATGATGTTTTTGATACATTAATTGGAAGATTATGTTATGAGCCGAATTTAATATTTGAAATTATCCAAAAAAAATATAACTTAGATAATTTTGTAAATCTAAGAAAGAAATATGAATTTGAAACAAAAAATTTTGAAGATACATATAGTAAACTAAAAAACCATTACGATATTGATATAAATATTATTAAAAACTATGAAATATTTTTAGAAAATGATTTATCAATACCTATATATGAATATTTACACCTTTGAAACTTTCAGATAAACATTTAATATATATATATATATATATTAACAAATAAATATAAATATATATATATATATATATTTATGGTATTAAACAATTATGACATAATTATTGTTGGATGTGGATTATCGGGTATTGTTATTGCAGAAAGATTTGCACTTTTACAAAATAAAAAAATTTTAATTATAGATAAAAGAAATCATATTGGTGGAAATTGCTATGATTATTATGATGAAAAAACCAATATATTGATGAATAAGTATGGTGCACATTTATTTCATACAAATGATGAAGAAGTATTTAATTATATTAATCAATATGGCAATTGGTCTCCTTGGGAGCATAAAGTATTAGGATTGATTGACGGTAAACACTTACCTATTCCTACTAATATTACTACCGTTAACGAAATATTTAACTTAGATATTAAAAATAAAGAAGAAATGAATAATTGGTTATCAGAAAATCAGAAAAAATATGAAAATATTACAAATGGTGAAGAAATGGCAAAGTCTAGAGTAGGAGAGGTATTATACGAAAAGATTTTTAAACACTATACATATAAACAATGGAAAAAATATCCACATGAATTAGCACCCGAAGTATTAGCAAGAATACCTGTTAGAAACTCTTTTGATGATAGATATTTTTCAGATAAATATCAAGTTTTACCAGAAAAAGGATATACAGCATTCTTCCAGGCTATCTTAGACAAACATAAAGATAATATTGATGTGAAACTTAATTGTGATTTTTTTGATATTAAAGACAAAATAACAAAGGAACAGTTAGTTATTTATACTGGTCCAATTGATATATATTTTGCAGATAAAGGTTTGTCGAAATTAGAATATAGAAGTATAGACTTTCATATTGAACGTAAGATGAACACAGATTTTTATCAACCATATTCAGTAGTTAACTATCCAAGTTCAGATACTCCTTATACTCGTTGTGTAGAGTACAAACATTTTTTAAACCAAAAATCTGAACATACTGTTTATGTAAAAGAAACTACAACCGATATAGGTGAACCCTATTATCCAGTATTGAATGACAGAAACAAAGAATTGTATGAGAAATATAAAAAAATGAGTGAAGAAGAATGCGAAAATATACATTTTATAGGAAGATTGGCCTCTTACAAGTATTTTAATATGGACCAAGCAATTAAGAATTCATTAGATTATTACAAAAAGCATTTTGATAAAACAATATCAAAATTTGTTTACTTTTATTCCGATATTTATGAATTTTATAATCAGCATATCAAAGAAAACTTGAATAATATATTTGATATTGATGGAATTAAAATAGGTGATTTAAATGTAAAAAACGGACATACTTTCTTTGGTGGTGTTTCAATTAAAATAGAGTTAATAATAAAAAAAATAAAAGAAAATATGGGTAAACATATTATATTTACAGATGCAACTATATTTATAAACAAAAATAAAAAACATGATTTATTAAATTTTTTTAATAATTATTTGTCATATGATATATGTTTTGCTGATAATAACATAAATAATGAATATAATATAGGGATAATTTTAATACATTGTACTAATAAAATACTAATATTTTTTGAAAATGTATTAGATACTTTAATAAAGTCACAGGGTTGGGATCAGAGAGTTATAAATAATTTAATTAATGTAGAGAAGAATTTAAAAATAGGTAAATTTCCAAAAAATAAAATATATTGTAATTATCATTTTGATAAAACTTTAAAGGATGATTTCTTAATTTTTAAATCATTTATTTATCATCATAATAATATTATTAATAATTATAATCAAAGAATTAAAATATTTAAAAAAGGGAATTTGATTAGTAAAGATGAATATAATTTATTAATAAAGAAATAATAAATTTAATATTATATATTAATCCATAGAATAATTAAATTTAAAAAATATTTTTTTTTTTTTTTTCACCTTCTTTTTTTTTTAATATTTATATATATATGGATTACACGAAAAATTATACAAAAAAAATTTGGCGTAATAAAATGAAGTTTACAAATAATTATATTAATTTAGTAAAAAGCTTAAATAAAGGTAGAGATATCGTAATTTATAATATGGATAATAGAAAACCTGATGATAAATTTATGATTACCAGAAATCAAGTTTATAAAAAGCATAATGAACAAACAAAAGAAGATTGTAAAGAATTGAAAAATAAATATGAAAATAATTATTTTTATACTAATGTGTTAATCACTTTTCTATTTGATAAATTAAAGGGGTGTATTGATCCAACAGATGATAAATTATATAATACAGATCAATATATTCATAGTTGGCAAGTATTTAATGGCATGTTGCTTAATAATGAAACGGATGAAGACCTATTTGTATTAGCCTTTATTCACGATTTGGGTAAAATATTAATATCCGGTGGAGAGAAACCTGAAAATGTAGTTTGTGCTAATAAAATATTAGAGTTCAATGGAAATTTAAATAATAGTATTCAAAATTTCAATCATGATGAATATTGCTATAATAGATTAAAACCTTATTTATCTGAAAAAATGTTGTTTTGTATAAAATACCATAGTCAGAGCCATATGTTTACAAAAAATATAATTAAAAATGAAAAACAGGAAAATATAGATTTTCTTTACAACTTTTTTGAATACGACCAAAATACTAAAGGTGAATATATACCAGAATGTATGAATGACCCAAATAAAGTAAAATACGTGAATGATTTACTAATTAAATATTTTCCAAATAATATAGATTTTTAATATAAAGATGAATATAATTTATTAATAAAGAAATAAGTAGTTATTATTACTTATAATTTTTTTTTGACTTATAAGATATTTTTTTGCGAAACTTTTGATTATTTAAAGAATTATTAAAATGATTTTTATAATGAGATTTTTTTATTTTCTTTATTGATTTCTTAATGCTTTTTAATAAATCATTATATTCTATTTTACTATCTAATTTAATATAATGTTTTAATTCACTAAAATAGCTTTCTATTGGATTTGTTTGAGGATTATAAGGTATATTTAATATATAATCATTACCACTTTTTTGAATAGAATCCAATACAACCGTTGCTGTATGACTTCTAGCATTATCAAATAATAATAATTTATTTTTCATTTTTGATAATATATTTCCTTGTAAAAAATCTAAAAATCTTTCTTTATTTGAACCACTTTTTTCATAAAATTTATAAGCAACTACTCCTTTTATTGATATAGCCATTAATAATGTATATTTTCTAAAAACTTTATTATCAGATGTCTTAAAATAACACCTTTTACCTTTTATAGTTCTACAATATTCTTTAAACAATGCTGATTTTATAGAGGTTTCATCTATACTTATTATATCTTTAATATTATATTTATTAATTTTATTAAAAAAGGATTTAACTTCCTTATCATAATTAATTTTTTTTCCATATCTTGTTTTAGGAAAGTGACTTTTTCTAGTTTTTTTCGTGTAATGTGATTATCAAGTAATACCTTACCTAACCATTGTGAAGTTATATTATAATTTTTAAACTTTCTTTTTAATTTCTTGTTCAATTCCTCCAAAGATAAAAATTTATTATTTCTTTGATTTAATAATTTCTTAATATAATCAATATGAATCCCTGTTATTTTATATGATTTTTTAGTTTTATAATGAAAAGAAGATAAATTATTTTCATTATACAATTTAACCCATCTCATAAGAGAAGTTCTATTACAATCAAAAATTCTACATACTTCAACATAAATATATATAAAATATTATTTATATTATATATATGAAAAATAAAAAAGCTTGCCTAATGTTTACTGGTCAGATAAGAACCTTTGATAAATGTATAGAAAATATATTTGAAAAATTAATTAATTGTAATAATGAATATAATTTTGATATTTATTTTTTGCTTGATAAAATATCTTATTCTGATAAGCATAAATATGTTGAAGTATCAAAAAATTTAGAAACTGATATTATGAACTCTTTTCATAAATATAACAAATGTATAAATATAAAAATATTTATACAAGACATAAATTATCCTGATTATTGTTCAATTGGATCATATTATGCTTTGTATAAAACTGAAATGTTAATAAATAAAATAAAACAATTAACTGATATCAATAATTATGATATATTTATAAGAATGAGACCAGATGTTATTTTTTCGAAACCTCTATATCTTAATATGCTTGAATTAAATAATAAAATACATATAATAAACAGTTTATCTAAAATTAATTGTTATTGTCATAATAGAGATTGGGATTATATGTGTGTTTCAGATTTAAAAGGTATGGAATCATGGTGTAAATATCATATATTCTTAAAAACCTTTAAAAAATCATTTCCAAATATTATTAAATTTAATAATAAATCATATTGGGAAAAAACAACTAATAATATTAATGTATCAGCAACACAACAATTATTTGAATATGTTTTAAATAATAATTATGAATTAATTTTTGATAGTGGTAATACATTTTTAACAATAGTAAGATGATTAATTAAATACATTTATTAATTTATTGTCTTTTTTTAATCTTTCTAATTCTGTACAAGTTAAATGTTGTAAACAATAATTTTGTTTATCTAAATTTATTCTTTGTCTTCCTCCTTTATATGGACACCACATTATATCGTCTTTAATAACATTATAATGCTTTAATTCCTCACTTATAGTATGGTCAGTAGAATTTAGCAAACCAGTTATATATTTAATCAAATATGAATGTTTTACCACTACTAATGACTGCTGTAATTTTTGAGGAGTTTCATCCCCATTGATACAGCAAATTTGTTTATTATTTTTTTCTAATAATTTAAATATATTTTCTATAAAATTTTTACCGAATATCAATAAATCTTGTTCTACATATACATAATCACAATCATTTAAATATGCTTGCATTGCTCCATGTAAAAAGCCTCTTGCCCAACCACATAAAATATTTTTTTTACTACAATGAACTCCGTGTCCAAAGTTTTTTAATTGTCTTGAAATTTCAACTAAACTATGATTTTTAACATTAATATCTATTTCTTCTGGACTATCTGCATCTAATATAAAAATTTTTTTAGGTAATATGCTTTGATTTAAAATATGTGATAACCAATATTTAGAAAATTTTGAATTTCTTCCAGTAAGTCCACCGTAGTTTCTTTGAAATATATTACTTTTAATACCCATTTCTGTTTTACTAAATTCATCGGAAAACCAACCTGAACCTATGATATAATTTAGCATATATAATATATATATATTATATATTAATATATAATATATACGCAATATATTATATATTAATGAATAATACAAAAACTCCGGTATATATTTCACTAACTAGTATCTTCAAAAATCAACATATTTTACTAGAAACGTTAATATCTGTAATTAAACAAACTAGAAAACCAGATAAAATATTTTTATATTTATCCGAAGAACCATATTTACTTGATACTGGGTTTAAAGATAAAAATATTACAAATTCAAATTTGTTAAAATTAATTAATGACAATTCAATTATAAATATAAAATGGG
>Ga0310343_10000103_pt1 | contig 35103 bp, 38 predicted proteins | sample HC15DNA2025_MG_FD_203519 | JGI IMG/M metagenome (GOLD analysis project Ga0310343, IMG submission 203519) | Marine microbial communities from station ALOHA, North Pacific Subtropical Gyre - HC15-DNA-20-25_MG | ecosystem: Environmental > Aquatic > Marine > Oceanic | place: Pacific Ocean: North...
AGGTTGTTCTCTACTGCCAGCGCGATCTCTGCGTGCGGATACGTCTGCAGCACGCCGTTGACGTGCTTGACAAGCAACGTGCGAATTTCAGCATGGCCTTTCACGGGCTCGGCGTCCATTGCAAGCACAACGAGGTTGCCTTGGTAAAAGGTTAGCGAAATGAGGCACATTTCGGATGTCCCCCCACCGTTTGGATCGCACGCGGTAAGCACGCTGTTGACGGAAGCGGTATTGATTACAAGCTCGCGCTTCATTGCTCTGTCGACCATATCTTGGTCGTAGACAGCATCCTTGTTGTTCGTAATAAGTCCCTTGACTTCTCGGTTGAGCAAGTCAGTCCTTGACCCGTAAAGCGCCTGCATGAGGTCTGATTTTTCCTCGGATTGCCACGGCGGACGTATGGATGCTTGATGCGTACAAGACTCCGCTACACCTTTCGCTTCGCAGACTTTGCACGCCATACCGATGCGAATAGTGGTGAAAAACGGTTTGTTGTCTGGTCCTTTGAGCGTGAACAGTTCAGAGTAGTAGTTAGATCCGGATTGCGGCGTGCTGATTGCAATGAGAGAGCACGTCTCCATTTGCAACAGGGGCACGACAACTTCTAGGAAAAGTTGTGTGTCTATGAAGGCTGCTTCCTCGAGAATCAACAAATTTCCGCCCACACCGCGCAGCGTCGATACAGCGCTCGGGTAACTTGAAATTTTTCGCACGTCTGCAGGTCCATTGCCAGCGACCCACAATTGCTCTGCGTTTTGCTTAATGATGCGTTCAGCGCCGCCAGGTGCTGCAATCACAAGTGATGCAATTAGTTCAAGCATTTTTGTCGATGCTCTCTTGCCGGTTGAAAACACGCAAGTTTCGCTGTTGGGCACGCACAATGCATATGCGCCGACGTACATTGCGACGCTGGTGGTTTTGCCGAAGCGGCGAGGCGTGAGCGTCAAGCAAGATTGCTTTATGTGCTTCCAGTTGTAAGTGCTCATGATCTTGCCCATATCGACCTGATCGTCACAGAACAGGTGCTGCGCGCAGCATTGTATAAAAGCCTCATGAAACTGCTTTTGCACCTCGCTTCTCTGCAATCCCATCGCGTTCAGCGTGCGACGTATGCTGCGTATGCGCTGCACGCCTTTAGGTTCTCTCGCTGCAGCGCTCACCTCGCCAAGCGCGTGCGGCTTGTGCAGCTGGCAACGCTCCTCGCATTGCTGCAGGACGGCATCGAAGCAGTGCGTAAAACGCATGGTATTTATGTTGCAAGCCTTTCTCTTTTGCGATGCGCGTCAACTATGTAAAATGGTTTGCTGATTTGATGCGCGGCATTGGCATCGTCACGGTTATTCTCCGCGTCGCAATTTCGCCACAATTTTTGTACAATTGCAGCGAAAACGTAACCGTTGCGAACGTGGCATTTGACGTCGGCGCTTACATCACGCTGGCAGCAAGTGCCTTGCCGTGGTACGAATTTTTGCCTTGGACAAAGCAAACAGACAAAGTATTTTTCCCACATGTGTATGTTTACGCGGTTTTGCTAGGCCTATCGGTTGTATACGTAGTTCTCATGGTTTTGCGGTGGTACGTAGGTTTGGGAAGTTTGCACGGCTGTTCAGGTTGCCCAACAGTTTCGCAAAGCAACTTTACGCAAGATAATGTCGAGTGCACGGCAACGTCATCTGATTTTTTTTACAACGGGTTAAATTATTGTAGTGATGTGTTTGCAACATTGTGCTATCCGGTGCCCGCGGCAAGCAAAAGCGACCTAAAAGGGTTAGACAGCAGCGTGGCGCACTGCCCCTTGCTAGGATGCAACGTGCAGCTTCTGCCGCTCCAGTTCGTGTCCTACTGGTGGACCGTTGCGGCGTTCGGCGTTAACATTGCCCTGTGCGCAATCGGGTTCACGCAAACTGACAAGCTAAAAAAGGCTGCGCAGCCTGACGCGGAGCCACCTATGGCGCAGCCTGACGCGGAGCCACCTACGGCGGAGACTGTGGAGCAACCTAATCCAAGTGCCCCGCAAATTCCTATTGGAGGCGTAGTTACTCCTAGCGATGAAGAAACAGATGTGCCAATGGCTGACAAACCATTGCCGCGCGTAAAGTTGTTTGAGCCGCTTCCAAGGAGTGGCACGCATTTGCAATTGCCCCGCCGTCGATTTAAGGTAAGACCATTGCCAGTATAATGAAGCGTTTGCGCCGCACCGTGCGGCCGTACGACGAAGCAATGTACCTAGCAGAATGCTACGCGCGCAAGACGCAACCATCTCAGCCGCCTGCGCACCACTTTAAGCTGTGGTGGATTGCGCTAACAGCTCCGGGTGCAGAGGTTGATGCGCCAAAACCGGAATTCCCTTTCAAATACACGTCGCTCTTGCACGCTTTGCGCGTTTTGGCAGCTTGGCGCCACGTTCGTGTAAATGCCAGAGTTTTGCGTGCATGGGTGGCTTCTTGCGTGCATTGCGGCACACCGGCGCCCGAAGACGGCGACCTAGACGATATTGCGCGTTTGGAGCATGGCCTGCACTTGGCGCTGCAAGAACTAAAACCGATCGAGCAGCTGCCAACTTTGCCTGAAATCAGATGTCTTGATCGCGCGCCTGCACCAGATGTGCGTCGCCAAGCTGTAGAGCTGCACTACCGCCACTTGCGACGCATTGCTGAGGGTGACCCATGTGTGCCGGCGGTGCAAGTGCTACAGCAGGCTCGGCCGGCGCACGTGGTGCAGGTGGCACGCAGACAAATTTTGCACGACGACGACCCGCCGCAAAAAGCGTTGCTGGCGCTTGCGCAGGTGCATTGCGCTCTTGTAGGCAAATGCAAGTTTGCATTTGCTACACGTGCGGTATTTTTTGAGTTCGAGCTCACGGAACGCGCGCTTCTCGCGCAAGCGTTTCCGTGCATACTGCACAGACGCGGCTTGTTTTACGTGTGTTTCCAAGGCCGAGCTGCTCATACAAACAACGCGATCACAGCACTCCGCATGTGGCTTGCAATGTGCCCACCCAAGATCGATGGACGTTACGATGTTTTGGGTATATAACGCGTGAAAGGGGCAAAATAGTGATGGACGGCAGCATTTTGCAGTCGATAGCACCTGGATCGGGAGACAGTTCCGCATTTGCGCGCGTGACGCCTGAAGCGGCTCGTCGCAGCTCGGGGTACGCTGTGCCAGGATCGGCAAGCGTGCACACTCGAAACGACGAGCAAGCAACAAATCCCACCGCATCGTACCCAATCGTGTGCCGCCGGTGGCGTAATGGAGATCAAAGGTTTATGCATGAAGGCGATTTTATATTTGTAAACGTAGCATCACCTACTCCTTCTGCGCAGTCGAGCGGTCGGCAGCCTGTTGTTGCAGCAAATTTGCAACAAGTAAACACCTATGCCAGAACCGGGCAGCCTTCAACAAAACCAAATTTGAATAAGGCTGAAAACTGGAGATTTTTTGGCGTAATGCGAAATGAAATGTTTTTAGGTAATTCTAAGTCGCATCCCGATCGCATTCTTAATGTTGACGTTCGCGGACGCAGCGTACGCGTAGCAAACTTGTGGCCTAATTCAAAAATTGGTGACAAAGTAGGATTTATCTGCGCTCCCGCAAATACGGCTGCTACAAAAGCTGTAAGCGACGACGCCCTTAAGCCGTTTGCTCAATATTTGCCTGTTCAAGCAAAAATAGCGTATTACGCGGGAGACCCTGATGGCAAATTGCGGACTAACTTGCAATGTATTGAACGCGAACGGATGGCATTAGAAGCAGCAGAAAGTGCATTGAATAACCCTCCAGCAGGAACATCACAACGCGATGCATTATTTGATGTATACAGAGCGCAAAGAGCTCTTCAAGCAAAACTCAATAAGACAGAAAACGACGACACCGAAACAAAATATACTTGGATGCCCTGGAATTTTTCACAAATTGTCATGCCAGAGGAGGAAGATAAGCTGAAAAGTGTGCATGTTGGGGTCATTTCTGACATATTTCGACCGCCGCTGCAAAGCAAAGAAACTATGACGCGCGCTTTAACTGAACTGAACCCTCGTTTTGAGCTGCCCACGTGCGAAATATTTTTACGTATTTCATAATTTTGATGCACGGTGAAGATGAGCTTGAGATGTACTGGAATATGGTAGCTTTAATAATTTTAGAAAATGAAGAAGAGTGATTTATTACTAGTTATCGTCCCTTATCGTGATAGGCCTGAGCATTTGCAACAATTTTTGAAACGCGTTTGGTCACCTCTGCACCGTGAGCACGCCGCATCACAATTGATCGTAGCTGAGCAATCAGCGGGAAGCTTGTTTAACAGAGGCTTGTTGTTAAACGCGGCATATTTGTGGTGCATAAACGTGAAGCGTTTGCGCCCTACACGAGTGCTTTTTCACGATGTTGATTTGATTCCAACTTCCGAATTGAGAAGCGCGTACATTTCGTGCCGTGCTTCTGTGGTTCACTTTGGTGCTCGTTTTCATCGTTATACGGGTGCACACTATTTTGGCGGCGTCACCGCGTTTGCACCTAAAATATTTGAGCACGTTGGTGGATTTCCAAATAGCTTCTGGGGGTGGGGTGGCGAAGATGACGCATTGCTGCGGCGCACGCGAGCCAAGGGGTATTTTATTAGTTGGCCGCGATTTGGTAGCTACGAAGATTTGGAAAATATGTCGCTGAAACAAAAGTTGCAAAGCTTGCGTCAACGAAAAGAAAAATGCATGACAAAGCGCGAGTTGCTGTCGCTGGAACCAAATGCGCTCGACACGCTTGCTTCAACTCCGACCTGCCCTGCAGTGCAACTAGACGCGCACAAAGTACGCTTTCAATTAAGTAGAATGTCCATGGGTTGACCGGGTTGAGCTTTGCTCAATGCCATGCCCAACGTGCCGCAGTGATCTCCTTGTTGCGGTTCTCCTTTTACAGTCATAGCGCACCGCTTGAGGTGTGGTACTCCCTGCAACCGTACAGAGTTTGCATAATTTGCATATTCTGATGCTTCAGGTATTTTCCAGTAAACCTTTTCCCCTGCTTCAATAACCTCGTTACCTGTGTTCATAATAGTATGTAGTCCTGCGCGCGCTGCCGTGAAGCCTTGTGGTGTCATAGGTGAGCAAACGGCACACCCCGTAACAGCAATGCCTACAAACTCCATATTTGGGATAGAATCATTTAAAGTGCCATTTAAAGCTGAAAAACACTCAATGCGGTGGTGGTGTTTGTGAGCTTTATTACGAAAAAGTAGTTCGTGCTCGCATACGTCATAAAGCTCGTCCTTGAACTGTTGGTCTTTTTGGTTGCCAATGCAATTCTCTTCTGCATGGTTATTTTGCTGATTGCTTAGAATAGTTCGTTTGTCAAGCTTGACGTTAAACCTGTAGGTAGTTGTTGTTGCAATAGGATTTTTGATGCTGCGGGCTAACATATCAGCATTCTAATGGTGCTTGGCCTTTTATACTATAAGTTGCGCATTAGGTCATTGATGACGATGGACTTTGGTCAAGATGCAGCTTTGAGCGCAATGTACGCGAGAGAGCACGAGGATGTTTTGCATCTCTTGCAGCAGCAAAAAACAAACCTCCGCGCCGACAAAAAGGGTCCTTTGGCATTCCCGACAAGCGAGCTTAGGAACCACGGGTTTTACCCGTCGTCTTTGGCGCAAACGGGTGTTACGTGGCGCAAGTTAGTGCGCAAGCATGGTTTGCAAGCCTTGCTAGATTATGGTATGGATTGGCGCAACATGGTAGCTTGCGGGTTTTGTGCGCCTGATTTGGGCATGTTGACATATGCAGATGCCCAGCGCCTCCAGCTAACTAGCAGCGATTTGCTGGAGGTACGCCCAACCCTAGCAGACATTTCTGGCATGTGTCTTTCACCGCACGAGTTTGAAGCGCTTGGTTTGGCCGACTGGAAAACCTTCCGCGTGGGTCTCGGCGCAGACGCAGTGGCGATGCGCGACATGAAATACACGCTAGAAGAATGGAAAAATATTTTGGGCGCTAATACGCCTTGGAGAGAATTGGGGTTTACTGAAACTAACAGATGTGGATGGAAAAAAAAAGATGTTGCGCAATTGCTTAATTTACAACACAAAAGCACTGCTTCCGCGCCCGTTGCTGCTGCAACTTTGCAGCGTGGCTCATTAGTTTTCTGAAAATTGCATGCTTGCCAAAGAAGAGCCTGACATAGCAAAATCAAAATGCCCGTTACCGAGTGGAAGTGACACGCGCATAGTGTTGCCGTTCATAGCGTGCTCAACAACTTCTTGTTTCAGTTCAACACAAACTGGCGACGATTGGCTGCCTGCAGGCATAAACATTGCGCGCAAGGTTAAGTTTGAGTCTCGTAGGTGCGGCAAAATGGCTCCCAAGTTGTTTTGAGGCATGCGTGCTTGAAAAACGCCGTCATGTCCAGCAAGGGCGCTCGCCGGCACCGACTGTAAGTTCTTTAAAAACGCGCCGTCCAGCTTGTTTGAGTACATTGTCTGTTGTTCACGCGTTTTCGCGTCAACTTGTCCGGGCGCAGTCGGCATTGCAAGCGAGACGACGCTGAATGCGCCTGGTGCAGCGCAACCGCAGTTTTCGCAGTCCTTTTGTTTACTTCTCATAGAGCTCATAGTTACACTAATGCATAAAACAAACGTCTTTTATAGCCTTAAACCTTTAATTTGTGCGTACGCTGATTGAGTGCCTACGTTCATCTAAGCACATAGATATAGTGCGATGGTACGTAGGTTGCGTCGTCCAGGGAAAGCTCGAGTTGCTTTAGTGCAGCTTTGCAGGTGCGCATATTGCAGCTGTAATTTAGAGGAATCTTTTAGCGTAGATCACATGAACCGCCGGCACTGGGACGATCGTCCAGCCAATCTAGCAGCATGTTGCGGCACGTGCCACGACCGCAAAAGTCATTTTGAGCGCAGCGCGAGGCACAAGTCATTGCGCGAAATGCTTGCACAAGCGCAAGGTCGACTCGGTGTTTGGCGCTTAGAAATTTCGCGCATGAACGATGTGCAGCTGCTTAGCTCGTACAACGAAATGCCTGCGTGGTTACGTTCCCGCGCACCGTATGCGTGGCTGCGGTTGCATCGCGCAAAACAGTTGGCGTGCGGATGTCCTTTTGAGCAGTTTCGCTTTCGACGGCTATAAGAGCTCGCCACCCCGCTGCAAATGTGACGCATGCGCCTGCAAGAGCAGGTATTAGTCAACTTGCGCGTGCTCAGTCAGTTGCAGGCCGGTGATCGTTTGAACGCTGAGAGCACTTTGTTTTACATAGAACGCGGTTTTTTGACTGGTTTTTGGCGCTGGTGGCGGCAGGAGACTCGCGAGCGCACTCTGTCGCGCATTGACGACATCATGACTGCCGCGCGGGGCATTTTGAGTGCGCATACATTATTAGATCCTGCGTGCAAGGGGCTCGAGTCGCTCCGTGACACTACATACGCTGGCGACGCAACAACAACAGCTAGGCTAGACAATATCATTCAGTCATGGAAGCAGCTTTCTTCTCAATGCTGCGACGCTTCCGTTTCTTACCAAGATCAACGTTCTTTGCATTCTCAGAGTGCTGAGCCGCATTCTTCGTCTCCGCCGACTTCTCCGGTAGCTTCTCGTTCTTGTCAAACGGAGCAGCCTGCGTCTGAGATTGCGTTGTAGAATTTCGCAAAGGCGGTTGTGCATTTTTATCGATGCTCAGATTGTCAAACCCGCAATTTGCGGCAACAAGCAACTGCATGCTTTCAAAAGTGATGACGCCGTTGTTATAAGCATCATATATGCTTTGCGTCGACGAAGTTGGTAATTTTCGGAATCTGATTTGATCTTCGGATTCTCCGTGCACCAAGGTGTGCAAAAAATTGAGTACTGGTTCAAGGCTGTTTTGCCACTTGGAAACAGTTGTGATCAAGCGTTGTCGCAGCAAGTCTTCGTCGACGGCTCTTACTAAATCGTGGTTGACAAAACTGCGCGGCACTTGCATTAATGCGTAGCATTCTTGCTCGAAATATCGAAATAAATCGACGACATGCGTTGGTGGCTGCGACGTGCTAGATCGAGACGCAACTTTGTAGCCGCTCGGAATAGGCGCAACAGACGCCAAGGTTGCAGCTCTATTTGCAGACCGCTCTCGGTCTGTTGCAAAGCCTTCGACGTCCAATGCCGCTGTGCGCATGAGGCCGGCTCCGCCTTCAAAAAAATCAGTGAAACGATTTTGCATGGCCTCAAGTCTTTGTGCAGAGCGCTGGTCACGAGTGAACGCGTTGTGCTCGTTGCGCTCTATGCCGTCGCTTTCGCAAAAAAAGTCGTAGCTCACTTCTTGCCTTGCATTTTGTTGCTCTTTGTCGCTTTCAACAATGATGCTGGGCATGCTTCGGCTTTTTTCAGCGGTCAGCAAGCAGTCTAGCAGTTGTGCAATGACAATTGTTTTAATGCGTATGGCGCTAATGATGCTTGTAAAAGTACCATCTAAGTTAGGTGCGTAGCCAAAATTTGCGAGCACGTACGTATTTGGTATTTCTGTGTTGTTCGTCTTGTCGTAGACATGGTATTGTCTTTCGTAATTATCAAGCAACTCGATACCTAACCTATACTCTCCCCAAGGTAAGACAACTGGCATTTTGTCTTTTCTTTTCTGCACAACGCAAAATCCGAGCACAATGGCGTGGTCCCAAATTTGACGCGCAATGCTTACCCAGGGAACTTGCTCGTCTTTTGCGATGTTTTCAATGTCAAACTGAAACACGTACTCGCGCAAAAGCTCTCTGCACGCTTTCACTGACGCGTAACGTTGGTAAATGCGAAATAGTTTGCAGCCAGTTTCAACGTCTACAAATGTCGTACGTTGCATCGTGTGCACAACAGTTAATGCAGTTTATACGATGAAATGTGCGTCCGGCGTCTTGTATAACGGCACATGTTTTTGCAGTTTGGAGTATTCGGGCGTTAGGTGCGATAAATACGACGATCCGTTTTTTTTGCTTGCTGTTCATTGTTTTATTGTTTGGGTTATATCTGCCTGCGTTGTGCATATGTTTCGATGAGTTGCTATATTTGTTTGGAGTCCGAAAAGCCTCTCATTCGCAAAACGTGCGGCTGCAAAATGCTGGTTCACAAAAAATGTTTTGAAGAAGAGTTGAAAAATGGCAATCTCACGTGCTCGGTATGTCATCAGAAGTATAAGGTAAGCGTTGTGCATTATTGGCCAATGATGCTGATGCGCGCGTTTTTCACGTTAGTGCTTGCGATCGACGAGATAATTATTTTGCAATGGCTGCGCTTGTCGCTGTTGATTACGTTTACTGCTTTGTACATTAATGTTTGCATCGGTTTATCAATGTACAGTTTTCAAAATCACAAGAGCATTATTGTTCATGCTGTGTTGCATGAAACGTCGCCGTCCACAAGTGTGTAACACGGAAGCAAATGTTGCAAAACCAGCAGCAGTGCAAGAGCGTCCGGCATCTGCGCCCATCACGCGTGTGACGTCGCCAAGGCCCTCGCAGGCATCGCAACAAGCTAAAACAACAGACGATGCAGATTACGTTCAATTATGACATCTTTATCCGGTTTATTGAGTCAACGTCTTATAGATGCTGGTGATGAGCTAAGTTTTGTTTTTCGCACGCACAAATTTTTTTGCAAGGTGTTACCTGGAGGGCATCTTGGTTACTGCACCTGGCAAAAATCACAAAATTCAAACGCAGTGCCTGTGTTGCGCGATCGTGGCGGTTTCAAGTCGTTGACTGACTGGTGCGACGCGGCTTTGCAAGAAGTGTTGAATGAGTGGGTTACGCGGTTTAGCGCTTACAAGCGAGTACGACACGTTGCGACTGGCATACCTATGAGTACGCTGCGTGACGTAAGCAGGAACGGCAAGCTGCCGGAAAAACCAACATACGAGCAATTGGAAAAAACGATTGAGCTGCTGAGATCTGAAAATCAATCCTTGCGAGAAACTATAAATAAGTTGACACCCAGTGCACGCGATGTCAAGCGTTGTAGAAGAAAGTCCAGTGAGACTTTTGCAGGAAACTAACAAGCTTTACAGCGTGCTGCACGCCGGTGAACCGCAGCCTGACATGCCCGCGGACGAGTCTGGAAACGTTTTTATTCTAGGGCACGTCGCAAGCGTTACGAAAAATATGCTGCAAGCCTTAGGTGTAACCGAACTTGTAGACGACGATATACCAGTTATGCGCCGCATAAGATCACATGTGAACGCGCTCAGTTCAGAACTTGTTGGTCGCGAAATCGCTGAAGACACTGAACGCGTGACTCTTGTAGAGTTGATAGAACACATGGAAAAGCTAAATTCTAGTGTTAATCGGAAACGTTCTGAGTGTTTAGTAATGTGATTGCAGAGCGATAGGGGTGTATTAGGTGAATGCAGTGTATTTCTTTCAATAAATAATCGATTGACTGCAAAACCTGCTCGGCATCAAGGTAATTTTGCAGCACGTCGTTGTGCAAGTAAGTGTGACAAACATGCGTAAAGCTGTTTGGGAGCCGCTGGCGAACCGAAAAACAGTCGTCACGCGAAATCATGACTGCGATGCACTTTCGCTGCAGCGGTGTAAGCGCGTCAATTGTGAAAGACCAAGCTTTGCTTAAGTGCACCTGCCATCCTGATATTTGCAAATTAATTGGCGTAGATAGAATGCGATGAACTTCAAGTGCCATGGCATCTATAGAATTGATGTGCGTGCGCATGGCAAGGTGGGCGATTAATGGCTTCAAAACATTGTCGTTGCTTAGCAGCGATTTTCCTAGGCGTTGCGCTAGGTTGCGAGGCGTGGTACGCCATGCTACGTTGGAAGATACAAGTGCGGGGACCAGCTGCGCGGACGTTGACTGTATGCGAGGTAGCAAGCTAGGCATAATAGAACCCAAGTTTTGAACTGTATGCCACGATGAAAAGCAACGTACGAAAACAATCGCCCCCCCCATGCAACCGAAAGCGGCCACATCGCATGCAATGTGGCCAGCGCAAACAAAACTACGTCTATAACAATCACCATTTTTGGTGGCATCGGACGACGTGTACCAAGCATCAAGAACTTCCGAGCGAACTGTGGCGTGTTGTTCTTACATTTTTACCTTTAAAGCATCTTGCAAAAATGGAACAAGTGCAAAAAAAAATGCGTTTAATTACGGCGCAAATGGCCAAAAACATTAATGCCAAACCTTGTTTTAACGATACGCCCCTGCGAAAAATTGCGTTCAATCAACGCAAGCAAGCTTGGCCAAGACCTCACACAATTTCTGCTGCTCGGTATAACGGACTGCGCGTCAGGCCCAACGGGTCCGTTGAAGCTTTAGGCAAATACTACGCGTGGTCGTGTAACTTGCCTGTATCTTTTCGTGTTGCTTCGGTGGTGAAGACGAACACTCATGCCATGGCGCTCAGTAAAAGCGGTTTGGTTTATTGCTGGGGGCATGGAATGTTTGGTAACCAATTTCAAAGTTTTGACATCCTTGTGCAGCCAATGCCTATTCAAAACTTACCACGTGCGCGTTTCATAGCCGCAAATGATTCTTTCAGTGCAATTGTAACTTGCTGCGGGCGTCTGTACACCTGGGGGATGGGTCAGTATGGACAAGGAGGACATGGTGACCAAAATACATACACGTCTCCGAAGCTCGTCGATTCCTTGGAAAACGTTCAACACGTTTGTGTTGCAGATTATCATTGCGCGGCAGTTGTAGGCAGCGAAGGTTACGTATACGCCTGGGGATCAAATCACTTTCTAAAATGCGCGCCCAATGCTGTTATTTTGCAAACTACGCCGCTGAAACTTGAAAACATGAGTGGCTTTGCATCAGTAACGGCAGCGCACTATTACACCGCTGCTGTTTCGCAAGATGGTACAGTGAAAATGTGGGGTGGCAATATGAGGTCTCGTTGCATTATCATTGTGCAAAATGAAGAAGTTTTGCAAGCAGAAGCTACAACAAAAACTATGCTTTTGCGAACAGACAAAGGCAATGTTTTCTATGTGTTGTGGGACATGACCGTGTTAGGCATTCGGAATATCCATGTGCAGCCTGCTCGTTTCAATGATCGCGTCATTGCTATGGGCGTTGCAAACGACAACGAAATTGTTGTTGAGCTGACTAATCAAAATATTATAGGCATTGGTGAACATGCGCAAAACTGGTTACGACTATATAATGGTCCACTAGCACATGCTTAAGATGGATCAAAATCAAATTAAATTAGAAATTAAAGCAGACACTTTAAAAAAATTACAAAATAAAACTGAAACAACAGCAAGACTTTTGAAACAAAATATTGACGTCGTAAAACAATCTTTAGAACAAAATACAACAAAACAAACCTCAATTGTGCTACCAGAATACTCCAAGCCCCGCGAACGACTTTTGATAGGCGGTGAATACCCAAATGAAGACGAAGATGAATTCGCAAATGAAGACGAAGAAAAAGAAGAAGCAGACGCATTTTGGTCCGACTTCGACTCAGATGTAGAATCAAGCGAAGGCGAAGAAAGCCAAATGGATCAGAAGCAGGAACCGAAGCAGGAGCAGAACCCGGAGTTGGATCAGGAGCCGGAGCAAAAGCAGGAGCCGGAGCAAAAGCAGGAGCCGGAGCAGGAGCAGGAGCAGGAGCAGAAGCAGGAGCAGAAGCAGGAACCGAAGCAGGAGCAGGAGCAGGACCCGGAGTTGGATCAGGAGCCTGAGCAGAAGCAGGAGCCGGAGCAGAAGCAGGAGCAGAAGCAGGAGCCGGAGCAGAAGAAGAAGCCGAAGCAGGAGCTGGCGCAGGAGAATCTACAGGAGCAGACATTGCTACGCGGAAGTCGGCGTAGCAAAAAGCTGGCAAAGCAGGAGCCTGAGCAGAAGCAGGAGCCGGAGCAAGAGCAGGCTCCGGAGTTGGATCCGGAGCCGGAGCCGGAGCAGGAGCCGGAGCAGGAGCTGGCGCAGGAGAATCAACAGGAGCAGACATTGCCACGCGGAAGTCAGCGTATCAACAAGCTGGCAGAGCCGAGGCAAGAGCAGGAGCCGGAGCAAGAGCAGGAACCGGAGCAGCAGCAGGAACCGGAGCCGGAGCAGGAGCCTAAGCAGAAGCTGGCGCAGGAGAAGCCATTGCAACGCGGAAGTCGGCGTGTCACAAAGCTGGCAAATCAGGGGCCGGAGCAAGATCAGGAATCGGAGTTTGATTGGGGGCCAACAACCACAGAGCTTACTCGTGCACCAGAGCAAGCAGAAACACAAACTACAAATCGCGCTAAAAAAAACTATTTAAAAAATGCAGCGGCTTCAGTCAAAAAAACATATAAGAAGAATTTGCATCCGCATGCTGTAAAAATGAAATCAAAAATAGCACAAGGTTTGACAAAAATAAAAAACCATGCAAGCGCTGGCCTGGCAAAAATTAAAAAGACATCAGGAAAACATGCAAGCGTTGGTCTTGCAAAAATAAAAGAATTTGCAGGTAAACATGCAAGCGCTAAAGCAATGAAAAAGCACTGGAAAAATGCAGCGGCTTATGTCAGCAAAAAATATAAGAAGCATTTGCAACCGCGTGCCGCAAAAATTAAATCAAAAATAGCACAAGGTTTGCACAAAGCTTATCAAACAACAGGAAAATATGCAAGCGCTGGCTTGACATCAATAAAAAAATCAGCAAGCGCTGGTCTAGCAAAAATTAAAAAGACAACAGGAAAACATGCAAGCGTTGGTCTTGCAAAAATAAAAGAATTTGCAGGAAAACATGCAAGCGTTAAAGCAATGAAAAACCACTTAAAAAATGCAGCGGCTTCTGTCAAAAAAAATTATAAGAAGCATTTGCATCCGCATGCCGCAAGATTTAAATCACAAATAGCACAAGGTTTGCACAAAGCTTATCAAACAACGGGAAAATATGCAAGCGCTGGCTTGACATCAGTAAAAAAAGCAGCAGAAAAACATGCAAGCGCTGGCTTAGCAAAAATAAAAGATAAATTACAACCAAATTTTGCAACATTAAAAACAAAGATAGGCAAAAATAAAACATTATTGAGACAAAAACTAGCAACACAGAGGCGTAAAAAACAAAAACGACATAGTAATATGTGAAAGCTTTGAGTCTAAATTCTGCATGCCAGAAATGATCCAATGGCAAATGGTTTTGGTCGTCGTCCTTGTATGCATGTTTCTTTTTTGTGTTCTTTGTTGTGCACTGCGCTGTCTTTGGCGCGGTGCGTTTGGTGGCCCTGTGCCGCGCTTGCGGCTTGAGCTGGACGATCGCGCGCTTGTAGCCTTAAGTAAACTCAAGAAAGATTAATTTGCATATCAACGCCGCATGCGTACGCTTGCGCCCATAGTTTTTGAAATCCTTTCCCCATTTGTATGAGAGCCGCGTCGGTTGCGCCGCAAACAGCGCAAATTTTGGTTGCAACATGCACTGTACCAGGTCGTTTGCATTGCCGGCACACCAGCACGCATCCCGGGTCACTGGCGTCGACAAACCGATCGCGCAGCACAGCGTCGCAACCTGCGGCCAGCACGCAATTTTTTTCCATTTCTCCGAAACGCAGCGCTCCGCCCTGTTTGCGACCTCCAACTGGTTGCCCCGTGGCTTGATCGACGTCGCCATAAGCGCCGCGCACGTGACATTTTTCAGCAGAGAAGTGCGGCAAGAGCTGCATGAAGATAGCTCCTATCATAATCGGCGATTTGATTGCTTTTCCTGTGCGACCGCATATCATACGCGCAGCTCCGTCGCTGCGCCAGCCACACTCCACCAGACCCCTGTGTATGGCATCATAGTTGGCTCGCTGCATAGCTGTTGTTTTGTGGAGTTTGCCATTCTGTGCTGCTATTTTCCCAACCGCGATCTCGAGCACTTGTCCGACCGTCATGCGCGATGGTATAGAGTGCGGGTTAACCAATACGTCCGGCACAATCCCTGTTTGGGGGTCAAAGGGCAGGTCTACCGCGCGTACAGCAATGCCCATAGTGCCCTTTTGCCCGTGCCGGCTGCAAAACTTGTCTCCAACCTGCGGCACGCAGGTTTGGCGTTCTACAGCTGCGCTGAATATTTCATTAGCAGCGTCGCGCCCAATGTAGCTCGCGGCAATCTGTACGTTTCCGTAGCGTTTGACGCTCCGCTTAACATTGGCTGCGGGTGCGCCATCTCGATCGAGTTCGGTGCCGCCGCTCACAGTGCGCTCGAACTCGGATCTGAACAATCCGCGGTCAATGGCGTCTTGGTTGAACACTATGGCGTCTTCCATGTTGTATCCTTGATACGTTGCTATTGCCACAATGACATTCTGCCCGCTTGTAAAGTTTTCACACTGCACTAAGGGTACCTGGTCGTACCACAGCGTGCGCCGAGTAGCCGGCAAAGGTGGTGCTTCGGGGTGCTGCGAACCTATTGCTTGTCGCGCTTGTGCGCACTGAAAAGTTGCGCGCGCGGTTTGATTGTGTGCAATAAATGGTATGCTGCTTGCAGCAAGAGACAGCGGTTGCGCGGGCTCGGGCAAATCAATCTGCTCAGCCTCGCCTGAGTCGTGCCAATTTCCCTGCGCGTCCTTGTACATGAGGCGGCCAGCGTCGCACCAAACCCACACATCATCAGCGTGAACTTCCACGGAAACATCTTCGGTTCGCGTTCGTTTCTTGCGAGCAAGAAATGCATACGTTTGCGCATCCACACACGTGTCTTGCGGTATGCCGTTTATGAGCAAGGAACCTTTGCCCGGAGTACGCTCAGCAAGAAGAATCCACGGTTTTTCATCTGATGCCTTGCTTGCCCGACACCCTTGAGCAAGGTGCTTCGTGATGCCAACGCTTGCGCCTTCTGGTGTGTCGACCGGGCATATGCAACCGTATTGCGAAGGCTGCACCATGCGAGCTTCAAGAGAGCAACGCGTCATTTTTGCAACGATCATGCGTGGTTGTGCATGTTTAGCAAGCGAGTTTGTGAGCACTTGCTGGTGCGCGCATCCCGTGCACCCTCCTGGCCAAATCCCGGTGGCCAACGCGCGCTCTACAATTTTTGTGACTAGCGCAGATGGCCACTTCATCTGCACGCCATCAGTTTGTTTGCGCGATGCTGCAATGCGCAGCGCTGCGCGCAACAAACTGAGCAAGCTTTCTTCTGCAGACAACAACCGGCGGCTTCCGCACCGGTCGCGCGAGAAAAATGGTGGTTTTCCGAGGCGAGCCAGCACTTTTTTTCGCTGCGAAATGTCGAGGTGGGGCAGTACGGATGAAGTGTCGTCAACGATATTTCCGTTCACGCGCACACCTCCGTTGACGTCTTTGGTGAGCGATCCTTGTGGCGTACGCAGCTCGCCGTTTGGTTCAAGCGGAAGCATGCGCGCAACGCGCAGCCTTTGCACCACCACGACGCGCTTGCCATGGATGATAAATGCTCCGTCGCTGAGCGCAACAGGTAGGTCTGCTACGTGCACTTTCGAACCGGTGCTCGTCGATGCCCAGAGCGGTGCCGAAAATGTTAGCCGCCGAAGCTCGGCTTCTCGAGCAGTAAAGCGCCGGCGCTGCAACGAAGTTGCTTCAAGGCGTGAAGCATCGCAAGTTCCGTGCAGATCTGTGCACCCGGGAATGAGCTTTGCTAACGAACCGCTATACCGCTGCGCAATATGCATGACGCCAGCGGACGATTACACGCTTGCTTGCAAAAAATGCAGCGCTTTGGTGTTCCAAAAAGGGCGTTGTTCTATTGCTAGCGTGTATTCAGCGCGCTAGGGGCAGCAGCACATACCAGCCATGATGCACCGCCCGCACGCTATTCGCAGGTTCGTGTTTTGGTACGCGCATCGTAAGGCGTGGCATGCCGGGCACACCCAGGTGCTCGGCCGCGCAGGAATCAGGTACCGCACATCACCGCGACCAACGTCTTCAGGGTGCAGCGCAGTCAAATGCATGCACATGTGGTAGCACGACTCGCCACAAAGACGGCAAAAACAGCGCTGGCGAGGTCGAGGCAACCGGTGAACGCATGACAAAACAAACCATGCCACGCGCCAGCGCAGCTCAGACGGCAACCTGACAACTATTTCCATGCGCGCAGTATGTACAAAACAAACGTTTGTATTAAGCGCATTGCGGCATGAGGCGCCACTGCGTCCGCTGCAGCATGTCTAATTCAAGCTGCATAAAAATCCAAGGCGATATTTTAGGCGCTTTCGACCTTATTTCTCTCCAGATGCACAAAACGTGCGAATTGCAAACGAGTGTGTCGCCACCAACAATTTTTTGTGCAATCTGTAACGCCACCCAAAATGTGATGTCGCGCACAAAAGGCATCGATGTGTATGTGTTGTGCAGACGAGCCCGTTCGAGAACCATTTTGGCGACTTCAGGAACGTGCGGGCTGCACTTTGTTTTTTCAACAAACTGTTGCGCAATAGCGTCTCGAGCTATCGCGTCTGCAGCTTCAACCATCATATCGCGGGAAGTGCTGTCGTCGGCGTGCGCTGAACTGTAGAAACAAGCAAACCGCGAATTTCGAGGTGTAAAAAACAAACTCATTTTTTAAATTAAAATGGATCGTTTTGTTCCAATTGGTGCAAACCGTCCGGAACAACTTCTCCGTTTTGACGCAACGCCGCAGCGCACGCCTACTTGGTTTGCCCGTAGGCGAGGTAAGATATCTGGCAGCAAGTTGTCGCAGATACTGTTCTGCAAGACGGCAAAAGAAGCTAAGCTGTATAGAGAAGAATTGCTAGGCTTGCGCGACAGCGAGCCGTTGAGCGAGGAGGCTTTGGCAAGGTGCCGTTGGGGAACGGAAAACGAACCAAATTCCATTGCAACGCTTCTGCAAAACATACCGGACGCCTGGGTATTTGAGGTTGGCTTCGAAGTGCATGACGTTCAAAAGTGGATGGGGTCGTCACCAGATGGTGTCATCACATGGCCATCGAGATATGGTAACTCTCTAGGAGTGTTAGAGTGCAAGTGCTGCACAAAACGAGGCCCCGACAACAAAACGGTACCGTACAAAGTCATGCCGTATTATTACTTGATGCAAGTGTATTGGGAGATGCGCTGTGCAAACTTGTCCTTCGCCGTTTTTACGTGTTGGGGGGAACTGCGCAGTACAGCTTGGCACGTTCCTTTTGTGCCTGAAGTGTGGCTGCTTGTGTACGAGCTTGTCACTGATTTTTTGTCAGGCGATTTGCCGTGGTCGTTGTGGCAACGCAAGTGCTCAAACTTTGTTGCAATGGCGCGCCAGCACTGTGCGTCTCTTGAAGCCTTGCATGGGGAAAGAGGGTGGGAAAGTATTAAGCTAGCTGCATAAATGTTGCGCAACGAGTGTCCTATGCACGCCGTAGAACTTGACGGTGAGAGCGGAAACCCTCCTGTGCGCGTGCGCATGTTCAGCGCAAACAAGCGCTGGCGCGAGATGCATCCAACGTTTTGGCACAAAGTAAGCCTTCCTTACGATGTTCCGGGACACGAGCCCGCTGTCCACCAACGAGTGTGCCTGGCAGACCCTGTCACAGCTTTGATGTTATACGAAAGAACCATTGTGGGCGTTGAAGCTGTGGACGGTAAGCTAATGTCACTACAATGCTCACGCTTTAATTTTAAAGACGTTGTTGATGTGCCAAATTGGTTGTTTGACATATCCGAAACATGAGTACGCAATCAATACCAACGTCCGGCCTAAGTCGCAAACAGCGACGCAACGTCAAAGAAGTCTTGAACCTACAAAACCAGTCCGATAACATTATCCCGTGCGCTCCTTTCAATCGGCTCATTGATGAAGTCGCGCAAAACGAAAGCGGCGACAAGCATTTTTGCATTTCAGCAAATGCGCGACGGGCGCTGCAAGCGGCTTCAGAGTCGTTCTTGCACGACGTCATGACGGGTGCGGCAAGATTTTGTCGGCATGCAAATAGAGATACGTTGCAATGCAATGACGTGCAAGCTTACATGCAATCTCAACCGTAGTGTATTTAAATGCGCAATCTTTTTATTATTTGAAGTGCATGGAGCCTTTGCTAAAAGAAAATCAAAACCGCTTTGTCTTGTTTCCGCTGCAAGATGCTGACATCTGGGCGTTGTACAAGAAAGCGGAAGCTTGTTTTTGGACCGCTGAAGAGCTTGATTTAAACTCAGACCTAAAAGATTGGGCAAAGTTGTCTGATAATGAAAAGCACTTTTTGACGCATGTTCTTGCTTTTTTTGCGGCAAGTGATGGTATTGTAAATGAAAATTTGTCTTTAAATTTTTGCAATGAAGTGCAACTACCTGAAGCACGCTGCTTTTACGGGTTTCAAATCGCGATAGAAAATATACATTCTGAAGTGTACTCTTTGTTGATAGACACATACATCAAAAGCAAGGAGGAAAAGCATAAAGCTCTGCACGCCATAGAGACTATGCCATGCGTGCAGCGCAAAGCAGAGTGGGCGCTGAATTGGTGTGACGCTAGCAAAGCAACGTTTGCTGAACGATTGATAGCTTTTGCGGTTGTCGAAGGCGTTTTTTTTTCTGGATCATTTTGCGCAATTTTTTGGTTAAAAAAGCGCGGCCTCATGCCAGGATTGTGCACGTCGAACGAACTCATATCGCGTGACGAAGGCATGCATTGTGATTTTGCTTGTCTTCTGTACTCCAAACTGCGCAACAAACTTACAGACAAGCGCGTGCAAGAAATTGTGAGCGAAGCTGTTGCCATTGAACAAGAATTTGTGACGTCTGCGCTGCCGGTTGAGCTCATAGGCATGAACTCCGAACTTATGCGTCAATATATTGAGTTCTGTGCCGACCGTTTGTTGCAATCGTTGGGCGTCGAGAAGATATGGAGAACTAAAAATCCATTCGAGTGGATGACTCTTATTTCCCTGCAAGGCAAAACTAATTTTTTTGAGAAGCGCGTCTCCGAGTACGCAAAAGCCGGCGTGCAGTCGCAAGCGTTTGAACTAGATGCTGAATTTTAATACAATGAATTTATTACTCAGTTTGCAGCTCGTGCTGAATGCTAAACTCAGCCGTGACGTTGTAGTTTACGTCGTCATCGAGGTCGTCTATTGCCGCAGGATCCGCTACGACGTGAGCTTGCATGCTGCCGAGACGAGAGTACGCCAGACGGTCAAGAACGGCTTCCTTGAGCTCGCCCATGACGTGGTCAACTACTTTGTTTGATAGCTTCAACCACGACCCATGGTATACCTGCTCCGAAGGCGTCGACAAACCAAGCAATTCCCAATTGGATGCGCAAACCTGGTCAACAATGGAATCTTTCGCAACCAAGCAAAAGTCCTCGTTTGGGAGCTTTACGATGGCTTCCTGCATGGTTGCAGGCGTTACGTTGCCATACGTCTCTATGTACCTGCTGCTGAGCGCATTGGAAGGGGCATATAGCGTGTAGTCACTGTACCTGCCCGACTCGCACGGGTGCAAATTGACAATCTGCGTAAATCCGCCAGGCGCCATGCTGTCCTGCGGCAGCCAGCCAAACTTGTTTTCAACACCAACTGTGTTTGCGTCAACAACATTGCCGGACGTGTTTTCAAAAAGAGACACCGAAATGTGTACGGGCGCATCGCAATCAGACGATGCCGAGCTGAGTTTCCACGACGACACAATTGATTTGCCCTTAAGCGCTTCGTTGCCAATTTCAAAAGTTACACCATCGACGAGCTCTTGCTTTGTCAAATTGCGCGCATTCAAACGCAGTTTTGAAAAAGTTGGAGTCATGTTTGTCGTTGCTTCGCTTTCTACCTCTTCTACCTTAGGAGCATCGGAAAGTACGGCGTCGGTTGTAGCGGTAGCGTTTGCTCGAAGAGAAGACATCGTTGCTGTGCCAAGACCCCACTTTTATACCATGCAAGTGGATGTTAGCACAACAAATTACAGTTTACGATATTTAGAAATGAGTTGTCCGTTTTTCAAGAAGTTGAAACCGCATCACGTTCGAGGTCATCAGCTTATGAAAAATAAGGTAACACCGCATGAAGCACTCGTGCGCGTGCTCGAAGTGACCGAAACTGAAGCTTGTTTGGAAAAATTGGATGGGCTTGATCTGTTTGATTATGCCTTATCACCGAATCGCAGTGTCTTGCTCATTTATGACTGCCTGCAACAAGTGTTGAGCGCTTTGCAGCACATGCACACCGAAGGTGTTGTGCATTGTGATGTAAAGCCGGATAACGTACGCATTTTAGCTAACGGTCGCGCAAAGTTGTTTGATTACGGAGCCGTGCGCCGCATAGGAGAACCTATTGTCGAGTTTACCTCTGCGTTTATGGACACTACCCGATGGTGCAGACAATATTGCCCACCGCCAGCACATCCTTCAATGGACACGTATGCGTTTTGTGTAACATGCATTTCGGTTTTGTTCTGTCTCAACGCACCCGACGTCATCAATGCGCAAAATATCAATAACTGGATTGAACAATGTGTTTTTAACACGCTGCTAACAGAAGAAGATGTCAGCTTGGCATACACGAACAGCAAAACGTTAGCTCAAGCGCGTTATTCTTTAAACAATAACATGGTGAACAAAAAGAACAGCAATTGCGATGCAGCGCTCAGCCCACATGTCATTCAAAAAGTTTTGGATCCGCTTGGGCTAACGGTCACAAAATTGCATGCATTGTTCCACGTCAGTGAAGACAAACTTCACGAGTGGCTTCAATCTGGTGCGGAAAAATGCAAACTCCACGGCTTGTCGTTGCAGGCTTCAAGGCCAAGCAATTGCGACGCGTCGATATCATCACCAAGGCGCAAAAGACGCCGAAAATGAGTGATTGCATCAATTGGTTGACGACTTGGTCCATGGTCGCACCTTTTGCAACCTTTTGAGTTTTTAACTCCACCGCAACAGGTCCATCTTTTCAAGTGCAAATCAAAGTTTGATGCGTTGCCGTGCCACGAACATTCCCATTTACCAACGCTGCGTACCGGATCATATTGAGCACCGCAACGAGGACACATTGACATTATCTATATAAAAGCGCAAACAAATGCTTAAAAGATATATGCACAAACTAAAATTGGTCGTAAAAGGAACTCTCAATGTTCTTGCTATATGTATTTTTGTTTTTTTGCACTTATCAAAATTTAACATCGCTGCATATTGCGCACTTGCAGCTATTAGTGTTGTGTCCTTGTCCTCTGCCTTTTTGCGTGAAAAGCGATTAGGAAATCCAGGAGGCTATGATAATGCTGCAAGATGGTTATGGGGTGTCTTTTTTGCGGCACCATGGGTAGCATTTGCAGTTAGCATTGGTTACATCGGTAACGAAGGGCTGCAAGAAAGTTTGAGCACGCAGAAATACGTCATATACGGATCGCTAGGACTTGCACTGATTGTCGATACGACGTACATGTATATGAGGAGGAAAGACGAAACGGGCAATAAGCTTCGCGTAGCAACCTACACATTTGCGTTTGTGCTGTACGCGAGTATTGCTGCGAGTGTTTACTACCTCAGCATACTTTCGTCTTACAACATGCCCTTGTACAAAACTTTGTCGTATCCGGACGAGACCGTTCGCAACACAACGTGTCGCACAAAAACAAGCAGTACTGATGGAACCGCACTTATATGGGCACAGACAGAAACCAGTGATGTGCGCTGCGCTTACCTGACGTGGGAACATTTGCGATCCAATATTTTATTTTTAATAACATTTTCTATATCATGCAGCTTGTTGTTTGATTTTGAACGCACACGCAATAATCCGCTGCATAGCAACTTGCTTGCGCGAGTTCTTGGTTTGTTCAGCTACTTTTTGCAATTTGCTGGGTACACAAACATCATAGACTCACTTGATGACTTGTGGACAGTAAACAGAACCTCGCTTGGCTTGCTTTGTGGTCACTACGCGATCAATATAGTAGTGGCGTCACTGCGTTTCTACAACGTAAATAAAGCTAAAAACAACGACAAGGAATACAATTCGGATGACGATGACACGCAGCAGCCCCCCACCGATGAAACGCCATTGATGACGCCGCTCGAGCCCGTTCAAAGACTTGATTTGAGTGCCGTGCTGCGCCAACGACGTTTTGCATCAACACTAAATGTCTAAAAAACTCTTGTTTTTTGGCGCTTTTGCGGCGTTAAGCACATGCTTCATGCTGTCGGTAGCTCTGCCTCCGGCAATGCTCGAAAACGCCGCTCGTATGTCTTTTGCGGCCTTGATGGTAGCATCCGATGAAGTTGTCCACGACTGATTTAAATTGGTTGCGTAAGGGTTATTGGATGCAGACACAACTTTGGTGCGTTTTGCTGGCGGCGGCGACGCGCACGGCGCTGGCGCTGGAGCGGCTACGACACCAGCGCTTTTCTGCATCATTAGATCGTATCGGTGCTGCAGAGCTGCGCGTTCCGCTGAAGCTGCGGACTCCTTTGCTGCGCGCTGCGCCTCGACGGCTCGGCTGCTTGCGCACTGCACAAGCTGCATCACTTCTGTTGCCAAAGCAGGGTCCTCGATGCGGTTGAAAAGGTCGTTTGTAGCGTCCGCGTTGTACGTGTCGCCCTGAAGACTCTTGAGGCTGTCGCCAACCGCCTGCAGCAAGTTACGTTTCTTCGTTTCCATTTCGGCTTCGTATGCCTTGCGCTTTTCGTCTTCGATTTTTTTCTCGGCCGCCTCGCGCTCGTCCCATTTTGCTTGCAGAGCTTTCAGTTTTTCTTCGGCTTCTGCGGCGCGCTGAGCGCTGCTTTCGGCGCGCTTGTGCTCTTCAAGAGCCTTCTCCATTGCGTGCGTCTCGGCTGCTGTTGGCTCATGCGGTACCGCAGGTGTTTCTTGCATCTCCGAGGTTTCGGTTTCTGGTGCTGGCTGTTTCTCGGTTTCGGACATCGCTGAAGCACACCTTATCGCATCTTTATAGTCCGTAAAACCATGTATACGGCATCCAGGTCGCCGCGGCTCCGTGCATAAAGAAACTTCCAAAGGTTCCTTGCTTGTCGATCCGTCTGAAAACTCGCGATGCACGTGCGACAAGCTCAAGCCTGTGTACAAGCCGTCGTTCAAGCAGCGCGAAACGTAGTTGCCTGAAAGGCTGTCATCTTGCGCGAGCTTGCCGCGCACCCACATTGAACCGTCCTCGCGCAAAAGAGCGCTTTCGATGCGCCCTATTTCTAGGTCCTTGTTGTGCTCAAACTTGACAGGCAAGCCGCGCAGGCGAGACACGATTGCGCTTGCTTCGTTATTGTTGATGTGAAACGTTGCGTCATTGTCATCTGCCGTGCGAACGCCGTTGCCCGGAAGTATGGTGCCGGTGAAGTACATAATCGAAAAGCAAAAGCGTTGATATAGAAGTAGGTATAAAGCGGTGACTTCTTACCGTTCATGTTATGCCACCATCGTTGCAAACTCAAATTGTTCAAAATAAAAAGGAAACAAAACAACTTGTGCAATCCGTGGTAGCAACGCTGGAACGTATGGACCAGCGTATCAAAGAATTAGAAAAAAAAATTGTGGTATTGAGCGCACCGTTACTTCCAAAACAATGAAGAAAATTTTGCTCGTTGTTGCTTTCAGTGGCGTTGCCACTCTTGTAGCAGGATGGAATCATTTGCAAAACGTCGAAAAAGTTTACGGACTTGTTATGTTAAGCATTGCGGCTCTGGAATGCGCGTTTGTATACAACCAACCAGTTGACTGCACTTTTACGCCTGCGTACTGGATAACGTGCTCTTGCGCAAACGTTCTTGTTATTGTAGTACAGCAAGAAATGTGGATAGGTTTATTAATGTGGCTTTTAGCATGTTCAGCTGCTTTTGGTGCACTTGCGGCGCATCATTGTGCGTAGTACCACACCACAAACAGCAAAATAACAACAAGAACAAGGTAAGCAGCTGCAGACCAACACCAAATGAGCAAACCCTCTGGAGCGCTGCTGCATATAGTTGTCAAAAATGCAATACTAATACAAGCGCTGCCTGACAACGCTAATAAAACGTAAAGCTTTTTGCGGTCTCGTGGTGGAAACCTCATTGCGTTTGCCCACGACGCATCATAATGTACACCAAACAAGGCGCAAACGCCAAAACTTGACAGAGCGATGCCAACATAAGGACGCAGCGCTTCAGCGCAATCTGGTACGTTCTTGAACGTCACTACCATTGTGATAAACCCCCACACAAACAACACAAACGGAAATATGCGTTGCAGCATGCCAAGCAGGCAAAGCACGCACGCATACGGGTACGTCGAAGGGGGCGCCGGGCAATCCGGTGGGGGAGCAACGCCGTACGGCGAGTTCTCTTCTTCAAGCTCAAGCATAAAAATACGTTAGTACGCGTGCATCACGTAGGCGCCAATCGCGATGCATGCAGCACCAATTGTGTGATTAATTGTAATTTTACCATACAAAAAAGCGCCTATGAGGTACCCCAAAAGGTTAGTGCCAGCGTTGAGCGTAGCCAGCACAATGCCTGGATTTTGCGTAGCAAGCAAATACGAAAGCATCAAAGAGGCTAACGTTGTTGCTGTGGCCATGAGCACGGCCATCATCCACGCCTGCACGGGCAGCGCCGACAGGCACTCGACTGCTTTGGGCGGCGGGTTGCCCACGAGCTGGGCGAGCGCGACCACGAGAGCGGCAAGCGCCGCTTGCGCGAGCGTCAGCGCCCACGACGCCTCGTTGCGCGAGCATTCCATCGTGTCCATCACCGCGCGGCGACCCGACGGCACGATGCTCCATATGAGGACGATAAAGACACCCACAAACACTCCCTGCATTTTATTACTCACCACGCCACTGCAACAAGGGATGCCGCGTGTCTGCATCTACCGAAACGGCTGCTTTGCGTTTTCGTGAAACTTTGTTCACCACAGCTAGTGACCTACGCTTTGGTAGGCGGTCGTCTTCGCCTTTAGGGTTGCGCCATTGTATCAGGAAGTGTCGCGTATTTTCATCCGTTTTTTTGCGCTTGCGGGTAGGTGGAGCGTCTTCGTCTTCAGCGTGTTCGGTTATTTCTTTGTCTTCGTAGCCTTCAACTTCTGTTTCACTATCCTCGTCTGTTGATTTTGTGTCCGCTTCTCTTTCATCATAATACTCTACAAAATTTTGTTGTAATTTTTCTATTGCTTTATCCCTTTCAGGTTCATTTTCTAACCAATCTGCAAAAAATACGAGCAAATCATCTTTGTGTGACTCAAAATATTCTGCTGCGTTTTCTCCAACATTTGGAGTTTTGTCATAAAAGTTTTCAAGATAAACTTGCAATTCCTTTGTATTATTGCGTTTTTTTGTGTAAAACTGCACAAAAGCCTTTTTTAAATCTTCTTCTTTATATTGTTTTGTTTTTTGTGGACCGTACCAGGGTTTGGTGTGTTGACACAAAAATGTTATTGCAGATTTGTTAGGTTCTGTGTCAAAGTATTTTTCTAAATCAGTTTGTGATGTTAAACTTCTCCTTTTTAAATCCTTTTGCCTTTGTCTAACTTTATCAAAGTAGCGCATTAGTTCAAGATATGGTTTAAGTTCTTCTTGGGTTTTTTTCTTGATTGCTTTTTCTTTTTGTATGATAAAAAACGCTGTTATTTGAGTTTGTAATTTTTTTGCGTCAAGTCCTTTTTTGTTAAGATTTTTGTTAATAATTTCAGCATTTTTTTCTATAAAATCTGCAACATTTGTTGTTGATGTTATTTTGTCAATTTGTTTGTGTTTTTGCATATAATTTAACAATGTATCTAAAGTGATTTTTTCTTGTGCGTCTTTTTTTTGTTTTTTTTTTATATCTTTTTTACGCAAGACATCACTTCTTACGTCTTCCTCAGAATCTGCTTCTGCATCAGAATCTTCGTTGTTTCTGTCATACGCGCTGTCAACATATATTTGTACGGCATCGGGAAACTCGTTTACATTGCAAAATTGTACTTGACAATTTTGGTGTGAAACAAACCAGATAACCATTTGCATCACCGGAAACGCAATGCGCTGCAAATTGCATATTTTATCCAAACGATCAATTTTTGCTACGTTGCTTATGTCATTTTTCACTAAATCTTCAATGAAGCTACTTGTAAGGGTTTCGTACACTTGTTTATTGCGTACGTAGTATGAGTAGTCAGCTGTTGATGAAATCATTGCTCTAGCTGCTTTGCGTTGACGCCATTTATCCAATTGTGATGGTTTGGTGAACGTAAGTTGTCTCGTTTTTTCTTGTCTTTCTTTGTCAAACTCTGTTAGGGTTACCCTTTTACTTCCCCCTTTTGTAGGTTTTGTCGTCAAAACAAAAAAGTCGTCAAATAAGTTTTCGTCGTCGATTTCTGGCTGCGGATCTGGCACTTGTAAAGCTGCTTCAACTGACACAAAATCTTCTGACACAGGCGTTTTTAGAGTTTGCTTTTTGAGCGAACTTTCTACGGTCCAAGGATTTGATAATATATCTTCCTCGTCTTTTGGCTTTCTTATTTCTTGCAAATTAAACGTTAGATCAAGGTAATCACTATTATCTATTTCACATGTGCGTAAATTTTCAATTTTAAAAACTCTAAATTGAAATAAGGTAATGTGTTCAATTTCGTAAGCATGAGCAACGTAAAACTTTTCTGTTTCTTCTGGTTTCCCGTTTTGTGTAGCAATTGTTCTAATTATTTTGTTTATGTATTCTTCGTTAATGATGTTTTCAACAATGTAATGCTCAACTGACTCAATGCGATCTTGAAGCAAAACAAATTGCTTTTCTACGTTGTTCTTGAAACTAGTCAGATATGATACACGTTTTTCTTCAGGAAAAAGTTTTTTAAACAAGTAATCTGTGATGCAATTTAATTTTTGATCTGCACAAAATTGTTTGCAAACCTTGTAGTTGTGTTCAAATACGTTAACACTTGGAATTTGTACTTCTGTGTCCGGTAATAAACTGCTGGATATTGAAAGAGTAGGGTTTAACTTTTCAAGGTCTGATAGTGCTATTTCGTATTGTGTAGCAATTTCAGTTAGCGTTGTGTTACTGAACACAACTGTGTAAGTGTTTTTAAGTTGCGCAATAATCAATTCTTGATCTACAATTTCTTTTTCTAGTTGTGTCTTTGGTCTTTTTTTAAGTAATTTTGTTACTTCTTTTGAAAACGTTAACAATCGGTCAATTGTAGGAATTTTGTCTTCTTTATCCAAAGGCGTCATTAATTGTTGTAATTCTTCTTTTAATTGTGTTAAATTTTTCATTTGTTCTTTTGTTGGGTTTTGTGCTTGTTCAAGATGTAAAATTTCTTTCTTATCATTAAATATTTTTTTTAGATAAGCGCAATATTCTATTAAGTTACTGTGCTCTACTTGTGTTGTGCTTATTTTTATTATTTTGTGTTTTTCTTCCATATAAAACCAAATTTGATCTGCAATATTTTTATTTTGTTTTACATAATTGCGTATACTAGTTTTGTTGTTACCGCACATTTGGTAAACAGTATTGACTTGCAGTTCAAATTTTATAACATCTTTGCAAGAAATAATTGCGTTGATATCTTCAGTGAGTAATGCATCAACTTGCGCTTCAGGTGTTGAGTTAGGAAATAATTGTTCATAAAATTCTTTTTGTCTTTCATCGTAATATCTTTTCTTACGCGTGCTTCTTGTTTTCTTTTGCCCTTTTTTAACACGAAGTGATTCTGATCTTGCTTCCCTTTTTTGCAATTTTGTTGTTTTTCTGTCTTCTTGAACAAGTATTGCTTTTTTTATTTTAATAACTACCTCTTCTTCTTCCGGCTTTTCTTTTTTCTTGGTTTTATTTCTTTGCTGTTTTGTTTTAACGGCCTTTGTTCCTTTGCGTACAGGTGCGTCGGCCATGCACACATCTTTTGGAGCTTTTCGTAAGTAGTGCAGCGTCCGTTATGCGCTCGTGGTCGGACGTGTACCCGGACTTGTTGCGCTTGTCGGAGTGGGACTGGGTGGGGTGGCGCGAGGCGCTCGCTGAGGCCCTCGACATCGACGTGTCGCGCGCGTGGCAGCTGGGCGAGGCGCCCGCGCTGCACTCGGCGTGCCTGCGCGCGCTGTACAGCAACGTGCGCATGCCGCCCACGTGCGGCCCGGCGCACGACGTGTGCGAGGCGCTCGGGCTCGGCCCCGACGCGGCGGCGTACATGCTGGCCTTCTGCCTGCGCACGCGGTCGCGCTACGTCGTAGGCGCCGAACCCCGCCCCGTGCTGCCGCGGTTGCCGGAGCCGAACCCGCACCCGCCGCTGTTTGGCGGTGCCCAGCTCCGCGCGATAGCGGATGTGGCGCCGGGGATTGCGCAGTCGGTGCTGGACGCAGCGCAGGAGACCATGCACCGGCGGCGGCCGCTGCGTTTCGTGTTTGTGCACGGCAGCGAGGTCGATGCCGACGAGCTGGCGCGCGTTGTGCGCGGCATGGCGCACGGGCACCTCGCCGTGCGAGTTGAGCAGGCGCCAGACCACTCGGTGCACGAGGACGCCGTGCAAATCAAGATGTCCCTGAAGCCAATAAATACATGTTGAGCAGTTGCGCAAAAGTAACGTCCGTACTGTACGAGTACCAGTTCAGCGAGCCGCACCGTGCGCACGAAACGGACGGTGAAACTACTTCAACGTGTTTTTGTGTACGCATACCTGACGTAGGCCCGCTAGTGTTAACAAATGCGCATTGCGTAGAAAAAGCGCCTTCGGGTGAGGTGTCCCTGGTGCTTGAGCACCTGGGGCGCCAGCCGGTTCGCGCACGCGTGTCTTTGTTTTGCCCAGAACTCGACGTTGCCGTCTTGGAGCTAGATGACCCTTCGCTGCTCAAACCTCTCGAGATGGAAGCACATCCCAAACCTGGCATTGAAGTGGTTGCGTTGGGCTTTCCTTTGGACAGCGATCAGTTGCGCGCAAGCCACGGCGTTTTGACTGGAACGCATGAGCACTACATGCAATTGGGTAGTTGCAGCATCAACAGCGGAAACTCCGGTGGCCCCATCGTGGACCGAGCCACCGGTCGCGTGGTTGCCATTGCCGCAGCCACTTTGGCCGACTCTGAAGGCATTTCGCTCGGCATCCCTATGCGTTTTGCGGCTTGCGCCGTGCGCATGCCTGCGCAGCGGCTGCTTCGAGTGCCGCGCCTGTACAATGCGATCTGTGTGCCATGCACGATTGCGCACGCGGAGCACTTGGGTTTGCCCCTAGATCGTGGCGCGCGCGTGCTTTACGCCACGCGCAGCGCGCGGCAAGCTGGTCTTAAGACTGACGATGTAATTACGCGGTGCGGGGGGTGGCCGGTGAATGCTCTTGGCAAAGTGCAAACTGCGCACGCGCCTGTCGTTGGCGTTGCGCTAGATTCCGTTGAGCTCGCGCTCGAAATTGCAAAACCGCGCGTCGACGTAGAGGTGCATCGCAAAGGCATTAAAGGACCCCTGCGCATGCAACTTCCACTCAAGCTTCGATCGCACCCTGATAATTTGTATCCTTTGTGGGAAGCTGCCGGCGGCGTGCACTACGTTCGCATTGGTGACATTATCTTCGTACCCTTGTCGCTTGATTTGCTAGATGAGTTTGAACCAAGTCACGAGCAGCGTGCCTTTGTCGAGGCTGCAAACGCAAAGCCGGGTGCAGTAACCGTGGCGTGGGTCAAGCCCCAGTCCGCGGCAGATCAGGCCGGTGTTGAACCTTTGCAAATCTTAAAATCGTTTAAAAACAAACCCGTGAAAACGATTGAAGATTTGGCGTCGTTACTGCCAACGCAAGCAAGAAAAAAACGCCGAAAAACAACAACTTTGACAATGACGTTCAATTCACGTTTGAACGTCGTGCTCCGTGACGGAGGTGCAGAGTATTTAGTAAAACGGTACCAGGCATAGCGATGTCTCAACAGCCACCAGCAACGCCAAACCCGTATAACGAGCCCCCCCCAAAAGAACCAACTCAAGATCCTTCAGGTACAACAATTGTATCACCTTTGTCGTCAGGTCATCGACAACCTTTGACGTCAGATAATCGAGAATCTCGAGGTACAGAAGCAACGCAAGAGGAGTACGCACCAGTTGGGTTTCGCATTGAAGGCGAACTTGTGTTTGCAAAAAATGGGCGTCTTTTGACTTCACCAGCTGAAATTAGCACCATGACGGCCGCGCGGCACATTGATTTTGATGGCAATAAACGTCGCATGCCGGTAGCGCAAGACTTGAGTGGCAATACTCAATTTAGGTATTACAACACGTATCCCTTTGTAGCAAAACGATTTTGCCAAACGCAGCGCGTATTGCTTGCAACTCGCAGCCTAGCGCGCACGCCTGGGCCAAAGATGCTAGAGGTGCCAACATTGCCGATTGAGATAGATGGAACCCGCTATGCAATAACGCGCACTTTTTTTGTGGGCCGTGCTCGCGTAGGATTTGTGACTATAACGCCGTTAAAGCTTGTAAACTAATGATGTCGAATGAAATTAATGGAATTGAGTTAACGTTTACAGGTCAGGTTGCAGTAAACCAAGCGATGGCACTTGTAAAATGCAAATATCCGCATTTGAGAAATAATGTGAAAACGTGGAAAGATTTTACTGAAAATGAAGAGGTAAGAAATGTTTTTGCCCAGTTAAGTGCTAACTTTTGGTTAAAGCAACATTACTTGACGGGTAAGAATTACACGGCTGTACGCTGGGGAACCAATTACGATCGCATTATTGCCCAAACCTATCCTTTCTTTGCGTCTTGGACATACGATAGCGAGAAGTGGGTACAAAATAGAAATCCCTACCGCATACAAGCATCAGTGTTTGCTGACGGCTAAGATGTGGATAACGTCGTCCGAAAACTATTTTTGCGTTTGCTTAGACTTTGAGTTTGTGACTTGCCCAAGCGGCCGTCGTCACGTGTGGGAGATTGGCGCGTGCGTTCTGTCTTGCCCGCACATAAATTTTCAATCATTTGTGGTTCCTCCGATGCAAGTTTTGCCCAATTGTGTAACAAACGAAAATCTAAGTGTTGATTGGCTTCGGAACAACGGAGCCGTCAGTCTGTCAAACGCGCTTCACGACTTCATAGCGTGGTTGATTGCGCATTGCACAAAAGACCGCATATTGTTTTGCGCACATGGCGCGTTTTCGGCAGATCAACCTCTGCTTTGCGAAGCCCTTGCCAGAACAGGCTTATTTATACCGCGGCCTCACTTTTTCTTAGATACTCTTCAATACGTACGCCACGCGTTTCGAGCAGATCACTTAGACAAGTTTACATTGGCATTTTTGGTTGAAAATTTTTTGAACGATACCGTGCAACACAAAGCGCTGTCCGACGCCACGCATCTCGTTCGCTTGTTACTGATCGCTCAGCAGCGAGTGCCGCTTAGCGGATACATAGTTGCGACTCACTGCGTGGCTTTGACGCTTGTGCCTGGCATAGGCCCGGGGTTCATACAAGATTTGATTAGGTCTGGCGTGCCGGATACTGTTGAAGATTTAGCGCTGTATTTTGCTCATGGTAATTTTTTGCCCCCATTTGTGTCAGAAATCAAGAGCAACGCGCTAAAATCATTTGTACGTACTGTATGCGAGCAATCATTTGCCTTTCAGTTGCCCTCATCTACTGCATGTGCTGGTGGCACCAGCACTACGTGCAGCGAAAACGCGAATACGCCGAAGCTCAAACCTACGTGAAAAGCGATGCATGCACCAATGCAACCTTAAATCAATTGCTCGGCGCTTACGGAACTTCTTGCCGCGAGGCGCAACAAATTGTTCAAATGCCACCTTTTTTGCGAAGCTTGTATGATGTTTTAGAAGATATACACGTTTGCGGGCACCAGCGGTGTGAGCTTGTCTATATGGACATGGTACAAAATTTGCCTTACCTCAGTGCTGCGTTTGTGGCGCTAGTTGTTTTATTTGTGAGATTACGTAGTCGCGCAAGACAAGAAAATTTGCATCAGTTACCTTTCAAAATAAAGAACCTATAACTTAGAACAATGCACCGTCCTGTGCAACTTTCCGGAAACATGGATAACGACATTATGTTTACTATTCTTCTTGAGCGTTCGTTCCAGGAGAGTCAGGAACCGGCACCACAACGACGTTTGACCCGCGATGAGTGCACTTTTTTGCTCGGTAAAAAGAGAAAGCGCTGCGCAAGCGACGACGAGGAGACATGTGCCATTTGCCTCCAAAAGGACGGCACGAAGAAACGCATGTGGCGGACGATGCCGTGCTGTCAGGCAAAGATGCATGCGCCTTGCGTTGATCGGTGGCTGAAGACTCGTTCTGCGACGTGTCCAACGTGCCGGCACGACTTTTCACAGGATTTGGACAATTGGCAGCAGCCTCCGCAGCAAAACGCTCACCGTATTCGCGAGTTGTTGCCTCCAACGGAGTCTCTACCAGCTCCGTTGCGCGCAATGTTGGTCGAGCTACTGCGTCATGACGACCGTCATCGACAGATACGTCAGCTGCGCACTCAACGTTACGGGCAGACAAATGTGATGGCACCAAGCGCAGCGCCGCAATCGGAAGCAAACCAAGAAGAGCGCACGTGATGACGAGTGCTGCCAAGTTATCAAAATTATCGCGATGAACGTCAAAGAGCACAGTCAGTCCAGCGCCCCATTCTGACGACAAGACGCTGCCAAGGTTTGCTGTCGAAATAACGGCGCTGTACACGGCGCCTTCTAAGCCTTTTGGGCACTGGCGAGCAGCCATGAGCAAAACTGGCATAGTTGCAATTTGGCCAGCAATAGCCATGCTCGCTTCATCCAGTGAAGCAAAAATGACCGATTTTGAAATTCCTTCAATGAGCACTAGCTGCGCAAGCCGAAGCGCCACGATAAGTAAAATGCAACCAGCAAATATTTTTTGGAAAGATGTCGTGCGCAAAAAGTGTTTAAAGGTTATTGCACCTATCATGTGGCTTACATGCCCGGCAACGTCGATTGCTGCAAATTGCATAGGCCCGTAATCCAGCTTGTTTCGCATAAAATACGATATTGCAACGCCACAAGACGGCATCAAGCATAATAAAAAAACAAATATTGTTGCATTTCGCGACGTGTGTGTAACCACGTTCCATGTGCGTTGAAGGACGTGGCACGCGCTTGACGGAAACTTTTCCGTGGCGTCCGTGCGGTCCAAAACTTCACCCATGCAAGCAATAGGGGCCAGCACAAGTCCGGTGAGCACAAATACGCTCTTTGGCGACATGGAATAAAGAATGGCTCCGCCAGCCAAAGAAGATATCAATGCGCCTGCTGCTCGGCACATCCACACATTGCTTTGCAATGTGCCTGCTTCTTCTGAACTTTCCTTGCGCACGTGCGTAACTAGCACAGCGTCCAGCATAACGTCTACAACTACCATGCAGTAGCTTTGGAACACGAAGAGAAGAGCAAACGCAGTTTTTGAGTGCAAGTTGTGTCCTATAGCAAGCCAAGCTAGCATGTAAGCAATGCAGTGCATCAATATGTAGGGCGACCTATGGCGCCCGCAAATAGCGTGCGCATCTGAATACGCACCAACCAGGGGTTTTAAACACCAAGGCGCGCCAGCAAAACCCATTACCATCGCCAACCATTGCGGTGACACATTCTTGGCTGCCCAAATGCGCAAACTCGTCTCAGGCAGTTGCATGGATGCGCACAGGATGGCGTAGCTTGCGTACAAATGCAAGCGCATTTATGACATTATAAAAATAGCGCTCCACGCGTTACATGAGCGTCCTCAAGAAAGTTGGCAGCGTAGACGGCGCAGACAAAATTTACGACAAAGCGCAACACGTCGCCGACGCGCTCGGAGGAGCGTGGGAAGTTTATACGGTTGGCAACGACGGGTGCAGTGCAGTGCTCAGAAATGCAAGTCAAGCATGGACGCGGCCGGAAGACATGCTAGCGATTTCCAAAGCATGCAGGCGCATCGACCCGAAAGTGCGAGCGCAAGTCAGCATCAATGTATACGAACAGTGCCTATACGCCAAACTAACTTGGTTGCGCTTGCGGTGCTGCTTGCGCTGCTGGCCCAACCCGTACGAGCTAGTCGCTACGTGCATCGTAACGTTACGGATTGCCATGTGGTTGGCAAAAACATGACAAAGGTGTGCTGCAGAGTGGGCACATTGCAGCGCTGCTTTTGCAGAGACGGCATGCGAAAGCACTGCGAAGCAAACGAGTACGCCGTCGCAGCCTACGTTATGATGCTGTTTCTTATTATGCATTCTCAACTTTCGCAAGCACTAATGTCTGTACGAGTTCAACAGCGTATTTACGTAAATGTA
>Ga0310343_10000104_pt1 | contig 35073 bp, 32 predicted proteins | sample HC15DNA2025_MG_FD_203519 | JGI IMG/M metagenome (GOLD analysis project Ga0310343, IMG submission 203519) | Marine microbial communities from station ALOHA, North Pacific Subtropical Gyre - HC15-DNA-20-25_MG | ecosystem: Environmental > Aquatic > Marine > Oceanic | place: Pacific Ocean: North...
GCATTGAGATTGCTGGTCCCGAAGATGATCCCGAGCCACGCAGTATTGACGTTGTCGTTGTTCCTGGAGTTGCCTTCACTGCCGATGGGCACCGGCTCGGCCAGGGTGGTGGCTGGTACGACAGATTTCTCGCCGATGTCGGTGACGAGACGGCGACGATTGGAGTGTGTTTCCAAGAACAGGTTGTTTCTGCTGTGCCTCAGGAACCCCATGACATCTCGGTACACCGTGTCATCTCTGCGTGATGCGCATTGCCATCAAGAACTTCTGAGCACGTGCGATGTGAGTTGGGCAGGGTTTTACGCCCCGCGTTTGCGTTCTGCGGCGTGTGCTGGCACACTATAAGGCGATGAAATCAGCACAGCGCGTGTTTCTTGATCTTGTAGTAGGCATCCGGTAGCGCACCGGACCTCACACCGCGTGCGCACCGACCTCCCGACACCGGGGGGTCGTTCCGTTTTTCACCGCAAGCACCTCATGACCACGACCACCAATTCAGGAGAACCAATGAGCACAGCATCTACTCGCATGACCGGGGCCCAAGCTCTGATCAAAGCGCTCGAGATGGAGCAGGTTGACACGATTTTCGGATTGCCGGGCGGCTGCATCCTGCCGGCATACGACCCTCTTCTCGAGTCGTCTATTCGCCATGTGCTCGTACGGCATGAGCAAGGCGCTGGTCATATGGCGGAGGGTTATGCCCACGTCACCGGTCGACCTGGAGTTGCAATGGTGACATCAGGCCCTGCGGCGACAAACCTTGTGACACCCCTGATGGATGCGTACATGGACTCGATTCCGATGGTCGGTATTACCGGCCAGGTGGGTACCTCAGCGATTGGATCTGACGCGTTTCAAGAATGTGACACGGTCGGCATTACCCGTTCTTGCACGAAGCACAACGAACTTGTCATGACACCCGATGACATTCCGCTCGCTGTTCGCCAGGCATTCCATCTTGCTACGACAGGCCGCCCGGGGCCAGTGTTGCTCGACCTCCCGAAAGACGTTCTTCAGAACGAGATGACATGGCATTGGCCGACCGATGACGAGGTGTCTGGCTCGCTTCCGGGGTATCGCCCGACGATGAAGGGTCACTCGCGAATGATCAAAGAAGCCGCACGAATGATTCTTGCGGCCGAGCGTCCTGTGCTGTATGTCGGCGGTGGCATGTTGAAAGCGCGAGCGGCCGAAATTTTGCGAGAGCTCGCAGAGATGACAGGCATCAATGTCGTCACGACGTTGATGGCGCGTGGCGTGTTCCCTGATGACCACGAACTGTGCCTCGGAATGCCGGGCATGCACGGAACGATCGCCGCAACAACGGCAATGCAGCGCGCTGACCTACTCATCACCCTTGGCGCCCGCTTCGATGACCGAATCACTGGTCGTCTCGACGCGTTCGCACCTGACGCGAAGATCATTCACGTCGACATCGACCCGGCCGAGCAGGGCAAAGTTCGTCGCCCCGATGTCCCGATTGTGGGCGACTGTCGTCTGGTTACCGAAGAAATCGTGCAGGCAATCCGTGACCTCACGGCATCGGGAACTGAGCAGGCCGATATCACCGCATGGAAGTCTCGAGTGTCAGGCTGGCAAGAAATCTTCCCGTTGACCTACGACGAGGCTTCACCGGGCGCCGGCTTGAAACCGCAGTATTGTCTCGAAGAACTCCGCGCCGCATCGACTGACGAAACAATCCTCGTTTCGGGCGTGGGCCAACACCAAATGTGGGCGTCATTGCACTGGAAGTTCAACCAGCCGTACTCGTGGGTGAACTCCGGTGGTCTGGGCACAATGGGGTTCTCGATTCCTGCTGCGATCGGAGCAAAGGCGGGTCGCCCAGACGCAACGGTGTGGGCTGTCGATGGCGACGGTTGCTTCCAAATGACGGCGCAAGAACTCGTGACCGCAACGGTCGAGCGAATTCCTGTCAAGGTTGCCCTGTTAAACAACTCGTATCTCGGAATGGTTCGCCAATGGCAGGAAATGTTCTATGACGAGCGCTACTCAGAGGTCTACTTGTCAACAGAAACCCCTGACTACGTGAAGTGGGCAGAGTCGATGGGTTGTGTTGGGATCCGAGTGGAAAGCCCTGAAGAGGTTGGCCCGGCCATCGAGAAGGCGAACTCGATCAACGATCGGTCGGTTGTTGTCGAGTTCCGTACCGACTCCGAAGAGAAGGTGTTCCCGATGGTGCCGGCTGGCGTGAGCAACGACGAGGTGCTCGTTCACCCATCGCAAGAGCAGTTCAGAGCGCAGCTCGGCTGAAGTGATTGAAAAGAACTGGAGAACACGACATGACTGCGTTTAATCCGCATGGAACTTCGCTCAATCACGGCATTCTTTCGGTACTTGTGCAGAACCGCCCCGGCGTGCTTGCCCGCGTTGCGAGTTTGTTCGCCCGACGTGGCTACAACATTTTCTCTTTGGCGGTGGCGCCAGCTGAAGATGAAACCCAAAGCCGCATCACGATCGTTGTCGATCTCGAATCGGCCCCACTCGAGCAGATGGTGAAGCAACTTTTCAAGTTGGTTGACGTGGTGAAGATTTCTGAGCTTGACCCTCGGCGTTCGATCGAACGTGAATTGTTGCTCGTGACCGTCCGTGCCGATACGGGGCAACGGTCTGAAATTGTTGAGTTGGTGAAGATTTTCGAGGCAAAAATTCTCGCCGTTGGATCGGATGCGGTGACGGTGAGTCTCGAGGGTCATCCGGACAAATTGGACGATTTTGAGGAACTGCTCGATTCTTATGCCATCGTTGAGATGCAGCGGACGGGTCGAGTGGCTCTTCCCAAACTTGATCGGGCGGCACGACTTCGTGCCGTCAACCCCAACCAGAAAGGAAAGGTGAGCTGACATGGCCGCCAACGTGTATTACGAGGCCGATTGTGACGGCTCCCTCATTCGCAACCGGAAGGTTGCTGTTATCGGTTATGGCTCACAGGGCCACGCACATGCGCTCAACTTGAAGGAGTCTGGCGTTGATGTGTGTATCGGTCTTCGTGAGGGTTCAAGTTCAACTCAGAAGGCAGAGCAGGCCGGATTGACCGTGAAGTCGGTCGCAGACGCAGCTGCGTGGGCAGATGTCATCATGATTCTCGCTCCCGATACTGAGCAGAAGAAGATCTTTGACGAGCACATCGCAGCACATCTGAACGCTGGCGATGCAATTGCATTCGCGCACGGTTTCAACGTCCGCTTTGGCCGCATTGCGGCTCCAGAGGGTGTCGATTGCATCATGATTGCGCCAAAGGGTCCCGGCCACTTGGTGCGCCGTACGTACACCGAAGGTGGCGGCGTACCTGCGCTCATCGCAGTCGAGCAGGACGCAACTGGTCAGGCGAAGGAGATTGCTCTGTCATACGCTGATGCCATCGGTGGGGCTCGCGCTGGTGTAATTGAGACAACGTTTACCGAAGAGACTGAGACCGATTTGTTCGGTGAGCAGGTCGTGCTGTGTGGTGGTCTCACCCGTCTGGTGCAGGCCGGATTCGAGACGTTGGTCGAGGCAGGTTACGCGCCGGAAATGGCGTACTTCGAATGCCTGCATGAGGTGAAGCTCATCGTCGACTTGATGTATGAAGAGGGCATCGCCGGTATGCGCTATTCGATTTCTGACACCGCCGAGTTCGGCGACTTGACTCGTGGGCCTCGCATCGTGACCGATGCAACGAAGGCTGAGATGAAGAAGGTGCTGTCGGAGATCCAGTCGGGTCAGTTTGCCGAAGAGTGGGTGAATGAAAGCGAGTCAGGCCGTGAGAACTATCACCGCATGCAGGAAGAGGGCAAGACCCACCCGATCGAGGTCGTTGGGTCGCATCTTCGCGGAATGATGCCGTGGATCTCGGCTGGCAAGCAGAAGGTTGCTGAAGCATCTGGCGGCGATAGCTGACAGTCAGTGGTATGTGCCGTTGCTGTGGCACACACCACTTGTGATAGGTATGAGGTAAGTCGGACGGGCGAACAGGCCTGGCCTCTCTACTTTCACCAGGCGTTTCAAAATATGACCTTGCAGGTCGGGTTTTGAGGGGATAGTCTCTCCGACCATGGCCGATAACGCAAAGAAACTTGGTTTTGAAACCCGCCAGATTCACGTAGGGGGAGACCCAGACCCGGCAACTGGCTCGCGTGCCGTGCCGATCTACCAAACGACCTCTTACGAGTTTCGTGATACCGAACACGCCGCCAATCTGTTCGCCTTGGCGGAAGTCGGGAATATTTACACCCGCATCATGAACCCAACTCAGGCAGCCCTAGAAGCACGTCTGAGTGACCTCGAGGGTGGATGCACGACCGCAATCGGCCTCCCTGGGGCGCTCGCTACCTCATCAGGCCAGGCTGCGGCGACGCTTGCGATCCTCACCGTCGTCGAAGCGGGTCACCACATCGTGGCTTCGCCATCGCTTTACGGCGGTTCCTACAACCTGTTGCACTACACCCTCCCGAAAATGGGCATCGAAGTCACCTTCGTCGACGACCCACACGACCTTGAGCAGTGGCGGGCAGCCGTGCGAGACAACACTCGCTTGTTCTACGGAGAGGTGTTACCAAATCCGAAGAACGACATGTTCGATATCGAAGGCGTCTCAGAGGTCGCTCACTCAGAGGGCATCCCGCTCATGGTCGACAACACCGTTGCAACGCCGTACCTCGTGAGGCCTCTCGAGTGGGGAGCCGACATCGTGGTGCATTCACTCACCAAGTTCATTGGCGGTCACGGAACGTCGGTGGCCGGCGGCATCGTCGACGGCGGAACATTCGACTACGCAGCCTCAGGGAGATTTGCAAACTTCACCGAGCCCGACCCGAGCTACCACGGTCTTGCATATTTCCCGGCGCTCGGACATGGCGCAATGATTCTCAAAGCACGTGTTCAGATGCTTCGAGACCTCGGAATGGCAATCTCACCATTCAACGCATTCATGATCCTTCAAGGCATGGAGACGTTGAGCCTTCGAATGGAGCGTCATTTCTCAAATGCGCAGGCAGTGGCTGAGTTCCTCGACGCTCATCCGCAGGTTGAGTCGGTCAACTACCCAGGCCTTACGTCGAGCGAGTGGCATGAGCGTGCAACTCGCCTCGGTGGCGGCCGCGGCTACGGCTCCGTTCTTGCGTTCGAGATCTCTGGTGGTCTTGAGGCGGGAAAGAAGTTCGTTGAAGGCCTCGAACTTCACAGCCACGTTGCCAACATTGGTGATACCCGAAGCCTCGTCATTCACCCGGCAAGCACGACACACTCACAGCTCACCTCAGAAGAGCAGGCTGCGAGCTCGGTGACGCCGGGGCTCGTTCGACTCTCGGTTGGTCTTGAAAATATCGAAGACATTCTTGATGATCTTCTCGCAGGATTCGCCGCCTCGTCGTAACCGAAGCGTGCCGGTTATTGAGTGCTCATTCCAGCTCGCCACATTCCTTCTTCGACCAGTTGTCTGATAGCAGGATCAGGCTCTGAACGTCGTTGAAGGGTCACGTCCTGAATCGTTGCGGTGCAGCGGTAGTCGTGAGGGTATGGGCCTACCGCTGATCCGGTGTCGATACCGACATCGAACGTTTCTCCACTCATCGAGTAGACGAGTGGCACCGTACGTGCGATGCGAGCGCCAGCAACAGGGGTGCCATCCACCGTCATGACGAGGTCCCCTCCGCCTCCGAAGCCACCGTCGTAGACAAAGTCGACGACGATCGTGTGCTCACCTTCAGCAAGTGCTTCCCCTGAGATGGTGGTGATGTCGTGACCGAAGCAGTTGTAGGTGAATTGGGGTGCGCTATTGCGTAGCCACATCGACCAGCCCGACATATTTCCGCCTTGACACACAATGACACCCTCGGCCGTGCTGTCGATATTGATCTTGCCGGTGATGGTCCACGAACAGTTTTTGAGGTTGATCACCGATGATTCAGGCATCCGAACGTGAGCGGTGGAATACGTCATCGACGTGGTGTTGCCGAGGGAGTGAGGCACTGCAAGGTCACCGTTGCGGGGGGAACCTGCATCTCGAAGCGGGTACACCCCGAGGCGACGAGCCTCTACATCGAAGAGATCACGTAATTCGGCGAGGCGCTCAGGTTCGGCGTCGGCGAGGTTGACCGATTGCGAGAAGTCGTTCTTGACGTCGTACAACTCCCAGACTTCATCGGGACCATCGAATTCGTATGCCTGCATTCTGATCCACGGGACACGACCATGAAAGCATGATGCGATCCAGCCGTCGTGGTACATCGCTCGGTTTCCAAGGATCTCGAAATATTGCGAGGTGCGCATACTTTCGCCGTCGGAACGAAAGGTGTAGTTCATCGGAACGCCATCGAGTTCCATTTGCTCAATACCGTTCACTCGATCAGGCGGAGTGATGCCGACAGCCGCGTAAATCGTCGGAGCGATATCAACGACGTGATGAAACTGGGAGCGCACACCTCCGGCGTCGGTGATGTTGTTGGGCCACGAGATTGCAAGCCCATTGCGAGTACCTCCGAAATGAGACGCCACTTGTTTCATCCATTGGAATGGTGAGTCGAGCGCCCAGGCCCACCCAACATTGAAGTGGTTCTCGCAACGAGCGGTTCCAAAGTCGCCGATGTGCTCCAGGAGCCACTCAGGGTCTTCGTGAACACCATTTTGGAACGATGGTGCGCTCCATGCGCCGTGAATCGTCCCTTCGGCTGACGCACCGTTGTCACCGGTGAGATAAATGATGAGGGTGTCAGAACCATGGCGTTCATCAAGTGCGCGTGCTGCGTCGATGACCCGACCGATGTGATGATCGGTATGGGCGAGAAAGCCCGCAAAACATTCCATGAGTCGTGTGGCAACTGGCCGGTACCGCTCTGGATAGTCGTCCCATGCAGGGATCTGGTCAGGACGTGTTGTGTTGGTCGTGTCGGGAGGAATCACCCCGAGCTCGAGTTGACGTTCGTAAATGGCATTGCGCAACGCATCCCAGCCCTCATCGAATTTTCCGGCGAACCGATCGATCCAGTCAGCTGGCGCATGATGCGGGGCGTGAACGGCGGGGGTCGAGAAATAACAGAACCAAGGACGGTCAGGAGTCGACGCCCGCTGTCGTTCAAGCCAATCGATCGCTTGGTCGGCAAGATCCTCGGTGAGGTGGTAGTCGGGACGACCGGCGTGAGGCGAAATTGGTGTGGTTTGGTCATACACGGCGGGCTCCCACTGGGAAGCTTCGGCACCGATAATGCCGTAGAACCGATCGAAGCCGAGCCCGGTTGGCCAGCGATCGAACGGCCCTGATGGGCTTTGTTCCCAAGAAGGGGCGAGGTGCCATTTTCCAAAGCACGAGGTCGAATATCCCGACATTCGCAGCACCTCAGCAACTGATGCTGCCTCGACTGGAATTGCAGAGTCGTATCCCGGATACGAGTTTGCGATCTCGGTGATGCCACCCATATGTACCCGGTGATGTTGTCGGCCGGTAAGGAGCGCCGCTCGGGTGGGCGAGCACAGTGCTGTGGTATGGAACTGATTGTACGACAATCCCTCATCGGCGACGCGTTGGAGCGTGGGCGATGGCACCGGGCCCCCGAATGTTGACATTGAGCCAAAGCCGACGTCATCGAGCATGATGAGCAGCACGTTCGGAGCATTTTTCGGAGCTGTGCGCTGCGCGAACGATGCCGGTGTTGAGTCAGAAAGCAGCCGTTGGATGTCTCCGGCAAAGGGTTGTGACGAGTGAGGTAACTGTGTCATTTCATCACTGGGAAAAGGCTCGGTGATCGAGAGCACTGAACGCAGAAATGACGGCGTCGGTGTCTCCCTTAATGGTGACCGCACCGGTGCTGAGCGCCTCACTGAGGGTGACTGACCCGGTGAGGAGACCATCCCAGGTTGTGCGAGTGCAGCTCATCGTATGAGGTGCGTCAGCGCCGCTCGTTGGACACAAAATGTGGTTCCTGAAATGAAGTCCACAGCGCTCCCCCTCGACCTCGAGCGCAATATGGCAATCGACGCCCTCCATTTGTTCAGGTTCGATCATCACCCTCAAGACCCCCGCTGAGGTTGCGAGATCCCACCCTGCGATTTGACGTCGACCGAGCCGGTGCGTCCGATGCCGCGACATATCGATCGATCCTTCGACATCGAGTGCTTTGGTGATGCACCAGTTCCGCACATTTGCGCTCGGTGTTCGCCTGGCCGCGGTGCGCAGAGCTGTTGCGAGAAGGCCACGATCTTCATCCGATGCCTTGCGGTGATGGGCGAGCTGAGCGGCGAGGTAGAGCCCCCAGCGAACATCTGTGGTGAGCGCCTCCTCGCACCGAGAGCGGGCGGCACCCTGGCCACCCATTGCGTCGATGAGATACTCTGCATGATCTTGTGTGTCGAGCGGAAGAATGTTTGCAGGATCACCGTCGAAGAAGCCAAAGAGGCCGGTCCGGATCTGCCTGGCATGGTGTTCGGCGATGCCGTAATGCTGCTGGGTGAGCCAATCATCTCCGAAGCGTTCGGGTAGTCGAACCCGGTGCGCAAGTTCGGCTGAGGTGGCTCCTCGGTTTGTCCAGCGCACTGTTTGGTCCCAGAGAAACTGAATCGAGTCACGGTAAGAGCGCAGGCGCCCGTCGATATCAGTTGCACCTGACAGCGGTGGGCCGTGTGTCGCCACAAGATGTTCGGCCCCAAGTGAATGAAGGTGATCAAGGCCGGTGAGAAGAATTCGCGGGTCGCGATATTCCTCCCCGCGGATCGCAAAGACATTGAACAGGGCGGGCCAGAGGATGTTGTGAACCGCGACACCGATGGTCGGCATCCACAAGGTCACTGAATCATCAGCATCGGACGGTGCCGGGGTTACCTCGACCGTCAACCCGGCCACCTCAATCGTGGTGGCCTCGGCGAAGGTATGGGTTGCCGGAACATGACCACCGGTAAATGGCGCATGCTCTGGCATCCGGTATGCACGCCCGAGACCAACATTGACGATGCCGTCAGGGCCGTCGTGAGGGAGTTGCATGGCAAATTGCTCCACGAGGCCGCGCCCATAGGCGGGAGCGATTTCGGTAGCAGAGCGACGAAGGTTGCTCTCGATGCGTGCATGACCCCAAATCGCCTCAACCGGTTCTGTGTCCAGAATGGCCTGGGTCCCGCTCACATAGTGGAAGTGTGTGTAGATCACCGCAACAATCGGAGCGTCGGTGACCGTCCGAAGTTCGATCAGAGCGTCGCGCATTTCCTCAATCGACTCACCGGTATCGATTGCGATGATGCCATCGGGCGCAGTGACGAACGTCTGGTTTGAGAGGCCGTTGCCGACGAGACACCACAGACCATCTCTCACCTCGTGAAGAGTTCGCTCGAGTCGGACACTGTGGTCGATGAGCGACTGATGTGCAATTTGGCCGTGCTGGTCGGTTGCTGTCTTTACGTCGTCGGGCGCGAGTGCTTGCGTATCCCCCATGGCTGAATAGTAGGGGTTAACGAAACGGTGCAAGAACGCGGTCTATTCGTCGTCGTTGTCGAAACAATTCTGATGCAATCTGGCGGTTCCATTCGGTGTGGTCTGAAACCAAGAAGAGGTGCGACGCTTGAGATGCATTGTTGGCCTCTAGGGGAAATCTATGTCTCGCCATGTTCCCGGCCGAACATCGGCATCAGTCCCGGACTGTCGCAGAAGGTAGCGAATCACACCCCCATGGGTAATAAGAAGATGTCGTCCCGGGCCAAGCCCCTCGACAAACGCATCGATGCGGCGACCGAAGAGAGTGACCGACTCCCCACCGGGAGCAATAAACCTATTGAAGTCAAGAAGCCCGTTTTGCGCTGTGGTATCAAGCTCGTCCCACGTCAATCCCTCTATTTCGCCAAAATCAAACTCCTGAAGATGGGGTGTTGGATCTGCGGTGACACCCATCAGCCTTGCCGTCTCAACGCAGCGAGTGAGACTCGAGCACCAGACCGAGTCATATCGATCGCCCGATATCACAGTTAGTGCTCGGGCCTGAGCGATACCAGCCTCGTTGAGGGTGACGTCAGTTCGACCGGTGTAGCGACGTTCAGCGGACCAATCGGTCTCGCCATGTCGCACGAGACGAAGGGTCACCCCCATTGCCACCCGTGCTCGGCAACCAGGCGAGCTGCTGTGGTCAGCATTGCCATCTCACCGATTTGCTCGACTGCCCCGAGTACATCACCGGTTGTGCCTCCGAAGGATCGTTTTGCAAGTACGACAACGAGCCCGGCTCCAGCAAGCGCGATCATGTAGCCGGCAAGGCCGGCGGGGCCGCATGCGACACTACAAGCCGCAATGAAGACTCCTATCGCAAACACCTTTGATCTCGGGAGATGGGCGGTGTAGCTCTGCCCGAGGCCCTCCTTGGCGGCAGGGGGGGTGGTTGCCATCACAAGCGTGGCGAGACTGCGACCGACTGAGTGCGCAAGAACGAGGGCGACAAGGCCATGAATCGGCCCAAGTTCAGCGAGGGCGATTACGCGAACAAGGACTGAGAATATAAGAGCAAGAGATCCAAAGGTTCCGACTCGTGAATCCTTCATGATTTCCAGACGACGTTCAGGGCTGAATCCGCCCAGCGAGTCAGCAGTGTCGGCAAAGCCATCCTCATGAAAGGCGCCGGTGATCACCACCCCCAACATGACGGTGATCGCCGAGGACATTAGTGGAGCCACAAGCTCGTTCAATCCAATCCAGAACAGACCAAGTACTAAACCAATCATTGCGCCCACTACAGGAAACCACGGCACACTCATCCCGAGCCCTCGTTCATTAGCGGGATGGGTGCCCCCGGGGAGCCGAGTGAGAAACGCCCAAGCATGGCGGATGCTCATCCGAGTCCGAACTCCTCGAAAGTCGCAACATCCACGACCGCTGCGCACGCGACCTGCAAGATTGGGATGGCGGCTACGGCCCCGCTTCCTTCGCCCAACCGAAGATCGAGATCCAACAGCGGATCCATACCAATCGCGGCGAGTTGGCGGACGTGACCAGGTTCTGCGGAGGTGTGCCCAGCTCGGACGTGGTCGAGCGCTGCCGGGTCAGAGGCATGGAGAGGGACAACTGCCGACGTGGCGATGAACCCGTCGAGCAACACGGGTATCCCGCGATGTCGGGCACTGAGGGTTGCGGCGGCCATCGAAACAATTTCCTTGCCACCAAGGCAACGCAATGCCTCGATTGGATTCACCACACCCACACGGTCCACGGCTTCTGCCACGACCCTCTGCTTGTTCGCGAGCGCTTCACCGACGACACCTGTTCCCGGGCCCACCCAATCGGCAGCTGGGCCCCCAAGCACGGCAGCTGTAACTGCGGCTGCGGGAGTACTGTTGCCGATACCGACCTCGCCAAAAATGAAGAGGTCAGCGTCAACGGACTCGACTGCGGCAATGCCTATGCGTGCAGCTTCATCAAATTCATCATCGGTCATTGCGTCGGCGATTCGAATGTTGGCGGTGGGTTCACCCACCCCGGCATTGTGGAACGAGAAGGTGGCCCCGACTTGACGCGCCACGGCATTAACGGTCGCTGCACCTTGGTTCATGGCTGCGACCATTGCCCCAGTCACGTCTGCTGGGAAGGCGCTCACACCATCGTCCATGACTCCATGGTCTGCGCCAAATACGGCGACATGAGGTCGTTCAACCCGTGGCGCCATTGTGCTCTGCCAACTGGCCAGCCACGCCGCTATCTCGTCAAGTCGAGCGAATGCACCTGGGGGACGGAGCGTTTCAGCTGCGCGTGTTGCTACCGACGTTGCGGACACAATGTCTGGCTGAGGGAGGTTTTCCAGCATGCGAGTCAGGATGGAAACACTCATAGATCCTCCAGCCTTACGACGGGAACAACACCCCCGGCGACGCATAACAGAGTCCGATCGGCTATCGAGCTAAAGCGCTGGTTCACCGAACCGAGCAGGTCTCGGAATCGTCTGGCGGTCTCGTTCACTGGCACGATGCCGGAACCTACCTCATTTGTGACGATCAAGGAGGCCCCGTGTCGGAAGCGGAGCAATCGGATGGTCTCATCGGTACGCAGGAGGATGTTGTCGTCAGAGGTACTGAGTTGATTGGTCACCCAGAGGGCGAGACAGTCAATAATGAGGGTGTGGTCATTGTCGATCGTTAACAAGGCTCGGTCTATTTGGACTGACTCCTCAACTGTCGTCCATTCTTTGTCACGTTCGGCTTGATGTCGAGCGATCCGAGCCTCCATTTCTGCGTCGCCTGCGGTCGCAGTGGCGAGCATGGTCACCGGGGCTCCGGTTGCTGCGGCAAGACGTGCTGCCGTGGATGATTTGCCCGATCTGGCGCCTCCTGTGATGAGTTGGATATTTGACGCAGTCTCTGATGCCTGGTGCTGAGCGGACGATGCTTTCAGCGAATTGGAGGGCCTCGGTTCATGGACTCTGGCAGGTGGTTTCGATGGAAAAGGTGACGTGGTCATTTGTTATGACTGCAGGGAGAATTCGTCTGAGACAGGTGGCGCAGGATATGAGTTTGCTGGGCGCAATCCTGTCATGTTGATGAGTTGAGGATGTCGACTCATTGTTTACCGATCATTGTGTGTCTCTTGGTTCGATATCACGGGTTTGCACATTGGCGTTCGATTGCGGTCTATTCGTCGTCGTTGTTGAGGTTGCGCAGAAACTCTTCGAGTTCGGCACCTAGGTCATCAGCGCTTGGAATGATTGACTCAGCCCGCCGATCAAATTCTCGTTCGAGCATGGTGACATACATTGCGAGTTGAGGGTCGGTGGCGACGAGTTCATCATGAAGCATGCGCGCCTGGTTGACGTCGTTGCTGAGGTCTCGACCTGGTCCGACACCGAGCACATGAGACAGATGCGATTGCAATGACCGAACGGCGAGCGGGTGGCTTGCGTTCGAGAGGTAATGAGGAATACCGACGCGCAGCGACACCGATGGGATATCAGAAGCTTCGAGTGTGGGGTGCAAGACTCCCACGACGCCGGTGACACCTTGATATGAGGGCATGCTGAGTCCGAGTCGTTGAGCGAGGTCGTGGTTCGTTGAACTTCCGGTGACGAGAGGTGAACGTGAATGAGGAATTTGCTCAGCGCCAGCTCCCACCGTAACGACTAGTGAGCACCCTAATTCCTCGCAGGTCGAGAGGATCGCCTCGCAATATGTTCGCCACGAAAGGTGTGGTTCAACCCCTAACAGCAGCACCACATCACGAGATGCGAGCTCGTTACGCCACACGTCGATTCGGTTTCGTGGCCACCTGATTGTTCGTAACTGTCCTTCAACCATTTCGACGTGAGGACGTTCGATGGTGAAGTCGTAGAGAGGGTCGGGCTCAATTTCTCCGACAGTGATGCGGTGTTCGTCGTCGAAGAGCGCTTCAACGGCCGCGCTCGCAGCGCCCGCCATATCGAACCAGCCCTCAAGAGCGACGACCATCACCGGGTTGTGAAGCGGGAGAATTGACTGCGCGTCGAGGGTGAGGATTTCTTCGACAGTCGGGGTGAAATCGAAATCGTCGGTCATGATGCGAGCTGCTCCATCACGTGGTCGATACAAGCGGTGAGGCGCTCAATGTCGGCTGGGTCGATTGATGGGAACATCCCAACTCGAAGTTGGTTGCGTCCGAGTTTTCGATAGCTGTCGGTATCGACGATGTCGTGAGCTCGAAGCACTGCGCTGACCGCGGTTGCTTCAATGCTGTCATCGAGGTCAATTGTTGCAACAACATGCGAGCGCTTTGCGGGGTCGTTGACGAACGGTGTTGCGAGCGAGTGGGCGTCAGCCCATCCATAGATCGTCGAAGCGGACGTGGCAACACGATCAGCGACCCATGCGGCTCCACCGTTTTCTAACATCCATTCGATCTGGGCGTTCAACATGATGAGCGTCGCAAGAGCGGGTGTGTTGTATGTCTGATTAAGGCGGCTATTCGAGAGAGCAATGCCGAGGTCGAGTGCGGCAGGGCGCCAACGATCGCTTGCTGCGATCTGCTCGATGCGGGAGACTGCGGTCGGCGAGCACGCAGCAATCCAGAGTCCGCCGTCAGAGGCAAAACTTTTTTGTGGGGCGAAGTAGTAGACATCGACCTCAGATGGCTGCCACGAGAGGCCACCAGCGGCGCTTGTGGCATCGACAGCGACAAGCGCGTCATCGGAGATTCCGGCCGGTCGCTCGAGACGCATCGAAACTCCGGTCGACGTTTCGTTGTGAGTGAGGGCGTACAGGTCAACACCCTCTTGTGCTAACGCCGTGGGATGGTCGCCGGGTTCGGTGCTGATCACTGTTGGTTGATCGAGGTGTGGTGCACTTGATGCGGCATCGGCGAATTTTGAGGAGAATTCCCCGAAAACAAGATGTTGACTGCGGGTACTGATGAGTCCAAATGTGGCTGCATCCCAAAACATTGTTGAACCGCCGTTACCGAGGATGATCTCCCATCCGTCGGGGAGGCCGAATAGTTCGGTGAGCCCCGATCGCACGTTGCCCACGAGATCTTTGACCGGGGCTTGCCGATGCGAAGTTCCCATAATCGTTGTTGCGGCATGGCGAATTGCGGTGATCTGTTCACTCCTCACCTTTGATGGGCCGCAGCCGAAACGGCCGTCGGCTGGAAGGAGCTCGGAAGGGATAGTGATAGCGGAGAGATCCACCCCACAAGGATGGCAGGCAGTCGGCGCGACCACTACGCCTAGCAGGTGAACATTTCATACAGGAATGCGATGCCCACGGCGTGAACTCGGGCAAATGCTGGCAGGCTGTGGGGGTGAATCGAGTGTCATCCCGCCTTGCATCCATTGCTCCATCTGCGACCCTTGCTGTTGACTCAAAAGCGAAAGCGTTGAAGGCGCAGGGTGAAAACGTCATTGGCTTTGGCGCAGGTGAGCCCGACTTTGCGACACCGGCTCATATCGTCGATGCAGCGGCCGCTGCGTGTACGGAGGTTAAAAACCATCGTTATTCACCAGCGGGTGGTCTGCCCGAACTTCGGGAGGCAATTGCCACAAAGACGATGCGCGATTCCGCGTTCGAGATTTCTGCCGATCAGGTGCTCGTCACCAATGGTGGAAAGCACGCGGTATACACAGCGTTTGCTGCCTTGTGCGACCCAGGTGATGAGGTGATCTGTCCGGCACCGTATTGGACGACATACCCTGAAGCGATCGTGCTTGCCGGAGGTGTTCCCGTCGTCATCGACACCAACGACACTGCCGAATTCAAAGTCACCGTCGCACAACTTGAAGCAGCCCGCACGCCTCGCACAAAGGTGTTGTTATTTGTGAGCCCAGATAACCCATCTGGAGCGGTCTACACCCCAGACGAAATCGCAGAGGTTGGACGTTGGGCGGTTGAGCACGGTGTGTGGGTGCTCACCGATGAAATTTACGAGCACCTTATTTATGGTGAGAACGAATTTGCTTCGATGCCAACAATCGTCCCTGAGGTTGCCGACCAATGTGTGGTGGTGAACGGCGTTGCGAAAACGTATGCGATGACCGGCTGGCGCGTTGGCTGGATGATCGGCCCAACAGATGTCATCAAAGCAGCAACAAACTTTCAGTCGCACGCAACCTCAAACGTGGCGAACGTGGCTCAACAAGCTGCGCTCGCAGCAGTCGCTGGCCCGCTCGATGACGTCGCAATGATGCGATCAGCATTCCAGCGTCGCGGCACTGAGATGCATCGACTGCTCTCAGCGATTCCCGGGGTGACATGTCTTGAGCCCCAAGGGGCGTTTTACTGTTTCCCGAATGTCTCGGGTTTGCTCGGACGCCCGCTCGGCGGCTCAGTTGCGAACACCACGCTCGAACTTGCCGACCTCGTGCTCACCGAGGCCAAAGTTGCTTTTGTTCCCGGCGAAGCATTCGGCGCACCTGGTTACGCGCGATTCTCTTTTGCTCTCGGTGATGACGACATCGCTGAAGGCATCTCTCGCATTGCCGAACTCGCAAGTCGCTGACTGCGCGCCACCAGACACACTCCGGCTAGCGTTTCGGTTGGGGAAAGGAGTGTCATGGCTGAACATGAACTCGTTATTCGTAATGGGACTGTCGTTGATGGCACCGGCGCGGAGCGTGCCATCGGTGACGTTGCTGTTTCAGGTGGTGTGATCACCGAAGTCGGCTCGGTATCGGGAAGTGGAACCCGTGAGATCGACGCCGAAGGCCACTTGGTCACACCAGGATTCGTCGACATCCACACGCACTACGACGGGCAGGCGACGTGGGATTCAGCTCTCGCTCCGTCGAGTTGGCACGGTGTCACCACGGTTGTCATGGGCAACTGTGGTGTTGGCTTCGCTCCAGTGCATGAGCACAATCGTGAGCGTCTCATCCAGTTGATGGAAGGCGTCGAAGATATTCCAGGCACGGCGTTACATGAGGGGCTTTCGTGGAATTGGTCGAGTTTCCCTGAATATCTCGATGAACTTGAGCGACGCCCCCGTGATATCGATCTCGGCACTCAACTTCCTCATGGTGCACTTCGTCTTCATGTGATGGGGGAGCGCGGAGCCACACAAGAGCCCGCAGCTCCGGACGACATAGCCGAGATGGCTCGACTTGCCCGCGAGGCAGTCGAGGCAGGGGCACTCGGATTTTCGACAAGCCGAACGCTAAACCACCGAACAAGTCTTGGAGAGCCAACGCCAACGTTGCGTGCAGAGGCTGACGAACTTGTTGGTATTGCATCGGCTCTTGGCGAGGCGAAGAAGGGCGTGCTGCAAGCGGTGACAGATTTCATCGATCGTGATGCAGAGCTTGATCTTTTCGAACGGATGGCATCCGAGTCGGGTCGACCAATTTCGGTATCGATCGCTCAGGGTGCGAAGACCGGAGATGACTGGCGCGTCGAACTTGCTCGGTTTGCTGAGGCATCTGCGCGCGGTGTGGAGATGCGTGGGCAAGTCGGTGCTCGCGCAGTCGGGTTGATGCTCGGACTTGAAGCGACGTTGCATCCCTTCATGTTTTCTGAGCCGTATCAAGCGATCGCCGACCGCCCACTCGCTGAGCGAGTAGCGGTTATGCGCGACCCAGAATTGCGACGCAAGATCATTGAAGGTGCCCGTGTTGATGACACTTCCCTGGGGAGCCGTGCGATCCACCGTTATCGGTTCATCTTCCAGTTGGGCGACCCGCCAAATTACGAACCAGACCCCTCCACCTCAGTCGAAGCGATTGCACGTCGCGAAGGGCGAGAACCACTTGACTTGCTCTACGACTGGATGTTGGAAAACGACGGTCAGGCACTGCTCTATCAGCCGATTCTCAATTGGTTTGGCGAGAACCTTGATGCTGTCGGTGAAATGTTGCGCCATCCAGCAACGGTTCCCGGGCTGTCCGATGGCGGAGCCCATGTCGGGACGATCTGTGATGTGAGCTTCCCGACAACGTTGTTGCAGTGGTGGGGGCGCGATCGTCCGACGGGGCGCATTCCGGTCGAAACGCTCGTCGCCAAGCAATGCCGAATGACGGCCGAAACGGTCGGCCTTACCGACCGTGGCGTGATCGGTATCGGTCGCAGAGCCGATCTCAACGTCATCGATTTCGATGGTCTGCAACTGCATGCACCTGAGATGGCGTACGACCTACCAGCTGGCGGTAAACGTATGTTGCAGAGGGCTGATGGCTACCGACACACGTTTGTTGCCGGGGTTGAGATCATGGCCGACGGTGAGTCAACGGGTGCAACTCCGGGTCGTCTTGTGCGTGGTGCGCGGTGACGTTCTCGTTTCCGGTCATCAGTGCCGACTCCCATATCACTGAGCCTCCCGATTGCTACACGGCACATATCGATCCAGCGTGGCGCGATCGGGCTCCTCATATGGTGAGCGATGACGAACGAGGCGACATGTTCGTCATACCCGGAATGTCGCGTCCGATTGCGATGGGTTTGGTGGCCGCAGCAGGCAAGCCAGCAGAAGAACTGACGGTTTCGGGTGTATCGTTCGACGAACTTCATCGCTCAGGTTGGGACCCAAACTATCGCATCGCTGATCAACAGCGAGATGGAGTAGCGGCAGAGGTGATCTACCCAACGGTTGGGATGATGATCTGCAATCACCCTGATGCCGATTTCAAACACGCAGCGTTCACTGCCTACAACCGCTGGATTGCCGACTATTGCTCCGTGGCGCCCGATCGACTTCTCGGTTGTGGCCAAACCGCCCTGCGCAGTGTCGGCGAGGGCATTGCTGACCTTCAACGAATCGCTGATCTTGGGCTTCGAGGCGTGATGATGCCGGGTGAACCTGCAACGTGGTCTGAGGACGGTTCAGGCGACTATGACGACCCGATGTGGGACCCGTTCTGGCAAGCGGCAATCGACCTTGGTTTGCCTCTCAGTTTTCATATTCTCACGTCTCGGGCCAGCGCATTCGAAAGTCGCCCGCGGGGTCCGCGGATCAACGGATTCCTTGCGATTATCCGCGGTATTCAAGACATTATGGGCACTCTTATCTATGGCGGGGTGTTTGAACGGCACCCTGACCTCAAGGTGGTGTGTGTTGAGGCTGATGCTGGTTGGGTGCCGCACTACATGTACCGAATGGATCATGCATGGAAGCGACATCGAAACTGGATGGCGCCAGGCGTCGAACTGAAGCGGCTGCCGTCGGAGTACTTTGCGGAGCACATTTACACCACGTTCCAAGACGACTGGACGGCGTTTCGTGTCGCCGAGCAGATGAACTGGCGGCGGCTCATGTGGGCCAACGATTTCCCGCATAGTGATTCGACGTGGCCATGGTCGCAGGAGATGTTGGCCGAGCACACTGCGCATCTCACCGATGAGATGACGCAAGCAATTCTCTCTGGGAATGTCTCCGACCTGTATCGGATCAATACCGACGTACTGTCAACTGTCTGAGCTCGCCGACCGGGCCGACAGTCGTTGCACGGCCATGACGACAGCGGCAGCGACGAACATGAGGGCGAACGGAATCATCACGTCGTGTTGAGGGGCAGAGAGCGCGGTGGTTGACGTGCCGTTTGGCCATGGCCACAGCACCCGGACTGAACCGAGCATGAGGCCCACCATGGCGGCAATGACAATGTCGTGATAGCGGTCGAGTAACCAATTCAGCAAGGTTGAGAACGCAGCAAGCCCAACCACACAGCCGATAGCCGTGGCGGCAAGAACGGCAAGATTTCGGTCGTTCACCGCTCCGATTATCTCGGTGTACATACCGATCATCACGAGAATCAACGAGCCAGAAATGCCGGGCAAGATCATCGCGCAGATTGCGAGCGCCCCGGCGAGAACGAATACCCATGTCGGCCGGGTGACGATTTCAGGGCCAGCCGCATGAGTGTCTGATCGTAGACCGAGCACGAAGAACAATGCGGCGGCGGCCACGATGGCGATGGCAACATGTGCGGTGTTTCGGTCTCTGATGAGTTGCGATGCAATGACAATCGAACCCGCGATAAGACCAAAGAACACTGCAGATGTGCGAATCGCATGCTCTTCGAGTAATCGTTCGACTAGGGCGGAAAGGGTTGCGATTGCGATGAGAATTCCGGCGAGGAGCGACAGCAACCATCCCCACTCAACCGACGTTGCCTTTGAGATTGCGGCGGACCCATCTCGTGAAAGCAGAGACCGCAACGCTGATGCGCCGCGCTGAATGTTCACGATAAGGCGACCGTAGATCCCGAGAACGAGCGCCACAGTCCCTCCAGAGACACCGGGGACGATGTCGGCAGAACCCATTACAAAACCGCGGGCAATCTGGCGAACGAGGGTGGAGAGGGACACGAACGGAGAGGCTAACTTGCAGCCGTTTGTGGCACGAGGACATCGAGCAGCGAGGCATTCGTTGCACCATGAGTGACCTGTGCCTGCGCAGCCTGTGGAAGGGCGATCGAGTCGCCACGTTCGAGATGGTGAGTTGTGCCGTCGCTCACGGTGACGTTGATGTCGCCGTCCATCACGAAAAGAAACCGAAAGTCATGCGGCGTGAGCGGGCAGGGATCGACTCGATCAGAAGTCCGCACCCTTCGCACATCAACAATTCCGTTTGTTGCCGCACTGATACCACTGTCATCACTTGAGAACCCTGAGTGGTCCCATGGTTCGGCGAAATCCCCAGGAGAAGAGAACACAAAGCGTTGGCCACCCCAGATGTGATCACCATAAGTTCCGTTCGGAAGTGTCATTTCGTGGTCGAAGGTGGTGAGATGGTCGGCCGGACAGCCAATTTCCACAATGTCGAATCCTGGAGATGTTGCGAGTACACGGTGTCGAATACCCGGCGGTTGCAACACGATGTCGCCGGGTTGCATGCGAATAGTGTCGCCTTGGCCTTCGTACAGAACGTCTACCCAACCTGATCGAACAGCAAGGAACTGGAAGTCGACCTCATGATGGTGCACAGCGTCAGGCACTTCGCCTCCATCGGGTACTGCAATGTGAGAAGCGACGTAGCGACCATCCCACCGGCCAGGGATGAGATCTCGGTAGATCATTGACGCTCGACCGGTGTGACTGTCGCCGTCGTCACCGAGGCGGCTGATGACGATCGGCGTGCGTCGAAGGCATACCGTCTCTCCATCGGGTGACCGCACGACCGCCTCGTACGGGTCGTCGGCGGGCCGAATCGTCAACACGTTCCACCCAAGGGCCTGATATCCCGACATCGCATCGGAAAGGTTGAGGACGTCGAGTGTTGAGAGATCGGGCATGTCAGTAATCGATACCGCGCTTTGCGCGGATGCCCTGCGCGTAAGCATGTTTTATTTCGGTCATTTCGGTGACCGTGTCGGCGATGTCCATGAGGTCTTGGGGGGCATCACGCCCGGTGATGACGATATTGACATGGTCAGGGCGTTGCTTGATGGTGTCAACGACCTCTGAGGTAACGATCCAACCCCACGAGCACAGGTAAGTCAGTTCGTCGAGAATGACAAGCTGGTGTTCACCTCCTGAAATGACTGAAGCCGCCTCTTCCCAGCCCTTGCGGGCAATGTTGCGATCGTGATCGAGATTATTGGAGTCCCAGGTGAATCCGTCACCAAATGAGTGCCACTCGACGCCTAACTTGCGCCCCATCTTTTCTTCACCAACGCGCCAATCACCGCTTTTGATGAACTGGCAGACCGCGACATTCCAGTCAACGGCGAGGCCACGCACCATCATTCCGAACGCAGATGAACTTTTTCCTTTGCCGTTGCCGGTGTTAAGCACCACGAGCGAAGGCGCTGACCGAAGCCCGTCAGGTCTAGGGTCTTCGGTAAGTGGCTCTTCAACGACGCCACTGTCGCTTTGAGGCTGTATTGATTCAGACATGTTCCGATGAGCATAGGTGCAGAGATGTCCTCACGCCCCACGCATGGTGATTCGTTCCAGGTAGGGGCCACCGTGTTATGGTGCCTACGTCATTACGTGTGCGAAGTCCGGTGAGATTCCGGCGCTGTCCCGCAACGGTAGTTCTGGCATCTGACCAGACGAGCCCGGTCGACCACCTAGTGCGCGATAACCACCCTCGAGGCTCAGGGAGGCTCGCCGGACAGTTCGCTGTCCCCGGTCCAACTTGCGCTCCGTTCTTAGGAGTAAAAAATGAAACGAATTATCCGACTGGCGGCGTTGCTGCCGTTCATCATGATTGCAGCGGCCTGCAGTACTTCAGCTGATGATGCAAGTTCGGAGGCGGTCGAGACCACCGTCGCTGAGACGCCAAGTGAAACAACTGCGCCTGCGGCTGACAGCGAAGTCGTCGAGGAACCTAACGCTGAAGTCGCTGACGAACCAGTTGAAGAAGATGAGATGGTGTATCCGTCGGCGATCATCTCGCTATCTCCCACCGCGACAGAGATGCTGTACGCAGTTGGCGCCGGTGACCAAGTACTTGCGGTCGATGACTTTTCAAATTTCCCTGCGGAGACTGCAGACAAGATGCCGGGAGTGAGCGGCTATGACCCGAATGTCGAGGCAATCATTGGGCTCGGACCAGATCTCATTCTCACCGATGGAACAAACCCTGACTTTCTAGAGGCCCTTGATCGCGCTGGCATTGCGCATTGGGAGGGGCCAGCAGCAGTCACCGTCGATGACACGTTTGCGCAGATTCTCGAACTCGGTGCCGCAACGGGTCATGCCGAGGAAGCGGGAGCGCTAGTCGATGAGCTCACCGCCGATCTTGACGCCTTGCTCGAACGCATTGCGACCCTGCCCGAACTCGAAACGCCGTTGACCTTCTACCACGAGCTCGACAGCACCTATTACTCGGTGACAAGCGAGACCTTCATCGGGTCGACCTACACATTGCTGGGTCTCAACAACATTGCTGACTTCGTCGAGGAAGAGTCATACGGATATCCGCAGCTGTCGGCTGAATTCATTCTGGATAAAGACCCAGACATTATTTTCTTGGCCTGCACAATTTACTGCGGTGAAACACCAGAATCAGTTGCTGCTCGCCCGGGTTGGGATGCGCTGTCGGCTGTTGCTGCCGACCATGTTGTCCCACTCAATGATGACATCGCCTCGCGATGGGGTCCCCGCATCATCGAGCACATGTCTGCCGTTGTTGACGCGGTTGAGGCAGTGGTAAGCGCCAGCGGAGCCCAATAATTTTAAAGGAGCGTCGACTCTCCATCACCTCAAAGGTGTCGCTTTCGGCTCTCGTTCTTGTCGTCATTGCTTGTATTGGAGCGATGACGGGCCCGGCTGGCCCTGAATGGTGGAGAGTCCCGCTTGCTCTTCTTGAGCGCATACCCGGGTTTGGAGAATCGGGACTAGGAGTCTCGAGTGGGGTCTCTCCCCTTGAGTGGTCAATCATTTGGGATATCCGAATGCCTCGAGTTGTGTTGGCTGGAATTGTCGGTGCAACCCTTTCGCTTGGCGGTGCGAGTTATCAAGGGGTCTTTCGAAATCCTCTGGTCGACCCGTACTTGTTAGGAGCAGCAGCTGGAGGGGGACTTGGTGCAACAATCGTTTTCACGACTGTCGGAAGTGATCGTCTTGATTGGCCGGTCGACCCGGTGCCTCTTGTGGCGTTTGTGTTCGCTCTCGGGACTGTAACCCTCACCTATCTCGTTGGGGCGTCTTTCGGCGGAATGCGTACCTCAAGCACGTTGGTGCTTGCTGGTGTTGCGATGGTTTCGTTAACGACTGCGATTCAGACGTTCATCCTGCAACGCAACTCAGACGTGGTGCGAGTGGTGTACAACTGGATTCTCGGCCGGCTCGCCACCGCGTCATGGGGCGATGTCGTACTCGTGCTTCCGTATGTTGCGCTGTCGACAACAGTGTTGTTGTTTCATCGTCGCCATCTCGATGTGCTGCGGGTGGGTGATGAGGAGGCAACTGCGCTTGGTATCCCGGTTGCGAGGGTCCGCTTAATTGTTGTTGTCGCCGCAACTCTCGGAACCGCTGCCGTTGTGGCGGTGAGTGGCCTCATCGGTTTTGTTGGGCTTGTGGTGCCTCATATGGTGCGGCTGATGGCCGGTTCGACGTATCGAGTTGTGATTCCGCTTGCTGTGACCGTCGGAGGAGCATTTCTGATCTTGGCGGACATTCCAGGCCGAACGCTTTCGTCACCCGCTGAGGTGCCGATCGGCGTTGTTACCGCATTCATTGGAGCACCGTTCTTCATCATTCTGCTGCGTACGAGGCAGGTCAGTCGGTGAGTTCGGTCGAGTTCCGACACCTGGCGGTGAAATACGGCCGTCGTCCGGTGATCCATGACTTCTCGATGGCTGTCGCCTCAGGAAGTTGGGTCGGTCTCATCGGACCAAACGGTGCTGGCAAAAGCTCGCTGCTTCGTGCCGTCGCAGGGCTCGTGAAGTACTCCGGTCACATCGACGTCGACGGGTCGTTGCTGTCGTTGCGTAGTCGTTCTCGCCGGGCCTCGCTCGTGGCGTACGTGCCGCAAGAACCAATCTTGCCGGATGAAATGACCGGCCGCGAGTACGTGATGTTGGGTCGCACACCCCACATCGGTTATTTCGGGCATCCAACAAAGAGTGATCGGGCAATGGTCGATGATGTGATCGGCAGACTCGGTCTCGACGAAATTGCTCCTCGCCATTTGGGGGTGCTGAGCGGGGGAGAGCGGCAGCGGCTCGTGATCGCTCGTGCCCTTGCGACCGAGGCTCCAATCTTGCTACTTGATGAACCAACGAGCGCGCTCGATATCGGGCATCAGCAGCAGGCGTTTGAACTCGTTGAGCGACTGCGCCGTGAACATGGCCTCACGGTGATTTCGGCAATGCATGACCTCACCCTTGCGGGGATGTATAGCGATCGCCTGGCGCTCCTCCATGAAGGCATAGTTGTCGCCGACGGCTTGGTTGAAGACGTGCTGTCAGCGGAAACCCTCGCCGAGTTCTACGGCGTTCGCGTGACCGTCCACCGCGAGAATGACGGCACCGTGGTCGTTGTTCCCCGGCGAGACCAACTCTGACCACCGTAGTCGGGCAGACTTGTCGTATGGCTGTTGATGTTCGACAGGTCGCAAGGGAGGTCGAGGGCTGTCGTATTTCGCAACGCCGTTTTGTTGATTGGCTTAAAGAACAGTCGCCGATCGCCAGTGAGCGTCCAAGCAGATTGCCAGAGTGGTCGATTGGCCACGTTTTGACCCACCTTTCGCACAATGCCGACAGTTACGTTAATCTCTTGCGCGGCCTCCCTCAATACGACAGCGTTGAGGATCGGAACTCTGCGATTGAGGCAGGTTCGAACCGGATCTGGAACGACCTTATTGACGACGTTCGGTCATCATGTGAGCGTGTAGACGCCGAACTGTCTTCACGACTCGCCCACCCTTCAACATGGGAGGGCTCGGCAACCTTGCTCGGTGGCGCAGTTGTCCCGAGGTCAGTGTTGCCGTTGCTGAGATGGCGGGAGGTTGAAGTGCACTGGGTTGATCTCGGTTGTGGCCACGACTTACACGACCTCGATCGTCATTACCTGCGGAGTGATCTTCGGTTGCTCGAGATGTTGTGGAGAGCGCGTCGTCCGATTGGGATGACACCCTTGCACGCCGACATTCTTCAGATTCCGCCCCATGAACGACTCGGGTGGTTCTTGGGTCGTGTCGAAGTCGATGGAGTCCCTCCGAGCGGCCTGACTTGACGTGGGGCTGCCCCTACTCGCCGATCAAGACATTGAAGCGGTTGATGAACGACGTGAGCTCAACTGATTGCCCCGAAAGCTGCATCACATCGCCCTACGAATGTGTTTTCTCGACGATGGTTGTCGCAGTACTGAATGTTTCCACGTGATGAGAGATTTCGTTCCAAAGTTCTGGTTCAACAGTGGCCAAGTGAAGTTCTTGGTGCACGGTGGGTGTGTTTGCCAGATACCCAAGCACTGACATCATGGTTGTCATATTGACAAGTTCCGTGATGCGCTCAGGCGGTGTGTTGTAAGCGGTGACGTTTTCGACGAGATACGCAAGTTGACGGCTCCCTGAGGTGGTGATCGACGCATGAGCTCTGCCTCTCATTACCGAGAGAGGTGAGCGCGCGGCACTTCGAGGAATGACGAGGTTCTTAAGAAAGTGGGAGAACGACGTCGTGATGGGCGAGACCGGTGTTCTCATCGATATATCCCGGTCCCGAGGTGACAAAGCCGTGAGCGAGGTAAAAGTCGAGGGCGGTATCTCGCGCCCTCGCCCACACTTCATCAACGGACAGACTCCGACCCAACTCGATACCTGACCGCAGAAGGGCCTGTGCTGCACCTTGCCCGCGATAGTTCGGATGGCTTGCCATCCCTCGAAGTTGTAAACCGTTGATGGTCTGATGTTGACGATTCCGTTGGAACCAACTTGAGATCGCGATGATCTCCCTGCCTGCAGGGTCTGAGACCGCCAAGTGAATTGCGGTCTCATCCCCATCAAAATTGACATCGGTTGTCCGAGTGTCGTCTCGTAGTACGAGTCGACGCAAGCCAAAGGTGTCAGCTGCAGAAACAACCTGAACATGCCATTGGCTGTGCTCTGTCAATTCAGGTGAAACGACACCGTCATGAATTCGAAGCAGCTGTGTGCCAGCGCGGTCTGCTTCTTTTCGATGGTGGGTGACCCATATCGCGGTTGTTTGAGAGGTGGAGAGCACCTTCACGAGGTCGTGAAGCAAGCGGTCGTGGAGAGAGTCATCGAGCCCGGTGAGAGGCTCGTCGAGCAGCAACAGTTCAGGCGCCGGAGCGAGCGATCGGGCGAGAGCGATCCGTTTCGCCTCTCCTCCTGAAAGTTCACCGATGGCACGCCCGCCGAAACCTTCGAGCCCGACGAGTTGGAGCACTTCCGATACTCGAACATCGTATTCAGATCGTCGGATGCCCTTCCGCCGAAGCCCGTACGCAACGTTGTCTGCAACATTGAGATGCGGGAAGAGTTGGTTGTCTTGAAAAACAAGCCCGATATTGCGTTGTGCGGTCGGAACGTTGGTGATCTCCCGGTCATCGAGTTGCAGGGTGCCACCATCGACATTGATAAGGCCTGCGATTGCTGAAAGAAGTGTCGATTTTCCGCTTCCTGAGGGTCCGACGATGACGGTGGTGGATCCGTGCGGCACATCAAACGAGGCCTCGGTGATAACGGGATGGCCTCCGCGGGCAATGCGCAACTGGTCAGCGTGAAGTGAGCTCATCGTTTCCTTCGATTCGATGACATGTCGAGAGTGACCACGATTCCCATTGTGACCGATGCGAGGATGATCGACAGCCCATAGGCCCGCGCCCTGAAATTTCCTCCAGTGCGCAAGAGAAGCCGTTCGATCACAATTGGAAGAGTTTCACCACCACTTCGCGACAGCATGCTCGTCGCTCCAAATTCGCCAAGAGAGATTGCAGCGGCAAAACCCGCACCGGACAGCAGCGGTACCGCAACAACGGGAATGACCGAGTGGGCAAGAGCTCTCACCGGGTGAGCTCCAAGTGTTGATGCGGCGTCTACTTGTTGACGGTTGAGCGTCGACAGCGCTCCAATGGCTGGCCGAATGACAAATGGGGCTGCGATGAGTGCGTGACCGAGGGGAACCATGAGTGACGATGCCCGCCAGTCAACTGGAGGCACATCGAAGGTGATGAGAAGTCCGAGGCCAAGAGTGACCGCAGAAATTCCGAGCGGGAGCATTGCGCTGAGATCAATCGCTCGACCGAGTTGTGGTGACGCTGCTGTTGAGGCGATGACAAGTACTGCGAGGGCGACTGCAAACGCCATTGCGATCGAGGCCGTCGTGAGCGACGTCACGATTGCCTGAGCAGGGTCAATGCCGAGCCGCAATCCGGGCCGAATCGATGTGTCGAGCAGGTTCGACCATCCTGAAGCACTGACCTTACCGTTGACCGTGAACGACCCGTAGATAAGGGCGAGTAATGGGGCGGTGACGAGTGCGCAGCTAGCGGTGACAACGAAAGCTGATTTTCGGGAAATGGGTTGTCGATGTCCGTGCCGATGGGGGGCTTGCTGCCGTCTCACATTGAGCCATACGACAAGAGCGAGGGCGAGGGTGACGAGTTGAATCAAAGCTAGAACTACGCCCCGATCGACGCGCCCGACGATGATCGTTTCTCGCCATATCTCGACCTCGATCGTTGTCGCAGTCGCAGACCCGAGTATCCGGATAATGCCGAAACTGGTAAAACATAATGCGAAGACGACGGCCGAAAGACCGAGCAGTGTGGGACGCAACAGCGGGAGTGTGATCGTCCGAAAAAGTTCAGTCGGGCGAGCGCCGAGCACAGTGGCTGCCCGCTCGAGTTCAGTTGGTAGTGGTGCGGCAGCAATGCCTCTCACAATGATCGCCAAGTTGAACAACGTGTGGGCGAGCACGATTGGCAGTAGCCCGTCAGGGTCGCCGGGAAGTAGCGCTCGTACGCCCGCAGCCATCACGACAGTCGGCATGACGAAGACGGCAGCGAACATGCTCAAGACGAGTTGACGGCCACGGAAGTCAGATCTCGCAATGATGAGCCCTGGAATGATGCCGAGGGTGACGGTAGTAAGGGTTGAGAGGGTTGCTTGGAGGGTCGTGAAGCCAAGCACTTTCCAGGTGCGGGAATCGGTAAACGTCGACCCGATTGCATCGATGCTGATGGCGCGAACGATGAGCATCGCAACCGGCACGATGACGAACCCGAGGGCAATGACGGTAGGGGGAATGGTGGTCGCGCTGATGAACCAGCGCGATGGCTGATTTAGCCGGTGATGTCGATCCATTGCTCGACCCACTCAGCTCTGCCGGTATCGATCTCTGTTGGGGTGAGCGCTGGTGGAGTCTCTGGGATGACCGCATGGTCAACGAACACTTGGTCGAGCTCAACATCAGCAACAGGGAACACGTAGAGGTTGAGTGGGATGTGCTGTTGGAATGTGCTGCTCACCAAGAAATCCACGAGCTGACGAGCCTCATCAGATGCCTTGGTTCCGCGGAGCACTCCAGCGAATTCAACCTGGCGATAGCAGGTGTCTTCGATCACGCCGGTTGGGGCGACCGATGCGCTCGGGTCGTCGCCGTAGAGCACCTCGAATGGCGGGCTTGAGCCGTAGCTGACGACAAGTGGTCGGTCACCGCCGGCTCGAGTGAACGCACCGTAGTAGGCCTCTTCCCAATCGTTGGTGACGAGCAGGTCGTTGTCGACGAGTTCCTGCCAGTAGGAGGCCCATCCATCACCGAGTCGAGCGATGGTGCTGAGTAAGAACGCAAGCCCAGGTGATGAGGTGCCAGGGTGTTGTACTGCGAGCAGACCCTTATAGGCCGGGTCGGTAAGTTCGTCGAGCGAGGTGGGAGGCTCGAGGCCGTTATCGGCAAACCATGATCGGTCGTAATTTACACACACATCTCCGAAGTCGACCGGGGTCACGATGCCATTGCCAAGACCAACGAGTTGTGCGTCAAATGTGGACGCCGCATCAGCAACATATGGCTCAAAGACATCTGCTGCTGTTGCCCGACTCAGCAAAGTGTTGTCAATACCCCACATGACGTCGCCTTCAGGGTTACCGCTTGCGAGCACCGCTTTTGTCACCATCGTTCCCGTGTCACCGGCATTAAGAATGTTGACGGTGATTCCGGTGTCTTCGGTGAACTCTGAAAGAGCGTCATTGAGATCGGTGTCGGCTGCTGGAAACGACGAATAGGTAACGAGCGTGAGTTCGTCGACGTTATTCGAGCAACCGGTGGTTGTTCCGGCGAGGAGAATGCCGAGCGAGAGAGCGAGGAAACGGTTGTTCATGTTCAGCCTTTGTTAGGGAGTTGATGGAAGATTGCGAGCACGCCCTCTCGGACGCCGATCGCAACATCGCCTTCGACGATGTTGCTCACTCCGCGTCCGCTGAGCAAGGTCAATGACTCATCGTCAAGCGACCATTTTGTGCCGGTCATCGTGATGCCGTTACACGGTGCGGAAAGGGCCATCACCGACAGCGTGCTGTTGAGTGGGGGAGTGAGTGTGGCGCGACCGGGCCCGTGAAGGATGGTTGCGACATTGTCACCCCACTGCAGGGAAACATCGGGGATGCTCGTCACGTCTTCATCGAGTAGCGCACCGATGACGGCAAGTGTGTGGTCGAGGCGATCACCGCCGCCTGAGATGACGATGAGGCGGGCTGGCACCCGACGCACCGCAAGTGAAATGGCGAGTTGTGTGTCAGTGTCGTCCTTTTCGGTGGAGTATTCGTGGACAGTCGCATGCTGATGGGCCCATTTCAGGCCGCGTCGTGAGATCGAGTCGAAATCGCCGACAACTTCTGTGGGGATGAGCCCGACGGCTCGGGCATGGTCGACACCAGAATCTGCGGCAATGACATAGGCGTCGTCAGAAATATGTGCGACCGACTGGGGTTGAATCCGTTCGGCTCCCAGCACGACCACCACGGTCTCGTCAATATTGGTGAAATTGGTATCCAAGTTGTCCCTCCGCCGGCATTACCCGGATCAGGTTGTACGGGTCGGTGACATGTGGCCACCCTCTCAGCCCACCGTCGCGAGCTCCCCTATGACTGCTGTAAAAGATCGTAGCGAGTTACTGGTCAAGGAGCGAGTTCAGCGCAGCTTCTGCACAGGGTGCGTCATCTCGATCGACGTCGGCAATCCGTGAAAGGTAACTCACCGAGACGTAGCCGGCTTCAACCGCTCCTCCGTCAGTGTGGTCGGGTAAGGCGATTGCGTCGCCGTAGGTGAACTCAACTTCGTAGGTGCCGCCCGCGCCTCCAATCGGTTTCAGCGAGGCGGTCGACATGCTTCGAATCGTGCGATAGTCGATTGTGGTTCGCTTCCAACCTTTGAGATCTGCGAGTTCAACATTTGGAACGTTGATGTTGGCAATGATCGGCTCTTCGGGGAGTCCGTCGTCGAGGAGTCCTTTGACGAAGTGTTGTGCAACGGTTGCAGGCGTTTCCCAGATTTGGTTGAGCACGATGTCATCCCACGCTTGGCCTTCCACTCCCCAGCCCGAGACGGCCTGGCTGACGGCGACTCCACTGAGACCACCGTTGCGGGCGGTGAGGCATGCGCCGATAGTTCCCGAGTGATACACCGACCTCCCAACGTTCGCTCCCGGATTTATCCCAGAGACAATAAGATCAAACGGCTCACCAAATGCACCGAGACGACCCATGAAGGCGCAGAGCCCGGGAGGTCCGGCAACCGCCCATGATTCAGGAACTCCATCGATGTGGGCTTTCTTGACTTGGGGCTTATTTCGGTAGATCGCAGAAATCGCTGCCCCGGCACCTGATTGGTCGCCGTCGGGAGCGGCTACGACAACATTGCCGAGGGAGGTCATTGCTCGAGCGAGATAGTGCAGTCCGAGCGAATCGATACCGTCATCGTTGGTTACGAGAATGCGCACCTCTTCTTCCTAGTGGATGAGGGCGTCGTAACGGCAACTACGAGGTGAATTTCTCCGTGTTCTCCATCGATCGTTTACCGGTGATGACGACGAGGATCGAACCAATGATGACCAATGCCATGCCGGGGGCCTGGTTGATCGAGATGGTCTCTCCGAGAAATACCCATGCAAGAAATGTCGACTGTGCCGGTTGGCCCGCCTGGATCATGCTGATGGTGGCGATGGGAACGATCTTCTGGGCGAACACGAGCAGACTGTGGGCGATCACTCCGGTGAGTACCGCAAGGATAAAGATTGACCCCCAGGTCTTCGAGTTGTCGGGAATAAACGCATCGGATGCGATGAGAAGGGCGACCGGTGTCGCAGCAACCATCGCAACTGGCATCATCACTGCCATGAAATCGACGGTGGTCACACCGTGGGCCCGCGCACGCTTGGTGAGAAGTAGATAGCTGAGAAATGCACAGAACGCGGTAGCGACGAGGAGGTCACCCTCAACGGTTGCAACACCATTTGCTGGGCCGAATGACAGCACGATTGCAATTCCCGCAAACGAGAACACACCCCATCTCAGCGCCTTCCATTGTGGGCGTTCTCGGAAGAAGAGGAATCCGAGAGGGGCGAGCACGATCGGGGCAAGGGCATTGATGAACTCAAGGTGAGCAACGCTTGTTTTCGTTGCGGCAGTAAACATCACGGCGATACTCGCTCCGAAGAGCAGTGCCGCCGGGGTCACGTATCTCCATGTTGCTCGTGACGGGAATGGCATGCCTTTCGCGAACCGTCGATAGATGAGAAAGATCCACCAAAACACGGTCGCAACTGAGAGGCGCCACCATGCAATGACCGAACCAGGTGTGCCAGGCCATTTGATGACGACATATGAGAGCGCGAAGCATGTTGAGGCTCCGAGGACGGCCAGTGGGCCGAGCAGTGCGGTAGGGCGACGCTTGCGAGGTTCTTCCGTTGGGGTTATTGGCAAGGGTTAGTTGCCCCCAACGGCAAGCCATGATGCCGCGACGTCAGCGTCACCCGCAATATCAATTGCGCCGGCTGCTCCTTGACGACCCCACAGACCAGCGAAAATCGCTGCGGCAGGGCCGCGGAGCGCAGCGTCGCCCTTAGCATGCTCTCGGGTGATGACAAGCCCATCGTCTGATGGGACGATAAGCCATTCGCCATCGACATCGGTGCAGTGGATGTGCAGCGTTGTCGTCGGTGCGGTCACGCCCTCGCCGGAGAGCACTCGGGGCAGAGCAACAGTGAGGTACTCGTCGATGCCGTCGGATGCCATCTCAGCATCAATATCTGGGGTCATCGAACATGTGAGCTGGGCATCAAGCAGGTGGATTGTTGTTTCGTGGGTGAGGCGTCGGAGCCAGAAGCCAGCGAGTTGAGGTGGTTGAAACGGATGCCAGGTTGGTGCCGATGGGTCAACGCTGCGAAGCGCATCGAGCGCATCGTTCGCGCTTGTGGTGAACCAATGGTGCAATTCATCTGGCGAATCGGGCCTGCTCACCGCACCTCGTTCAGGCATTGCGGCCGTTCGCAGCGCAACTGCAGCCCATCGGTACACCCACCCAACATGGGTTGCGAGGGCGGCGAGGTCCCAATCGCCACAGGTCGGCACTGAGGTGTCGAGCGGTTGAGTTTCGATGAGCGATGACACAGCAGCGCTCTCGGTAGTGAACCGGGCAACGTACTCCGATGGGTCCTTGGGGCAGAAAAGGTAGGAATCGACCGTCATGTACGACGACGGTAGCCTGCGAGCATGGGTCAGAACGATGACATGAAAAGTCCCTTCGCCGATGCAGCTGAATCAGCTCCTGCTGACACGATTGTGGAGATCACTGAAAGTGCGCTCGAGATGATGAGAGAACTGCGCGCATCTGAGGCTGACGCAGATTCGTTGGGTCTTCGTCTCGCCATCGCATCGGCCCCGGGGGAGGATTTCCGTTACGACCTGAGTTTCGAAGAATTCCTTACCGCAGCGTTTACCGATGAGGTTCGAACGATCGGCGACTTCAAGGTCATTATTCCCGCAGACTCGGTGGAGTTCTTGCAGGGGGCAGTGCTCGACCACAACGAAGCCCAGGGTCTCGTCATTCGAAACCCGAATCGTCCAGCTGCTCCGGTCGTCGACGGATTAACGAATGGTGATGCGCTCTCCGCCGAGGTTGAAGCGGTGCTCTCAAGTGATGTGAACCCCGCTCTTGCAAGCCATGGCGGATTTGTCACCTACATTGGTCACGATGGAGAAGGCATGGCGTATCTCACGATGGGTGGTGGTTGTCATGGCTGCTCGATGAGCAAAGCCACCATGCTTGACGGCGTGCAGACAATGCTCGTTGAAGCGGTCCCCGCAATTACCGGTGTGCGTGATCTCACCGACCATTCGACCGGAGCGAACCCTTACTACAACTAGACCCCTTACTACAACTAGACGTAGCCTTGCGCAGCCGGCTCTGGTCGTTCAGGTCGGAGACAGCGCATTGTCAAGGTCGTCCCACAGGTCATCGACGTCTTCGAGGCCGATTGACATGCGGACGAACCCAGGGTGGATGCCCATCGCCCGACGCGCATCTTCCTCAAGACCTGAATGGGTTGTTGTCCACGATTCACAGATGAGGGTTTCGGGGCCGCCGAAAGAGGTTGCGCAGCGTAGAAGGTTGAGGCGTTCAACAAGCCGTGCGAAGCCGTCGCCGTCGTCCATTTGAAATGACACCACCGACCCGAAGCGGGTCATTTGCGCAGCCGCTCGATCATGTTGCGGATGTTCGGGAAGACCGGGGTAGTGCACGGCCCTAATCGCTGAATGCGACGCAAGGCGGGTGGCAATGTCGATAGCCGTGTCGCTCTGTCGTTGTTGGCGAACATCGAGTGTGCGAATGCCGCGTAGCGCAAGCATGGCATCAAATGGTGATGCTGAAGCGCCGTGCAAAATGCCGTAACGCCAGATGTCGTCGAGGAGTTCTTGTTCACCGGACACCACACCGAGTGTTACGTCGTTGTGACCAGCGATTCCTTTCGTTGCAGAATGCAACACGAGATCAACCCCATGTTGAATCGGTTGTTGGCCGAAGGGTGTCGCAACGGTTGAGTCCACCATGGTGAAGGGCGCCTTGATGGCGCCGAGTTCATCGAGGTCAACGATGTCGAGCGTGGGGTTTGACGGGGTTTCTGCGATGACGAGCATCGTGCGACCAGGAATTACTGCAGCTGCCATCGCTCCAGGTTCGCTGCCGTTTACCCATGTTGTCTCGATACCCATTCGGGCGACAGGGCCGTTGAGGAACGTGGCGGTGGTTCCATAGATCTGGGTGGTGGCAACAATGTGACTACCGGTCGAACACAAGGCGAAGACAACACTCGCAAGAGCGCCCATGCCAGAGGCGAATGCAAGCGCCCCTTCGGCACCTTCGATGTCGGCAACAGCATCGGCGAACGCCGACACCGTCGGGTTGCCGTGACGCGAATAAAATTCGTCGGGCCCCACTGAGTGGGCCATCTCATAGGCGTGCTCAGCAGAATCTGATTCCCACACGGCGGTCGCCCAGATCGGCACCGACAGTCCGCGATCGTTCGCGCTGCGACCACTCCAGATTGCTCGGGTGGCTTGATCGTGTGAAGAGTTCTCGCTCACCGGTCGTACGGTACCGGCGGTTACAGGCGCTCCAGCACCTGAGAGTGAAGCACTCCATTACTGCTAATCGCGGTTGGGCCGGCATGGCTCGGTTCGCCGAGGTGATTCGTGAACGAGCCGCCCGCTTCTTCTACAAGAAGTCGAACTGCGGCCAGATCGTACGGTTGGACCCCGACCGCGTCGACTGCGACATCCATCGCACCTTCGGCGACGAGACAGTGCTGCCAGAAATCGCCAACCCCTCGTGAGCGACGAGCGGTCATTGTGAGATCGATGAGCGCTTCCGCATGACCGAGCTCGCGCCAGCCATCGTTCAGTATCACGTTCACTTGTGCGTCATTAATGTTGTCGATGCCCGAAACGGCGCACCGGCGACCATCGGCCCAGGTGCCGCCACCTTTGGTCGCCCACCAGCGACGACCGAGCGCGGGAGCGGAGACGACGGAAACACAGAGTCCGTCATCGGCATGGTGGAGGCCGATAAGGGTCGCCCAAATCGGGATACCTCGCGTGAATCCAGAGGTGCCGTCGATCGGGTCAACGATCCATTGCCACGGTGACAACTCATTGCCCGTGACACCGTGTTCTTCTCCGAACAGGCTGTGGTTGGGTCGAGCGGCGAGCAGGCGTTCTGAGAGTTGTCGTTCGGCTTGCCGGTCTGCTTCGGTTACCTCTGA
>Ga0310343_10000105_pt1 | contig 35003 bp, 36 predicted proteins | sample HC15DNA2025_MG_FD_203519 | JGI IMG/M metagenome (GOLD analysis project Ga0310343, IMG submission 203519) | Marine microbial communities from station ALOHA, North Pacific Subtropical Gyre - HC15-DNA-20-25_MG | ecosystem: Environmental > Aquatic > Marine > Oceanic | place: Pacific Ocean: North...
ACAGCCCACCTTCGGTCTCCTGGGCGAGAAGTCGTTCGCGTTCTTCAAGAAGAAGAGGTTCGATGACGTGATCAAGCGCTCCCGCAAGCACTTCAGGTAGACGATGAATCGTAAGACCGATTCGGTGATCGGTCACTCGACCTTCTTTGAAGTTGTAGGTGCGAATCTTTTCGCTTCGGCCGCCGCCACCGACCTGAGACCGCCGATCTGCAGACCGCTGTGAGTCTTGCTCCGATTCTGCATGCGCCTTGAGACGAGCTCGAAGCACCTGCATGGCCCGCGCTCGGTTTTGTAACTGGCTTCGCTCGTCTTGCATTGTGACAACAAGCCCGGAAGGTCGGTGGGTGATACGCACTGCAGAGTCGGTCGTGTTGACGTGCTGCCCTCCCGCTCCCGATGAGCGATACACATCAATGTCGAGATCACGATCATCGATCTCAACTTCGACTTCATCAGCCTCTGGCAACACCGCAACCGTTGCAGATGAGGTGTGAACACGACCCTGACTCTCGGTTACTGGCACGCGCTGAACTCGGTGTGGCCCTCCTTCGAACTTGAGGTGCTGCCACGCGTCGTCACCACGAACGATGAACGTCACCTGGTTCGTTCCGCCGAGGTCACTTGCATCGTGTGAGAGCACCTCAAGTTTCCAGCCACGCAATTGGGCGTATCCGCGGTACATGTCGAGAAGGTCTCCCGCGAAGAGATTGGCTTCCTCACCGCCCTCTGCCCCACGGATCTCAACAATCACATTTCGACCTGCGTCTGGGTCTGGAGGAATGAGCAATTCCCGTACGTGTAGTGCGAGCGCATCAAGCTCGCGTTGGCCCGCAAGCACCTCTTGTTCAAATGCTGCTCGGTCATCATCAACGGCGACCTCGGCGAGTTCACTGGCGGCAGCGATGTCGTCAAGTAAACGATCTCGGGTCGCAAGCGCGTCAACAAATGCTTGAAGTTGGTGATACCGCTGCGACACTTTCCGCAACTCATTCGGGTCGGCTGCGGTCGCAGGATCGGCTAACCGTTGCTCAAGTTCACGGAATTCGCCAGCGTGCGCCGCAAGGCGCTCAAAAAGAGCATCGTGCTCGTGAGAAGGCTGCGACATCGTGATATGAGACTACTCTCAGCGGCTTAACAGTTCGGCTTGCGACACGATGCGCATTGGACGGCGAGACCGTTGCGCCATCTCGTTGAGTACGGGCAGACGATTACGACCGTCGACGGCGACGAGAATCTCAGTCACTGTCTCACCATGGGCTGACCACTCGGCATGGTCGGCGGCGTCGACGATGGCCCCGAGATCTGTACCGGTCGTGCACGCAACGAGCACATGTTCACCATTTAGTTGGGCTGAAATGAAGGCGGGAGCCGCATCGGACATGCTGCCGCGCGGCAGCACTCCGGACATCGCCACGCGGTTTGCCAATGGCGAATCAGCAGACGACAACACAGTCGCTCTCATCCAACGTTCGGCCGACAGTCGATTGAGCGGATGCGGGTCAGCAGCGGGGTGTCGGTATGTCTGCACGAATTCGACAACTCGCACGAGCGAGTCGAGAGCTGGGGCATCACCGTGCAACATCTGAAAGGCCTCACGATCCTGTGAGCCGACGCCAACCCGTAATTTCCAGTCATCCTCAAATATCACTCGGCAGACTTCAAGCCCCGCGACTTCGCCGGTGAGCACGCCATGCTCGATCACGACCTCAGCGCCCGCCTCAGAGATGATCGATCGAAACTCATCGATCTCGAACGCACATTCCGCTTCGGTCTCAGCAGACCGCGGATCAACCCCGGTCAGCGACCTTCCATCGAGGAGGTACACGTCAGAATCGATATTCCACTGGCGCATTCGACGGGCAACTACAGGAGCTTGTTCTCGATGTTGGTCGGGAACGACGATGTCAAGTCGGGCAGAGTGTTTACGAAGATGGAGCGCTATCGCCGCGCCTAACAGGCGTTCGGGTTGCTCGTCCAGCCACACAAAAGAACGGGAAGGTTCGTGAATACCGACACCGCCTGGCATTGGGACAACAGGAACATCAACAAGATCAAAATGCTCGCGGGCGAGCGACTGCAATGCCGCTGCGATCAGAGCGGGGCGGCGGTCATCGGCGACCGCCCCAGTTTCAGGCATAGAGCGACCCCGTAGGGGTTGTGTCACTTCTTGGCGCGCTCGCCATACCGGCGATTGAAACGCTCAACGCGTCCACCGGAGTCAACGAGCTTCTGCTTGCCGGTGAAGAACGGATGGCACTCGTTACAAAGTTCGAGGATCTGCTCTCCCGAGCGGGTCGAGCGGGTCTCGAATGCGTTGCCACAGGAGCAGCGAACGGTGACAACTTCGTAATTGGGGTGAATATCGGACTTCATGCGAATTTCTCCTGACTCAGGCCTTCGAAAGGCTAGCGGGCGACAAACGAGGAACCACTGGCGATCTCGCTCACATGCCGGGTTGTTTTGCAATTTCGGTGAGGAACTCATCGTTTGTTCGGAAGGTCTTCAACCGGTCGACGAGAAGTTCGAGGCCCGGAGCCGCACTGCCATCGGCTGCGAGTCCTGAGAGCACACGACGAAGTTTCCAGACCATCTGCAGCTGCTTCCGATCGAATAACAGCTCCTCGTGACGAGTGCTTGACGCATCAACGTCGATTGCTGGGTACACCCTGCGCTCAGACAGCTTGCGATCAAGACGAAGCTCCATGTTGCCGGTGCCCTTGAATTCCTCGAACACCGCTTCATCCATTCGGCTATTCGTTTCGACGAGCGCCGTCGCAAGGATGGTCAACGAGCCGCCCTCTTCGATATTTCGGGCAGCACCGAAGAATCGTTTCGGTGGGTACAACGCACCGGCGTCGATACCACCGGAGAGAATACGACCACTCGCAGGAGCCGCGAGGTTGTAGGCACGGCTCAAACGGGTGATGCCGTCAAGAATGATGACGACGTCTTCGCCGTACTCGACCATCCGCTTCGCTTTTTCGATCGCCATTTCCGCAACTTGGGTGTGTTGATCACTTGGCCGGTCGAACGTTGATGCGATGACCTCTCCGCGCACGTGGCGTTGCATGTCAGTGACTTCTTCCGGACGTTCGTCGATCAACAGAACGATCAAGCGAACCTCTGGGTTATTGCGTTCGATCGACGTTGCGATCGTCTTCATCACCGTTGTCTTACCGGCTTTCGGGGGCGACACAATGAGCCCGCGCTGTCCTTTACCAATCGGGCAGATGAGATCGATAATCCTCGACGTCATATCGGTCGGGTCATCTTCATTCTCGAGCCGAAGCTTTTCATCGGGAAAGAGCGCCGTCATGTCTTCAAACTTGCGCCGCTTCTTTGCTTCTTCTGGAGGACGACCATTGACCGTCTGAATCTCCAGCATTGCCGGGTTTTTTTCATTGCGACCCGCAGGACGCATCATGCCAACGAGATGATCACCTTTTCGAAGGCCGAATTGGCGCGACATGCGCACCGGCACGTAGGCATCCTTTTTTGACGACAGGTAGTTGTTGACGCGAACGAAGCCGTAGCCCTCGTCGCGCATATCGAGGTAGCCATCGACAGGCACGGGATCGTTGCTCACCGGGGTGTCATCATCTTCGAGAAAGTCACGATCTTCGCCCTGCGGGCCTTCATCGGGTCGGCCGCCTTTGCGACGGCGGCGTCGACGTCGATTCCGACTTTCCCCATCTGCATCTCGCGGGCCGTCTTGGCGCTGTCCGTCGCGTTGCCCATTGCGTTGCTGGCGTTGACCATCACGCTGTTGGCCATCACGATTCTGACCACCACGCTCCGATGACCCGTCCTTTGCAACGTCTTCGGCGGGCTCTGCGGAGAACTCCAGTTCCCACTCGGCTGGCGGTTCTTCGTCGGTGGCCGGCGCCGGTGCGGCCTCGGCAGCCTTTTTTGAACGAGCAGATGTTGTCGAGTCGTCAGTCGTTTCTGCCGGGGCATCTTCTGTTGCTGAGGTGGCCGATCGATCACCACCAGACGTTGATGCTTTTTCGGCACCAGATGACGTCGGTTGATCTGTGGCATCGCCCGCAGAAGAGCCGCCTGTCGTTTCAAGAATCGCAGAAATGATGTCTGCCTTCTTTGAGCGCGCAGTCACCTTGACTCCGAGCGCTTTCGAGATCGCAAGGAGTTGGTCCTTGTCTTTTGTTTCAAGAACTGATTGTTCGAGAGCTTGAGCAGCCACGTTCACCTTCTCTTAGCCAACAGGCGGGATTCACTTCACGTGCGGCCGATGGGATCGGAATGCGTTTGTCAGCAAGCACCAAACGCCGTTTGCGACAAAGGAACAGCCCTACCGCCACCGGCTACGTGGGACGAAACAGTATTTCTGTTTCGGTCGTTCAGAGCGAGCGCTCCGATGCCTCAAACTGTACCACCGATGCTGACCGACAGCAATTATCTCGATACTCGAGAAACCCCTCGGACGAAGTCAGAGACTCCTGCGAGATCAGCGGGAAGATCAGTCATCCGCTCCGAGCGCTCCATCAAGTCACCAAGTTCGGGCGGGAGTTCTGGTCGGATACCCGTTGCTTTCTCAACCGCATCAGGGAACTTCGCCGGGTGAGCGGTCGACAGGCACACGGTTGCGCCGTTTGAGCGGGATCGCCGCGCCGCAGCCGTTCCGGTTGCCGTGTGAGGGTCGATCAGCATTCCTGAATCTCGGTAGACCCGACCGATCTCGGCAAGGGTCTCCTCGTCGTCGACGCGCTCTGCCGAAAATGTGGAAGAGATCCACGTACGGAAGTTCGCTTCCTCGACTTCAAGCGTTCCTGACGAGCGGAAATGCTGGAGTTGCTCTGCGGTGCGTGCTCCGTTGCGGTTGTTCATCTCAAAGAGCAGCCGCTCAAAGTTCGATGACACCTGGATATCCATACTTGGGCTCAATGTCGGGACAACTTCGGTTGCTGACATATCACGATCGTTCACGAAGCGAGCGAGGATGTCATTTGCATTCGATGCGATGAGGAGATGGTCGATCGAGGCTCCGGTCGATTTCGCAATCCAACCGGCGAGCACATTTCCGAAGTTGCCGGTGGGCACGCAGAACGTCGCCGGCTCAGGAAACGCTTGTGAGGCTGTCACGTAGTAGACAATTTGGGCCATCACGCGGGCCCAGTTAATGGAATTCACAGCCGACAGATTGCAATCTCGACGCAGTTGTTCGTCGGCGAACATCGCCTTGACAAGATCTTGACAGTCATCAAAGGTTCCATCAACTGCGACCGCGTGCACATTTGGCGAGTCAACGGTGGTCATCTGTCGTCGCTGCACATCGCTCGTTCGGCCACGTGGGTACAAGATGACGATGTCTACATTGTCACAGGATTTGACTGCATCGATTGCGGCTGACCCGGTGTCACCACTGGTTGCACCGACAATGGTTACTCGGTCGCTACGTTCAGCGAGAACGTGGTCAAATAACCGTCCGACCACCTGCAACGCAAGATCCTTGAAGGCAAGGGTGGGGCCATGGAATAACTCTTGAATCCACAAATCGTTTTCGATCTGTACCAGCGGTGCCACCTCAGGGTGACGAAACGTCGCATACGCATCGCGCACAGTCGCTTCGAGCACCTCAGCCGATATGTCATCGCCCATATACGTCGCCATGATGGAGGTCGCCGTCGACGAGTAGTCGTCACCTGCCGCCGGAAGCGTCGGCCACTCGGTTGGCACATACAGACCACCGTCGGATGCAAGCCCGCTCAACAGTACGTCTGAGAACCCCAATTCAGGGGCGGTACCGCGAGTCGAGACGTATCTCACTTACGCTCCGATCACACGAATGAGCCCGCCGATTCGGCGAACGACATCGAGTTCACGTAGTTGACGCACCGTGGCCTGCACCGACGACTCAACCGCCTCGTGCGTGATGAACACGAGACGGGCTTCCTCACCTGCACCCTCCTGCTCGGCTGCACGGATACTCACGCCATGTTCGGCGAATACGCCTGTGACGCTGTGCAACACCCCAGGTTGGTCAAGCACATCGAGAGCGAGCAAATACTCGGCACTGGTTGCGTCAATCTGTCGCACCCGCGCCCGCTGAAATGCTCCAAGCGAGCCGTGAGTGCCCTGATCGCGGTTGACCGCCGCATCAATAAGGTCGCCAAGTACGGCGCTCGCAGTCGGGTCGCCTCCGGCTCCTCGACCGAAGAACATCAATGAACCAACAGCGTCACCTTCGACAAACACCGCGTTGTATGAATCGCGAACCGAGGCCAACGGGTGTTCGTTCGGAACCATCGCTGGATGCACCCTGACCGCAACCTCACCTGTGTCACGATCTTGCTCAGCAATTCCGAGAAGTTTCACGACGTAACCGAGGCGCCCGGCGATTGCAATATCGCTCGCAGTGATGTTGCTAATGCCCTCGTGGTACACATCTCCGGCTACGACTTTCACCCCGAAGGCGATGCTCGCAATGATTGCGGCCTTGGCGCCCGCGTCGAAGCCTTCAACATCGGCGGTTGGGTCACGCTCGGCATACCCTAGACGCTGAGCTTCAGCGAGGGCATCTGCGTAGTCAGCACCCTCATTTGTCATCTTCGACAAGATGTAGTTTGTCGTGCCGTTAAGGATTCCCATCACCCTCGACACCGGCTCGCCTCGAAGGCTTTCCCGCAACGGTCGAATCAACGGAATGCCGCCAGCAACGGCCGCCTCAAACAGCAAGTCAACCCCGTTGGAATCTGCAAGTTCGAACAGTTCTGCTCCATGATTGGCCAGGAGTTCTTTATTTCCCGTGACCACCGGCTTTCCGGCAGATAGTGCGGCGACAATGAGTTCACGGGCGGGTTCGATGCCACCAATCACCTCGACGACAACGTCGATTTCCGGGTCAGATACCACTGCCATCGCATCATTCGTTAACGAGACATCGCCCAGTTCAACTCCACGGTCACGTGACATGTTTCGAACTGCCACCGAGGTGACGACAAGGTTGAGACCGGTGCGGGCAGCAATCGCGTCACGTTGGGCGCGCAACAGTGGCACCAATGCGCCACCAACATTGCCGCAACCGAGCAACCCGACGCGTACCGTCCGGGCGTCCGAGGAAACTGCTTGATCTGTCACCCTTGAGAGGCTATCTGCGAGCAGGTGCCCCAGCCCCGACACGCCTCATCGGGCTCCCCCATGCTTCGATAGTTCAATGACTTCTGAGAACATCCCTGCACTGCAGCACCTTCGGTGGGAACACACCGAAGGCGACACCGTCGGCACCATCGTCCTCAACCGACCAGAGCGCCTTAACGCGCTGTCGGTAGCGCTCATGACCGAGATCGTTGAACTTTGTACCTGGATTTCGCATCAACATGAGATCAAGGTCGTCATCATGCGCGGCGAGGGTCGAGCCTTCACTGCAGGTTTCGATCTCAATGACTTCACCAACGTCTACGGCGGATCTAACCCACGAGCGGGCGCCGAACTCGGACGCGTCATGGCAGACACCGTCACCAATATGCGTCAACTCACCATCGCCGCAGTGCACGGACACTGTGTCGGCGGTGGCGTCGTGCTGACCGCCGCATGCGATCTTCGCATGGCTGCCACCGGAACCCGATTCTCAATTCCCGAAGTCGATCTCGGAATTCCCCTCGCGTGGGGAGGGGTTCCACGCCTCGTGCGTGAGGTGGGACCAGCCGTTGCGAAAGAGCTCATTTTGTCGTGCCGACCGTTTTCTGCTGAGGAGGCTCTGCAACTTCGCTTTATCAACCGCGTGGTCGCCGATGACGAACTCGTTGCAGAGGCCGAGGCTTTCGCCGAATCGTTGGCGAGCAAACCCACATTTTCGTTGCTCGCAACAAAGACACAGGTCAACGCGGTCATGGAGGAGATTGCGGGTACTGGCCGGAGCGCGAACGACGCCGACAGCCTCGTGGTTGCGCTGCATGACGAAGAATCTCGGGCCGCATCTCAGCGCTATCTCGAATCTCGATCTCGACCGTCTGGCAACAAGTAATTCTCTTACGTCAGCGATCGAGATCAGAAGACGTCGGTGATGAGAAGATCGTCGTAGGTTTCGCGGCGAACCACAAGTCGGGCATCACCATCGCTGACAAACACGATTGCAGGGCGCGGCACCTTGTTGTAGTTCGACCCCATTGAATGACCGTACGCGCCGGTAACCGGAGTGAACAGTAAATCTCCAACCGCAAGATCTTGTGGTAGACGTGCGTCAGCGACCAGTACGTCACCGCTCTCACAATGTTTACCGACAATGCGGGCTTCGAGTGACCTCTCTGCGAACGGGTCGCGAACCAGAGCGGCTTCATAACCCGATCCGTAGAGAACGGGTCGAGGGTTGTCGCTCATTCCACCGTCTACCGACACGTACCTGCGTACTCCGGGGATGTCTTTCACCGTGCCAACCGAGTACACCGTGATCGCCGCTGCCGCTGCGATCGCCCTTCCTGGTTCAACCGACACTCGCGACGTCACGCCAAGGGTCTCGCATGCGTCAAGAAGGACCGAACCCCAGGTCGGAATGGTTGGCGCTTCTTCTCCAGCAACATACGGCACGCCAAGTCCACCACCAAGCACGAGTTCGGGGAGATTGAGCGGAACAGCAAATGCAGCCATCACCTCGGCAGCTTTCGCGAAGCTTGCTGCGTCAAACACATTTGAACCGATGTGGCAATGCACACCGATCAACGTCAGGACTGACGAGGCACTCACCCGCTCGACTGCGATGAGCGCATCACCATTTTCAAGGTTGAAGCCAAACTTGGAATCGTTCTGTCCGGTTGAAATGAATTCATGGGTGTGGGCTGAGACACCAGGAGTCATCCGAAGCAAGATGGGTGGGATCGGCGCACGAGATGACTCGGCGAGGCGCTCTAAACGATCGATCTCGTCAAATGAGTCGACGACGATTCGGTGCACGCCCGCATCGATCGCCATGGTGAGCTCGGCCACACTCTTGTTGTTTCCGTGGAGCACGCACGCCGACGCTGGCACACCTGCAGAAAGCGCGATATGGAGTTCGCCACCCGAGGCAACGTCGAGCATCATCCCTTCTGAGTACGCAAGGTCAGCCATCGCCCGACAAAGAAAAGCCTTCGTTGCGTACACCGCCGATTGATGACCGAACGCCTTTACCGCCTCGCGGCAACGAGACCTCAAGTGCTGTTCATCGTAGATGAAGAGCGGGGTTCCGAATTCGGCTGCGAGGTCGGCGACGCGGACGCCACCAATCATGAGTGAGCCGTCGTCAGCAACCGATGCATGATCAGGAAGGAGGTTCTGAGGAAGTGTTGTCACATCTGCTCCGGGGCGTCGATGCCCAGCAGGTCGAGTCCTGCCGACAAGGTTCGAGCGGTGAGGTCACATACCGCAAGTCGAGAACGGCGGATATTCCCATCAGACTTCAAGACCGGGCACTGCTCGTAGAACGAGGTGAACAACTGTGCGAGTTCGAAGAGATAGGTGCACAGCCGGTGCGGCGAGTTCGACTTAAGAGCATCGGTAACAACTGCCGGGTAGCCCAGCAGGTGCAGACCGAGCGCTCGCTCAGCAGGTTCGCGAACTGCAATCTCCCCTGCCGACACACCTTCTTCGGCTGCTCGACGGAAAATGGAGCAAATGCGCGCGTGGGCGTACTGAAGGTACGGCGATGTGTTGCCGTCGAAGGCGAGCATGCGATCCCAGTTGAAGACATAATCGCGAACTCGATCGGTGGAGAGATCAGCGTACTTCACCGCTCCGATGCCAATCATCTCGGCCACAGCAGCTCGCTCCGCCTCTGAGAGGCTTGGGTTCTTTTCCTCAACTGCAGCCGATGCGCGATCGACAGCCTCTGAGAGCAAGTCGACAAGCTTGACCGACTCGCCACTTCGACTGCGCAACATTTTCTTATCGTCACCGAGCACATTTCCAAATGCAACGTGCTCAGCAGATACGCCCTCTGGCATCCAGCCGGCCATCTTGGCAACGGCGAACACCATTTCAAGGTGCTGCTGTTGTGGCGCTCCAATCACATACAACATGAGGTCAGCGCCGAGTCGTTCGACGCGGTCGATCACGCACGCAAGATCGCTCGTCGCATAGTTGAACCCGCCGGTTCGCGCTTGAACGATTAACGGCAACGGATCACCGTCTCGATTCGTGAACCCAGGAGGAAACACAACCTTCGCGCCGTCGCTTTCTGACATCAACCCTGATGCTTCGAGGCGCTCGAGGGTCGCCGGCATCAGAGGCTGATACTTGCTTTCGCCCATGAGGTCGTCATCGACGAGGAGAACACCCAACTGCTCGTACACGGTGTTGAAGTACGCCGTCGACATTGTGACGAGCCGATCCCACAACACGTGTGTTTCGGGGTCACCGCTCTGCAGCAACACAACGCGCTGTCGAGAGCGTTCCTGAAACTCCTCTGATTCGCTGAACTTTGCATTCGCTGCCTTATAGAAACCGTCAAGGTCGCCTTGACCAAGACCAGAGGCCGCAACTTCTTCGCCAAGGTCGAGCAAGTGCTCGATGAGCATTCCAAACGGTCGTCCCCAGTCGCCGATGTGGTTCTCTCGAATCACCTTGTGCCCTGCGGCGGAATACATCCGGACGAGAGCATCCCCAATGACGGTCGAGCGAAGGTGGCCGACATGCATCTCCTTTGCCACATTCGGAGCGGAGTAATCGATCACCACAGTTCGTGGCTCAGCACTCTGATACAACCCAAGATGCTCGTCGTTTGTGACTTCGGTCAGCAAGTGATCGATGGTGCTATCAGCAAAGGTGATGTTGATAAACCCAGGTCCTGCGACCTCAAGCGTGGCGCAGAGATCGTCAAGTTGTCCTGACTCAACGATCTCGGTAGCGAGATCTCGGGGGTTACAGCCAAGTTGCTTCGCAAGAGGAAGTGCAGCGTTTATCTGCGCATCAGCGTGATCACTCGGTCGCACCACAGGGTCAACTGCTCCCCCACCAGCGCGCTGAGAGAGCCATGGCTCTAAGCGCGCCGAAACAAGGGCAATCGGGTCGGTTGCCACTGTCTCTACCGGTGCTCGTTCATTCGCCATCGAACCACCATTGTGGCGGGAAGAGCGCTGAGAACGTCACCATGACAACAACGTGTCAGATCGTTGTGACGCAGAACGTGTCACCAAACGCAAGTGATGACTCTGTCGTCACCTCACCAACGTTGTCTCCATGAAGTGCAGCGAGCATTCCACGGACCATTCCCCGGTCGACTGCGCAGATCACCGGATTCTCTGTCGCAATGTCACCGAATGGGCAATGGTCGTTAATGATGCGCAACTGATTTGACCGATTATCGGCGTGGGCAGCGAACCCATGAGCGGTCAAAGCATCTGCAACTGAGCGCATCGCAGCCCGGAGTGATTTCTGGCCACGCTCGATCGTTTCACCGGTGAGGCCCTCAGCCATAGCGCGTCCGTATTCTGCACCGACCTCCTCTGCAAGCACCTCAGCCTCTTCTCTCGGCAGTTTCGTCAACGCTCGACCGAGAAGAGACAACACAAGATCATCGCTTCGAACCGGGAACTCTGTCACCACATCATCGACGGCGACATACCGCTTAGACGGGCGGCCAGCGGAGCCAGAGCCTGCCCGGCCGCTATGCACTTCGAGATATCCACCAGCCGCAAGCTTTTCGAGATGGTGCCGAGCAACGTTTGGGTGCACTCCGACTTCTTCCGCGACTTGAGAAGTGGTCACTCCCTCACCATCGGCAGCGTCACGGGCGAAGAGGTACACCTTGCGACGCGTCGGGTCTCCAAACGCGTCAGTGATTGCGGATACCGTCGCACTAAACGAGGCGGTTGAAGTCGACTTTGACGCCACGGGGAGAATTCTAGAAGGAATTTCCACTACCGCCGTCGTGCAAACACCAACACCGCTCGCCAGAATGGACAACATGACAACGTCGAACGAACAACTCGTGGAAGCTCTCCGTCCGGTCGAAGACCCCGAGCTTCACCGATCAATCGTTGACCTCGGAATGCTGAAGCGTGCCGAACTTCGCGACGATGGCACCGCAGACATCCTTGTCGCTCTCACGATCGCTGGCTGCCCACTGCGCAACGAAATTCAACAACGTGTCAACGGTGCAGTTTCGACATTGCCCGGTGTCACCGGAGTTGCTCTCGAGTTCACGGTCATGACCGATGAAGAGCGAGCCGCCCTTCGAGAGGTTCTTCATGGAAGCCCGGCTGGAACCGCAGGACAACAAGAAGCTCATGGCCACGCGGAAGGCCGCGCAATCCCATTTTCCGAGCCTGGCTCAACGACTCGACCACTGCTCATTTCGTCGGGCAAAGGCGGTGTCGGCAAATCAAGCGTCACCACCAACCTTGCCGTCGCCCTGGCTCGACTCGGCCACACCGTTGGCGTCGTCGACGCCGACATCTACGGATTCTCCATTCCCCGAATGCTCGGAACCGACCGTCAACCAACTGTGGTCGACGAAATGATTCTCCCTCCCGAGCGCTGGGGGGTTCGCTGCATCTCCATGGGCTACTTCGTTCCTGACGGCGAAGCAGTCATCTGGCGAGGACCGATGCTGCACAAAGCCCTTGAACAATTTCTCACCGATGTGTTCTGGGATGCACCCGATTTCCTCCTCATCGATATGCCACCAGGAACTGGTGACATTGCGCTCAGCCTCAGTCAGTACCTCCCTCGGGGCGAGGTGTACGTCGTCACCACACCGCAGCCTGCAGCACAAAAGGTGGCACGATTGTCAGCCGCAATGGCAGAGAAAGTCAACCTGCCAGTTCGGGGCGTTATTGAGAACATGTCGTGGTTCACCGGTGACGATGGAACGCGTTACGAACTGTTCGGTGCAGGCGGCGGTCAAGAACTCTCCGAGGAATTGGAAGTCCCACTTCTTGGCCAATTGCCACTCGTGCCTGCACTCCGTGAGGGCGGAGATGACGGGCAACCAATCACCGCAGTTGATGGCGACTCAGAGGCTGCCCAAGCATTCATGGCAATCGCCGAGCGTATCGCAGTAGACCTTCGCCCGCGGAAGGTCTTCAGCCCAGAACTCCGAATCGTCGACTAGTCAGTTCGGTGGAGCCGATACCCCGCTACCGATTCGAACGCATCGTTCAAGATGCAATCGATCTCATCCCAGACGAACTCAGCGCAGTTCTCGACAATGTGGCGATTGTCATCGAAGATTCCGCACCCGATGAGCCCGACCTCCTTGGCGTCTTCGATGGCGTTCCCATAACCGAGCGAAATGACTCGGAGGCGCCTTCGGTCATCACGATCTTCAGGCATCCGCTTTGCGCATGTGCTGCTGATGAACGAGAGCTCATCGATGAGGTTGCCATCACCGTCATCCACGAACTCGCTCATGCCGCCGGGATTGATGACGACCGGCTCGATGAACTCGGGTGGGCCTAACCCCGATAGTTTGCGCTTATGGACGCAGCGAGCGAAGGGTCAACTCCTCTTCCCCCGCCCCCGCCATCCGGACTCGTGAGCGGTGACTACGCAATCAAGCCTCTCGGCGGTCTCGTTACTGCCATCGGTGTTCTCGTGCCGATCACTGCGGGCCTCGGGTTGCTGTTCGCACTCCTCAACGAACTCTCGTTGAACGACGCCCGATTGTTCCTTGCCGGGTCGATCTCCGAAACCGAATTCGTGAACTCCTACGGGCCAGGGCTCACCCTGCAACTCGCCCAAACCCTCACACAACTCGGTGCTGGTATCAGCGTCATCGTCTGGATGAGACGTCTCGCCTCACATCACGAGCAGATTGGAAGGACGTCAACTTGGAAACCGGCGTGGGCGGTCGGCGGGTGGTTTGTTCCACCTCTCATCTTCTATGTGATTCCGTTTCTCATGTTCCGAGAACTTTGGAAGGCCACCGATCAACGCACTGAGTCGTGGACCACGTCACCATCAAGCCCCCTTATCACCGGGTGGTTCATCACATTCGGAATCCTCCCCACCGGACTCGCCATCGGGCAGTGGCTTGATCGATCCCCCCTCCTTGGCTCTGGCGCATCGGCAATGGCGGAAACTGCAATCAATCAGCGTCTCATCATTTGGGGATCTGCCCTTGCAAGCGTTGCCTCCGCAGCTCTCTTCGTTGTGTTTGCTCGTCAACTCACCCGTCGGCATGAGGCACTGCTGAAGAGCCTGGGCATTCACTGAGATGGCAATCTACGTTGTCCGGCACGCAAAAGCTGGCGAACGCCGTGTGTGGTCGGGAGAAGACATCGACCGTCCGCTCTCAAAGACGGGTCGGACACAATCACACGCCCTTGCGACGCGCCTGAGCACGCTCAAACCGAGCACATTGCTCTCCAGCCCGTATGTTCGATGTGTACAGACCCTTGAACCACTCGCTGAACTCACCGGCCTCGACATCACTATCGAACCCCGGATCTGCGAATACGAACCCTTCGAGCCCGTGCTCGAGCTGTTGGCCGAAGTTGCTGATCGAGCTGTGCTCTGCAGCCACGGTGACATCATTCCGGCAACCATTGCTGCTCTTGAACGACGAGGTATGGAAATCACCTCGCAGGCCGATTGGCGAAAAGCCTCTGTCTGGGTAATCAAACGATCGAAGAGGGGGCGACTTTCAAAAGCAAAAGCGTGGCCACCACCCCCACGCGGGTCGAAGAAGAACTAACCACCCACGCCGAGCTCGTCAGCAAGATTCTGAACGAGATCTCTCACTTCCGCCGGCGGGTTCGCCGCAAGACACGCAGCGACAAACGGTTTCGCTGCATCTGCATCTTCGACGAAGCGATACTGGATGATTCCCAAAAAGCAGAGCGGGTCTGCATATGTCGGATCAACTTGCACTGCTTCGACGAGCAGATCGACGCCTTCAGAAAATTGTGCGGCTCCCTCAACATCGTCTGGGTTCTGTCGAGCAGCGAGGGCGAGGGTCCAACCTCGATACGTCAGCGCTTCCACATTTGCGGGATCTTCAACAAGCACCAGTGCGTACAGATCAGCAGCTCTTACCGGGTCAACGAAGTTGACCGATCGTGCCTCTGCTAGCAGAACAGCCGCAGTATCTCGAGAGTCGAGGCCGGTCATCGACTGACCCGAAAGCCGCTCCCCTAGAGCGTTGGCAAGCACGAAGGCGAGTGCACCGCCAACGACCAGCACAACAGCGATCACACCAGATATCGCTTTCCAACCGAAACGAATTCGCTGCTGTGGTTCGGTGGCGTCAGCATCAAGCGACCTCAATACCTCAGCTGCTCTCGACACGTAACCACTGCGCAGTTCGGCGTGATCTTCGGCTGAAATATCTCCGGCTGCCAGTTCCCGATCGAGATCGTCAAGCGATGCGAACAGAAAATCTCGCTCGCTTGCTAACGCGTCACGACCTTCAGTCATCTGACGTGCCTCGATGTTGCTCACGAGCCTGTTCGACGAGGTCGTAATCACCTTCGGTTGGCACTCCAAGTGCCGATGCCTCTGCGCGCCATCTCTTGAATGCGAACCACAGTCCGACAAGTCCGATCATGAGGCCCGCCGCCGGCAGTGCCCAAATCAACGCATCGAATCCGGATGAACTCGGCACGAGCAACACTTTTCCACCGTACGAATTCGCGATCGCCGAAAGGATTTCGTCATCGGTTGCGACCCCGTCGTAAACCGATGCACGAATCTCGGCTCGAATCGCTTCAGATGCCGGGTTACGGGACTCAAACACACTCTCTCCGTCACACACGGGGCATGCCACCCGTCGAGAGATCGCGTCGATTCGATCACCAGGATTGAGAGGGCCCGAATCGCGAGTAGACCCGACTGCGAGTAGTGCGACCGCAACAACAAACATGGCCGCCCAAGAGGGCCACGCCTTGAGGCGATGAGACACGCTCACAACCGCTCCCTGAGATCTTGAATGCTCGTTGACAAAAACTCGGCGGACACTTCAGAAATCACCCGGCCTCGAACAATGCCATTCGGGTCAATGATCCACGTCTCTGGCACTTGAGCGACACCGAACCCGTTCTGGAATGAGTAGTCGACATCGAACACCACCGGCCAATCGCCGCCAAACTCGTCAAAAAACGCAGCGACGTCAGCGGGGTCGTCGTTCTGAACAATGGTGTAGAACTCTGCTCCGTTGACGCCCAGACTGCGCTGCTGATCAACAAATTCGATGAGTTCTGGATGTTCGTTTCTGCAGGGAATGCACGTGGAGGTGAAAAAGTTGAGCACAACCCACGAGCCGCGCCGGCGAGACAGCTCAAATGCGGTTCCGTCGTCGAATTCGCCCACGGCAGCCGGTGCTGCACGATCGAGCAGCACGGTCTCGGCGGTATCAGAGGAGGGCTCAACGACCAGCAACACTCCGAAGAGCACCGCAAGCACCAATGCGACGGCACCCGCAACAAAAGGTGCAACTTTGCGCGGAGGCGCCGTTGTTGACTCAGACATGCTGACCACTCGTTATCAGGGCCGACGTCGGGTCGGTCGGCCGGCGAGACCGACGAGATGGCAGAGCGGACAACACCGTGCCGATCGCCATCACTGCGCCGCCGATCCATAGCCACAGCACCATTGGCTTCACAAAGACTCGGAGCACAACCTCGTCAGCATCGGTTGCTGGAGGGTCATTCCCGTCGATTGTCAAATAGACGTCGCTCGTCCATCCGGTACGAACACTCGGAGTTGGAACCGTCATCCCCTGCTGGAGGTAAGTCGTCACCGCCGGTGCGTACACCTTCGTGTCATCGAGCAGAACGTCCGCCATCACCACATCGGCTCGTGCCGTGACCTCTGTTGATACGCCAACAAATTCGAAGGAATGACCCGACCATTCCACCGTCTCACCGCGGCTGATGGTGAGCGTCGCCGAGTGGGTGTACGAATTAGACGCGGCGAGCGCAACCGCAATGAGAATCACACCGATGTGCACCAGCATGCCGCCGTTGGCTCGACCGACTAGCCCTCGCAGGCCCTGACGGCGGGTCGCCAACACGAGTTGCCGACCCGCAGCTCCGCCGGCGAATCCGCCCAAGAAAAACGCCAGCAAAGGAGCGAGCCCATTAGCACCAACCATGACCGCGACCGCAAGGGACACAACCCCGCACCATGCTGGCCAAAACAACCGGTCACGTAACGTTCCTGCTGATGCCGTTCGCCACGGCAACACCGGTGCTACTGCCATCAAAAATAGGAGGATCAACCCGATCGGCATCGACAAACGATCGAAATAGGGAGCACCAACAACGGTCTGACGATCTTGGAATACCTCAACGAGCAATGGGAAAACGGTTCCAAGCAAGACGATGAAGGCAAATAATGCGAAGACGACATTGTTTGCGAGAAATGCGCCTTCACGTGACACCGGTGAGTCGATTCGACCCGGGGCTCGAAGTGCATCACCTCGCCAGCCGATCAAACCCAATGACACGACGACCACCACACCGAAAAATCCAAGCAAGTAACCATCGATCTCGCCCGCAGCAAAGGCATGCACGCTGTTGATAACTCCAGATCGCGTGAGGAACGTGCCGAGGATGGTCAGCGCAAAGGTTGCGACGAGAAGGCTGAGATTCCACACCCGCAACATTCCACGGCGTTGCTGCACCAGAACCGAGTGGATATACGCCGTTCCCGTCAGCCAAGGAAGGAGGCTCGCGTTCTCAACCGGATCCCACGCCCACACACCACTCCATCCAAGAACCTCGTAACTCCACCAACCGCCAAGCAGGATGCCGATGGTCAACAGGCCCCACGAGAGTAAAGCCCACCGCCTCGTCTCCAGGAGCCATCCCTCCCCAACGCGACCGGTGATCAGCGCGGCAATTGCGAACGCAAACGGAACCGTGAAGCCGATATATCCGAGGTACAGCAACGGAGGATGGAAGAGCACAAGGATGTGGTTCTGCAGCAACGGGTTAGGGCCTGGGCCATCAAAACCAACCGGAACCGTCGCACCGGGCGCGAATGGTGATGCAGGCCCGAAACTCACAAGGGCGAAGAACGTCATGACGACGTACATGACGACAAGAGCCCAAGCGACGAGCTCGTCATCTCGGCGCCTTGCGAATCGCAGGGCAACCCCTCCGGTGAAGAGCGCAAGAACGATCACCCAGAGCAAAATCGAACCCTCTAAAGCACTCCACATCGCTGCAACGTTGTACAGCGCCGGCGTTGTCGACGATCCGACACGCTGAACGAAGTCGATTGAGTAATCGCGCGAGAACAGCGCCCACTGCATCGCCACCACCGCCAGCACAGAGCCAGCGACAATGATTGCGGCATACATCGGAGCCTGACGAAGTGCCCGACGATTCTCGCCGATGATTGCTACCGACGTGGCAAGCGCTCCGACCGAAGCCGCCACGAGTGCGATGAGGAGGCCGGCATTTCCGAGCGCCGCACTCATGCTGAACTATCGCACGCCGCCGAGTCGGCTTCTGCCTCTTCTAGGCGATCATCGTTTACTGCGACGTAGTCCTCGGAGTGTTTCACTTCGACGCGGTCACCCAAGAACATTCCCGAAGACTCGTCAAACACTCCGTGCACGACCACTGGCAGACACTCTTTGAAAATACCACCGGGTTCCCCGGCATATTCCACCTTCACCGACGCTCCGTTGAATCGAATATCGAACAGCGTTGCGCCTGTCGCAACGACGACAGTCCCCTCGCCCACCGTTCCTTGAATTCGGAGGCGCCGGCCGGTGTCGCACCCAGAGCGTTCCCCGACCTCATCAACATTGCAGTAGTAGTCGACTGCGGTAGATAGCGCCTGAGTGATCACCACACCTCCTGCCACAACGACGAGAGCGAGCACCACCATTGGCATAATGCGCCGGCGCTGACGCTTCGGCGTTTGTTCGGGGCGAGGGGTGAGATCTGGTGTGCTCATAACCACGGCTTTTCTTCATCAGACATGCCATCAGAAAGGCTCTTTCCCGATCTGATCGTGCGCCAAGCGAAGATGAGAATTGACCCAAAGGTGATGGCGTATGAACCGAGAATGAATCCGGCGTCAGTCATGCGGTGACACCGCCTTCAGCCCGACGCTGTGCCAGAGCAGCATCAAGGCCGGTCTCTGCAGAGAGATCGATCATCGTCAGTACTCGAGAGCGGTGTAGCAGCAGCCAGAGAAAGAGCAAGGTAAACGCAACAACCCCGACGAAGAGCGAAAACAACATCAAGCCGTCGAGAGAAACGTCGAGGTCAGTGCCGAGAACCGTCGCTTCCTGGTGCAGGCTCCTCCACAACCTCACGCTCCAGTGCACCAATGGCACCTCGAGCACAGCCAAAAGCCCAACGATTGCGCTGCGACGGGCCCGCTGCGAGCGGGAACCCTCGAGCCCTCGCACAGCGAGATAGCCGATGTAACTGATGAACAACAGTGCCGTTGTCGTTAGACGTGCGTCCCACTGCCAATAGACACCCCATGTAATTCGGCCCCACAGCATGCCCGTCACCAAGGTGACTGCCATGAAAACGACGCCGATCTCGGCTGACGCTCCCGCTACTCGATCAGCCTGCATCGAGTGACTCTTTCCGAACAGATGCACTGCAGAGGCAAGGGCGGTGACGATGAACGCGAGATATGCAAGCCACACCGACGGAACATGCACGTACATGATGCGAACCGCGTCGCCTTGGTCGCGATCGGCGGGCGACAATAAGAGGCCAAACACGCCAAGCCACCCGATCATCACAATGGTGAGAACACCCAAGACGCGCGTGGCCGCAGTCGCTGTACCACGACGAGAGGTCGTCGAAGCGGTGGAAGGGGGGTCCAAAGTCATGCTGTGCTGTCTACCTCAGTCATCGATGAGTGGGCCAAACGCTAACGAGCCTCCGAAACTGAACACAACGGCGAACACCGAAAGAAGGCCCAACCACGGCCAGCCTTCCGACACCACCGTTCCTCCAGCTCCAAACGCCGCTTCCGCCGCCCGTGTCGCCCCGATGAGGACAGGAGATGCAACCGGCAACACGAGAAGTGGAAGCAATGACTCCCGACCCCGCACACCAGATGCAAGACCTGCATAAATCGTACTCACTGCCGAAAGGCCACACGTTGCGGAGATCGACGACGTGACGAGCAACACAAGGCCGGAGATGCGGAGATCAATGCCGTACATCACGATCGCTCCAACGATGAGAACTACTTCGAGAATGACGAGTTGCACAATGAGTGCAAACCATTTCCCCCAGAACACTGCTGACATATCGGCTCCTGCGACCCGAAGTGCATCGAGAGCGCCGTCAGCGGTTTCGACTGCGAAGCTGCGCTGCACGATGATCATTGAGGAGAACAGCATCGCCAGCCACACCAGACCCGGAGCAGTTCGTTCGAGAATCGCATCTCCATCAAGTGCGAAGGCAAACAGCACGAGCGTGACAAGAGCGAACGGCATGATCTGAGAAGTGAGCACTTTCGACCGTTGCTCGATCCGAAGATCTTTGGCGCAGACCGCACGAACCATTTGCAGGCGACTCACAGAACTCATTGAGAATCCCCCACAACCACTCCACCGGCAAGACGAACTTCCTTCGTTGCAAGTTGCTGAGCACGATCGAGCTCATGGCTTGAGAGCATCACGGTTGCCCCAGACGCAGACGCGCGGCGAAGCACCTCATCGACTTCGTCTCGGGCATCGCTGTCGAGACCTGCATGGGGCTCATCAAGAAGCCAGAGCCCGGCTCGCCTCACCACCAAAATCGCAAACGCAGTGCGCCGGCGCTGGCCTGCCGAAAGCCCACGAACCCGCACCGATGCGAGTCGTCCATCTAGCCCCATAATCGACATCGCTTGGCGCAACTCGTCGTCTCCGGCTCCGATGAGCGAACCCCAGAATTCGAGATTTTCACGCACGGTGAGATCGTCGTAGAGACCGTTGCTGTGCCCCACCATGCCAACACGGCTTCGCACACTCGCTCGCTGAGACGTCAGGTCTGCCCCCATCACCATGCCCTCACCGCGAGCAATCGGAACGAGACCAGCACAAACGCGAAGAAGGGAGGTCTTCCCCGCACCGTTTGGGCCCGTCAACATCACCACTTCGCCACGGTTGACTGAGAGGTCGAGACCCGCAAGCGCGGGGAAATCGCCCAGCAACACCACGACATCACGCAGTGTCACCGCTACCGATTCGTCACCTTGTGCGGACAACTCCACGCCCACACGCTAGGCGCGCTCGGCACGACTCCCCTCCTCTGACCACATCACAACGACAGATAACGTGACCTCGTGCCACAACGCCGTCCCAGCGCAGACTCCGAGTCTGGATACAGCCTGCGCGCGGTACTCGGCAGAGCCCATCGGCAAGGCCCCACTGCACGGTGGGCCCTGTTCTATCGACACCATTGGCGACGGCTCCGCGCCCGGAGTGCTCAACGATGGGAGCGCCCGGCCGAACCTCACGATTGGAGGTGGGCTGTCGGCTTGGTCGGCCGAGCGCTGGTTACTGCGGGCCTTCTCATGCTGGGCTTCGTCGGCTACCAGTTATGGGGAACGGGGCTGAGCACGGGTGCAGCACAGGCCGACTTGAAAGCGCAGTTCGCCGCATCACTACAGCCGACAACAACTGAGGTAGCGGTCGTCACGACCGAGGTTCCCGTCACTTCGATCACAACCACCTCAGCCCCAAATTCAGACTCGTCGACGACATTGGCACCGGAGATGGCCGGCCCAACCACCACCGAAGTTGAACGCCAAGTGATTCCCGAATTTTCGTCAGGTGACGTCGTCGGTCAACTCGTCATCCCTTCGATCGACGTTGATTTCTTTGTCGTATCTGGAGTTGGCGTTAAAGAGTTGCGTCTTGGACCAGGCCACTTCACGGACACCCCGCTACCTGGCCAGCTAGGGAACAGCGCGATCGCAGGACACCGGACAACCTACGGCCAACCATTCCACGACCTCGACCAACTCGAAGCAGGTGATGACATCGTCGTTACCACGGCATTTGGCACTTATACCTACGAGGTACGAGACCTCAAGGTGGTCGAACCAACCGACTACAGGGTCGTCTCCACAACAGACCCGAATATTGCGACGCTGACCCTCACCACCTGTCACCCAAAATGGTCCGCTGCGCAACGACTCATCGTCTCAGCTGAGCTCATCGAACTCGAGTCAGACCGAGTGCTGCCAACCGAAACCGTTGCCAACGAACCCACCGAAGAAAGTGCAACTGCCATTGCGCCGAGCGAGAGCAGCACATCAGCATCGACTGCAACCACATTACCGGCAGACACGTTGACGACGGCTACAGAAATGCTTGGAGCCGAGCCCTCTGAACCGGCGTCCACTCCAGACGAACCGAGCGCCGGCACCTCGCAAAGTGAGCAAGCCTTCTCCGCAGGGTGGTTTCATGACTCGACCGCCCTCATTCAGGCACTCATCTGGACGGCCACCCTCATTGCGCTGCGAGTGGCGGTTACTCAAGTAAGCGCGCGGCGGAAGAGCTGGTGGCCGATGCTCCCGATCTCGCTTGCTCCGGCTGTTATCGGGTTGTACTTCTTCTACGTCAACGTGAACAACCTCGTGCCACCAAACCTGTAATGGCGGTAGCTACTCAGCAAGAAAGCGCGGAGGTCGCTTCTCCATAAAGGCGAGTCGCCCTTCTTCGGCGTCGCTCGATGCCCATGCGCGGAGGCGAAGATCTTCACTGCGCGCAGATGCATCTGGTGCCCGCGCTGACTCGTCGAGGGCTGCTTTGTGAGCAACCACGGTAAGGGGTGCCTGGGTTGCGAGCACCTGAGCCCACTCGATGGCATCGGCTATATCTCCGATGCGGTGAACCGACCCTGAGCGATGCAATCGATCGGCTTCAAATACTTCTGCGCCAACCAACATGGCTCTTGCAATCCCCCAACCAAATTCTCGGGTCATACGATCGATCGTCCACTGATCAACTGCAAGTCCAAGCTTTGCGGCAGGAATTCCAAATGTGCTGCGCTCGGTTGCAATACGGAGGTCGCAGCACATCACGAGTTGTGTTCCAGCGCCGAGCGCAGGTCCGTCGATCGCTGCAATGACCGGCACTTCACACTCGGCAAGTGCTCGAAGCGCTGCCCCTAACGCAGCATGAAAAACTTCTGACTCAGCTCCTGAAAGATCTGCGCCAGCACAAAATGCTGGAGGCGCTCCTGTGAGAACGACAACACGTGTCTCAGGTAATGAGACCTCCGCAAGGGCCGCAGCGAGTTGTTGCAACGTATCGGTGTTCACCGCGTTTCTGCGCTCGGGTCGATCGATAGTGAGGAGAAGGATCTCCGATTGTGGCCGTTCCACTCGTACCATGGGAGCACCCTATGGCAGATGAACAACGACGCTTGAATCCCACCGATCAGGTTCGGCAGCGACGTGCTGTTGTTGCGCGCTGGACTCTGCTCGCTAACCGCGTCGGCTATCTCGTTCTTGCCCTTGCGGTAGCGACCTTTATCATTGCGTTCGCCATCGGGTTTTCATCTATGTTGGCAACGACTGTTGTCGTGTGCCTCATCATCTCGTTCGTGTTGCTTGCGCCGTCCATCGTTCTCGGATACGCGGTAAAGGCGGCCGAGCGAGAAGATCTTGAAAACAATCTGTAGGCCTTCTCTTTCCCTCTTCACCTCACTTCGACATGACTCAACTCCGACTGACGGCCCCGATGCGTCGCCAACACATTCTTGACTGCGCCCTTCCGATCTTTGGGGAGCACGGCTTTCATGACACCTCGATGAATGACATTGCCCATGCTGCCGGCATTACAAAACCGGTTATCTATCAACACTTCGCCTCGAAAAGAGATCTGTATTCAGCACTCATCACCGAACTTGGCGAGGAAATGATTGCAGCAGTCACTCAGGCGACCGGTAATGCGAGCGACGGGAAAGCGCAGACCCAGCAAGGCTTTCACGCCTACTTCACATGGGTAGATCGTCATCAAGATGGTTTCCGAGTGCTCTTCGGCGGAGCCGCCCAGCGCGACAACGAATTTGCGTCACACCTGCGGCAAATTAGATCAGAGATTGCGAATGCTGTGGCATCGATGATCGTTGCCGATATCGACCCCGAAGAGCAATCACTGATCGCTCACGCCATCACCGGTCTTGCCGAAGGAGTGAGCCGCAGACTCATCGAGAACAATCTCGAATTCGACCCCAATGAGGTCGCTACCGCAATGAGTGCGCTTGCGTGGGCAGGTCTGCGGGCCCTCAACCCGACGTCGTCATGATCGAGTTGCGGTTTCGGCGACTTCGTCTGAACACCGTTGCGTAAACCGACATAGGATCGCCCTATGGCGATGGCTGGTGAACATCATCCTGCGTTAGAAGAATATTGCAACTGCATTTTTGAACTTCGGGAAGACGGCGTAGATGTGGTTCAGGCTCGCGTTGCGGAACGCCTTGACGTAAGCCGTCCCGCTGTGAACGAGATGATGCGCCACGTTGAAGCCGAAGGTCTCATCGAGATCGACCCGTCGATTGCGTTGACCGCAAAAGGGGAAGCGTTTGCCCAGCGGGTAGTTCGTATACCTGAAGAGCTCGAGTTCGAAGATGGAACTCTAGAGTTCTTAGAAAAATTTGGGTTTACCCCAGGCCGACATGGCTCTGTGCAGTCAACAAATCGTGATGGTGGCCTCGTTATTGACCTCGATGACACAACCGTCGAAGTGAATGCGTTCATCAGCAAACGAATTCTCGTCACCGCATAACGAACGATTATGCGCATCGCACACATCTTTCTTGCCATCGCGGTCTGCCCGATGTTCGCAGCGTGCGGTTCCACCTACATCGACGAATCGCTTCTTGAATCCTCAACCACGGTTGCTGAAACCGTTGAAGTTACCGAGGTGCCTGACCGCACCTTTTCAGAACACCTCGATGTCATCGATCAATCACTCAACGACCTGAGCGACGCCATCGTCGATAACAACGGCTCAGCTGACGTCATCTTGGCGACGATTCTCGAGTCGTGGAACAGCATTGAGGCGCAGGTCAAGGCTGACTTTGCTGACAGTCACTTCGGCTTCTACGAGGTAATGGTCCTCGCCGAGCTTTCGGTTGAGCGCCGCCGGCCGGCCGACGCATCGAAGGCGTGGAAACTCTTCATCGATATTGCCGCAGCGATTCAATAACCATTCGCCGTGCAACCCATCGGCTGCTATCTGAGGCTGCGTCGGCTACGCCATCGATGCGGGTAGAGGCCGTGAGTGCACAACGCTGAGCCGCTGGGTTGAGCGTGTCAGCGCAACAAAGAGAGACCGCAAACCGCGATCATTCGCTTCAACGATGTCGGCGGGCTCAACAACGATGACGCCATCAAGTTCGAGACCTTTCACAACGCTCACCGGCACGACGGTGACGCCTCTTCCAAGCCCGGCTGCGGCTCTGCCGTGTTCAACACCCGCATCGTGGAGAGCAGCAGAGATCTCATCGCAGTGATTATCGGTCGCAACCACCGCCACCGAACCGCTTGCCAACTCGTCGCTCAATCGACGAGCTTCTTCAGCAACGACCTGGCACAGGTCTGACGTGAAAATGATGTGCGGATCTGTATCGCCCTCACGCACAGAAGCTGGAGCGCGCAAGCCTGGTGCCGCAGCCGCCATCACCCGATTCGCAAGGTTCATGATCTGTTGCGGAATACGGTAACCCACCGATAGGCCGATCACCCTTGGCTCTCGGCGGCTTGGAAGGTGCTCGAGCACATCGGTCCAACCAGATGGCGCTGAAGGACCGGTCGCCTGGGCAATATCACCAACAACCGTCATCGAACCATTGAGTGACCTGCGAGAAACCATCTTTAGTTCCATCGGCGAGAGGTCTTGCACCTCGTCGACAACGATGTGACCGTATAACCGAATCTCGTCAGCATCATCGATTTTGCCTGCACGGTTTGGTCGTGGACCAAGCGCCTCGCGGGCATCGTCGAGTAACGCAACATCAGCAGCGGTCCACTCAACCTCGTCGACTGAGGCCATCCGAGGACGGTGCAACAAGCTCTGCTCGTCGGCACTCAACAAGCGCCCACTCGCCGAACGAATAAGTGGTATCGACCCATAGAGGTCGTGAAGCAGCTCGGCTGGGGTGAGCAACGGCCACATCCGTTCGAACATTTCACGCACGTCGGCTCGCCCACGCAGTTCGGCACGCACGGCTTCTGGCGTGGCATCACTCTCTCGCCAATTCGCCGCCAACGCTGACCAGATCTCGTTTTCAACATGTCGTCGCGCGGCATTATGACGTCGCTGCCCGCGGCGAGCATTTTTGATGATGGCTTCGCTTTCGGCGGCGCGAAGACGCACGTAACCCGATCGGAACGGGAACGTCACGTCGTCGCGCAAAGGTCGTTCACGATCACGAATTGCACGGTCGATCACTCGTGACATCTCGCGCTTGCCCTTCACCCTGGCCGTCGCTTCGGTATCGGTTCCACGAACCTTCAACCCGGGGATCAAGTCGGCGAGTACGACCTGCTCGATACCCGCCTCTCCCAACGATGGCAAGACCTGTTCGATATAGCGAAGAAACACCCGATTCGGGCCGATCACCAGTACGCCTTGGTCTTCGAGTGGGAAGCGATGGGTGTACAGCAGATACGCCGCACGATGAAGTGCAACAACTGTCTTTCCGGTGCCAGGACCACCTTGCACGACCAGAACGCCTGACTGGGGCGAGCGAATGATTTCGTCTTGCTCGGCCTGAATCGTTGCAACGATGTCGCCGAGCGTGCCAGTGCGACCTCGCTCAAGCGAAGCGACCAGCGTGCTGTACCCTCGCAACTCATTTTGGGACGAGGTCAACCCATCATCACCAATGCCAATGTGGCCCTCGCCGAAAAGCTCATCTTCCAGACCGAGAACTGATCGTCCCTCGACCACGAAATGTCGCCGTCGAACAAGACCCATCGGGTCTCGACCCGTCGCGCGATAAAACGGCTCTGCTACCGGTGCGCGCCAATCGACCACCACCGGTTCTCTATCCTCATCACTTACTGCGAGACGACCGATATGGAAGGCCTCAATCTCCGAGGACTCAGGGTCGTCACGATCAATACGACCAAACACAAGCGCTGCGTCGCCGAGATCAAGCTCGACAAGGCGTTTCACCAGTGCCTCATCAACAGCGTTACGTTCAAAACGCGCCTGAAATGTTCCTCCCAAATCGGCCTCGTGCATGTCGCGCATTCTCCACGCTGCGCTGCGACTGCTTTCTAAGCACTCATACGCATGGTCGACAAACTGTTGTTCGTCCGCGATTTCTGGGTGTAACTGGGTCATCGTCGTTGGTCTCCAGCGCTTTCTTGGAGGGTGAACTCGGTTTTGGAGTCCGTCAAGTGTACCCGTCCAGATATCTTCAACGGTGCCGATGGCTTCCTCTTTTATGACCGACTCACCCTTCCTGAATGCCAGCGCCGGGCGTCCCGCGAGACACGCACCTGTCTGGTTCATGCGTCAAGCTGGGCGGAGCCTTCCCGAATACCGAGAACTTCGCGGCAGTGGGTCGATTCTTGATGCCATCGCCCAGCCCGAACTCTCTGCCGAGATCACGCTGCAACCGGTTCGTCGGCACAACGTTGATGCCGCAGTGCTGTTCAGTGACATTGTTGTACCTGTACACGCGACCGGGTTCGGTATCGATGTCACACCCGGAACTGGGCCGGTTGCGGAGCAACCATTTCGCACACGCGATGATCTTCAACGCTTGCCGCCGCTGACGCCCGAACACGTTCAGCATGTCACCGAAACGGTTGACATTCTCGTCAACGAACTTCCGGCATCGGTTCCGCTTCTTGCATTCGCAGGAGCGCCGTTCACCGTTGCGAGCTATCTCATCGAGGGTGCTCCAAGTCGCACGTACCAACACACGAAAGCGATGATGCATGCTGAGCCTCAGCTCTGGCATGACCTGATGGAATGTCTGTCCGATTACGCCATCGAGTTCATTTCAGCTCAACTCACCCATGGTGCCCGCGCCTTTCAACTCTTCGACTCGTGGGCAGGGTCGCTTTCAGCTCTTGACTACGACACCTTCGTTGCACCCCACTCGACACGGGTGTTTCACACATTAAACGAGCGCCATGCCGATGTCCCAGGAATTCACTTCGGCATTGGATGTGACCACCTTCTCGAATCGATGTACGCGGCGGGGCCACAGATTCTTGGTCTCGACTGGAGAACACGGATTTCGTCTGCGCGTGAACGCATGGGATCTGACCTTGTCGTGCAAGGAAATCTTGACCCTTCGCTCGTACTCGCGGGGATGAATGTTGCGCTCGATGGTGCAATGGAGGTGCTTCGCGACAATGGTGGTCATCCCGGCCACATCTTCAACCTCGGGCACGGTGTCCAGCCAGATACTGATCCCGGAGTCCTCACCGAGGTTGTGGCTCTCGTGCACGAACAAACCGCCATGGAGCCCTCCCCCTCATGACCTCCCCACAGTCTCAGCCACACACCGCCGTCATGTTGATGGCGTATGGAACCCCTCGCCACCGCGATGAAATCGAGCCCTATTACACCGATATCAGACGGGGTCGCCAGCCAACTCCTGAGGCTCTCGCTGACCTCGTCGCCCGCTACGAGGCGATCGGCGGGCTTTCACCGCTGGCTGAACTCACCGAACGTCAGCAACAACGTTTGCAGCAGGAACTCGACACGATCGACCCTGGCGGCTATCAAGTTGAACTCGGTCTCAAACACGCCGACCCAAAAATTGAGGCATCTGTCGAGCAACTCGCCTCCGAGGGTGCCACAAAGATCACCGGACTTGTCCTTGCCCCTCACTATTCGACGTATTCTGTCGGACAATACCTCGACCGAACTCGAACTGCAGCTGAGCCGCACGGCATTTCTGTTTCCGGTGTCGACAGCTGGGCGACAGAGCCTGCATTTGTTGAGTTCATCGCCAACGATCTTGCGTCTCGTCTCGAACAGATGCCATCAGACATCCATGTCGTCTTCACCGCTCACTCATTGCCTCAACGAATTATTGATTCAGGTGACCCCTATCCGGATGAACTTCGCTCCACTGCACAGGCAGTTGCTGCTCGAGTCGGCCTCGAGGAGGGCAACGGTTGGTCAATCGGTTGGCAAAGCGCCGGACGAACCCCTGAGCCGTGGATCGGTCCTGACATTCTCGATGTAATCGATGACCTCGGAGCGAACGGCGCACACCGCGGAGTGATCGTCAGCGCGGTCGGATTTGTCGCCGACCATCTTGAAGTGCTGTATGACCTCGATATCGAGGCTCGGGCGCGCGCCGAGCAGGCTGGGTTGGCATTCGATCGCACTGCGTGCGTCAACGATGACCCGGAAGTCTTACACGCTCTTGCCCAACGGGTCGTTGACGCAGGTTAATCACAGTGCCAACGGCCGAGCGAATCGTTGTTATCGGCGGGGGCATCACCGGGGTTGCTGCTGCACATCGACTGGTGACACTCACGAGCAGCACCGATACCGAAATCGTTCTGCTCGAGGCCGAGGGACGCCTTGGCGGAAAGATCCGCACCTCGCGTTTTGGCGATTCACTTGTCGACGAATCGGCCGACGCGTTTCTTCTTCGCACCCCGCATGCAGTTCAACTCGCCTCGACGGTTGGTATCGGCAAGCAACTCGTGTCGCCCACATCGGCATCGGCAGGAATCTGGGCGGGAAAGCTGTACCCCATCCCTTCTGATCTGGCACTGGGTGTGCCAACGTCATTGACAGCGGTCGCTCGTTCAGGTTTGTTTCCGACCACCGCGCTCGCTCGAGCAGCGCTCGATCTCGTTCGGCCTCGGAGCTCGATTGATCATGACTCCATTGGCGAGTGGGCTCGGAGCCGATTCGGTTATCACGTACACGACCGGCTCATTGATGCTCTCGTCGGCTCGATCTACGGTGCCGATACCGATCGTTTCAGCCTGCAAGCAGTTCCGCAATTGCACTCGCTCTCGCAGGCAGGTCGGAGTGCGCTCATCTCCGGTCGTAAATTACGAAAAGTAGCTCCGCCTCAAGTCGGCCCGATCTTTGGCGCACCTCCTCTCGGGATGGAACAACTCATCCACTCGACCATCGCTGCACTGCAGCAACATGGTGAAGAGCGCGCACACGTCATCAGTGGGTCACCGTGTCGGTCGTTACAGCAGACGAATACCGGATGGGTGGTCAACGACATCGAGGCCGACGGCGTCATCGTGGCAACCCCTGCACACCATGCCAGCCGTCTCTTCGATGGAGATCTCAGAACAGCACTAGGTTCATTCGATACATCGGATGTCGCAATCGTCACCGTTCGCGTTGCCGCAAACGAGTGGCCTGAACATCTTCAGAATCGCTCCGGTTACCTCATCCCTAAATCTCAACAACGGCTGGTGACGGCGGTGTCGTTTGCGTCTCAAAAATGGAGCCATCTGGCACAAGACGACGGTTCACAAATTCTTCGAATTTCACTCGGGCGCGACGCTCTCCCGATCGACCATCTCAGTGATGCTGATCTGGTGAACCATGCCATTGAAGAAACATCTCAGCAGCTCAGAATTCACATCGATCATGCAGAAACAAGGGTCTCTCGCTGGACCCATGCATTCACCCAATATCGACCGCATCACGCCGAACGAGTTGCTGCGATCAATGGTCTGCTGCCCCGTCACCTGCAACTCGCCGGTTCCTCATATCGAGGCATCGGTATTCCTGCGTGCATCGCAGATGGCGCCCGCGCAGCAGAGGAATTGCTTGCATCGATGGCAAACTAAATGCAATGTCACGCCGCTTTGCGCTCACTGTTAGTGCGGTCACCCTCATCGTCCTAGTGATGTCGGTCACCTTTTTTGACGATAGCGACAACGCAGTGACGGCGACGTCAACAACCACAACTGTCGCTACGACAACCACGACGTCCACCACGACAACAACGACATCTACAACATCGACGACGTCCACCACGACAACAACAACGACGACAACCACTCTCCCGACACCGGCCCCTCCCCCCTCAGACACCAAAGCAGCAGAGCCCGTGATCGAGCTCGGCACCATTTCGATTCCCGCTATCGATGTCGAAATGGGGTTGCACGAGGGAATTCGACTCACCACCCTTGACCTGGGCCCTGGCCACTGGCCCGGAACTGCAATGCCTGGAGCTCAAGGCAATGCCGTTGTCGCCGGTCATCGGGTGAGCAAACACCAAGTGTTCCTGCGGATCAATGAACTTGTCGTCGGCGATGAGATCATTTACGAGACTGACGCTGGGCGTTTCGTCTACACCGTCACCGATATGCAGGTGGTTGAACCATCCGACCTCTGGATCATCGATCAAACCCCGGCATACACAACCACGCTGTTTGCATGCCACCCGCCCGGTTCGACCGCCCAGCGATACGCCGTCTCTGCAACCCTCGTGCGATGACGAGACGGCAATCTCGTCTTGCCTCGCTTCTTTCAGGGGTACTGGTAGCAGTATCAATGCCCCCTTGGGGATTCTGGCCCGGAGCATTTGCCGGAGCGGCGCTGTTGTTTTCGCTCCGTACAGATCGCTGGCAAGACCAGTGGGTTCTGGGGATGCTGTTCGGAATTTCTTGGTTCGGGCCCACCACTGCGTGGATGTATTTCCTCACCGCGCCTGGTTACGTCGCTGCAGTTCTGTTTTTTGCGGTGCTGCATGCGTTCGCCGCCGCGGTTCCAACGCGCTCACGGTTTGGGAGAGTCGGGGCACATTCACTCGTTGAAATGGCGCGGCTCGTCATGCCATTCGGCGGCATTCCGCTTGCAACGCTCGGCATCGGTCAGGCAGGGGGGCCACTCCTTCCAATCGCCCGGCTTGGGGGCGTGCCGTTGCTCACCTTGACGGTGTTTGGGTTCGGGGCGATGATCGCCGAACTCGTCGCAACCCGTCGACACCCGACTGGCCTACGACGCACATCAATGTGGATGTCGGCAACGTTGGTCGTGCTCTTCACCACTGCTCTCGTTGCACCGTCTGGTACAGATCTTGCCCCTGTCTCAATTGCTGCAGTACAAGGGGGCGGTCAACAAGGAACGAGTGCCCTTGACGTGCCTTCGATCGATGTAACCAATGCGCATCTCATTGCAAGCCAACTCATCCAAGCAGGCGAGGTCGATATGGTGCTGTGGCCTGAAAATGCGATTGACGTCAATCGGCAACGATTTGCTAACAGCTCTGTCGCAGGCCTCGTTCGTGCCGAAGCCTCGCGTCTCGGTGTGCCGTTTGTCGTCGGCGTTACTGAAGATGCTGAGTTTGTCTACGACGTCGAGACCGGCAACTTTGTCAACGCTCAATACGTCGTCATGCCTGACGGAGATGTCGTCGACCGATACGTCAAGGTCATTAAAGTGCCGTTTGGGGAGTACATCCCATTTCGATCACTGCTCGAATCTTTGGGTGCCCCGACAGGGCTCATCCCCAAAGATGCGATCTCTGGAACCGGGCCTGCTGTCGTCGACGTCGATGGCGTTGGCACATTTGGAGTCGTGATCTCGTGGGAGGTGTTTTTTGGAAGCCGCGGTCGTGATGCGGTGACCTCGGGGGGCGAGATCATTATCAATCCGACAAACGGGGCGAGTTACACGTGGACAATCGTCCAAAGCCAGCAGGTTGCTTCGAGCAAGCTTCGAGCGGTCGAGACCGGTCGATGGGTGATTCAGGTGGCACCCACCGGCTTCTCTGCCACCGTCGATCCCTCTGGCAATGTGCTTGAGCGAAGCGATATCAGTGAACAGATAGTGCTGTATTCGGCACCGATGAGACGCTCAGGAACAACTGTCTACACCCGTATTGGCGATGCACCGTTTGCAATTGCTGCGTTACTGCTTGTCATCATCCCGATGATGCTGACTCGACGGTCACTGTCACCGGACCATCGTTCACAATCGAAACCTTCATCTCCGTCCTAAATCGGCCGGTTTCAACGCGAAAACCGCGATCTCGGAGTCGGGCGACGAGGTGGTCGATCAAGGGTTCTGCTACCTCTGGAGGAGCAGCGGCAATCCAGCTTGGCCGCCGGCCATTCGATGTATTTCCGTACAGCGTGAATTGCGAAACAATGAGCAGCTCAGCACCAATCTCGGTAGCTGAGAGATTCATCACGCCGTCATCGTCATCAAACACTCGAAGATGAGAAATCTTTTCTGCAATGCGTTCGGCATCAGCCGTCGTGTCATCATGCGTCACCCCAAGAAGTACGCAAAGGCCTCTTCCGATACTGCCCACGCGGTCACGTGAGTCACCGTCGATGACGTCTACCGCTGCCTCTTCGACTCTTTGGATGAGGGCTTTCACCTGCCCAGCCTGCCACGACCTAAAAATTTTCGGCATTCTCGAGGTAATTTCGGCAAGAATATTGAGAACTTTCTGAAAGATTCTGTGTTCTTCATGCTCTGGACAGGTGACTATGAAGGACCACGCCGAGAGACCCACGTATGGACGAACCGATGATCACGAGCGACGGTGCAGTCGACGCCGAACTGGTGTCGTCATACCTTGCCGGCGACAGATCAGCACTTGGTTCGATCTACGACCGCTACGGGCAGTCGCTCTTCGACACCGCAACAGCAATGACGAACAATCGCGACGACGCCTCCGACATGGTGCAAGACGTCTTCGTGCTCGCAGCCGAGCGGCTTGGTCAATTGCGCGACCCATCACGACTGAAACCATGGCTTTTCGCGATTCTCCGCAACGAGGTCTACCGGCGGTCTCGGCGACGGTCACGTCAAGCAATCACCGACTTCTCAGCTCCAGAGCATGACGCAATGCTTCCCTCTACGCCCTCCTCTTCCGATGCTGTCGATGATGCACTCGAAGGCGCTGAGCTCGCCGAGCTTGTTCGAGCCGCAGCCTCAGGCCTTGACGCTCGCGATCAACTCGTTCTCGAACTCAGCGTTCGCCAGGGTCTGAGCGGAGACGACCTTGCCGACGCGCTCGGTGTCTCGGCGCAGCAAAGCTACGGACTTGTTCACCGGATGCGCGAACGAACTGAGCGAAGCCTTGGCGCATATTGTGTTGCGCGTCGAGGCCGAAAGGAATGCGACGAACTCGACGCCATCCTTAAAGGGTGGTCGGGTGACTTCACCGTATTGCTTCGCAAACGAGTGTCGCGGCACATCGATGCGTGCAATATCTGTGAGCGTTCACGCCGTCGATTTGCTCCACTCGCCCTCGTTGGTGGGGCACCAGCATTTGCAGCACCGATCGGTCTTAGATCCTCAATCCTCGATCGAGTTGCCCTGCTCCATCCCGATGTATCGACCGGGGTCGGTGGAGATGGCTCCACATCATCACAGGCAACGACCACCTCGCCGGCAACTTCAAATAGTTCAGCTTTTAGAAACGAACCGGGCGCACAAGCAAAGTTTGGTGCCGCAGATCCATCGACCGGATTCCCTCTGCTGCAAGCAGCTGGTCGCATCGGTCGTCGAGCAGCGCTTTCGATGATGGGTATTGCGGCTGGTGGGGTCATTTTGGTCGGCAGCTTTGTGTTGATCGCAGACCAATCATCTGTCGAGCCGATTACTGCGGACGGAGTGTTACGAGGTGAGGCATCGAGCAACAATGGATTACCCCCGACGACTGCAGAGGGTGGCGATGAGCCAGTTGAACCGTCCGATTCCGCACCGTTGCCAGCAACTTCAACAACGGTCGAATCAACAACAACCACGGTGGCACCAACTACAACTACAACTACAACTACTACAACAACAACCACCACCACGACAACAACCACCACGACAACGACTACCACATTGCCTTCTAACCAAAACCCGAGGGGAACGGTTTACCTGAGTTGCCGAAAGGTGACGTATGGAACCGTCGCCCTTTTCACCCGATATGACCTAGAAATTACAATGAAGATGACGGATGCTGACGACGACGAGATCACTATGAATGTCGATGTGTTTCAATCTGGTGAATCCAGTGCGGCTCTGGTCATGGGAACCGAAGAAATTACACAGGCAACAGTTAGCGGTGCAGGGACTGCAATATTCACGCACTCAACATGGGATCCGGCACCAATGTCGATTACCGCAGTGGCCGCTGACCCCTTTGGTGGGCAGCTCACCGAGAGGCTCTCCGCCA